>Ga0209398_1000021_pt1 | contig 169387 bp, 131 predicted proteins | sample AshMeaBigSpring_FD_184125 | JGI IMG/M metagenome (GOLD analysis project Ga0209398, IMG submission 184125) | Groundwater microbial communities from Big Spring, Nevada to study Microbial Dark Matter (Phase II) - Ash Meadows Big Spring (SPAdes)... | ecosystem: Environmental > Aquatic > Deep...
CTCTTAGCAAATGAAGATTCGTGCCGCTAGGTAATAGCAGCCTATTTCCATTTGCATAAATAATAATAAATCCCTGCTCTTCGCCTATTTGGGTATCTGTAATTTCAGGATTGGAAAGTTGAATGAAGGGCTGATAATTAGTAGCCGCTATGCTGGAACTCATAGGCAAAACAGCCTCTACCCTAGTGCTAGGAATAGAACCTGTAGATTTAGAAAGTTTTGTTTTCCAATAATGAGCAGTACTGGGAGAGATGCCTAATTCCATAAAAAAAGAATGAAAGCTCTGTCCGCTCTTTTTCCATCTTCGCAAAAGCCGAACCATTGTGGTCTTATCCATAGAGAATAAATTTTCGGCAAATTTAGTACCCTTTAAAGGACCCCGAAAGTATGTACTTAGTGGGACGGATACGTTTCAAAGATGATATTGATTTTTTGAAAGAAGCAATAAAATATCTTGAAAAATATAAAAACAGCTAAAATAGTTGTGCAGGCATCATTTCCAATCTTTTAATGGATAATTCTGTATATTCTTTTGATATTTCCATTCCTAGATAATTGCGGTTATTTAATTTAGCCATTTTACAAGTTGTTCCAGAGCCACACATTGGGTCGAAAATTAAATCACCTTCGTTTGTCCAAGATATAATATGGTCATGTGCAAACTTTTCAGGGAAAATTGCCGAATGTTGAAAAGCTATTTTATCGTTTGTTGAGCCACCCAAACCAACTGCATAACTCCAAATATTGGGCAAAGTCTTTTCTTCTTTCAGTTCTCCTACAACTTTATTATTAATTCCATCTGCTTTTTTGTTGGAAACTAATTTTTCAAAACCTTGTCGTGCAGTCTTTGTTTTTAAAGGATTAAATGTACTAACCTTTTCTTTTGAAAATACAAACATAAATTCATAGCAATTCGTGTATGCATTAGATCGCATAAACGGTGTATTTTTCTTTTGGTAAATCATAACATCGTGGACATTAAAGCCAACATCCTGAAAATATATGCATTGTTTGAAACTCGTCAAAGTACGGTCTCCATTTTTGATTTTATCACCAACGACCCATACAACTACGCCTCCTTTTTTCATTACACGAAATAATTCTTTAGCAATATTTTCAAAATCAAAATGAAATCCATTGTAGTTTCTTAAATCGTCATACGGGGGTGAAGTAACAACCAAATTAATACATTCATTTGGTAGTCCCTTCATTCCAACAAGACAATCGACATTGTATATATTGTTTATTTCAAAACCCCCTAATTTCATCTGAATACTTTTTAGACTGCAAAGAAAACAATTATTTTTAAATTGACACTTAGAATCTACAATAAAATATTTATCAACAAAATATCACGAAACACAAGCAAGCACATTGTCTGGTCGAACAAGCCAACGTATGACCAAAACCAGCCAAAGAGCTTTCCTTACTTTATTGACACACAAAACAGACTTTAAAAGAATTGTAACTTTGACAATGTATTTCGTTTTAGTCAAGTTTGTAATTATATGACAGAAAGACAAAACGCCTAGTTGATAACAAAGGCTATATACAATAGGGCTTTCAGTGATAATTCAAGCATTCTGCCCCGCACAAAATTTCGTGTAGGTGGACAGGTTAGTAGCCCGCAATCCCTTACTGCATATAGCCTCGATCGAAGTAGAATTTTCTTGCCATAAATTTCTAATGCCGATTTTGGGTTAAAACTGCAGCTCTACTATGGCTAGCTTACTTCTATTTGCATACCAAAGATTATAATCCAGATTATTTACTACCGCGCTGCCATTGCCATCCCAGCTCAGGTACATATTTACTGTCGCATTATTGCTATACCAGCGTTTATAATCCAGCGAATTTATATTGCCATTGCCATCATAATCTCCGGCAAACAGGGCATACAAGCCTCCCACAGCCTTTAGTTGTACACTCCCAAAGGCTTGGCCCAGGGCGGTAGTAAAATCATAGCCGGTGCTATCCAGCGTGGTCGTACTTACAACCACACTACTCATTACAGCCAGATGGCTTCGATGTATGATGGTGATATAATAATTTCCTGTAGCCAGCCCGGGTATGACCACCCCCGTACTGCCGTCTAAATCTAAAATATAGCCACTACAGGATATAAAACAGGCTTTTTGCGCTACCACTATATTCCGGTCACTGGCAGATCTGAGTTGCACCAGTATCCAGTCCGATGCATTAGGCGGGATAGAGGCTGCCGTTTCTATGCCGCCATAGTTTTGGGGTGCCATGTTATAGGGCTGATAGGTGGGAAGCAGACCATTCGTATTGAGGGCTAAGGACATAAGACAGTCGCCCGCTGGATTGTAATATCCCTCCAGTATTACTCTTCCTTTTACCCTAGATAAGACCGGCGTATAGTCCTCCACATAAAAAGAGGCAGTAGCCGTAGTAGCACACTGGCCGGAGGATGGTGTAAATAGGGTATTATTAGAACCTATATTCGCCATAGCGGGATTAAACTGATTTGCACTCACCCCAGAACCGCTCCAGGAGCCAGTAATTCCATCTATGGATGTAGGTAAGTTAAAAGATGGATCATCTGTACAATATACGAGGGTTACAAAGACGGGGGCAGGGCTTACCGCTGCTTGTACATTTATAGTGAGGGTGGTGCTCTGGGCACATTGTCCGGATAAGGGAGTAAAGAGATAAGTAGTAGTGGCAGTGTTATTTAATGCTGGCGACCAAAGACCGATTATGCCATTCATAGAAACTGCGGGCAAAGGCGAGATTGCATCCCCCGCACAATAACTTGGCGGGGCCGTAAAACCGGGCATCACCGGTTGTATCACAGAAAGGCTTATCGTATTAGAACTGGCACTGAGACCTTCGGCATTAGCTACCTCATAGGTGTAGTTTCCGGCTGAGACAGCATTATAAGTTAGCCCCGTCTGCCCGGTGGGATTGCCATTATAATACCATTCTCCCTCGCATGCGATCCCGGTTTTAGTGGCTGTGAGCAAGCTGGATCCGAGTGCACAAAAAATAGTAGCTTCTGCTACGATGCTGGCACTCACGCCCGGCAGGCTCCCGCTCTCTAAATGGGTATGGCCACTATCTCCGGTGAGTTCAGTTTTAAAGGCTTGCCATTGCGGACATTGACATTTTAACCAATACTTTAACCAGGGTACTATAAGTTCGGCGGTACGGCTGTGTTGATCTGCATTAGATATAAAGGGTCCATAACCAAAGCAGGACAATCCCTCCCCTGCAAAACACAGATTTCCGGTTCCCGAACTTACAAAATTGCAGTGAGAAGCACCGTTGATCTCGGCATAAGCCTTAGGCGAGGATGCGAGATTGCTATACAAAAGCCGGGCATTGGCATTCACCGGGGCTACACAATCTTCTGCACCGGCGATAATGAGAGAAGGTATAGATACCGAGGGAGCAGAAGAAATCATAGATCCCGTGCCGGTAGCCCCTTCGGCGGCAGCAAAATTGCAAAGCACAGATATGTCTAAATTTCCTTGTGCCGCCGCTATAACTGCCGCTTTAGCCCCCATAGAATGACCCATTACCGCTGTCTTGGGCAATATTTTATTGTAAAAAGGAGAGGCCATATTATTCCCTTCGGAAAGGTACTTAGAGGATAGAAAGGAGAGATCTAGGGCCAAGGCGGTGTGGTCTGGTGTAGAAAACAGACCCCCACTTTCGGTATTAGGGAAAGCCACGATAAACCCTTCCGGCACCAGCAGGTCCGATAGCCATTGATAGTCTGTGTGGCTTATCTGAAATCCATGACCAAAGATAATGACCGGATACTGTCCGGCGGCCACAGCCACATTTGCTCCAGGGCTAGTGCCCGGATAATAAACCCTACCGGGTATGGCCCTATTAGACCTGGCTGGATCTGTATAATTAAAGTCCTGATACCCTATGGCATAGGGTTGTGCCTTTACATTCCACCAGAAAATGGGGAGGATAAATAGCATACAAAGACGGGTAAAGTGTTTTTTCATGGTTTGCGGTGTTATTTCTTTATACAAATAAAATATTTATTTTCCAGGTGGGAAAATTTTTTGTTACTTTTAAAGTTTTTATACACAATCCTGAGCATTTCTTGCAAAAAAACTGCATAATATAGCATTTTTTGCCCCCAAAAGATGAAAAATATTTTATTTATGCTCCACTTATTAATAATCACCTTATATTTGTTTTCTAAAATCCTTATTAATGAAGCTATTCAATAACTTTTTTCTCTGTACTGCCTTATTTCTGGGCGGTCTTGCCCAGGCTCAGGTGAGTTTATCCTTTCAAACCAGTTTTGACTGTGGTAAAAATCAATATTGTGCCGATGTAATAATTGCTGGAAACAATGATGGCCAGGCCATTGGTACCTCCTCAGTATTTATTACCTATAATGCGGCAGCTTTGCATTTTATTAATTACGCATCCAGAGCATTTGACAATGTACATCTCTGTCCGGGTGAAAATTTGGCCCGTTATGACCCCCATCAATACGATGCCCTTAATCCCGGTATTCTCAATACTACCCTCGTATTGGGTCAAAACGGAACCGGATGCCCAGCCTTAGATGCTTCCGGAACGGCGATAGCCACCATCTGTTTTGATATCATTAATGCAGATGCCAGCTCCCATCTTCAGTTTTCTCATAAGCATACCCAGTTTAATAAATCGGAGGATAATTTAACCCTCATCAATGGCCTCAGCTTTTTCGACAAAGACGAATCGCTCCACTGCAAAACCTCCGGTATAGGCAATATCACTGCGGACGATGCCCTCATAAGCTTATCTCCTAATCCCGCTACTGAGCAGCTTATCGCCCTCTATCTGGCCGAAGAAGGAATAGCCAAAGGATCGGTAAAAGTGTACAGCGTATCCGGCCAAGAAATGCTTAATCTCAAACCTGCTATTTCTAAAGGAATAAATAACCTGCTTATCCCTACTAAATCTCTTCCTGTGGGTATGTATATCCTAAGTATAGAAGATAAAAGCGGAAAACACAGCGTAAGGTTTATTAAAAATTAATAAGCCACTGAGGCTTCCTATTTACTCATCATAAAGGTGAAATCTCAAGAGGAGATTTCACCTTTTTTTTGTTATTATATTTTTTCCATATAGGTTTAAAAAATCCTTTCTTGCATATCGTATTTTCTTACTTGGGAGCGATAATTGTATGCCTTTGGGGGATAGGGCTACTGCTAGGTTATGTCCTTAGGATATTGTTTTTTGAGAGATAGCATCACTTCAGAGCTCTTTTTATTGCTTTTTTTATAAGAAAAAATTATGCCCATTGTTTTACAATTACGATTTGTTTCGAGTAGCTCCTGCCGCTGCTCATACTGATTATTTTATATCTGCCTACTCTATTTAAGCGTATCCTATTGGCACATTCATTGGCACTCTGGTTAGCTGTGTACTTACGCAGGTTAGGCTTGTATAAAACACTGCTTATTATTTCACTATGCAAAAAAAGCCATTGTAAATTTTTTCTGAATGGCTTTACAAAAGATACGCTATAGAAAAGATATTTTAAGGCAATTGGATTTCGGATACACCTACTTTGGAGCGATTGGCATACCACAGATTATAATCATTTACATTAATAACACCACTGCCATTACTATCCTGTGGGAGATATACATTTACTCCGGAATTATTGCTATACCATACATTATAATCTGTATTATTGATTACGCCACTGCCATTATAATCTCCGGCATATAAACAGTATTTAGAACCCACCGCCTTAAGCTGTTCTGTGCCATAAACCTGGGATGGAGCAGTAGAAAAATTATACGATGTGGCGGCGGTATTAGGGAGACTCACTGTACCATTGCTCATCACGCCCAGATGACTTCGATGATAGATGACCACATAGTAATTTCCGCTACCGGTATTATTAAAAAACACGCCCGGAGTGCCATCTGTCTGCATGAGTACGCCGTCATTTCTTAGCAGGGCCACTGTTTCGTCCACTACGGTATTTCGGTCAGCGGCACTGCGAAGCTGTAGATACACCCAGTCCACAGTATTGGATGGGAAATTAGTTACACTTACCGGCACATTATAGGAATAAGGAGCTACACTATACGGCTGTGTGGTAGGTAGCAAATTAGAGGAGAGTAAACTTGTACTCATAATCCCTGTGCCTGCATTTGTATAGCCCTCTAAAAACATATTAAAATGAGCCCTACAGGAACTGATGTTTACGGTAAGAGAGGCTGTAGCGGTACAAGACTGAGCCATACTCCGGCTATAAAATCCCAAACACATAAGTAGTGCGATCATTACCTTGTTATTTAACATCATTTTGAAGGATTATTTGCCGTAAATATAAAAACAATTTGATAATTATGCGAGTATATTGAAAAATGATAGCTTTTCTGCGTAATCATACCATTGCTAAAAAATGATAATAAGATATCTATCTATTTTGATAGTAAAGAGCATACCATAATTTTTCTCTATCTTCGCCATACATTTTTTAAAGTTAAGAATGATAATAGGATCTATAAAGGAAAAAATAGGCGAAAATCGTACGGCTCTTACACCAGAAGTAGTAGGAAATCTCCTTAATCTTAAAGTAGAAAAAGTTATAGCAGAACAAGATATTGGTACAAAAGCGGGGTTTACGGACCCTATGATGAGTGAAGCAGGAGCTACTCTATCTGATAGAAAAAAAGTGCTGGCCGAGAGTGATATTCTCATCTCTATACACCCCCCGCAGCCGGAAGATTTGTTTTCTCTACGAAAAGGTGCGATATGGATAGCCGCCTTCAATCCATATTTTAATCAGGATATTATCCGCGATCTGGCCTCTTCTGGCATCACCGCTATGGCATTGGAGTTTATACCCCGTACCACTCGTGCCCAATCTATGGATATCCTTTCTTCTATGGCTACGGTATCCGGATATAAGGCCATATTAGCTGCAGCTTCCTGTCTCCCACGTTTTTTTCCAATGATGATGACGGCCGCTGGCAGCATAAAACCCGCCAAAGTACTTATTTTAGGAGCGGGCGTAGCAGGATTGCAAGCGATAGCTACAGCTAAAAAACTCGGTGCTGTAGTAGAAGCCTTTGATGTACGTGCGGCAGCTAAAGAAGAGGTACTTTCACTGGGGGCAAAGTTTATAGAAGTAAAAGGAGCTACAGATGATAAAACTGCCGGCGGTTATGCCGTAGAGCAAAGTGAGGAATATAAAAAAAGGCAAGCCCAAGCCATACACGATCACGCTAAAAAATCCGATGTGGTTATCTGTACTGCACAAATACCCGGCCGTAAGGCACCCGTACTTCTTACCCGCGAAACAGTAATGCAAATGTCGCCCGGTTCTGTTATCATAGACCTTGCCGCTTCTACCGGAGGAAATTGCGCCTGTACAGAGCGCGAAGGACTCTCTGAAATAAATGGTGTGAAAATTATTGGTCAGTCCGCATTCCCATCGGATATGCCCGGTGATGCTTCTAGAATGTTTAGCCGAAATATTCTTAGCCTTCTAAAACTTCTTATTAATAAAGAGGGCAACTTATCTCTCGATTTTGAAGATGATATCCTGAAAGCCTGCTGCCTCACCTACGACGGAGCTATCGTAAATGAAAGAATAAAATAATTTATGGAAAACCTGATCCATCTTTTCGTTCTGCATAAAGAGATGATTTTCATCATCATTCTCTCTATATTTTTGGGTATCGAGATTATAGCCCATGTACCTGCTGTACTGCACACACCACTTATGAGCGGGGCCAATGCCATACACGGTGTGGTTATTATAGGTGCCATTATCGTAATGGGGCAGGCAGATAATCTGGCCTCTACCATTCTCGGATTTTTAGCCGTTTTTGTAGGTACACTCAATGTGGTAGGGGGATTTGTAGTCACAGACAGGATGCTGGAAATGTTTAAAAAGAAGAAATGATTTTACGACACTCTTCATATCTCTTATGAAAAATCGCCTTCGCTATTCTTTATGGGCAAATTCTCTCTATATAAAATTACTAGAAGAAAATCCAGGCATTACAGAGGCATCTCGTCTTATGGCACATATTCTGGCTGCCCAGGAAATATGGAATGCCCGCATAGCCGGGAGGAAAGCCCAGATACCTGTATGGCCCGACCTTAGTAAAGATGACTTGCGAATCTGGAATGAGCGGGTATATGAAAAGGCTATCCAGCTTTGGTCTGCCCATCTTCCGGAGAAAATCATCAGCTATGCCAATACCAAAGGAGAAAAATTTGAAAATACTGTTCTGGAAATACTCGATCACACGATCAATCACGCGACTCATCACCGCGCTCAGGTAGCTGTTTTTGCCCGTCAGGCAGGTATTATCCCGCCGGTATCAGATATGATTGTTTTCTTTCGGACGCAGGATTTTAAGCACTGATATACGATATCGATTTTATTTTACTATGCGGTGAGTCCATTATAGATCTACTTTATGTTTAAAGCTTATGCGTCTTATGGGCGAATCTGAAATAGCTGCGCTGGCTCCAGACCTCTCTGTGTTTGAGGCCGCTAAAGCACTGGTCACTTCTCCGCACTGGCTACATCTGGTGTATTCAGATACTTATTTGTGGGGGCAGTATCAGGGCAGTGCCAGCGTACCTTATAAAATAATTATAGCGTAGAACACCTTAGCCATCAAGTGTACCTGCTTCAGCAGAAAAATTCCCTGTAAGCATGCTTTAGGATTGCTTTATATTCAATCAAAAAACAAAGCCTTGTTCGTATCTGTACCACCTCCAGAATGGGTTATAGATTGGTTAACAAATAAACCGAATCTATCCACTACTGCACAAAGTTATTCTCCTTCTACTGCCCCATCCTCATCTCCCCCATCGGCTGCCTTAGAAAAACGGTATCTATCCATACAGGATGGAATAAATGAACAGTTTCAAAGTCTTATGGAATATTTTACTGCCAGGGCGCAATTGCTCCGTAAAAATCCTTTTGCCGAAAATATGTCGGCACTCCTCGCTAACATCAAGCTTCACAAAACAGATAACCGTTTTATCCTAGTAGATAGTAGTCATCGCTATGTATATTTATGGAATCGGCCGGCTTCTATGACGGATATGATAGCCATAAGCGGTGGGGAATCTTTTTCGGCTTTTATAACCGGACATAATGAGGCGGCATTTCTGCTGGCTTTTTGGAATAATGAAATTTTTTTTCCCTGCCCAGAGATACTTACTAATGGTCACAATCCTTTTTACCCGATTTTCTCACAGAAATATCCTTTTTTATAGATAGAGATATATCTTCATACAGGTATTAATTTCCTATAATAAAAGGGGCATCGCCTTTTCCACCCATTATGATCACCTTGCTATTGGGGCTGGTAGCTATTTCTTTTTGTGCTTTTATCAGTTCATATTGCAATTGCTTCTCCGTGAGGCTGGCATTTATTATTCTCTGGTAATCTGCTATACCTTGCGCTTCTACCCTTTTTCGCTCAGCTTCCTGTTTTTCTTTTTCTAATACGAAAAACATTTTTTGTGATTCTTGCTCGGCATTTATCTTAGATTCTATGGTTGCTTTTACAGACTCTGGCAAGGTAATATTGCGCACTAGCAGCTGCTCCAGCAGCAAACCTCTTTGTTTAAAATCCTTCTCTATAGAAGCGAAAATACGGCTTTGGAACTCCTCTCTTTTAGGTCCAAAAAGATCTACCGCCGTATAGTACACGGCATTATCGCGAATACGGGTCCGGGAGATGGGCCTTATAATTACATTGGCATAATCTGGTCCTATGCTTTGTACTAAGTTAGGGGCCTGCGAGGCTATCACTTTATATAAGACCGTAAGATCTAAGGTTACTTCTAATCCATCCGATGAGAGCACACGTATGGCATCATCTCCAGAATTGTCACCCTCATCGTGTATCCCGGACATGGTGTAATTCTGTGTTTTTACATTTATATGTTCTACCTTCAGTAAAGGATTTATAAAATGTAATCCGCTGGGAAGCACCTCATCCCTTACCTCGCCAAAAAGTTTTTGAACACCCACATTTCCCGCATCTACCTGTACTACGCAGGAACTGAGTAGCCCAGCTACAAAAACAATGATCCCAATAATTTTAAATAATCCCGCTAGTTTTACTAATCTCACATCATTGCGACCGAGATTAAAGCCTAGGATAAAAAGGATGATACCGATAAAAAGAAGAGGCATAAAAAGTTATAATTGATTTGTGAGGCGAAATATACGAATATAACCAAACTTTTCCTATTTTAATTCCCATATCTCCGTCTTTCCTTGCCACTGTAAGATCGCCGCTACCTTCTCGGATTACTACTATCCGGATCATCTCTTTTTCTCTTTAATAGTTATTTTAGAGACTTGGTATTTTTTTTCTTCCTTAGGTTCACTTAATCATTTGTGTGTCTTTTCTGGATTGGTAATTTTAGAATATACATTCCCCTTCTATTGGTTATAGAAATTCCAGTTTTTCTTTTTCTGCCCTCCTCAGCAGAAAAAATAAAAATAACAGGCCATTAAATAGCAGGAGTCCCCCCAGTTGATGGAGAGAACCCAGCCACACAGGAATACCCCTAGCCGACAAAAGAAGAGTAGCTATCCCCAGTATTACCTGAAGTATTACCATGGCCGGAAGAAACCACAGGGTCTGCATTAAAATTCGCGGTTTAGGTGTTTTATCTTTTGCTATCTTTATCACTAAGAAAAAAACGGCTAAAGCCACCGCATATCCTAGATGGCGATGTATAAATTGCACCATCGGCTTATGGCTAAAAAGATTATAACCGAAAGAATAGGATTTCACCCAAAGATTTTGGGGTAAATAAGATCCATTCATTAATGGCCAAGTAGGAAATTCCAAGGCGGCTCTAAGTCCAGACATAAATGCCCCATATATAATCTGCAGCAGGGTGAGTAGCATCGTGGAAAATGTCCAGAATTTCCAAACATAAGGGGTCGTTTTCTGGTCTTTTGATATAAGTAGCCGTACCAATAGCCACACTACAAAACCTAATAAAAGCAGTGCCATAAGCAGATGCATGGCTAAACGGAAATGCGACACATAGGGCATTTCCGAAAGGCCGCTCACTACCATATACCATCCCACTACACCTTGTAAGGCATACATGAGGAGTAGTCCTATAAAAGCCTTTCGCCACGGATTACCCATTCTGCGTATAAGAATGAAATAAACAAATCCACTAAAAAGCAGCAACATACCCAGTCGCCCCCAGTTTCTGTGTATCCATTCCCAGAAATAGATATTTTTAAAGGCCGGTATAGCCATCCCCTCATTGATGAGTTTATACTGGGGCGATGCCTTATACTGGTCAAAGGCTAGGGTCCACTGGTTTTCATTTAAAGGCGGAAGCACGCCGGTAATAATCTGCCATTTAGTAATAGAAAGGCCCGATCCCGTGAGGCGAGTTATACCTCCTAGCATAATCTGTATCAATATGACCGCTAAAAATAGCCACAGAAATAGCTGTAATATTATTTCATCTTTCATTTTCGGTGCAATTTATAACAAGAATAGCTGCTTAGAGTTTTCTGCTCGCGCTAGGCCCATTATTACCTATATCCCCGGCACTATTTAATACTGGCGAGTGGGTGAATCTGCCCTACATTTCGTTTCGTATAAGGACACTCTCTTAGTATTCATAAAACCGCAGACCCTGCACCGCTAGTATTGACAAAAAATTTTTTTTCGCCCATTGCCTATTTAAAGGCTGTTTCTCTTTTTAGTCCTATACGGAACTTAAAAAATAATCCATTAGTTTTAAGTCTGAATATTTTCTGTGTTTGCTCCAAATAAAATATTTTTGGCACATAAATAGCGTTTAATACCCGAATGATCTAAAATGTCTTTTAATCCTTTAGCAGTAAGCGGTTTTTACCGTGTAAAAGAAATGAAAACCTATAGTTCTCCGGAATGGATGGCCGGAAAACAAAAAAGGTATCGCCGGGTTTTTGACCGGGCAGAAACTACCTATATCTATACCGAGCTGGCTATCATAAATAAACAATTTGATGTGGCAGATTGGTATATCGAGGTCACCCTCAAATCTTTTGCTATAAAATCCGGCAAAAAAGTGGAGTTATGCTCACTTAATGTAAATAAAAATGTGAGTAGGGATGAAAATATTTTCCATTTTCGCGAAGGATGGGGAAATAAAAAAGAGGGTATTTTCTGGAAAAAAGGAGAATATCTTTGGGAAGCTTATGTGGGGGAAAATCTCATTTCTACTACCCGTTTTTTTATAGAAGATGTAGGGCCGGTATTAAAAGATAATAATCCTTATTTTGAAATAGAATCTATCCGCCTCTTTGAGAGTGGGGATGTAGAAGTGCCGGAAAATGAGCGCATATACTATACCCAATTCGAAGCTGGCGAGACCCGTTATGTCTTCGTAGAGTTCAAGTTTAAAAACCTGCTCTATCCCGAACCATGGAACTGCGAGCTCACTTTTAATTATTTTAATGACTCCCATCAATTAAAGGGAGAAACCATAGAGTTAAAATCTCTGGGCAGTTTGGATGCCCTCTATACCCTCACTACAGGATGGGGCAGCCAGAACCGAGGCTCCTGGTACCCGGGAGAATATTCTATGGAGATTATCTTTATGGATCGGCTCATTGCCGTAGTCCCCTTTTCTGTGGCCGACTCTTTTGAGATAGGCGAAGCCCAGATTTTTCTGCCGGACAATTCCGGCACTGCCATCATAGGAAAAAATGCTGCGGAGCCAGAGCAAACCTTAGAAGAGGTAATGGAGGAGCTGGATAATCTAATAGGGCTCGAAAAAATTAAAAAAGAAGTTAGAGAATATGCAGATTATCTGAAATATTTAAAATTTCTACGCGAAAAAGGACAAGAACATTCGGAAATACCTAGCCTTAATGCTGTTTTTACCGGGAATCCTGGTACGGGAAAAACTACTGTAGCCCAGTTATTAGGAAAAATTTATCATAAAATGGGCTTGCTCACTAAAGGCCACACCTACGAAGTAGATCGCGGCGACCTGGTAGGCGAATACATAGGCCAAACCGCCCCAAAAGTGAAGGAAGCCATAAAAAAAGCCAAAGGGGGCATTCTGTTTATTGATGAAGCATATAGTCTGGCCAGATCTGCCGAGGACAATAAAGATTTTGGACGGGAGGTGATAGAAATTCTCGTAAAAGAGATGAGTACACCCAATAATGATATGGTGGTTATTCTCGCCGGATATCCCCACGAGATGCATACAATGGTAAATGTAAATCCCGGACTAAAATCCAGGATAAATCTGTGGTTTGAGTTTCCGGATTATCTACCTCAGGAACTAGACCTTATCGCCGATTATGCGGCTAAACAGCGCAAAATAAGTTTTGAACCTGAAGCCAGACATTTTTTTTATGAAAAAATAGTAGAGGCCTATAGAAATCGCGACAAATATTTTGGCAATGCCCGATTTGTAAATCAACTTGTAGATCAGGTAAAAATGAACTTGGGCATCCGCATAATGAAAAGTGAAGAAGAAAGCAAAAAACTCGATCTTTCCCAGCTCACCACCATCACCTTAGACGACATAAAAGCCGTCTTTCATAAAATGCAGAAGCCGCTCCCAGATATTCCTGTAAATATGGAATTGCTCAATGAGGCTATGAAAGAACTAGACGGCTTAGTGGGTATGGAAAATGTAAAAAAAGAATTGCACGAGCTCGTACTACTTGTAAAATATTATAAGGAAATAGGCAAGGATATTCTTAATAATCTCAGTTTTCATTATGTATTTACCGGAAATCCCGGCACCGGAAAAACTACGGTGGCACGCATTTTTGCCAAGGTGCTCAAATCCTTGGGTATCTTAGAACGCGGACACCTCGTAGAATGTGATCGCCAAAGCCTCGTAGCAGGATTTGTTGGTCAAACTGCACTTAAGGCGAATGAGCGCATAGATCAGGCCATGGGTGGGGTCCTTTTTATAGATGAAGCCTATGGGCTGGCATCCCGCGGTCCTAATGACTTTGGGAGCGAGGCGGTAGAAACCATCTTGAAGCGTATGGAGGATCAAAAAGGCCTGTTTGTCATTATCACAGCCGGATATCCGGATAAGATGAAAGAATTTATAGAGTCTAATCCGGGCTTAAAATCGCGGTTCGACCGGTTTCTTTCTTTCGATGATTATAAAGTGCCTGCCCTTATGGATATAGCCCAAAATATTATCTCTGCCGAAGGCTATCAAATAGAAGAGACCGCCCTTGTTCATTTAGAAAAATATTTTCACCTCCTGTATGAATCCAGAGATAAATTTTTTGGCAATGGCCGTGTAGTACGCACTACTATTAAGGAAATTATTAAAATCCAGAACCTGCGCCTAGCGGCTGTAGAATCCGGACTTCGTACCCCAGAGGCTATTCGCACCATTACCCTACAGGATGTGATCGGCTTTGATGAATCGAAGGCATTTGAAATAAATCGCAAGGCCAGTATCGGATTTAGGGCATCCGGAGCTTAATATAGTGGATTATTTATACATTAAAAAAGCCCCGACATCTAACCGGAGCTTTTTTAATGATTAGCATCCTAAGATGATTACATAGGTCTTGCGTCTTTAGCCTGCCAGCCGCGATCTCCCTGAATAAGGCTAAATTCCATCGTTTCATCTAATCTCACCCGGTGCAGAGGAGGCATTTCTGAAAAGTGAAAAAATACCTCTTCAAATTCCAATTCCAGATTGAGAAAGCGCATAAAACCAAATCCATCATTAATAGCATAGACAGAACCCCGTACTCGGCTATTTTCCTGACCCCACTCTTCCGGCTGCTGCCCTTCTACGGGGACTAAATTCGGAATAAGATAGCCAGAAACAAACCAGTCTGCCTCAAAGATAAGCTCGGTAGAAACATTTTTAAAACCGATAAGCTCTACCCTTACCCCCCGGCTTTGGATCGCTCTTATCAGTTTTTTAAAATCTCCATCTCCGCTAAGGAGATATACCTTATCCAGATTAGCGGTTTCCAGCATTAAATCTGTGGATATTTCAATGTCCGAGGACGATTTGGGAATTTTATTACCCTCTTCATCCATAAACCACTTGGTGGGTTTTGACAGCACTTTATATCCAAAAGAACGAAGGATAGAATAATAGCCGAATTGCTTTTCTCTGTAATCGCGGTCTATTTCTGCTCTTTCTCGATCGTAGGTGACATAGGTATTCTGACGAAGTACTTCCCCCTCGCGCCCACAATATTCTTTAAGAATATCGTATTTCATCGAATATCCTCCATTGCGGTTAATGTTTACCGCATCTACATAAATTCCAATTTTCATGATTCCCCGTTAGGTATGTTTAGTTAATTATTAGACATTACTCTCTGCTGAGATCATTTTTTTGATAAAAAACTTTTATAATTATACGGCATATAGTTATACGAATGATTATCAGTAAAGTTCATACCAAAGATTATGATCAATTTAAAAGGGCAAAAGTACTAATTTTTATTATTTATTGAGAATTGATACAAAAAAATGCTTCTATCTGTCAATTATTGCCATTTACTGTCCTGGCCTTTTTGCTATCTGAAATATTTTACTTCTGGGTCTTTATATCTTCTAATTAAGTTGCTGCTTTTTTCATGCCATCTAGTGATTTAGATTTATTCGAAAGTATAATACCTTATTTATAATAGTGTGCATTGCATATCCATTCGCTCTTATCTTTTTATGAATAGCCCTGCTCTTTATTTCAAAACAAGGTATTAATGCCATAAGCATATTTTTTTTCGTGCTGTAATAGCCAGTTTTTTCGCCAGATATCTCCGACATATCCTACCAGCTTGCCGCTGGATCCTATTACTCTGTGGCATGGTATGATGATAGGCAGCGCATTGCGGTTATTAGCTATACCCACGGCACGGCTAGCACCCGGATGATGAATCTGTTCGGCCAGTTCTTTATAGGAGCATGTCTCGCCAAAAGGAATCTTACAAATGGCCTTCCATACCTTTAGTTGAAAATCCGTTCCTTTTTGCGATAACTTAATATCAAAGGGACGGCGCTCGCCTAGAAAGTAATGCTTCAGTTGGTTTATGGCTTCCAGTAATTGAGCGGTAGTATGCTCAGTCGAATCTTCTTTACGATCGCTAAATAGGATCCGGCAGATCCCTTCCTCATCTGCTATTATCTGCAGATATCCAATAGGAGTGAGAAGCGATCGTTTATAATACATATTAATATAAATAAGGGATAAGTGCCCAAATATTTTTCTGATACTGCTTATAGGCCTCTCCATGAGCTATAATGAGTTTTTTCTCTTCCAGCCTAATACCTATAAGAATGTACAAAAAGGTAATGATAAAAATACCCGTCGTAAGGGAGGAAAAGCTCCAAATACAGAGACCCACGGCGCTTAAAATTATACCTAGATACAATGGGTGTCTCGCTACGCCATACCAGCCGCTTACTATTAATTGTTCAGATTCATTATCTTCCTCAGATATGCCAATAAATGCCCGTAGGTTTATTTGCCATAAAGATCCGGCTATAAAAAAAAATCCGATAAGTATATACAATGATCCAATAAAGGGATTGCTGTCCCATATTGATGCCGGACATTGCGATGCCATCCACAGAATGTAAAATAGCCAGATCAGAGAGACGATGTTATATGCCCTGCGATAAAATCTGGCCGAAGGCATAAAAGCACTCATTTTATGTTTTATCCAAAGGCTGGCCTGTAGAGAATGTAGGGTATAATAGAGAATAATATGTATAAAAACTATAATCATCTGGATTAAGTAATACATTAATTATGGCTAAGATAATATAGTTATGTGATATAGGGCCAAAGAGAGTCATAGTATTTATATGTTTTTCTTTTCTCCGGCTATACCTATCTTGGGTGGTTTTATTCATATTATTATACGAATGGAAAACCAAAAGTCCGGAGCAGATTTTCTCAGAGCTATCATTACCTGTGGCGGTAAGAATAGGTAAAAAGCGGCTAGGGCCATCGAACGTGTGATGTCCCTTTCCTGTATCTAAAAAATAATGTCTCCTGCCGGATTCGCTGATGTATCTTTGAGCGCATTCATTAAACCCCATCTTGTATTGAATCGTTCTGTTTATCACCTACCTGTTTTTCGCCATTTTCTTGTAGGGCGCTTTCTCATCACCTTTGCCCTTCAATTACAGTTTGTACTCATATCCTGGCATATCTATCAGCTCACCCGCGATCCGGCTTCACTGGCCATGATAGGCTTATGCGAAGCTATACCAGCCATAGGATTAGCATTATATGCCGGCCAGTGGGTAGATAGAAAGGAAAAAAGGGGTGTCTATTTTTATTTCATGTTCTTTTCATTGCTCATAAGTATGTTTATGACGCTGCTGGTTTATCTTCAGGATAAGCATCTCATAGATAAATCTGCTGGGCTATGGGCATTTTATGGGCTCCTATTTTTATTTGGTATAAACAGGAGTATAGGGACACCGGCTATACACAGTATTTGGCCACGGCTTGTACCTGCTGGTCTGCTGCCAAAGGCTGCCGGCGCTAGCAGTACGGTATGGCAGTCTGGTGCCATTCTCGGCCCGCTGATGGGTGGATTTTTTATCGAATGGCTGGGGGTGTATTTTTCATTTTTAGTGCTGAGCGTAATTACTTTTATCTGTTGTTTTCTGGTATTTCTGCTTCCAAAAATAGAAGCGACCGAGGTCACGGAAGGACTAAATTCTATTCAGCGAATGGTAGAGGGGGTACGCTTTGTACTTAAAAAAAAATTGCTTTTAGGAGCGATGAGCTTGGATCTTTTTTCGGTATTCTTTGGAGGCATTACGGCTGTGCTTCCGGTTTTTGCTGAGGAGGTATTACATGCCGGAGGTGCCGGGTTTGGATTTTTGCGCGCTGCCCCCTCAGTAGGTAGCGTAGTGATGCTGCTGTATCTATCTTTTTTTCCACCCCGTCATAATACTGGTATAAAACTCTTATCTGCCGTAGCACTTTTTGGGTTGAGTACACTTATATTTGGCTTGTCTAAATGGTATTGGCTCAGCTGGCTCATGCTTTTCTTTTCCGGACTTTTCGATGGATTTAGCATCGTAGTGCGAAATATAGTTTCTCAGCTATCTACTCCTGATACTATGCGAGGAAGGGTATCTGCAGTGAGCAGCATCTTTATTAGCTCATCTAATGAACTGGGAGCGGTAGAAAGCGGATTGGCAGCCAAATGGCTGGGACTCATACCTTCAGTGGTCTTAGGATCCTGCTGCACCATAGGCATCGTGGGCATGATGGGCTATTATAACCGCGAGCTTAGACGTTTTGAACTAAAAAACCAGGGCGGTGATGGGGAGTAGTATTACGTGCCCAGCTATCAGTGGTACTATGGTATATCTCAGAAAGGTGGTGAGTGAGCGCTTATTTATACAATCCATCTTATGCTGGCCAGGCTTTCTGTCTTTATTCGCACTAATACCGGCATATTTTTTTGCTTCAGACATTTAGTTTTCCATCCATAAAGAATTTTTGGGAGCTATTTCTGCACTTTTTACCCATCGAGATAGCTTTACATTATTTCGTTTGGCCACTTTGTACAGGTTATAAGACCATATAACAGAATGGATATTATCTATCACAAAAGAATTTGTGTGAAACCTTTTTTTATCGTCAAATTCCCATATTTCTATGCCCTTACGATGGTATGGAGGGTTTATAATTACAAAGAATGCTGGCAGCCTAGTCACGGCTTTGGTGCAGGGGAAATGGGTCATCTAACATTACTTTTACACGCACGCTGTGCTGGTAGGCTTTTCCTGGTAATTAAATGATGGTCTGTCCTATCTTATCTTCTACAAATAGATAGATAATAGCCATTCATTTTTAGTATTACTAATCATATCTATACGATATTTTAATGCCTCCTCTTCATAATCCAATATATAAGAACTACCTGCCTAACGCAATATGGCCAGCGCAAGTATCACAACTATAAAAAACCAATGAATGCTATCGAGTTTTATCATATTAGCCATCCTCCCGATAAGGAGCAATGGTTCAATTCATTATTAAATCAAGTAGGTTCCTTCCGGTTCTAATCGCACTAATCGCTGCTTGTAGAGTATGCCTAGGGCCCGCTTAAATGTTTTCTTACTCATTTGCAGGGTCTGCTCTATTTCTTTCACATCAGACTTATCCGTAAATTTCATAAATCCCTTATTTCTTTTTAAATATTCCAGGATTTTTAAAGAGTTTGTCTCCAGATTTTCAAGCCCGGGTTTATTGATAGTGAGATCTATCCCTTTATCCGGGCGGATTTTTTTTATATAACCTGCAAGCCTATCACCTATGGTAATGGGGGTGTATATTTCATTGTGATATAGCAGTCCTTGATGCCTTCCATTAATGATAGCATTATAGCCAAGTTCGGTCTTTTCATATATCAGCAGTGACACCTCCTCACCTGGGGCATAAGCAGCCTCCTCATTTCTTAAAAATCTCGATATCCTAGAAGAAGCAGCCAAACGATTAGTGAGCATATCCAGATAAAGGCATACCACATAACTCTTGCCGGCCACCATTTCTGTTTTTTGTTGGGCATAAGGTACCAGCAGATCTTTTTCCAGCCCCCAGTCTAGAAAAGCTCCGGCATTGCTCACATCTTTTACTTTCAGATAGGCAAATTCATTTAAGAAAAGTTTGGGCTGCCGGGTAGTAGCTATAAGTCTGTCCTCCGAATCGCGATAAACAAATACTTCTATTTTTTCTCCCACTACATATACGGGAGGAAGAACATTATTGGGAAGTAATATCTCATTATTTTCATCATCTCCCAGATAAAGGCCTATGCGGGTGATGCGTAATATGACGAGGTTATTTATTTGACCTAATTGTATCATCACATAAAAGTATGATTATTTTCTACGAAGGAAAATAAAAGATAAATATGTTTAATAAAAACACTTACCAGAACATATTATACACCCGTTTTAATATTTTTTGTCGAGCTTATTAAACAACAGGAAATGAATAGGTTGGTTTTATTATTCCTAATAAGGCAGGTCCTCCGAGAAGGGCAGCCTTATATATTTATAGATGAATCATATCATAGATAAATGGGAAAATTAAAGGAGATTAATTCACCGGATTACTATTTAGATATTCATACACTTGCTTAGATACTTTCTCTACACATCCATCTTGGAATGGGGATTCCAGATTTGCATATTTTACCAGATTTTCAAAGGACTCACTCCCGCCCGCCTGACATAGGCGAAGATAATCTGCAAAAGCCGCATCTCTATTTATATTAGCCTTTTGCCAAAACTGAAAGGCGCAAATCTGTGCCAAGGTATAATCTATATAATAGAAAGGCGATTCGAAAATGTGAGCTTGTTTTTGCCAGAAAGCACCATTATCTAGGTAATCATTATCACCATAATCTATGTGTGGCTGGTATTTCTTTTCGGTAGCTCTCCACATAGCATTTCTCTCTTTGGGTGTAGCAAGCGGATGGGCATATACTAGGTGCTGAAACTCATCTACCGTGACTCCATAGGGTAGAAAGAGCAGATTTCCAGCTAGGTGGCTAAACTTATATTTTTCTGTTTCTTCTTTAAAAAAGAACGCCATCCAGGGGTAAGTGAGCAGCTCCATACTCATACTATGTATCTCACAGGCCTCGTTAGTGGGCCAGTAATATTCCGGTATGTGATGTCCGCGGCTTTCATACACTTGAAATGCGTGACCTGCCTCGTGGGTGAGCACATCTATATCATGGGCAGTGCCATTAAAATTTGAAAATATAAATGGCGACCCTTCATTAGCTATATAAGTACAGTATCCTCCACCAGCTTTGCCCTGTTTATTTTCTAAATCCATAAGTTCGCGGCTTATCATAAAATCAAAAAATTGTCCCGTCTCCTTGCTAAACTCGGCATACATTTTACGACCATTGGCTATAATCCACTGCGCATCTCCCTTTGGGGTGGGATTGCCCTCTTTAAAATACAAAGAAATATCATAGTACATTAATTTATCTACCCCCAGCGTTTTGATCTGTCGGCGGCGAAGGGTTTCAGATACCGGTACGATATGCTTTAATACAGCCTCTCTAAAACCAGCTACCCTCTCCTGGGTATATGGTCTAAGCATACGCAGATATCCAAGTTCTGTAAAACTTCTAAATCCCAGTTTTTTAGCTGTAAGGGTGCGATTTTTTATTAATTGATCATAAATTTGATCAAATTTTTCGGAATTATCTGAGAAAAATTTCCAGTGAGCCTCACTCGCTTCTCTGCGGGTATCCCTATCAGGGCTCAGCATAGAGGGACCTAAACCGGTGAGATTATACTCCTTGCCACGAAACATTATTTTAGCCGAGGCCTTCAGTTTTCTATACTCACTTACCAGCACATTTTCCTTTTGTAAATCTTCTATCACATCCGGACGAAGCGTTTTTAAACTCATCTCTGCTATATCAAACAGCTGCTCGCCGAGATGTAAGGTGAGCTCTTTTCTGTCCGAAGTATGGGATAAGAGGCGATAATACTGATTTATGAGGTTTTGAAATTCCGGCATTTGATTGTCGAAAAAATCATTTTCCCTTTCATAAAACTCATTTGTGGTATTGATGGTATGCCGTATATGACAAATGTTGTACTGCGTATCGAAATCATTGCGTAATTTATTTATGCGCTTTATAATTTCAATTTTGGCAGCACTTCCGCTGCTTTTCTGAAAATCAGCAAGTAATTTAGAAAATTCTATTTTCAATAATTCAATATCCGGACGGTGATAGGGGATGTGCTCGAAGGTCATTGGTGTCTTAATGGATTTAAAACTGCAAAATTAATTGAAAATGTACGGTTTAGCCTAGTTATATTCTCACTATATAGTATTCCATTAATATTTTTAGGTGGTTTTAAACTATTTTAATAGTAGTTTGTCTCTATAGCTGCACATATCTGCTTATTTTTGCCCTTATTCCCAAGATGAAAAACATCTCGTTTCTATTATTATTTATCGTCTCCATATCATTGAGAGGGCAGAACGCTACCAGCTCTACTCCTAAGTCTGAAACGGCTATAAAATGGCTCACCATCTCAGAAGCAGTACAATTAAATCAGACCAATCCCAAAAAATTTATCGTAGATATTTATACGGACTGGTGTGGCTGGTGTAAAACAATGGATCGCACCACTTTTTCCGAAGTGGATATCGCTGCTTACATAAATGCCCATTATTATCCGGTAAAATTAAATGCAGAGCAAAAAGAAGATATCATCATAAATGGCCAAACTTTTAAATTTAAAGAGAATGGCCGCAGAGGATATCACGAGCTGGCTGCCGCCCTTACAAATGGCCAACTCTCCTACCCTACGGTGGTGATGATAGATGAAAAATTAGTAATTCTGGAAGTGAGTCCCGGATATAAAAAACCGGCCGAGATGGATATGCTTATGCACTATTATGGCGATAATGCCCATAAAACCGTAAGTCCCACCTCCTTTCGCGATAGTTTTAAGAGCAAATTTCCATCGGAATAAAAACCTAGTTCAGGGCGAGTATATTCCGGCGAGAATATCGTATAGCCTTCATTCTACATAACAGCATTCGGCCAGATGCCAGGGTTCCGGTCCTTTGGAAATAACCGCGCTTATCCCTTTGTTTAAAAGTGCCGCTGCAGTAGAAGGTCCTATGGCAATAATTTTCTTAGCTCCTTCCAGCGACCAGTGGTCTAAAAAAGCCTCCACATTTAGCGGACTTGTAAAAATATAAATCTCAGCCTCCGGCCTATGGATTCCTGGGAATTTTTTATTTTCGTACACCACTCTCTGTTCCACCCTAAGGCCACTGCTCATAAGTAAATCTGCAATAGAACTTATGTGATGTATCCCTACCGGCATCATCACGGATACGGCGGCTCCCGCCTTTTTTACAAACTCATCGGCTACTCCCAGGTGATCTGCACCGGCACCCACAAAATCTATTTTATGCCCAGGTAAATATTCTGCCACTGCCTCCGCTGTGCCAGAGCCGAAAACGGCTAGGCGGCCTTCCCATTTTTGCCCCTGCATAGATTGGGCAAAAAACGCCACTGCCCGCCTACTGGTAAAAAATATCCAGTCGCAAGAAATAGGGCCAGGACTATTTATGGCCTCGAAATGGAGCAAACTTCGCCCCATTAATTGGAGACTACTTCCTGCAAAGCTTTTTTCAGTGCGGGCATCTATTTCCCTAGTAATAAATACATTATATTTCTTTTCACTTCTTATTAGTGCGATGAGGCGGGAAGAAATAGAATAGGGATCTTGTGATTTTATAAAAAAACGTGTGACCGGCATATCTATGGCCAAAGCCCAGCTACACCACACCTCCCATTGGTCTTTTTGTTTTTGGGCAAAAACACCTACCGGCTGCTGGCATCCCGCCCCTAATCCGGACAGCGTGTCCCGCTCTATGCCTATGGCGATAGCCACATCCGGATGGTGCAGGGAGCTTAGCACATCCCGCATTTGCATATCTTCTTTTCTTATTTGGTAAGCCAATGCGCCTTGCGCCGGTGCGGGTATCATCTGCCACGGTTCGAAAGCCGTAAGATGATAACCGGAGAGGTCTATATTTAATCTGCACAGACCGGCTGCAGCCAGAATAACAGCATCACACAGCGCACCTACTTTAGCTAGGCGGCTAGTCACATTGCCTCTTATCGGCTCAAAGCAGAGGTCGTGTCTAAAATAGCTCATTTGCGATACCCTTCGTGGCGAGCTGGTACCCACTTTAGCTCCGGCTCTGAGGCCCCATAACTGTGTGCTATCATAATTTTGCGGAGCTATGATGAGCCAGTCTGCTGGATCATCGCGGTAGGATACAGCCCCTATCATAAGACCTGGCACCTCCTCCGTGGCGAGATCCTTATGCGAGTGTATAACCAAATCTATTTCTCCGGCCAGCAAGGCTTCCTCCAGTTCCTTTGTAAAAAAACCCTTGCCTTCTATTTTATCAAAACTCAGCTGCAGATTTTTATCGCCCTTAGTATGAATGATCCGGATTTCTGAATGATAGCCTAGTTTCTTCAACTCCGCTTGGGCATATTCTGCTTGCCAAATCGCTAATTGACTGCCTCGGGATCCTATGATGATGGGGTTGCTCATAAGCAAGGCAAAATTATACTTATCCGGCTAAGTAGCCGATACTTTTTTATTAATTACCAAAGCACATATAGAACGCAGCTAATCATCTGTACTAAATAAAGGGTTTAAGCGGACGATGAGCATAGGACAGCTATGACATTATACTAGGCGATAATAACTAATCTGCTTCTCGCTAAAAAATTGCCTATTGTGTTATTGGTTTATTTTTGTTCGCTTATGAAAATCCCTGCAAATAAACATCGCCACATACCCCTCGAAGATTTTTTTAAAAATCCCCAAAAAGCCAATTACCAACTTTCACCGGATGGAAATTATATCTCCTTTACTGCCCCCTGGGAAAGCCGGATGAATATATTTATTATGCCAGCATCAGGCGGTGAAGCCTGGCGCATTAGTTCTGTAAAAGACAGGGACATCTCCCACTATTTTTGGAAGGGTAGCTCGCATATTCTCTATGCCAAAGACATTGGTGGTGATGAAAACTTTCATCTCTACTCGGTGCAGATACATACATTGACGGAGAAGGATCTCACCCCTTTTGAAGAAACCACGGTAAGTGTGATAGATGATTTGCCGGCAAACGATGAAGAAATTATCATCGCCATGAATGAGCGAAATAAGGAATTTTTTGACCCCTATTTGCTAAACGTGAGTAATGGAGCCCTGAAAATATTGGCCGAAAATCCGGGAAATATCACTGACTGGTTCACCGATCATAATGGTCAGATAAGGGCGGCAACCACTACTGATGGTGTATCTAAAACCCTTCTTTATCGGCAAAACCACACCGATTCCTTTAGGCCCATACTCACTAATTCTTTCAAAGAAACGCTGGCTCCCCTATTTTTTACCTTCGATAATAAAAACATATATGCCATCTCTAATCTGGGGCGAGATAAGACCGCCGCTGTAATCATAGACCCCGAAACTGGAAAAGAACTGGAAACGATTTATGAACACCCCCGCTATGATACCGAAAGTCTAAGCTATTCGCCCAAGCGCAAAGTGCTCACGCAGGTAAACATTACTACCTGGAAGCCGGGAGAAGTGATTCTCGATCCTAAATGGGCTACTATAAAGGCTACACTCATTCCTCATTTTATAGAGCAGGAAATCTATCTCACCTCTTACGACAGGGAAGAAAAACGATTTATCGTAAGAAATTATAGTGATCGCAGCCTGGGCTCCTATTTTTTATATGATATAGGAACCGATAGGCTCACCCATCTGGCCGATCGCCATCCCTGGATAAAGGCTGAGGAGATGTGCCGAATGAAGCCTATACGCTATACTGCCCGTGATGGCGTAGAGATAGAAGGCTATCTCACGCTGCCTCTCTCCAGCCCTTCGAAACATATACCGGTGGTAATAAATCCACACGGCGGACCTTGGGCACGCGATGTATGGGGATTTAATCCTGAAGTACAGTTTCTGGCCAATAGAGGATATGCGGTATTGCAAATGAATTTTAGAGGATCTACCGGATATGGTCGCCACCATTGGGAATTGTCTTTTAAGCAATGGGGCCTCAGGATGCAGGACGATATCACCGATGGCCTAGAATGGCTTATCGGCCAGGGAATAGCAGACCCTAAAAAAGTGGCCATCTATGGAGGATCTTATGGCGGATATGCCACCCTAGCCGGAATGACTTTTACTCCCCATTTATATGCCTGTGGTGTGGACTATGTGGGTGTGTCTAATCTTTTTACTTTTATGAAAACCATCCCACCATATTGGAAACCCTATCTAGAGATGATGTATGAAATGGTGGGAAATCCAGACACAGACAGAGAACGCTTAGAAGCCACCTCCCCGGTTTATCATGTAGATAGAATACAGGCTCCCCTTTTTATTGCCCAGGGTGCTAAAGATCCGAGAGTAAACAAGGCAGAGTCCGACCAAATAGTAGATGCCCTGAAAGCCAGAGGCATAGAAGTACCCTATATGGTAAAGGAAAATGAGGGTCACGGATTTAGCAATGAAGAAAACCGTTTTGCTTTTTACATCGCTATGGAAGCCTTTTTAGCCCGGCACCTCGCCTAATTATTATTATTAATGCCGGTTTCTTTTTTTAATAGTGGATAAATGGATGTCCTACCTTACTCCTATTAGCATACCAAAGATTGTAGTCTGTAGCATTAATAACTCCGCTGATATTTCCATCCCAGCTGAGGTAGGCATTTACAGCCGCATTATCCTGTATCCATCTGTTAAAGTCCAGGTTATTTATCACTCCAGAATGATCATAATCGCCGGCATAAAGGGCATATATTCCAGGTGCTATATTTTTTAACTGCTGTGTCCCCAGTGCTTGGGTGGCTCCTGTGCTAAAATCATATACAACAAGTGAGGGAACAGGTACCGGTTCGGACGAAATAATGGCCAGATGAGAATAGGGATAAACTGCCAGGTAATAAGTATCCGAAACCAGTTCTGAAAAACGGACACCCTCCTCACCCGCAGTGCTCATAATTATGCCATCATTTCGCAGCAGGGCGGCTTTTCGAGACACTACTATTTCCGGATTATCTTTATCGCGCAGCTCTGCCAATACCCAATCTACCGTACCCGATGGAAAGTTCGCTACTTGCTCGACCCCAAAATAATGATATGGGGCATCCTCATATGGATGTGAAAGAGGAAGCAGGCCCCCATCTGCAAGATCAGTGCGCATAAGCCCGGTATTGCTATCATAGGCTCCTTCTAGGTATAACTTTGCCATTATAGAAAGACCCTGAGGTCTGGTAAATATCTCCACTTCATCTAGATATAATCCGGCATATTCTAGCTCGTTTTGGGAAGTAGTTACAAATTGAAATTTTATTTTCACTTCTTGACCTATATAACCATGAAGGGATATTTCTTCCCTTATCCATTCCCTTTGCAATCCGCTATAAATAGGTTGGCCGGTTATAGGCAACCATTGATCCGCATCCTTAGTGTAAGAACCGCATAACGGCTCCCAGTTAGATCCATTATCGGAACTGATAAGGACCTGCCAGTAGTCTCTATTATTATACATATCCCAGTGGGCGCGAAACTGCAAAGTGGCATCATCTACGCCGGTGAGGGATACGGCATTGCTCAAGGTAAGGCTGCGATCTGTATTGCCATTATAGGGAAGTATGGGCGATTCGGAAGCCGCACTGCCACTGCTGTAATAATCATTATCTGCCAGATAGAACCCCACCGGACTCCATAGAGAAAAACTATTAAAAGAATGAGAAAAAAGGATGTCTGGCTCATAGATTTTAGTCATTATTTTTTCGGTGGTAAAAAAGCCATTGTCCACTATTATTTTATACTGAATAAGGTCTCCTGGCAAAAGATTTTGAGCACTATATTCAAAGAATACATCTTGCGACTGCAAAGGGCTATTTCCATTTATTACTTGCATAGGCGAGGAAAAGCTGAGGCCGTCCGAAAGAGGAAGAACCGTGATAGTGACAGGGCCTGCGGAGAGACCTAGCCAACACAATTTTGCAGAAATGGTACCGGCAGGTACACTTATATCTATGGACTGATTGTCTTGTATTTCGGCATATATACCGTTCAGCTTAGCGGTCTCTATATTTCCCGGAAGGGCTTTACGACAATAGGGAAAAATCTCTGTAGAAGGTGGCCAAAATCCCCATTGACTCTTGCCCACTTCCGGAGTCATCGCTATAACACGGGGCTTTGAAACCACATCGCCATAATACCAGTCATCAGCCTCACCATTCGTGAGATAGCCCACTGTGATATCACTTGTACCTGTTTTATAACGGCTAAACCAGGTTTGGCGATCAGCGTATATGCGATAGAGATCGTCATCCGATGTAGGAGAAGCATTATAACCCCAGGGATAGATATACAGATTGCCATAGGTATGAAAATTGAGACAGGACTTAAACTGTCTGCTTTGGACAAACTCACGGATATTGTCTGTTTCTGGCTCGGAAAAAGGATCAGTACCTCTATATACCGCCGAATTCGGATCAGAGGAAGAGCCTATATCATCCAGGCCCCAATGATATCCATAATTGCGATTGAGATCTACACCCAGAGAGCCATCTGCATTTGCCCTTTTGTTTTTGCGCCACAGGCCGCCACCCCAGGGATTAGTAGTTTGATTATGGATATACCCATCCGGATTTACACAAGGAATAAAAAAAAGTTCCTGCTCATTTACGATACCGGTGACTTCTGGATCCGTACCATAATTTTCTAACAAGTACCACATAAAATAGATCTGCTGCATCATAGACATAGGTTCTCTAGCGTGATGCAGTGCAGTATAGAGCATTTCGGGCTCATCCTCATCAATGGCCACATTGTCCGAAATTTTTAGATAATATTGTAGTCGCCCTTCATTGGTGACCTGAGTATTAAGTATTGTTTTAGGACTTATGAGACCAGGGTATAGGGCTGCCATCTGGTCTAGCTCATTTAGCAGTTCTTCATACGTAAAATATCCAGCCAAAGAACCGTGCTGAAAGTGCACAGGATCATTCCATACCGGACCATAGCAGTATCCTACAGGAGAAAAATCTTTTTCCAGTAAAGATGATGGTGGGGCCTGGAGGATTTCTCTATAGTAATTTTCCATATCCGCGATAAGCACATCATATTCAAACCCATGCTGGCGTAAATTTTGGAGGTCATAAGCGGAGAAAATACCTTCCACCCCATTTTCATACCGGATAACCCCACAATCCAGCGGCAGCCCTAGTGATTGTAGCAATGCCGATCTATCATTCGTAGAATGAATATATACCTTGCTATATGCAGGCACGGAATTTTGAGCCGCCAGTGACCAAACGGATAAGCTCAGCAGCGTACCCATAGCCAACACATAAAAGAGGGCAGAAAAGGGGAATTGGGAGAAATATTTTCTCTGTTGTTTATACATAATGTTATTAATCGTAAATTTACACCAAAATTTCTTAATACTACTCATTAGAATTATAAGACAGTTAGCGGGGTGTAGCGCAGCTTGGTAGCGCGCCACGTTCGGGACGTGGAGGCCGGAGGTTCGAATCCTCTCACCCCGACACCTCCACTACAAACCATCCGTCCCATTAGCCTCTTCATTATAGCCGCACACCGGCCTTTAGTCTTATTCTCCTTCGCTTATGCTATAATCTATACCTGGGTTTATAAACTATAAACCAGCTTCTATATATCATACTCACAGGATATTATTCCTATTCATAAAGGAATATTACTTATGACTGGTGTTTGAATATTTTTGCCTTTTTTATTGAAATAGTTTTGCTACTTTAGCGGCATTATTTTTTCAGTTCCCTATTTAAAATAATTATGATGAAACTATCTAATATCCTGTCTCAAGAGCTAAAGCAAGAGGCAGCCTCTACCCGCCAATTACTGGCTCTGGTTCCTATGGATAAGGCAGATTATAAGCCCCACGAAAAGTCTATGTCCCTTCAAAGATTAGCTATACACCTAGCCGAGATCGCCGGATGGTGGAAAGAATGTCTGGTAAAGGATGTGTTAGATTTTTCCCAAGGAGATTACACCCCCAAAGTGTATAAAAGTACCGATGAAATACTGGCCTTACACGATGATCTGGTGGCCAAATCTCTGGAAATATTAAAAAATGTGGATGAAGCTGAATTCGATAAACCTTGGACTATGCGCAATGGCGAAACCATCTATTTTACAATGCCCAAAGCTGCAGTAGTACGCACCTGGTGTATGAATCATCTTTATCATCATCGCGGGCAGCTTACGGTATATCTGCGCTTACTAAATGTGCCTCTGCCGGGGATTTATGGCCCTAGTGCGGACTCTAATACCATGTGATATGGAGGGAAGAATGGCCCATTTATAAATTGATGGAGCCATGCTATGATAAAAAAAAATTTCGCGCGTATAGGCGTAGCGATTTTTTTATACGCTTAAGCCGGGAAACGAAAACAATGAATAGCTATCATCTATAAGGAGTATTTTTGAGCCATAAATGAAATCACCGATGCCATTAAAGTTTTTAGTATTCTCCGGGCTATGGATGCTAAACGCCATAAATATTTTTTCACAGCACGAAACGGGGTTTGCGGATAAGTTTAGACAGCTAGAAATAGAATTGCCCACTCCTAATACCTATAGAACTGCCTCGGGGGCTCCCGGTCACGAATATTGGCAGATGAAGGCCGATTATGATATCCAGATAAAGCTGGATGATGACAAACAGCAGATAAGTGGCACAGAAACGATAAGCTATCATAATGAGAGTCCGGATGAGCTCAGCTATCTCTGGCTGCAACTGGACCAAAATCTTTTTGATCCCAATTCAGATTTTTACCAAACCAGCACGGGTGGTTTTGACAAAAATTTGAATGATGAAGAATATGCAAAATTTTTTAATGATTTTGACGGGGGGTACAAGATACTGGAAGTAAAAGATATAAAAGGCGGAGATCTGCCCTATACGATCGTAAAAACAATGATGCGTGTAGATTTACCCCAGGGGCTTAAACCCGGTGCTACCTACCAGCTAAGGCTTAAATGGTGGTATAATATCAATGATCGGATGAAAGTAGGCGGCCGGAGTGGGTATGAATATTTTGAAGAGGATGGAAACTACTTATACACGATCGCCCAGTTTTATCCGCGTATGGTGCAATATAATGAAGTAAACGGATGGCAGCACAAGCAATTTTTAGGGTCAGGAGAATTTACCCTTTCCTTTGGCGATTATAAAGTGGCCATTACCGTTCCAGCAGATCAGGTAATAGCTGCTACCGGTGTCTTGCAAAATTCCGAACAAGTATTAACAGCGAAACAACGACAACGCCTAAAAGAGGCCGAAACTGCTGCCGATCCGGTATTCATCATCACCCCGGATGAAGCCATAAAAAACGAATCTTCACATACGGATAAGACCCAAACCTGGATATTTACAGCCGAAAATGTGCGTGATTTTGCCTTCGCCTCTTCACGCAAGTTTATATGGGATGCGATGGTGGTAAAACAATCTTCTAAAAACACCCTGGCTATGTCCTTTTATCCCAAAGAAGGCAATCCGCTCTGGGAAAAATACAGCACCCGGGTCGTAGCACATACACTCCAAACCTATTCCAAATATACTTTTGACTATCCCTATCCTGTGGCCATCTCTGTTCACGCGCGGGATATAGGTATGGAATATCCTATGATCTGTTTTAATTTTGGTCGGCCGGATCCGGATGGCACTTATACGGCTAGGGTAAAATATGGTATGCTAGGCGTGATCATACACGAGGTAGGACACAATTATTTCCCGATGATCATAAATAGTGATGAGCGCCAATGGTCCTGGATGGATGAGGGGCTAAATAGCTTTTTGCAATACCTCACCGAGCAGGAATGGGAGAGAGGATTTCCATCAAAAAGGGGACCAGCCTATAAAATAGCCGATTATATGAATAGCCCTATCACTAATCTGGAACCTATAATGACCAATAGCGAGTCTATCCTACAGTTTGGAAATAATGCTTATGGAAAGCCTGCTGCCGCTCTCAATATTCTCAGGGAGACTGTGCTAGGGAGAGAACTTTTTGATTTTGCCTTCAAAACTTATGCAAAACGGTGGATGTTTAAGCACCCCACTCCGGCAGATTTTTTTCGCACCATGGAAGATGCCAGCGGAGTAGATCTGGACTGGTACTGGAGAGGTTGGTTTTTTAGTACGGATAAGGTGGATATATCCATAGAGAGTGTAAAAATATTCCAGACGAGTACAGAATTTATAGCTGAAGATGAAATGCTAAAAGCGGCCATGAAAACCGATGAAAAATATATAAGCAATAAGCGAAATGCGATAGATATCCCTATGACTAAAAACGAAAAAGACCCGGGTCTAAATGATTATTATACGGGAAATAAAAAAGATCAACTTTTTGCAAACAGCATTTCTCCCACATTTCAAAATCTCAATGACCGGGAGAAAGCCAGTGGTTATGCCCCTTCTTTTTTTTATGAAATAACGCTGCAAAACAAAGGAGGGCTGGTAATGCCCATTATACTATTTCTACAATATACCGATGGTAGTGAAGAAATCAAAACCTTTGCCGCCGAAATCTGGAGGAAAAATAATTTCGAAATCACCAAGGTCATTCGCACCGAAAAAGAGGTGGCAAGCATAGAATTAGATCCATATTTAGAAACGGCAGATACAGACAGAAATAATAATAGCTGGCCACCCCTGCAAGAACCTACGAGATTTGATGTTTATAAAAAGCCCCTAATGCCCTCAGAAAATCCTATGCGAAAGGCACGGGGAGGCAGCAGATAGTGTGTGGTTTTCATTGGTTTCTTTATTCCAATAAATAATGCTGCTTGCAAGTTTTATTAATCTTCAGAGGGTGAGCAAGCTCTAGGCAACCAGGCTTAGATAGTAAAGCACTACTTTTGTCCTGGTGCTTATAGATGTGATCATACCAGCCTTAAATGAAGAAAAGAGTATAGGCTTAGTAATCAATGATTTGCCAAAAAATGGGCTTATCCGCGATTGTATTGTATGCAATAATAACAGTACAGACCACACCGGGGAAGTGGCCAAAATTGCCGGTGCCACCGTAGTGGATGCACCGCTACCTGGCTATGGAAATGCCTGCCTGAAGGGGATAGCGCATCTAAGACAAAAGGCAGTACCACCGGAGATAGTAGTTTTTATGGATGCCGACTTTTCGGATTTTCCCGAGCAGATCACTGAAGTAATCGCTCCCATTCTCAGAGGTGAGGCCGAGCTGGTGATAGGATCCCGTGCCTTAGGCAAGGCAGAAAAAGGAGCCCTGATGCCCCAGCAGATTTTTGGCAACTGGCTGGCTACTCGTCTAATTAAGTTGATATATGGCTATAGTTATAGCGATTTAGGACCCTTCCGTTCCATTAAATGGAAGGCCCTAGAAAGACTAAATATGCAAGATAAAAACTATGGCTGGACCGTGGAGATGCAGATAAAAGCCGTACAAAAAGGATTGCGCATAACAGAAGTGCCGGTAAATTATAGGGTGAGAATAGGCCAGAGCAAAGTAGCCGGAACCCTTAAGGGAACACTGGGAGCCGGGTATAAAATACTGCTTACCATAGCCAAATATGCCCTGCTAAAAAAATGATCGAAATTCTACTCCTCCTATCCTATACCTCCGTACTCATAGGTTTTTTTCTCTATTGCCTGATGGAGCTAGGGCTGGCCATTCAATATATCCGCTGCTATGGCAAGAAAAATAAGGTGGTACTACCGCTGCCCAATCCCCTTCCTATGGTAACCCTGCAGCTACCGGTTTATAATGAATTCTATGTGGTGAGCCGGCTGCTAGATGCAGTGGGGGAGTTAAACTATCCTAAAGACAGATTAGACATACAGCTATTAGATGATAGTACAGACGAGACCACTGATCTGGGTGCGGAGGGCATTCAGAAATTATGCGACAATGGATTTTCTGCCCGGCAAATAAAACGCAACCAGCGAACCGGTTATAAAGCTGGCGCATTGCAAAACGGACTCAAAACAGCGAAGGGAGAATTTATAGCATTCTTCGACGCCGATTTTATACCCGATAAAAATTTTTTAATGAATACCCTGCCCACCTTCCGAAGACCGGAGGTGGCCTGTGTGCAAACGCGCTGGACACATATAAATGCTTCCTACTCTCTCCTTACCCGAGTACAAGCATTTTTTCTGGATGCCCATTTTACCGTACAGCATTCCGGCCGTATATGCTCCGGAGGGTTTATTAATTTTAATGGTACGGCCGGCGTATGGAGAAAGGATGCTATCACCGATACTGGGGGATGGTGTGCAGATACGCTGGCTGAAGATCTAGACCTGAGCTATCGCGCTCAAATGAAAGGCTGGAAAATTGTTTATCTAGGGGATATGTGTTCTCCCGCTGAGCTACCAGTGAGCATGCAAGCCTTAAAATCCCAGCAATATCGCTGGATAAAAGGCGGAGCCGAAACGGCTAAAAAACTCCTGCCCAGCCTTTTTTCTTCCGGCCTCTCGCCCACTATCCTCCTATTAGCCATAGGTCATCTAATGAGCAGTACCGTATATGTCCTCATCTTATTCCTAATGCTCTTAAGCCTGCCTCTAGTATGGTATAAAAATACGACTATACCGGTAGAATATAAATACTATCTGCTGCCCTTTCTTCTAAGCAATGTGGCGGTAGTATTTTCCTATTTCACGGCCTCGGTAGTGCCCGCACCTAATAGACTAAAAGCCACCCTACAATTTCTATGGGTGATGCCTCTTTTTTTTATTATAACGATGGGATTATCTTTTCATAATGCGATAGCGGCTCTAAGCGGATGGTGTGGTATAAAAACCCCTTTTGTACGCACCCCAAAATTTAATCTTTGCTCCGATAATACCCACTGGAAAAGCAAATTATATAATGAATCCCACGCTCGCTGGAGTGTGGCTGGTGAGTTTTTCATGTTTATATATTGCGCTGCGGCTGTAGTAGCGGCCTTCTGCCGCCAAGAATTTTTTATGACTCCTATGCACCTGCTAGGCATCTTAGGATATGGCACTGTACTCGTATTATCTATCCGGCACCGTGCCTCTCAATGAGATAGGCTAATTATGGAACCTAGCAAAGCACCCATCGCCCCTCCTCCTTTCCTAACCAGCCTGCTAATTGGAATTTCGCTGGCATTGTATCTCTATGTGGGCTACTTTCTGGTAAGGAGTGATTTTGTACCCCTTTTTATGAGCTATACGGTGCTGTTTTTCTTACATGTGTATCTGTGCGAGAAACAGTGGACCGAGGGTATGGTAATGGGGCTTACGCTAGCGGGGCTGGGGTTTAGAGCCGCTATGCTAGGCTCTATCCCTAATTTAAGTGATGATTTCTATCGCTTTATCTGGGACGGAAACTGTGGCCTACGGGGTATCTGCGTATATGGATGGCGGCCATCTGCGCTGGCAGCACATTTTCCCGCAGATGCGGCACTGGGCATACCGGCACTAAACCAGCTAAACTCACCGGAATATTATTCTGTCTATCCCCCGGTACTGCAGGGATTTTTTGTGCTGGCAGTATGGGCCGGTAAGGGGATAATGGGAGAATTAATAGCACTAAAACTCATTATCTGGCTGCTGGAATGTGGTACGATAGCTGGGCTATGGCTGCTGCTCCGCCAGCGGGGTATTCACTACAAGAATGTTTTGCTATACGCACTTAATCCGCTGTGTATATTAGAGTTATGCGGAAATATTCATTTCGAGGCGGCGATGATTTTTTTTATGGTCTGGGCTTTCTATTTTATAAACAGAAATCAACTTATCCTTTCAGCCTTTTTTATGGGTTTAGCCATCAGTACTAAGCTATGGCCCCTTATCTTTATAATATTTCTACCTCGCCGGATAGGCTGGAAGCGCAGCATCCTCTATGGTATGATGAGCGGAGGCGTTTTTATGGCCAGCTTTATTCCATTGAAAGCAGATATGAGCAGCTTACTGCACATATATGAGAGTATGGGTCTTTATTTTAAGACATTTGAGTTTAATGCTGGTATATGGTACTTAGTCCGGGAGGCAGGCTATTATATCTATGGCTGGAATATACTATATAAAGCCTATCCATGGCTAATGGGTGCTGCTGTAGCATCCATAGGGGCTATAATGATGATAGAACGTGCTCCCAATATTTATAACTGGTGGAGGCCTTGTATGGCCGGGCTCTTTAGCTACTTCATCTTTTCGCCCATCGTGCATCCGTGGTATATAACTCCGCTATGTGCCCTGTCTATTTTTACCGGACAAAGGGCCGTGCTGTACTGGAGCTGGCTATGCTGGTTATCTTACTGGGCTTATGGCAATGGCTCGGCTTTGGAATCTATGGGCCTTATTTTTATAGAATATACCCTCGTACTCGCCTTAGGCGGATATGCGCTATACCGTTCTATAATTATCCGGCCAAACTCCGGCAGATAATAAAGGATATAAATTAAAATCCGTCCTGCATAGAAATGACGTGACAATGAGGCCGGTCTATACAGCCTGAAAATATAAGGCAGATGGTTATAAGGATATGTTACCTCGCTGCGTTAGCTGCCTGGAGGGTGGCGAAACGGAGTGTAGCCAGTGCGCAGCACCGTGCCCGTAAGGGAGCGGCCCCCAGTGGAGCAGGGCGGAGCTGGGGGAAACGCCCAAATTATAAATAGTGAGAAGAAGAGAAAAAAGTTTTGCACAAAGATTTATAACCGCCAGACAAAGCCATTTTTTCTTATACAAAAAAACAAAAAAGCCTAGTTATGTAGGTTTTATTAAAGAAACGCTAGAATAATGACCCGATAAAAAAATGTTAATAGCGTACATTTATGAAAATGCTATATGAATAATGCTAAAGAAAATAAGCATAATATTACTCTCTCTAACGCATTTTGTGATGAAAAAAATTCTAGCTATCCTTTTAATTGTTCTGTATTACTGCCCCATTCTTTAATAAAGACAGAAAATTATGTGCTGCTGCCGGCCTCTTATGGTGAGAAGGTGAGCCTGGGACAGTTTAGAAAAAATGGATTCGATAAAGTAAGCGAGAAATTTGAAAACGGCGCTTTATACAAGTATTACAAAACCGGATATAGTAACGAAGCCGAAGCGGAGAAGGATAAAAACAGGGCCATAGTAAGTGGCTATCCCTATGCGCGGGTAATAAATATAACCGAAGCAGAACGGCACTGTAGGATGGCTTGCCATCCCGAAGAGTCTATAAATACGGAAGAAGCCTTAAAGATACGCAATATCTTTTTTGGTTTTGACCGCTCTTTTTTGCGGGGAGAAAGTAGGAAAGAACTACAGCTATTAAAGATAATACTGGATCAGCATCCGGACTATTCTATAGAGGTACACGCCCATACGGATGCCAAAGGCAGCCAGGAATACAATGAAGCACTGGCAAAAAGAAGACAAAATGCCACGGTAGAATATTTAATACAGCTGGGTGTTCCCCTATCGCGCATAGAGAAATTTGCCCACGGCGAAAGGAAGCCGATAGCTAAAAATACATTAGATACTGGGGAGGACTCCGAAAGCGGCAGACAGCTCAATCGCAGGGTGGAACTGAAAGTGAAAGCTAATATCGGGATACTGAATGATGTGGTAGAAGAAATACAAGTGCCGTCAGTGCTCAAACTTTGACGGTGCTCTACTTGGACAATACCTGCTGATAGCGGAGCTCTCGGGTAAAGACTTTGCCCGCATCCGGTCCTAAACCCTTTACTATTACCTCATTTATTTGCCGATCAAATACCTCTACTAAGAGAGCATTATAGATGCTTACGGACTTAGGCTTAGTGGCAACAGGAATTTCTTGAAATACGTATAGCTCCTCATTATCCAGCTCGTAGCCTATAAAAACCGGATGTATGGGCTGGCCATCTATCTCTATAAGACAGCGGGTATTTATGTACTGCAGAAGCAGGGAATCATTTACCGAAGATGTCTGCTTTTCAAAACTAAATCTCTTACTGCCGGTAGCCAGTGATAGGGCCTTTTCCGTATCGTGTGCTACTAACTTAAGGGTATATTCTAAGCTATTATGGTCTGCCCTATACTGCAATGTGAGAAGGGATACATAAAAACTATGCAGAAACATAAAGAGTAAGGATGTGAGCATGCGATGTGATTAAAGATTCAGGGGGAAACCGGATTTTAGACTTCCCTGCCACTCAAAAGTAAAAAACCCCGTCGAATATTATTCGACAGGGTTTTTTTATGAGAAGAGATGCTCAGCGAGATAAGGAGCTCTTATTTCTGATCTGAGGCAGGGACGTTTTTATCTACTTTAGGCGGCTTAGATTGTCCATTTTCCGGTTTAATTTCGGCACGTGGTCTTGCCTTAAATTGGGTAAGCTGATCTGGCGTAAGGATGGCTTCAAAGGCTTTATCTCTATCATTGATAATAGCCAACTGCTTTTCGCGGCGAAGTTTGGTTTCCAGGCTTTTTTCTGCTCGCATAGTTTCTAATTTTTCGAAAGACTCTTTGTAAATGACCGCGGTTTTCTTAGCCTGCTCTTCACTGAGTCCGAGCTTAGCAGTAAGGTTTTTTACCATCGCATTGGTGCGTTCTTCGGCACTCATAGTCTTGTGAACCGGTGCCCCTTTTCTATCCTGTTCAGTAGCAGGAGCGTTAGTTTTGCCATAGGAAGGATTCACTTCGCGTGCAGAGATTTTTTTATCGGAAGGGTCAGTAGTCTGGGCACTGAGCGCAGAACTGAGCATGAGGGCACTAAAGCCCAATGGGAGAATGAATTTTTTTAACATGGTGGTTGTAAATAATAGCTTATGAGACGCAAAATAAAGGCCATAATTACTATTATTGTGAAATTTTTTATGACAAAAATCATAACCCATTATTATTCAATGAATTGCAAAATGTTAATTAATCCTAATAGCCTTGTTTTGGCTATTTTTCTCTTATCTTTTCGGGTATTACTGGCACAAGTTATAGACAGCCCGGAAGGAGCCGAATATCACTTAGGCACAGATAGCTGGTATGTGACCAATACCCATAGCGGGGATATTCTGCGGGTAGATGCCGAGGGTCAGGTGAGTTTATTTGCCTACGGGGGAGGCTCCTAAGGCTTAGAAACAGTGGGGGATAGCCTCTATGCCAATGATGGAGGAATGGTGAAGGGATATCATATACAGACTGGAGAAAATTTTGCCACCATAAACCTAAACGCCTCTTTTCTAAATGGTATGACCACGGATAATAATGGGCACCTGTATGTCACCGATTTCAGCACTAAGCGGGTATATAAGATAACCCTGGCCGATAACAGTTTTACTACCCTAGTGCAAAACACCAGCCAAACACCTAATGGAATCGCCTATGACCCCTATAACCAGCGACTCGTAGTGGTGACCTGGGGCAGCAATGCCCCTGTACTGGCCATAGACCCCATTACAGGCACTAAAACTACCCTTACTACTACTAATCTGGGCAACTGTGATGGGATTACCCACGATGGCTGTGGCACCTACTATGTGAGTGCCTGGACTCCTGCCGGCATCTATGTATTTAACAATGATTTTACGGAGCCTCCCACTCTGCTCACAGATGCGGTAGCATCGCCGGCGGATATAGATTATGATAAAATACATCATCGCATAGGCATCCTCAATAGTGGTAATAATACCTTTACCATGGAGGATATAGACCTTACTGGACCCCTGTTTTCTAATCCGGAAGATACTTTAATAGCTGCGGCGAATACAGATGCCGATGTGTGGCTCAGCACCACTGTTTCTGACCTAGATGGCCATGATTTTCAACTCTTTATAAGCTCCCTTCCACGGGGACTCAGTGCCGAAATATCCGAAACAAAGGTTATTATCTCCGGCCAGATAGATACGCCCGGCCAATATCTATTTTATGCCAATGCCGAATCCTGTCTGGGACTGGCAGACACTCTTTTTTTTCAGCTGGACATAACTGATCCGGTTATAAATGGGCAGGAAACTATGCCTATCCTATCGGATGCCCCTTTCTATAAAAACCAGGTTATTTATAGCCCTCCTGGCTTTGCCCAAACCCCTGAGCTGCTCACCGTACTGGATAGGGATGGCAAGGTGCTGAGGAGAGAAATGATTAATGGTCATTCTTCTGTTCTTCATTTAGTGAGCGGTCTTTATATCGCCTACCTACAGAATGAGAGTCACCGCAGTAAGGCTATACGGTTTTGGGTGCGCTAGGTAGGTGTATGGTGCAGATAGTGGAGACGCTGGTGACGAGTGAGATGAAGAAGGGCAGAGACGGAGCGGGGCCTGAGATGGAGCAGGGCGGAGATGGAGCGGGCAGGTGAGCGGGAGCACGGGGGCTGAGACGGAATGCATCCGTCTTTACGGAGCGGAAGCACTAGCTCCCCTTCTTATCACTTTAGAAGCTCAGGGACGGCTGATGATACATTTCTGAGAGATAGTCTTTTTCTGGCCTTCATAGATGAGAAGATACATACCTTCCGGCAGAAGGCTAATATCCAGGTCCTTACCCGCATAGTTTTGCCTATCCATTACCGCCTGGCCACTTATGTCAAAAAGGCTTACCCGGCCGGGAGTGATGGTGTACCGGGTGCTATATAGCTGTATAGAAGTTTGTGCCGGATTAGGTATGATCTGTATATCCGGGTCATACCCGGGTCGCGATATGCTACAGGATTCCATATACACCCAGAAACTATCTCTCACTACACAGCCCTCACTATTGTAGATATCCACCCAGCCCCAGTCTTCCACATCAAAACTAAATTGATGACTAATTATATCTCCCGTATCGCCAAGAGACCATATACAGGTATCATAAGGGCACGGAATCCCTTGTTCCCAGTCGCATCCTATCATCAAAGAATCTCCTAATATATCTGGTCTAAACAGGGTGAATGACAATGAACTCATTTGCAGACTCTGAAACACACCTTGTACTGTATCCATTATCCCAAAGCCCACAAAATACTCCCCTTCTTGCGGTATCTGGGCAGCTGAGAATAATCCTATGGTATCGCTCTCACAGAAGTGTACCGGATCGTAGGCTATAGCATCCTCCAGATTTATGATAGCAGCTTCTTCCGGGGCTATGATGTATCCATAGTCTTTAGCATAGCAATGAGCATAAATCATAGGATGTGCACAAAGCTGATCCGGATAGATGACAAAATCCTCATCTCCACATAATGATAAAGTATATAGAGCAGGCATAGTGGCTTGCAAAAGCAGATCAGGCCCGGTGGTACAAGCTGCGGGATCCAGGTCTATGATCATACTACATAGTGGAATACCCTCTGGCACGATAAAGATAGACTCAGTATTAAGAATACTGGGCACAGCAATAACTACGTCCAACATCCCAAGATCATTAGCCAAATAGAGATTCATAGAATCTGCACCCGGATATCCTATCTGAAACACCTGATGAGGAAGGCCTTGCAGATGTATCATCACCTCTGCTGGTATATCTGATAGGACACAATAGCCAGTATCTATCCAGCCACAATTTATCTCATAGTCCATCATTATTCCTTCGCAAGAGGAAAGACTACAATCTTCATAGGTAAGACTACTTGTAGGAATCACAGTATAATTAAAAACCGATAGCATATCCAAACCGGGGCTCCAAAGACTTCCGTATAATAGATATAATGTGTCTTCCGATACAAACTGGGAAATATCTAATATGCCGGTACTATCTCCGCTGCAAGGATATATAAAATCATTATCCAGCACTTCCAGATCATACAAGTATCCGAAATAATGGTCGTAATTATCAAATACCTCGTGCGTAAAGAGATCGGGAGGAAATTCATTAGTAAGCCAATAGCCCGTGGGGAAATATTCACAATCGCTTACACAGAGTGAGTCTGCCCTGGCTATTAGAAGGCTGTCTTCACAGAAAAGAAGCTGGTGAGGAGGGGTATTCATCAAATACAAAGGAGAAAAAAAATCACAAATAGGTTCTACCGGCATTTGAGCTGCTGTGATAGTGCAGTCCGGATAGGCCGGCAAGGTAAGCGTAATGCTATAGCCTGGCTGAGTAACCGTATCAAAGGGTCCCAGAATATAAGTAAAAAGACCCTGAGCATCCGTAAAAGCATCAACGCTTTCGTTCAAGCTTTCAAATTCGAGGTGTAAGGCCGTAGATGGCGGTGCTTCAATATAAATAAATAGTGAATATTCACTTTCTATGGCACAATTCACGACATAACAAAAACCATCTAAATACACAGTGAGTGTAGCATTATCACAATTACCCTGTTCAGGTATAGCGTGTATAGACCCTGGATCTTCGCTATAACAATGCTGATCAGCAGAAATGGCCGGAGAGGGCAGCAGGATAGCCCCGAAAGAGATTACAGATAGATTAGACCAAAGAATAGCCCGGTATAAAAAGTATGGCATGGTAAATAATTTAATTTATAAGGGTTTATTCCAAAAAATGTACTAAATTAGCAGCAAATTATTACTCTGCTCAACCATTAAGCGCAACACTTACCTTTGTGGAGCAAATATACTTCATCTGGAGTTAAATAGGCAAATTTTCTAACAGGACGGCTATTTATCATTTTTTCAATTCTTCTTATTTCTCTCGTATCTACCAAATTAAAGTTCGTTTTCTTTGGAAAAAATTGTCTTATTAATCCATTTCTATTTTCTACGGTACCCTTATCCTGTGATGTATAAGGCCTTGTAAAATATGTTTTAATGCCTAGTGCTGTAGCGATTTTTTCGTGTTAGGAAAAAGCCAGGTCATTGTCAAATGTCATCGTTTTTCTATCTGGTTCTTTCTTCATTCTGTGAATTATTTTCTTTGCGATAGCATCTGCGTTTTTGCTTTTCATTTTATCTATACTTACCTTTAGAGTGGTCCTATCTACCATCACCAGCAGAGCTAATTTGTGTTTACTTCCCATTATTAAACCTACTTCTATGTCTCCAAATCCTTTTCTTTTTTCCAAAATTTTAGGGGGTCTTTCTATCCCAGATCTATTAGGTATAATCTCTCTTGTAGTCTTATAATTGCCCCGCTTTCGCCTTCTCTTAGCGTGTTTTAGGTATTGGTACAAATTTTATATGGCTCATTTGTTCTTATATTTGTATGCTTACATTCCCAAATAAATGAGTACATACATTCATGGCTTACACCTTGCTTACCTATTCTTTTCCATTCTGCATTAACAAGCTCCGGACTATATCGTCTTTCTGTCATCCACTTTTTCATTTCAAACTTTAGGTCATCAGTAAACCTGATTTGCTTAGGTTTGTGTCTAGGTCTGAATTGTGCCTTGTCATCAGCCCTCTTTGGTCATAAAAAAAGGTCCCCTTTATCGGGAGCCTTTGAAAATATGCTTACTAATAACTATTTTTCTACTAAAATTCTGTCTGTTACTACTTCGCCATCTATGGAAATTCTCAGTAAATAAAGTCCATTAGGCAGATCACTGATATCCAGATTTTGGGTGAGACCACTATCGGAAAATCTATGTATAGATTGTATGGTACGGCCCTGTATATCTATTAATTCTATGCTCACCTCCTTGCTATCTTCAAAGCCCAAATTTATCACTAGCAGTCCGCTTGAAGGATTTGGATATATATTCACCGCGGCATCATTAATCTGACCAATGCCGGTAACGCCTATGTGAATGACAGAGGTAAAAGTCATCGAGCAGTTGGGCATATCATTATCATAGAGTGTCACCGTCACGGTATAGTCTCCTATTTCTGCAAATGTATGGTTAGGATTTTGCAAGCCGGAGAAGGTACTGCCATCCCCGAAGTTCCACACCCATACATCCGCTTCTGTGGTAGCATCGCTAAAAGAGATAGGCACATTTACCTGTCCAAAATTAGGTATGGTTACCTTCGGATATAATACTTCTACTGTCACATCCTGACTTAGGGTATCACTTCCAAAAGGGTTTGTTGCTATGAGAGTCACAGTATAGCTGCCATCTGCGGTATATTGATGTTCCGGATTTTGAGAAGTAGAAGTAGTACCATCGCCAAAATCCCAAGCCCAGGAAGAAGGGAAGAATACAGACTCATCGTCAAATTCAATGAGACCGGAACATAAACTGGTAGCATTAAAACTGAAAGCGGCTTCAGGAGCAACCTCTGGTGCTGTACAGGTAAAAGTAGCAACGTATCCGGCAAAAGTAACATTTGCATCGGATTGTTCTTTGATGGTTATAGCTGGTCCGGTAGAACTTATACTGCCTCCGCCGGGAAGAGCAGAACCATCATATACACCTATTACCGGACTATTCGTATTAGGACCATCATAGATAGTTAATTGGTCTCCTATGTTTCCTATGCCGGCTTCCATATTAAATGATTCGAAAGTAAGTGTTACACTTGCTGCGCCGGCGGGTGCGATCACTACTGTACCATTGGCAAGGTTTACATAATTTCCATTAGGTCCACCGCTATCATATAGATAACCATTGCATGAAGTGATGATTTGGGTATTTCCCTGTTGTACATTTACGATTTGGCAAGCTAAATCTACCACTACTGCACTTTGTACAGAATGTGTATCCTGCCCTAATTCATTGGTGACAATAAGGCTCACATTATAGGTACCGGATTCTAGGTAGGTATGAGTGGGGTTTTGTAAGGCAGAGGTAGTGCCATCGCCAAAATCCCAAAGCCATTCCGTAGGAACATTTACCGATTCATCGGTAAATTGGATCGGATCCAGCCCACAGGCGAGCTGATTGCTCACACTGAAATTAGCCTGTGGAAAAGCGATCACACCTAAGGTTACCGGCATAGTAAACACCTCATTGCCCGGTTGATTTGTGTGTATCTCTAGGCAATTTTCATAGATACCTGCCGTCATGTTTTCCGCATCCAGGGTGAGGGTAATGGTATATTCTCCCGGATTGTTTATATTGCCAGACTCTGGCGTAAAAGAGATCCAGTCTGTATTAGATACGAATTGTGGATTGGGAAGGATAAATTGTAAAAATCCATCATCGGCGGTGAAATCACCGGATTCTAATAGGTCGCCAGTGGCTAAATCGGTGATTTCAAAATTTTCAATAAAAATATCACCGGGTAATGGACCTGGGAAACTGTTAGTCTGAAAGAAAAATTGGTGAGCTTGATTAATATCTAAGCCATCAAATACATAAGTATATTCTTCGCCCGCTTCTTCTATTTGACTAGGACCGCTTTGAAAGAAAATAAAATCAAAATCATTAATCTGCCAAAAATAGGTGTTAGAACTACTATTCACTCCTTGTGGTCCCACAGTATAAGTGAGCTGATAGCCCGATACGCCAGCCACATTGCAAAGTTCCACATCGATGGTGGCGGGTCCTTGTCCGTTATTGGAAATTACAATAGGTATTTCTATAGTTTGGCCGGATTGAAGGATTTCATTTACCTCTAAAACATCGGTGGTAATATTGGGTGCACCCTGTCCTGTACCTAAAATACTTATCACCGGATTTTCTGCGGTATTGGTTAATATAGTTAGATCGGTGTCGAAATTGGCCATATCATTCGGTGCAAAGGTAATTTCTATCACTGCAGATTCAAATGGGGCTATTTCTAATGTGGAGGGTGATACGGAATAAATGCCATTATTCCCAAATTCAAAACCGGTGATGATAAGAGGTGCCGTACCCAGATTAGTGATGGTGAATTCTTGTGTGCTGGTGAGACCATCTAATATAGAACCAAAATTAACAACTTCAGCGGATGTGCTTATAGCAGGCACCCCTATCACGTGCAGGGTAACGGGTATGCTTATGCTGGGTATGGTAGGCGCATTGCCGGTGAGGGTAATCGTACCTTCATAAGTACCCTGTATAAGCAGTGTGGCATCTATAAAGACTGTAAGCGTAGAAGTGAGCCCCGGGAAGCCTAATGTGCCTCCTTCAGGAGATATAGAAAGCCAGATGTCCGAAGGGTTTAATGTAGGAGACAGTGGGCTGGTATTAATTGTCCCTGGGCCACAGAAATTAAAACCTTGTGTAAAAAGGTTTTGCCCGGTGGCTAAGTCTAAAATTGTAAACGGTCCTGGACACCAAAACTGCGAGTCATTTTGATCGATGCTATAAGTGTGCTCTGGATTAAGGCCTCCTATCTCCAAGCTGTTTTGTCCATTAGGTGCCCAGGGCCCACTAGATTGATATACGATTTCTCCGGTATCATTATCTACTACATTTATGCTCACCCCGGCAGCTCCATTAAATAGATTAAAGTTTACAATAAATCCCGTGCCCATCATCCCATTGCCGGCAGTAGCTGTCCATATCAAATCGCCGAGTCCGGCATTGTCTAATAGTACATCTAGGCTAGTGGTTTCACCTGCATCCAGCGTTATTTCTAGGATTTGGGGATTTACAGCCATCAGCGGAGCGCCGGTGCCATTAGCAGTAATTGTCACTGTTTGTGGGCCGATATTAGTATGAATAGTCATTACCAGATCGTGATACTGTACTTCCAGTGGATCGAAGGTGATGAACACCGGCTGGGTAGTGAAAGGATATACATCAAAACTCTGAGGGCTCACTGTAAATTCAGCATCATCTAGCTCTATACCGGTTATAACTAATCCACCAGGTCCGCTATTGGTGACATTTAGAATAATGGTTTCGGAGGTAAATTGAATTACATTGCCAAAATCAATATTGTTTTGACTTAGCGATATAGCGGGATCACCACTTACTATGAGGGTGCAAGGTACCGTTATGGCTGGCTCGTCTGAATCATTAGAGCTCACTATAAGATTTACTGTCCAGGTGCCGGCAGGAACTTGAGAAGAGTCAAAAGTTAGGCTTATGGTTTCATTCCCTCCTGTACTAAGTGTGCCAGAACTCGGATTTACGGTAAGCCAATTAAAATCAGAAGTTAGGCCACTCCATTTGATGGCATTTACTAAAATCTGTGAAATGTCTTCATTAGTATCAAAATAATTAAAGCCGATATGAACGGCTTTGCCCGCTCCTATTTCTCGGTAACTTAATACTTCTGCACTTTGGAGAGTGAGCAAGTTCACTATATCGGGATTAAAAATGTCATAGCGCATACAACCGGGCTTTCCTACAAAGGGATTTGGCATATTATCAGCCAGTGGATGAGAATAATCGGATAAGCTAAGAGAAAGGAGATCTGTAGGGTCTGCAGTGCCGGCATGAATACAATTTACCAGTCCGGAACTTTTCATAATATTATTAGCTGAACCTATGGCACCATAGGTACCAACAAATAACACCGTGCCTCCATTATTTACAAACTCGTTTAATACATCGGCAAAGGCAGTAAAGACATCGGGATCTATCTGCTTTTGATATACACACATAAAAATCTTTTTGCCAGCTAATTGAGAAGCCAGGATAGAAGGATCTTCTGTGTCTGTTACGGTTACTACGGCAGAGGGCAATCTTTGGGCTAGTATAGCATCTACATGGTCATTGCAGGTACCCATAGAAAGATTAGTGGAAGCATTAGCTCCGTTTCTATTGTCATATTTAAGAATAGTGATGGGTTCTGCAATGCTGTTTTCCATACCTGAAAGGGTATAGATGAGATCGCCAGTACCTGTATTGCTTATGTAAAATGGGAGCGTAGTATTAGCCGGAAAAGCTAAGGACACATCAAAAGAGGGTGGTGTGATACTAATTTCCGGAGGATCCTGTACGATGATATCAATGCTATAAGGCAGTGCTTCTCCACAGTTATTAGCTACTTGAAGTGTGGCAGTATAGGTGCCTGGCTGGGCATAAGCGTGCACCGGATTAGCCTCATCGGAGGTAGAGCCATCGCCAAAATCCCAGCTGTAAAAAACAGGGATATCGGTGGAGAGATCCTGAAATTGAATTTCTGTATTAAGTGCGGGGTTAGAATCATCTACTACAAAGTTTCCCGTAGGAGCTACTACGCAGAGGGTTTCCCAGCTGGCGCTCCATCCGCTAAGATTTACCGATCCATCACTCACAAACTGAATGGTGATAGCATCTACGCCTATGATAGGATTTCCATTATTTGGCAAGGTGAAACCCTGGTCATAAACTCCTAATATGGCTCCATTTGTACCTGCTCCTTCGTAGATGGTAATAATATCATAAGGGTAGCCTTCTATTTCAAAAAGATCAAAAAATGTGAGAGAAACGGATCCGGCTCCTGGGGGATTTATTATTAGTACGCCGGATTCGTTATTAGAATAGGGTGCAGAGGGTCCCCCGCTGTCATAAAAAATGCCGTAATAGCTGGTGATGGTCTGAGTGCCTGAAGTGGGCATAAAAAATTCAAAACGCTGTGAAGCTTCGGGATTATAATTAACCCCATCGCTTACTTCTAAGGTATCACATTCGCCGTTATTGCAGGACACCAAGGTTACCGTATAGGTACCCGTGGTGGTATAGGTATGAGTGGGATTTTCTTCGGTGGAGGTGGCACCATCGCCAAAGTCCCAGTGCCATTCATCCGGGAATCCCAGCGAACCATCTTGAAACTGAACCAAGCCATCGCAGGTAGTGAGCAGTGAGCTAAAAAAAGCGGTAGGTGCTCCGGTGGGATTAATGCAATTATAGGCGATAACAAATCCCTCGGCACTTACCGATCCATCAGAAGACCACTGGAGGGTGATTTCATTGCTGGAGGAATAAACTGTGCCCGGAAGATTTGTGCTAAGATCGCCAAACCAATTGGCTATCTGTGGGCTATTTATGCCGCCGCCATCGAATACAAAGATGTCATCGCAGCAGATTTCGACATTAAATGCCATTACATCTAGGCTTATGACTTCTCCTTCCGGTGCAGTGATTACCACGGTTACATTTTCATTAGGACCATAAACGCCGGACTCTCTGCCACTATCTACAATAGTACCCTCACAATCGTCTATAGATACCATGCCGGTGGACGGTAGAATATGGGTTTGAGTTCGGAGGGGTAGGAACCCGACTAAGGAAATGAAAAGGCAAAAAATAGCATTTTTTTTCATCTAGGGTATTGGTTTTTATTCGACAAGTAAAAATAAATAGATTATTTAATATTAAGCAAATCCTATCCGTATAATAAGATGCCACTGGTAAAATGATAAATGCCTTATGGTAAAAAAAACGATCTGCCTATTTTGCCCTTAATGATTTTTTTTTAGAAACAAACGGGATAAAGCCTATTCAGGTAATAGATGGGTTGTAAAAAATAAAACAGGTATTTCAATTGGTTTTAAATACATCACGCAAGTTTCTGTATTCCATCGCATTTTGAGGAAAATTTTTTACGGTGGGCTGTAAGAGTCGCCGGTCTTTATCATAGAAAAGCAGTAGAACCGGAGCATCTTCGATCACGGTTTGGTTTGCCTTGGCATACCATTCGTTTCGTTTGGTTTCGTCGGTTTCGGCCTGCGCATATTCGAAGAATTCATCGAACTGTTCGTTTTTATAGCGAGTGGTATTTAGATAAGACCTTTCATCCATAGAAGCAGGAATATATTTACTATAAAAAAGCATCAAAAAATTATCCGGATCCGGATAGTCTGCTATCCATCCAAAGCGATAAAATTCGGCCTTACTGGTTTCTATAGCTTCCAGGTGCTGAGCAAAAGGCATTTTAGTAATATTTATCTCTATGTTCAGATTTTCACTGAGCATTTTTTGTACCGCTTCAGCTACCTGTTCATTTCGGCCACCTCCGCTATTTATCTGCAAATCCAGTTTTGGAAATCCCTTTCCTCCGGGATACCCGGCATCAGCCATAAGTTTTCTGGCTTTTTCTGGGTCATAGCTATAGCCTATTGTTTTGCTTGCATCAAAAAGTGCAAAGGCCGGAGGCACTATCCCATAGATGCCTGGGAAGCCGCTTCCTTTAAGGGTATAATTTACGATTTTCGGCCTGTCCACGGCATAATTAAATGCCTGCCGGAGTTTTTTATTATTAAATAAATTTCCCTGATTTTTAAAGCCATAGAACTGCACAGTCATTGATGGTTTTTCCTGTAATTGATATTGTTTATAGTCACCCAGCAGATTTCCCTCGCGGTCTAGTATCTCATCCATCATTTCTAATGGGGGTCTAAATATCATATCTATCTTTTTCTTTTTAAACTCCAGTAATGCAGATTTCTGATCGGATATAAATGACCAGCGTATAGCATCCAGATAAGGGAGCTGATTTCCATATTCATCGTGATCCCAGTAGTGCGGATTTCTCAATAAGATCACTACATCATTTTCACGCAATTGTTTGAGTATAAAAGGGCCGGTGCCTACCGCTTTGATGCGCATATCTATTCCATATTTTTCTACCGCTTCCGGCGGATATATATAGGCAAATGGAAGTGCCATCAGGTTTAAAAAGCCACCATAAGGCTGGGTGAGTTTTATTTGTATCGTAGAATCGTTAAGGACAGATATGCCTTTGCACCCGCCATAGGGCAGCTTGCCACCGGCCGTGGCTGCGTGATATTCTTTAGCACCGGTTATGCGATCTTTTATAAATTCATAGCCCTTGTTATTTACATCATCTGCACATAAGCGATCCAGACAATATTTAACATCATTAGCCACTACCCACCGGCCTTTACCATCGGCAAAACAGGCATTGTCATGAAATTTTACATCGCTTCGCAAATGAAATGAATAAAGCGTTTTAGTAGAATCTATGTCCCAGCCCTTAGAGATATTTGGCTCTATGGTAAGATCTGCCTGATCAAAGCGCACTAGTCCTTCATAAATCTGATTGGCTATGCGATGGCCGCTTACTTCCGTAATATTAAGAGGATATAGACTGCGCAAATATTCTTCTTCATTTAGCCTTAAAACACCTCCATTACTTACCGGGCCATAGGCTTTGCGCTCAGTAGGTATAGCATTCTTGCGGTTTTCACTGCCACATCCGATGCTGATAAGACAGCCGATGATTATTAACTCGATTGCATATCTCATGGTGCTTTATTTTCTATGGCAAAATAAAGGATTTTATAAAGACTCTTATGTTTTGCTCTACCTAATTATATAAATACACTCATTGGCTATTTGCATTTCACAACCCGAAAGGTATATCCTAATTTATAATCAAATTAATCTCGTCCGGCATCCCCATAAATTGCCAGTGTACAAATAATTCATTCAAAAATAATTTGCCGTATGTATCTGGTAAACAATCTATTCTATTGCAGGACATATAGAATGCTATTTGATGCCCAAAATGTAAAAAACAAGAGAAAATATACTTGCCCTATTACAAGTCTAGTTCCATGAATACCGGACAGTGATCGCTGTGCTTTGCTTCGGGTAATATAGCGCTATGAATGAGCCGGCCGCTGAGATTATCAGTGATCGTATTGTAATCTATGCGCCAGCCTTTATTTTGCTCTCTCACTGACGGAAATCGCTGACTCCACCAGGTATATTGATGTGGTTCTTGATTAAATTGCCGGAAGGCATCTCTAAATCCGCTTTGAAAAAATTGCTCCATCCACGCTCGTTCCTCGGGCAAAAATCCCGAAGTGTTTTTATTGCCTACAGGGTCGTGTATATCTATGGATCTATGGCAGATATTGAAATCGCCACTCAGGACAATTCGGGGGTTTTCTCTCCTTTTCTCCTCTATAAAAGAAATCATTTTTTGTAAAAAAACCATTTTCATTTCCTGTCTTGCATCTCCGGATGAGCCTGAAGGAAAATAGCAATTTATAAAATTTACATCTGCTATCTGTAGTTGTAGGGTGCGTCCTTCTGCATCAAACAAAGCATCATTGCTCCCATAGACTACCTTCTCTGGCAGTATGCGTGTGAGGGTACAAACACCACTATAGCCTTTTTTTTCAGCACTAAACCAGTAGTGATGATAGCCCAATGCCTCTATGGCCGACATGTCCACCTGTTCCTTTTGGGCTTTGGTTTCCTGTATCATCACCACATCATAATCTGCCGAGGCCAGCCATTGGGTAAAACCTTTAGATAAGGCAGCGCGTAGGCCATTAAGATTATAGGTAATGACTTTTATAGCGGCCATATAAATGAATTTATTGGGCGATTAGTCTTTAATAAATCGCGACGAAGACGATTTTATTCCATCGGATATCTGAATCATATATATTCCTATGGGAAGATTTTTTACGCCTATATGAATATACTCTTGCGGCACAGCATATAGATTTTCGCTCATCTTTCGTCCTGCCACATCAAAAATACGAATGGTAACTTCTGGTCCGCCATCATGGAGTTTTACAATGAGCTCCTCTTGTACAGGTATCGGAAATATTTCTACTACCCCGTATGAGGCGGACTGGCGCTCCAGTTTTATTATTTCAGATTGTGATATGCGGCCATTATAATCTACCCAGCTAAGACGATAGTAGCTAATGTCTCCGGCTTCGGGATCCTTATAAGAATAATGATGGCTGTGTATAGAAGTGCCAGCCCCGGCTATATCGGTGATACGGATAAAATTTATGCCATCAGATGAGCGCTCTAATGTATAATAATCATTTTCATATTCACTGCCGGAAGTCCATTCCAGCAGATTGTATTCTGTAAAAGCCTGGCCATCGAAGTTTAATAGTTCTATAGGGGTTTTATAACACACGATAGGAGCACTATAAAAAGTAGCTGCACACCCTATTTCATCGGCGACACTAATAGTATAAGTCTGACCATCAAACTGGCCTAAGGCGATATTAGCACTCTGGCCGTAGGAAAGAGGAATATTATTAGCTATGCCGGAAACGACATAGAGGGCCCCGGCCAGATACTGAGGAAGCCCGCCACTGACGGCCAGGGTAACAGAAAAATCACCAGTAAAAGCCCAGTCACAAATTTCATTTACTGCTATGTGTACTGGATCTAACCATACCACTTTTGTACCAGGGGCATATACCGTACAAGGATGATCCAGATCAGGAAATCCATTAAAGTCATAATCCAATCCGGCTACACTGCTCACATAGTAATCCGTATTAGTAAGCATAATGCCGGGAATAAAAGCAAAGTCTCCCTGGCTATTTGTAGCTAGTATATTACCGGGAACATCTGAAGCTAAGTCATGAAGGATATAGCCTAAAATATACTCGCCTAGCAGACTAGGATTAGCAGCAGTAAGGGATATAGATTGCAGCGTAGAACAGGCGAAATAGGATGCAGGCATTACGCCGGTAAATCCTACAGGATCGCAAATTATATCTCCACCTATACAGGTACATCCATCTTCAAGATAGGCATCATTAAAAGTGGTAGGGTCGCCATCATTACAGGTTGTGCCGGGCAGCTGTATAGCGCCGGAATTAGGGTCATTATCATCACAGTCTTCGGCGCCGCATATACCATCTCCATCCATATCTATGATTATACCCATACACACACAATCCAGGTCGAAAACATCCCCGCTGGTACAGATATTTCCATCATCACAGGACTGGCCGGGCAAGCCCTGATGCCCCGTTATATCGGTACATAGGACAATGAGGATACCACTGCATGTGCAGCCGTCTTCTTGTATGATGTCGCCTTCCGTTTGCACATTATTATCATTGCAAGCTGTCCCGGGTTCCTGGATCATACCCGCATTGGGGTTTTGATCGTCACAATCAACTATAGCACAAACTCCATCGGCATCGGCATCACCCCCCTGTTCACTACAAATACTTATGCCGGCACAGATACAGCCATCGGATTGTATTATATCATCTATGGTAGTAGGATTATTGTCATCGCAGAAGGTGCCGGGTAGGGCAGGTAGATTAGGATTATTATCATTACAATCTGTGGCATTACATAAGCCATCGCCATCATTATCGGGAGTAGGTATGCCGGTACAGGAACAAGTAGCATCTATAATATCATTTATAGTACATTCGTCTCCATCATTACAGGCCCATCCCGCATTATTACAAACAGTCCCAGCACAGGTACATCCATTGCTCAGAATAACATCGTTAAAACTCAGTTCATTATTATCATTACATACAGTACCCGGGCTGAGCATAGTTCCCTGTAGAGGATCAAGATCATTACAATCAAAATCGGCACAAATACCATCATTATCTACATCTCCTCCAAAATCCAGGCAATCGTCAATAGGAGTGCCAGCACAAGAGCAGCCATCATTACCCACTATATCATTTATAGTGGATGGATTATTATCATCACAGAGCGTGCCAGGAATAGATGGGTAAAAAGGATTCTGTGGGGCGCAGTCATCGCTAGCGCATACTCCATCACCATCTTCATCGCCACCCAGATCAGCACAAGGGTCAGAGATGGGTGTCCCCGCACAGGTACAGCCGTCGCTTAGATAGATATCATTTTCGGTTTGCATATCATTATCATCGCAGCCGGTGCCTGGTGTAGTCGGCAGATCGGGATTATTATCATCACAGTCTATAGCTCCGCAGATGCCATCATTGTCTATATCTTCAGTAGCCATTCCACTGCATAGGCAATAAACATCATACATATCATTGATCGTACACTCGTCATTGTCATTACAAGAGGTGCCGGTGAGCTCACAGATAATACCGGTACAAGTGCATCCATCTTCACCTATCATATCGTCATAACTTAGCGGATTGCCATCATCGCAGGGAGTGCCTACGGCTATCGGCAGATCGGGATTGTTATCATCGCAGTCCTCGGCGGCACAAACCGTATCTTCATCCTCATCTACAAAGATGCCGGCGCAATTACAATCTGGGGTATAAATATCATTGATGGTGCAGGCATCATTATCATCGCAGGAAGTGCCGGGCAAGGCCGTACCATTTTCGATACCCAAACAGTCGAAAGGATCTACGATAATAAAAGTGGGATAAATAGTCTCCATACTGATGCCGGTGCAGCTAGATTTAAGCAGTACATTGCCTTCGATATTTGGATTTATAATGGGTATGAGTACAAAAGATGATCCCGCCTCTTCACCCAGATACTGCAAGGTAAAGGTGCCACTATCCACTAAGCCGGGTACGGCTCCTAAGAGACATTCTGTTTCATTTAGATTAGCACTTACCGGATAACAAGTAAAAACACCTAATATAAGACCAGGATTTGTAAAAAGAGGATCGCTGGAGGCATCCGGATTTACACCCTCGGAGGTGAATTGAATAACAGCATCGGCATAGATGGTATAAGTATTGCTACTAGCATTATAACTCAGATAGTCATCGGTGCTTATTGAATAATTTCCGGGATCATTGCAGTCTGCCATCTGCGCCTTAGCAACTTGCCTTCCCATCAGCAAGCTTAGGAAAGCTATTACGAGGTATGAGATATATAGTTTCATAAGTTTTAGTTTTTAAACTCAAATAAAAAAAAATAGGCATACAGAAAATCTTTCTCTCTGGCTATCCAGGGATGGAAGAATTACCGCATTTTGGCCACAATATTAGGATTTATTACTAAATAAAACATTTATCCCTACTGTGGAAATGAGGATAACTCTATAAACGGCAAAAGAATGGTTATGGATGGCTGCCTTTAGGGGAAAACAGAACCCCTTTAAAGGGAATTATTTGGACGAAAGTAAAATAAGGTAATCCCAAATTTGTTTTATTCCTCCGTGAGCACATCTATGGCGATGGCCCATTCCCAGGCCAAGTCTTCTATCCAACCATAGCGCCCACTTTTGCCCTGATGGCCGGCCCCCATATTTATCCTGCAAAGCACAGGCTGTGTATCCGTTTTGAGCTCGCGGATGCGTTGGACAAGTTTTACCGGCTCCCAATAACCTACCCTAGGATCATTGAGTCCGGCAGTTATTATCATTAGAGGATAGTGCTGGGTTTTTACATTGTCATAGGGAGAATATTGTTTTATGTATTGGGCATATTCCTTATCCTGCGGATTTCCCCATTCATCATACTCTATCACAGTAAGCGGCAGGCTCTCATCCAGCATGCTTTGCAGGACATCTACAAATGGAACATTGGCGATAAGGATACGGCAAATGTCGGGTGCCATATTAGCGGTACCACATACGAGCAATCCCCCGGCAGACCCGCCCTCTATGGCCAGTTTCTCCGTGCAGGTATATCCCCGGTCACATAAAAAGCGGGCAGATGCGATGAGATCAGAAAAAGAATTCATTTTATTGAGAAGTTTGCCTTCTTCATACCAATGCCTACCCATTTCGCTGCCACCGCGGATATGAGCAATAGCTATTACAAACCCTCGGTCTAAAAGACTTAGCCAGGTGGAACTGAAACGGGGTTCGTAGCAATACCCATAAGCTCCATAAGCGGTGAGGTAGCAAGGTGCCTTATAATCCAAAGGAGTCGTTTTCTTATACACTAGCGATACCGGAATAGATGTCCCATCTGCAGATTGGGCAAACTGTCTTTCGCAGTGATAGAGAGACCGGTCATAGCCACCCAAAATTTCTTGCTCCTTGCGCGTGGTAAAGGTTTTTGTGCGGAGGTCAAAATCAAAAATTGTTTTGGGATAGATCGGCGAAGAGTATTCCAGGCGAATAGTATGCTGGTCATATTCCGGATTTTCTCCTTCACTAAATGTATATACCTCATCTGGGAAAGGAATTTCATAGATCTCTACCGAATCATTAAATAAAATTTTAATGCTTCGATTGCCCCTTTGCCGGCCATATAGGACTATGTATTCCTTAAAACACTCACATCCTTCCAGATAGAATGCGGGATTTTCAGGTAAAACTTCTATCCAGTTTTCTTTTTCCGGACGATTAACTTCAGTCTTATACAATTTAAAATTAGTTGCGTTCTCATTCGTAACGATAAAAAAATAATTGTCCTGATGAGAGAGGGCGTATTCAATATTATCGGCCCGCTTATGAAATAGTATAGGACTAGACTGAGGGTGGTCTGCCTCAATATAGTAGTACTCCGTACTGATATGGCTAGCTGCACCTAAGAAGATGTATTTCCGGCTTTTAGATTTATCTAAAAAAACAGAATAAGCAAGATTTTTTTCTTCATAGACTAGAACGTCATTTTTTTGTTTTTGATGAAGTAGGTGAAGATAAACGCGGTATGGGCGCATCGTCTGATCTAATGAGGCGTAGTAAAAGCCGCTTTGGTCATTAAGCCAGATCACCGTGCCATTGGTATTTATTATTACATCATTTAGCAATTTGTTTTCTGAAAGATCTTTTATTCGTATGGTATATTTTTCCGATCCATCCATATCGGTGCTATATGCCAGAAACCGATGGTCTTCGCTTATTTCCAAATCGCCGAGGTCAAAATATTCATGGCCCGCCGCCAGCAGGTTTTCATCGAGTATGATCTCTTCGGTGGCCACATCATTGGCTTTCCGGCAATGAATTTCATAAGATTTTCCTTGCTCTGTTTTTGAATAGTAGAGAAAAAGCCCATCTCGCTCAGGCACTGTGCTGTCGTCTTCCGTTATTCGTCCCAGAATTTCATTATATAGCGTTTCCCGGAGAATTTGCAGATGGGCTGTAATACGACCGGCATATACATTCTCGGCCTGTAAGTGGGAGATAACCTCAGTATTTTCTTTATCCCTTATCCAGTACCAGGGATCATTTATAGTATAATTAAAAAGAGGAGTGTGGTGTGGAATTTTTCTGGCCTTAGGGGCGGGGATATCAGTATTTTCCCAGAATTTTTTTTTCATGGCGAGCGAGAATTATAGGTATGAGGAATAGATGCGACTTAGCGATAGGCAGCTATAAACGATAGATGCCTGCTTTGTTTATGGCTGGCAAAGATAGTGCAATGTATTTTGCCTATCTCCGTGAAATATTATTAGAAAATTTGTTTTTATAACCTATGTCATAGGGATAAATATATTTATTAATATTGTGTTCTAAAACAGGTGCAATGATGCAAATGTATAAGATGGTGGGATTTATTTTTCTTGTTCTGGGTTATGCGGGATCGGTGCTAGCCCAAAATGGGTGTGGACAGCAGCGTTATCTGGAGCCAGGCTATGAAGTAAGCCGCATAGAGCATATAGAGTTTGCGATTTCGCCGGCGATAGTGATACCTTACGTGTCTGAGAGTTTAACTTTTAATAATAATCTCTTCTTGGATGTATATATTCCACAAAATGATACAGTAACCCTAAGGCCCTGCATAGTAATGAATTTTGGAGGTGCATTTGAAGTAGGCTGGAAACAGTTTCCTCCCCTAGTAGATTACTGTTATGCGATGGCCTCGCGCGGCTATGTGGTAGTATCTGCAGATTACCGGCTCGGCTTTAATGTGCTAAGTATGGAATCCGCAGTGAGAGCGGTCTATAGGGGTGGTCAGGATATGAAGGCTGCTATCCGCTGGGTGCGAGCACATTCCTCAGAATATGGAATAGATCCCGCATTGGTTTTTGCCGGTGGGCATAGTGCCGGTGCCATAAATGCTATTCATGCTGCCTATGTTAGTGAAGCAGAACGAGAATCTTCGGCGATGATGGCTCCTACCTATGGAGGAGGAATTTTTAATTCCTGGCCGGATCTAGGATGTATAGATTGTGCAGGAAATAATTTAAGCACCTCAAGTACTCCGGCAGCCGTAATAAATCTGTGGGGGGCTATAGGTGATGTGAGCTGGATAAATAGCCAGGCAGATGCCCCTATTATTTCTTTTCATGGCCTTTCTGATAATGTGGTGGATCCTTATACAGACGATCCATTTGATGTGGGCTTGTTTCCTCCATTGGCCGGATCTGCCTCTATAGCCGCTAGGTGCGAAGAAGTGAGCTTGCTAAATGAGTTATACCTTTATCCTGGGGAGGGGCACGAATTATGGAATGATGCGGAGATAGCAGATTCTTTGGTCGCTAAGAGCTCGAGATTCCTCTTTGTACATTTTCTGCGTCCGGATACACCTATCATCAACGGGGACCAGACCCCTTGTGTAGGCGATATAGTTTCTTATTCGCTTACACCACATAGTGGTAGTAGATATTGCTGGAATGTATATGGCGGCGAAGTGATTAGCATAACTGATAATATCCTTACGGTAAGGTGGAATACTGCCGGCGAGGGCGAAATAAGGGCATCGGAATTAGACTTTAGAGGTGCAGAGTCTTTGCAGCACATAACCTCCATAGATGTTCAGGCTCTTCCGCTGGCAATGGCTGGAATTGATTTGCAAATTTGTGCCGGCCAGTTAGTGCAAATAGAAGGTGTAGGCGATGGGACGATTAGCTGGAATCCATCTCTAAGCCTCATAAATTCAAACACTTCTATGCCCTGGGCTCATCCGCTCCAATCTACGCAATATCAGATGCTGGTGAGCTCGCCAGCGGGTTGTGTAAATACGGATGAAATGAGCATAGCAGTAGATAATTCTTGCCTGATTGTACAGGCCAAATTATATTTGGAAGGGTTTTATCAGTCCGGTACCGGCCTTATGCGTACTAATCTGAGCGCTAATAGTGTAATGCCCCTCGCACAGCCTTTTTTTGTGAGTCCGTTTTACTATTCAGGTACTGAGACGGTAAGTGCCTTAAATCAGATACCGGCATATATAAGCGACTGGGTACTGGTAGAGGCAAGGGATGTGGCTAATCCGCTGGTGGTGATAGATCGCCGAGCAGGGTGGATAAAAAATGATGGACAGCTATGGGATTTAGATAATAAGGCTGGAGTAAAATTTGAAAATATCCCCTCGGGCACAGATTTCTATCTGGTGGTGTATCATAAAAGTCATTTGGGCATAATGAGTGCAGTGCCCATAAGCTATGGCGATTTTCATATTTATGACTTTACACTTTCTGCTGAATCTGCTTTTGGCACAGGACAGTTAAAACTTATCGCAGGGACTTATTATTATGCGATGAATGCCGGCGATTATGATAGCAATGGGGTTATTAATAACTTGGATTTTAATCGTTGGATTAGCAATAATTCTGCAGTAAATCAGTATTATTCCTGGGATGGTGATGGTACTGCCGTGATAAATAATCTCGACTACAATCTCTGGTTTGCCAATAGATCTAAAGTGGGCATCCCGGCCATACATTTATAAAATAGGGTCTATGATGGGAGATTTGTACATTACTGTTTTTGGATATATAACCTAAGCAAAGCGTATTTGCGAGAATTACTCATTTCTCCTCGATAAAATAAAAGTAGTAACACCCTCCCCTAAGAAAATACAGACGATCATAATCTCATGACTATTTATCTAAAGGCGATAATATGTTTTTCCTATAGTATGTCTTTATTTCTTTGTAGGACCGATTAGCATTTCAGTATATACGGATAGCATAAGACTAATGACCTTTATCCCATACTCGTATCGCCGGTGTATAGCTCTGCTTACGAATCTATTAGGAAAAGCAACATTTGCATGTAAGGACTTTAGGTAAAAATAATTTTTGAGAAAGGTTTATCACAATTCAAGTTTGTACTATTGCCCAAAACGATATAGGTACATTTAATAAAAATGGCGATACTCTCCCATAGGGTGCGTCGAATGATTTGCTTTACTAAATTCCTTTATGTACTAAAAATTAGGAAATGAATATTATAGATAAGCGATACAAGGTCAATGTAGGTATCATCATTATAAAGATGTTTTTATTCTTTAATGATACGGCCACTCATTAATCGGTTTTCAGTACGGATATTAAGTAGGTAAATACCTTTTGCATAATCTCCTAAAAATAAGGTGTGCATAATCTCACCCGCTTCAGCATCAAAAGTGTAGTCATAGATGAGCCTACCTGTAAGGTCAAATAACTCAAGCTGTACCGGCCCCGCTGTGTTTTTAAAAAGGCTTAGATCCACATAATTTTTAGCAGGTACTGGTGATAACGCCCAATGATTTATCATAGGTATATGTTGGATGGTTGTAGGTGTTACTACAGAAATAGCTATTCCTGTACTTCCTAATAATTTTAGATCAAAACATCCACCGGAAATACTTAATGCGCTTTGGCCTATAGTAGGCAAAGAGGGCGGATTTGCAGGATCATAGTTGAGAGCACCTAGCAGATAATTGCCAGGCTCTGAGGGAGTAAAAATGGCTACAGGATCAGTTTTTATATCTACGATATTATAGGCAGGTCCTAGTGTAGTGAGCAAAAACATCTCCGTATGAGCAGTATTATAGTTTTGGGCGGTTATACCTATATTTTGCCCGGTAGTGATGGTAGTTTCACCCACAACTTGAAGGCTGCCTGCAGAGGCTACACAGGCATTGGGTACTACCATAGGGGGAAGGGAAATAAAATCTAACCAGGCAGCATCGGCACCAGAATCTACGTATACATCTTTCACATATACCCATTTAAATGTGTGCATACCAGGGCTTATATTAAAAACAGATTCTGACCATTCTACCTCTCCAGACCAAGCGGCTAATTGTACATCATCAATATAAAAGATAAGGTAGTCGTAATCCTGCTCTGAAGACACCTTTTTATAAAAACTTATTTCGCCCTCTTCAGCTACATCTAAAGTGAGCGTGAGTGCAGTGCTTTCGCTATCTGAAATGGCACCTGAGCGGGCACTTTCACTTCCCTCATAGGTGGTACTATGGTCTATAACCCAGGGTATAGTGGTATCATTTGTCCAATCAAATTGTGTAAATCCGCCGGAAGCAAAGTCTTCTACTACTAAATTGGCCGTGGTATGATAGGTAGCTGTGATATCGTATGCGCTATTACTTGCCGTTTCAAAAAGGAAATCCACCTCTGTACCTGCCGGGATTGTTGGCGATACGATAGCAGTAAAATTAGCGGTAAAAGCAGATCCGTCTGGCGTGAGGGTTCCCAAAGCATCTAAATCGGTAATGATGGCTAAATAGGAGGAACTAGTAGATAGCTGCCCTAGGCAGGGCGGGGTGGAGCTATGTCCATTGTTTACTACTTCTACCGCCAGTTCTACCGTTTCCCCTGGGTCCAGCCTATGATTGCCATTACCGCCATCTATATCGTCTATGGCAAGGGAGATAGCCTCCAGTAGAGGTGCTTGTAGAAGGAGTGTAGGATGAGATGTCCAGCTATTTCCATTGCTATCGGTAAAGGTGAGATCGAAAGTGACAAGCGTCTGGTCTGGAACATCGGGGGCTATTACTATTTGAAAAGCATTTAACAAAGTTATATCCTCTCCGGCACTAAGATCGCCCACTATAATACTACCACTGGTGACAGACACAAATTCACTGTTTTCGGATAGGGTAGCTACGATGCCGGTACTACCCAGCATACCTAAATTCTCGGCTATGATCCCCAGGTCCAGTGCTTCATTATATTCAGCTATATCATTTCCATTTCCGCCGAAAATACTGTTAATTTGGTTTTGATGAAGGGTAATAAAAGGGTTATTTGAGGGGAAAACAGTGAGGGTAGTTATTACAGGAATTTTATTAAATGCAGTGACAGTAATAATCCCTTCCTCGATTCCGGCTAGTGGGGAGAATTCTAAATTAGCTGAACCATTGGTTACAATACCTGCGCTTATCAGTTGGTCATTTATCACCAGACTGGCTTTCGCACCCTCCACGTCACAAAGTACGGAAAGGAAGCTAGCCCCTATGGGAAGGCTGGCGGGGGCAGAAGCGGTCATTATTTCAGGCGTTTTTGTACGCACTACGAAGGATGGATCGCCAAAACAATTCCAGCTATCTGTCATTTCATAGCCATCTACGCCATACGCATCATTCATACTGGCACATCCATTAAAGCTTATCCCTCCAAAGGTGCGCTTTATATTATTAAGTGAGGCTTCGGTGAGGATATTTGCCATTTCATCCTGTCCTTCCATAGGGGGGGCCCAGGCTTGATTTATAGATGACATAAGCGTAGCCATGGCACCGCTAGGCTGGTCATTATAAGTAGCACGGAGCCAAGATTCAGCAAAACAAGTGATGCCAGCAAAATTCCCATTTACACAAGCCACAGACCAGAAGAAGGGCAGTTTCCCTACATTGCTTAGTGACTCTACTTCCGAACTGCTGATGCCACTCGTAGAGCATCCCTGCTCAAAACCATGGCCGGTGTACCACATCACACCTGTACCATTCAGCACTACATCTACCACATCCTGGGCATTGGGATTGCCTGGGTCATCTTCACCATTTTGGGATCCATCATAAAATTCGTATCCGGTATTATATGTAAAGTCCATTAGCTGCGAGCGTATGCCACGGGCGTGCTCCCAGTCTATTTGTCCATCATCACCTATTCCCTCACCTTGATCCGAGGCTATAAAGGCGGCATGGGCATAAAAACTTTGATCGGTGGTGGCCAGCTTTTCATAATGGATCACTTTTTGTACTTGTGTGCGGATATGAGTTGTGTTTTCACCGGAGAAACGGCCTACGAGTACATCGGGATAGTGATCATCTCCGGCCGTAAATCCATAAGAAACATCAGAGCTACCATTTGCTATTGTACTCCAGCTAGAAGGGACCATCTCGTGATCGCCCACGAGCAGTAAGAAAGCAAGATTATGTGTATTGTAATAATTTTGAACAAATTGCTTTATGTCTGTTTCGGTGTTTCCTATGTCGGCTATATCTACCATCGTCGTGTTTATGCCACATTGTTTTTTCCAGGCTATAAAAGGAGCCATCTCGGTCATATAGGGACCATAGCTGATAATGAGCATTTCGCCTTCTTCTGGTATGGTATTATACTTGAGTTCGGAGGGAAAATTAAAAAAATGCCGGGCGCATATAGCATTAAATTCCGCACTCTGTTTATGAGAGAGCGAAGCAGGTAGGGGATTAGGAGCATAGAGTCCATTATCATATAAGCGAAGGGTAATGTCGCTATAGATTCTCAGCGTTTTAGTGATGGCATTATATTGAAACGGATAGATCCAAAGTGCCTGCCCGCGTTTATCGTGAAGAAGATAGGGATTACCTTTCATCTCAGCCAATTTGCCCGGATAGAAGAGGTTTTCTAAATATACAGAACCTTTCTGATAAGGCACCTCGGCGGGGTTTATATCGCGGGTGAGATTGCCTTTAGAGGGAGCCATATCTATATTTTCTATATCTATAAAACTGCTGCTAACTATTTCGGCAGTCATTCCATTAGTAGCGGGTAATAAAATAGGGATAGATAATTTAGTGAGATCTGGGCTGCCTTTTTCCAGTATAGGCGTGGTTTTATGAGCGCGTAATATTTTTGTTATTTGGCCATTTATTATGATATCTTTCAGATAATAGCCATTTACGGATACAGAAATAATTGTCTCAGCCTCATTACCACTTACAAGGCTACATTCTACCGGCTTAGGATCAACAGATTTTATCGGAAACCATATATTGTCTCCTATCCCGGCTGCAGCGGATAAATAAGTCAGGCATAAGAGTACACTAAGTAAAATTTTCACCATAAAAATTATTAAATTCGGCATAAATATAGACCAATTTTTTGAGATAACGTACGAATGGGCGTTTGCAGGGTCAATTTTGGAGATCTATTAGTGTTTTTACGCCATTTATTAATTTATACCTAAATAGAAGAGTCCCAATTCTTTGTTAATTTTCTATTACCATCGGAGATATTGCTATCAATTATATAGGGTTATCAAAATGGATGTGCTATTTTTACAAAAAAAACATGAGAAATTCGATGGCGGTGATGTTCTTACTCATTGTGTTTTCTGCTCTTTATTCCTGTAAGGTTGAAGGTAATTCTGCGGATAAAAAAGCGGCTGCTACCTATACTTTGCTTAACACTTCTGAGGTAAAAAAATTGATGGCTGAGAATAAGGACTTGCTCATCATAGATGTGCGAACACCGGAGGAAACAAAAGCGGGGATACTGCCTGGCGCGATAAACCTTGATTTTAATGCCCCGGATTTTGAGCAGAATATAGACAAATTAGAAAAATCTCGACCCACGCTCATTTACTGTCAGGCTGGTGGTAGGAGCAAAAAGGTGACCGATAGGTTGCTGGGACAGAAGGGCTTCAGTAGCGTTTATGAATTGAAGGGTGGCTATAATGAATGGATTCCTTAAACTCGGAATGAGCGTTAGACTTTGTGATGAAAGGAAATTATATAAAATAGCTATGAGGCACGGAATTTTTCTCCTACAGACGTAGTAAAAACTACGTTGAGGACAGAAAAATGAGTATAGAAATAGATATGAAGTAGAATTTTCTTGCCATAAATTTCTAATGATGGTTCTGGGTTAAAGGTAAAATGCTAAATTATCCGGAGTGATCCTCCGGATGGCACCAGAGCCTTAGCAATCCCCAGATACCCACTAATACCCAGACCGTCTCTAATACTAAAAAAGGAATAGAGCCTAGCAGATAAGCCCCCCAGCCGGCAAGACCTGCACCGATTATATTTAAAAGAAAAAATAATTTGCTTTTTTCTTCGATAATATCGAAAGTATTGAGAACAAACCCCGCTAGTATGAGCGATACTCCAGACGTGGATACGATATCTACTACAGTCATTTTTTTTGCAAAGATGCAGAGAAATTAATTATAAAAAACAACCCTAATTATTAAATCGGCAGAAAGGTCTGTTTATTCTACTACTGGTATCATCCCTCGGATACCCATATCTACTACTGTTTCTCCTAGGAGCGGCTCATAAAGACCATTTGCATTCGCGTCCTGCCATTCGAAGCTGTGATTAGTAGAGAGCGATGCGGTAATGGTGATGTCTTCATCGGATGATGTATCTATTATGAGCGGAGTATCGAAGGCGGCCGTAACCACACAAGATCCTTGTGGAATAGGAGAGGTAGAAAAAATAGGATTGGGCACAGTAACTCCCCCCGGGGGAATTTGACCCTGTATCATTCCATAAGGCGATTCAAAAGCCCAAAATCCCTGAAGTACATTGTCATTTATGGCCAGAGACTGATTTAGAATATCGAATTCCTGTACATAAGTATTAAACCCAATAAAGGAGGCCAGCGTACCGGTTACTGTAATATCATTGGCCGTTACGTCTATATCATAATTTTGATAGGACAGACTGATGCGCAGATATTGATAAGTTCCTGGGTTTATTTCGCCCAAAGGAATGGATAAGAATATCTCATTTTCGGCTACCCGCTTAGCTTGAGCAAAATCAATCGCATTATCGCCGCCTGCCGTGGTTTCCGGATTTTTATATATAATTTCGCCACTACCCAGTGGGGTAAACATGGTGGGAGATAACTCTACATAATGTGCACTTATACTCCGGAAATGCGGAGATTGTCCGGCATTGCCGGCTGCCAGGGGCGAAGCTTGTCCGAGACCATTTAGTCTCTCCTGTGTGGGATTAAAAGCAAACCGTATGATGAGGCGCGGTGCTACATCATCCGTTTTCTTGCAACTTTGCGCCATAAGGACGAAAAGGAGCAGGTATATTACAGATTTTATCTTGTACATAGTAATAATTAAACGGAAAGATTTTTGTAAAATTACGCTGAAATATTGGAAATAACCACATTTTCTCAGGGTGTTGGCCCAGTTTAATATCATGGTCAGCTCTTTAAGGGGTTGTGCCATTTTTCAGCAAAATTCCTGAAATTTTTGACGAAATTTCAGGGGCTCCCGGATATTATGAAATTCCTCTCTGGTGCCACCGGTACCTATGATGGTAATACTCCCATAGTTTAGAAGCCGACCCCAAAAATGCTGGTCCACATTTACTGTTTCTATGCGGCTGAGATTCATCTCTAATGTATTTCTCGCCACAATGCCCGTTTTTACCACTATTCTTTTATTTGTAATTACAAACTCGCTGCTCCGGTTTTGCAAAAATGGAATGATGCCAAGGCTAAGTAAGGATGGCAGATTTATATAATTTATCCAGTGAAAATTAGTCTCATACACAATGTACTCATCGGAAATGAGGTGATTGGCCACATATTTTCCCATATTTTTCTAATTAGCTGGCAAAGCTAAGGCAGAAAGGGTTAGAATGAAAACATCTCCCCTTCTATCCGCTGTTTTTTATACAAAACCTCGAAGATATTATCAACTAGGGATAGAGACTATGCAGTAGGTGTGCATGGTGCCTATTCTAATGAGATTATGCCTTATAGTTTTTCTATGCTAATAAGGCACCTTTTATTGCAGCGGTACGCCATTTTGCCTAAAATTAGTTATACGGATTACCTGCTGCCTTATTAATTTCACATCATTAAAAAGGGCAGAAATAAATCCATTTTTTCCCGAAATTGAGCCCTTTTTGGCCGTACCTTGAAGGGCCTCAGCTGGTAGTGGATAGGAGTCGGTATTTGGCCTAGATGGTCCTTAGAAGAAGAAAAAAGCTTAAATAAAAATGGAAAAATCCAAAACTTAGGCTATACTAAAAAACAAATCAAGTCCGAATAAATAAAATGCAACACCAGCCAGATGGTTATCGTATAATAAAATGTAAATCAAATTTTTTTACCCGTAAAATCATAGCTTATGAAAACCTCCATACTATTGATGATCTTAATTGCAGCTTCTATTCTTTCCATACCTGGACTGGCTCAATATAATGCAGATCTAGAAAATTGGAAAAAAGAATCGAACTGGATGCAGGAGTTAAAAAATATATCTCCGTCCGGGAAGCTACCGGCAGGCTTAGTTTTCCTATTAAATGAAGAGGATGCAGAACTCTATAAAAGCGATGAGAAAAACAATAAAATGATTATAAGTTGGGGAGGGGATAAGGAAACGGCCGAATGGTGGAAAGATGAGTTGGAATCTGCTTACGCTCATCATTCTTTTGCCCCCGATTTATACCAAAATGAAGATGGGTCTTCGGTATTTTTTACCAGACTACTAAATGATGGCCATGTTATGGTAATAAACTTTAGTGAGGATGATATTCATGGAGCATTGTTTGTCGGGATATTTGAAGTAGAAAAAGATGATCATCATTCCATTGAAGACTATAATGTGCAAATGGAATTCTTTAAAAATAATCTTACAGAAAATAGGCCAGAAGTAGCTATGAGCATTCATAATGAGGAATAGATATGAGAGGATGTCCTATGGACATTAAATTCTTCTCACCCTATACATATAGGCAAAATAAGCCGTAATGATAAAAAGAACAGCGGCCATACCCATAGCACTATATACTATAGAGGGATGAGGTGGACTTGTTTTAGATAGATGCCTATATAAGCCCACATTACACTCAGACTCATATATGGGTTATTAAAACGTCGAACAGACAAAACGATTATTACTAATGCCGCTAGGAGCATAATAATGGTAATGCTTTCTTGGGTAGTAATTGCAGGAGAAAAGCCGCCCCATAAAAGTGCAGTGGTAACATTAGCGATGGTAGCTATACAAATCCAACCCAGATAAATGCCAAAGCTCATTCGGTAGAGCCATGTTGTATCTCCGGATAATCGTCTTATTATATAGATAAGCGAAATTAATAATCCGGTCATAATACCCAGAGATAATAACATGTACTGGTAATGCCAAGCTACTATCCAGTTTCCATTAAGCATACAACTTATGAGAAAAGACCGATGCCATATCGGGAGTATTGGGGCATAAAAAACTAATTTCAGTACAGCTATAAGCAGCAGCAGATAGATAATACACCATATAGAAAAAGTAAATCTCACGGGTACAAAGAGATTAGCATATAAATCGGAAAGCTCCCCGGTTAATTTTCCATTCAGCGGCAGGGCATTGGCTAGGGCATTTATGGTAATCATAAAGATAAAACCCACGGCTTAGACTGATTTTTCTATCCTAGTTTTTTTCATCTGTAGATAACAAAAATAAAGTCAACTTGTTCGTAAAATCGCAATTAAATAAATGGCTAAGTAGGGCTTGCTCAATAACTAATAAAGCCATTGATAGAGCCGGCATTAACCATTTTCTTAGACAAAGTACGGTGCATAGAAATGCGAGTAAGGTAAGATAGCTTGTACTTCAATATCAAAAAAATAGAATATTTATACCTGTTTTTAGCTCTTTAGCCAGCGATAAATACACATCCTAATGGATACAGTACTGTCTTTGTTTAGCCTGCTAGATTGTATCTGCGATAGGGATTGTAAGGGTTTGTACCTGGAGGGCAGGTTCATCCTAATAGAAAGGATCAAAATGCAATAATAACCTGCCAGCCAGGTACCGGAGCGCAAGCGCAGCCCTGCAAAGCCCGGGCCGGAGGCATCGCCATCATCGCATGATTCTAAGTTATCGAGCAAGCCCTAAGTAGAAGAAAGTTTTATAGTAGGACACAAAAATTGAACGGATAGATTATGGGCCTCTCTGTGTATCTAAATCCAAATAACGAAGATAATGTCCCAGTGAGGCGATAAGATAAATTACTTCAAAAAAATCAATAGTTTATGAGGTAGGGCAAATCGGTAGATGTGAATAGCAAATCGGGACATTATCATCATCTAAAGACAGCCACGGCCATTTGGGTGCCTATTTGGTAGTACCTATTTTGTCGAAAATTTCATCGCCTAACCCTTTTATACCAAAGGGTAAAAGCTGCCCCTTTATCTGTCTGGTGATGTCTAAGGCAGTTTTATAACGGCGATATTTGCGGATAAACTTTGGAACTAATCTTATCATATCGCCTATATGGGGTTTTAGTAGCATACTTACCCCCATACTTATTTTTTGAGCACGGTCTAGTTTATTAGCATAACCGGCAAATTCGTCTATGATATAACGAATGTTTTGCTGGTTATCTATATTGTATTGTTTAATATATTTTGCACCTCTTTTAGGATTAGCAATGGATAATCCCTCATTCATCATCTCTACAAAATTTCCGATAAGCGTGTCTAGTTTTTGCTCCGGGTTTAAATTTTTGTCTATCGCCACGCGCTGTAGCTGGTTTTTGTGATTTTGTAGCCGGAGTGCCTGCTTAGAAGAAGCACAAGAGCTCGCCATGATGAGCGCAAAAAGAATAGGAAAAGCAAAAAATATTTTCTTCATTCGATTAAGAATCTTTTTTTATGACGCAAAAAAACTACCTAGTAACACTTATGGCCATCAGATCACGTTTCTCGTTTCTCACGGCTCCAATTTTGCAGTAATGGCACAAGGATTAAGAGTACAAATCCCACACCCAGCGACACATAAAAAATCTTAGAAAAGACACTGCTATAAATAGCCAATGACGCCATGCCTGAAACGGAAGCTGCGCCACCTTCTGTGGGTATAGCCATAAAAGTACCTATAACTCCTGCCAGATGCTGTCCCATCGCCGAAGCTAGAAACCAATAGCCCATCATCATACCGGTAAAATGTGGTGGGGATAATTTAGTGATCATAGATAGGCCGATGGGAGAAAGGCAAAGCTCTCCAAAAGTGATAACCAGGTAGCCCAGTGCAAACCAAAGCAAAGAAACTTGTCCATCCGGTCCAGCCCATTTGCCGCCCAGAGTGAAAATATAAAATCCCAGTCCTAGTAATACAAAACTGATGGCAAATTTTAAGGCCGTGGATGGCTCCCGTCCTATTTTAGATAATCGCACCCACATAGCGGCAAAAATGGCACCGAAAATGATGATATAAAGCGGATTTATACTATTATTTATCGCCGCAGAAGACATCCCCAGCATATTCACATTTCGCTCCGCAAAAAGATTGAGAGAGCCACCGCCCTGCTCATAAAAAGCCCAGAAAAGGGTAGAAAAAATGACCAAAATAATAGCAGCCAGCATTTTCTTTCTGGCTTCTTCTTCCTGCATAAAGGCTAATACGAGCAAGGCTAATGTGGCCATAATACACAGAGTAGGCATTATCATCCCCATAAGATGATAATTATTAAAGAGGAATAGAAATAGCGGAATAATAAGTAGCGAACCGGCTAATATAGCGATAAAAGCCCCTTTAGTAGGCTTTCTACCTGCTGCATTTATGGGTGCCAATCCGATATTTCCCAGTGATTTTTGGCCGGCTAAAAAGGTGAAAAGCCCTACTACCATAAATATTCCGGCCAGTCCAAAACCGTAATGCCAATTTATCTTTTGTCCCACCCAGCCACAGATCAGAGAGCCCAGAAAAGCCCCCGTATTTACTCCCATATAGAATATACTAAAAGCGCCATCGCGGCGGGCATCTCCGGGACCGTACATTTTGCCAACTATCGTAGAAATATTGGGTTTAAAAAAACCGTTTCCACTGATGAGAAATGCCATGCCCAGAAAGAAAGACCAGGACTGAGGCAAGGCAAGGATGAGGTGACCCATAGCCATAAGGACAGCCCCTAAGATGATAGCCTTTCTATAACCCAAAATACGATCTGCCGCCATCCCGCCAAAAAGGGGCATGAGATATACCAGAGCCGTATAAGTGCCATAGATGAGATTGGCTTTTTCATCGCCGTATTTGAGCTGGTTTACCATAAAAAGCACCAGCAATGCACGCATACCATAAAATGAAAAGCGCTCCCACATTTCAGTGAAAAAAAGCAGGATCAGCTGGCGGGGATGGCCTTTTACCCCATCGGCTAGGTAGCCGGCATTATTAGGGTTTTGTATTCCCGCATCATCTAGTATTTCTAATTTCATAGCAAAAAGACAAATTAATAATATTATTATTTTTTGCCCTTTCCTTATACAAGGAAACAAGCTCGGAAAGATAGGTTTTTTTATCTATCTAAAGTGAGCACCTAGATGTTTTAATATAAAACATACAAGTAGAGCCTAAACAGAAAAGACTAAGGCATACAAGGCAAGCTTTCTTGCCTCCGGATATAGGTCATTCTGATTATTTCCTAATGCTAGGGTATGGTGGCAGAAGAAATGAGAGATTAGGATTCAGTGTAAATTTTGAGCTCTGTATCGGTGAGAATGTATAATCTTCCGCGCTCCAGACGAACTTCCTTTACTCCTACATTTACTGGCAAAGGTAGAGACTGTGTCTGGCGGGTAGAGTAATTAAAAATTTTGATATAATTATCTTCTCTAAAAAGGATCATATTCTTAATTACCTGAAAAGAATGAAGACCCACGAGAGGAAATGAATTATAATAAGTACCATAGCGATCAAACACAAGTATGCCTAAATCTGGATCGTTAAGAAAAATAAATCCGTCTCGCTCTATGAGAAAGTCCGGTTTTATGTTTTGTCCCACATATACGGTGATGTCTTCGCTGGTATAGGTAACCTCATAATTATTATTTATTTTTTTGAGTTTATTATCGGCAGCATCGAATACCCAGATATAATTATCATAACTGAGACAAGCGGCCTTAGCCGAACTGATGCCGATGGTAGAAAGCTTGTAGAGATTTTTTACATTCATTTTTACATCACCGGTAAGAACGGTATTGTTATCTTTAAAGAAGAAAAGGAGATTAAATGGGCTGGTGGCATCTACGGATTCTATTTTACCATACCGATTTTCACTTAATCGGCCGGTGAGATTTCCACTGCTATCGTAGCGCTCTACCATATTGGACTTGGTTATTACATAAACATTTCGCAGCTGATCGGAGGTGATGGATTTGCCGGACAGGGGTACGGAATTTAAAAGCACGTAGCTTTCCGGTGCCGGCGAGGCTGCAGTAAATAATATAAAAAAAACCAGTGTGCTAAGGAATAAAATTCCTGAGTTCCATTTTATAGCCGTCGAATTCTGCATAAGTGTAAAATTTTATCCAGTCGCCTAGATTAATATATTGAGACCCGCGCTTTAATCCTAAGTTTAAAGGTAGATGCCGGTGCCCAAAAATAAAATAATCGTAATGCTGGCGATCCAGCATTTCCTGTGCAAAGATATACAGCCATTCTTTATCTGCACCTAAGAACAGTTTCTCTCTCGTAAAATTACTCCCGCGGCTCTTTTTGCTCCAAAATTCGGCCCATGCCATCCCTATGTCGGGGTGAAGCCATCTAAATGCCCATTGACAAATAGGATGACGGAAAAACTTTTTCAATATTTTATAGCGATGATCGCCCGGACCTAATCCGTCGCCGTGGGCGATGTAAAATTTTTTATTGGACCATATCCGCGTTATGGGGTCTTTATAAATAGCTATATCCAGCTCGTTTTTAAAATAATCCTCCATCCACATATCATGATTTCCGGTGAGAAAGGTGATGGGTATGTTTGCCTCTCTAAAGCGGCTTAATTCGGCCAGTATATGTAAAAATCCCTTCGGCACCACCTTGCGATATTCAAACCAAAAATCAAAGATGTCTCCTACTAAGTACAATTCGGCCGTATTATCTTTAATAGAGCGCAGCCAGTGGCAAAATGTTTTTTCGCGCTCCCGGCTTTTTTCTATTGTGGGTAGTCCTAAGTGCAGATCTGATGCAAAAAAAATTTTCTTTTCTGGCGATGGATTCACTAGGTAGATGCTTTAAGGAAGGTATAGGCAGAAGAATACAGACCCACTGTGACGCCCTGCTATAGAAGTGCTGGCTAGTCTTTATCTTCTATCATCATCACAAAAACATGATGTGGGATGCTGGGCTGCTGAAGCGAAAAATCCGGACTATATACGCTTACCTGATTATTTATAAGCACCGAAGATTTGGGGAAATAGCCGCTAGCTTGTTCAAAAGCCTGCAAGGCATCCGTAAGCGTGTTTGAAACTTGCGATGTGGTAGCTATAATAAAAAGACAGCCTGCTGTGCCGGCATAGATATGGCCAAAAGGTACTTCATCGCTGAGGAAAATACTTCCGGACTCAGCCACTAGACCATCGCAGAAACAGATGGCGGCATATCCATCTATATCAGGTTTTCCTAGTGCCACATTGTGAAACCCCATATTGTTTAGATTATTTATAAGCGACTGGTCTGGTGTATAGAGAGTGCCCAGCTTACGTTCTACAGCTATACGTATGATGCAGCACAGAAATTCTTGTCTATTGGCACAATAAATAAACTTTCCACCCCATTCCTGGATTTTTTTTGCAAAAACAATTTCAGGATATTCTTCTTGGGAAACACCAAGAAAACTGTTATTCTCGATATTCGGATAGGGATTGGGTGTTTTTTCCTGCAGTGCTTCCCGTATGCGTTGTAGAATATGTAGTTTTGAGGAAGATTCGTCCATGGGAGGTGTGATATGTTTCATTATAGAGAGAAAATGCCTATACAGCCACCGGATCTGGAGATGGAGTATATCCGTAGTTAAAGCCATCCATTCGCAGCTTTTCTTCTGCGGTTTCAAATGGGCGATCTCCTATCAGTTCTTCCACATCTGCTTTGTATAATACCTCTTTTTCTAATAATTTTAGTGCCACCTTGTCCAGCTCTTCTCTTTTCTCCAGAAGCAGGGATTTTGTTCTTTCATAGGCATGTTCTATTAGTTTTCGCACTTCTTCATCTATCATTTTAGAAGTTTCCTCCGAATAAGGTTTTTGAAAATTATATTCACTTTCAGTATCGTGAAATGATACATTTCCTATGCGCTTATTCATACCATAAATAGTGACCATCCCATAAGCCATTTTAGTGATGCGTTCTAAGTCATTTTGTGCACCCGTACTAATTTTATTAAATACGATTTCTTCTGCTACTCTTCCCCCTAGGGTCATACACATTTCATCTAACAGCTGCTCGGCGTTATAAAGAAATTGTTCTTTGGGCACATACTGTGCATAGCCTAAGGCGGCTACACCACGCGGTATAATGGTTATTTTAAGCAAGGGATGGGCGTATGCGAGAAACCAGCCGCATACAGCATGGCCGGCTTCATGCCAGGCTATGATGCGTTTTTCTTCCGGATTTATGAGACGGGTTTTGCGCTCCAAGCCCCCTATTACACGATCTATGGCATCCTGAAAATCTTCATAGGATATTTCGGACTTTCCTTTCCTGGCGGCAAACAAGGCAGCCTCATTACACACATTGGCTATATCTGCACCGGCAAACCCGGGCGTTTGGTCGGCTAGTTTTCGGAGATCGAGTCCTTCCTTTATTTTCAGGGTTTTCGTATGCACACGGAATATCTGTTCACGGCCATTAGCATCCGGTTTATCTATAGATATTTGACGATCGAAGCGGCCAGGTCTTAGGAGGGCGGGATCCAGCACGTCCGGACGATTCGTAGCGGCGATGATAATGATGCCTTTTTCGGTGCTAAATCCATCCATCTCTACCAATAGCTGATTGAGGGTGTTTTCGCGTTCATCATTGCCACCCTGCACCATATTTCGTCCGCGGGCCCTACCGATAGCATCTATCTCATCTATAAAAATAATACAGGGAGCTTTTTCTCGGGCGGTTTTAAACAAATCGCGCACCCTAGAAGCACCGACGCCCACAAACATTTCTACGAAATCTGACCCCGAAATGGAGAAAAAAGGCACCTTGGCTTCGCCAGCCATTGCTTTGGCTATGAGGGTTTTGCCAGTACCTGGCGGGCCTATGAGCAGGCAGCCTTTGGGGATTTTGCCACCTAGTGCAGTATATTTTTTGGGGTTTTTAAGGAAATCCACTACTTCCATTACCTCTTCTTTTGCCTCTTCTAAGCCGGCTACATCATTGAAGGTTACATTCACATTGCTATTGTCATACAGCTGGGCCTTAGATTTACCTATGTTAAAAATCTGTGCTCCACCACCAGCACTTCCTACGCGGCGCAGCACAAAATACCAAAGCACAAAAAGGAGTAGAAAGGGCAGCAGGAAAGGAATGAAGGAATTAATAATACCTTCGCGATTTGTTTTTTCTGTGGAGGGAAATAATAAGGTGGGATTTTTTGCCTTAGCAGTATTCTCTCTGGAAACGAAATCTTCGAGCGTGATAATAGGAAAAGTGTACTGGGGGCTAGGCGATAATGCTTCAAATTTTTTATCCTTAAATTTGTCTTTGAATGCTTCCATGCCGGCCGCTTCCTTTTTGAGATAAACCTCGGCAGTGTTTTCATTTACGATCACTACTTTATCTACGGCTCCGGTGGGGAGTACATTTTCAAAATAGAAATCTAGTGTAATCTCCTCAGATTTGCTTTGATTTGGTAAAAATAAAGTAAGCAATATGATACCGGCCACAAGACCGTAGATCCAAAAATAATTAAATCCCGGCTTTTTATTTTCCTTAGGGTTGTTATCAAGATCTGACATTAATATTGTTTGGGTTTTTAGGCGGTTAATACATTTTTTGGATTTCCCATTTCGTCATAGTAAATGATCTCGGCATCGCTCCATAATTCTTCTAACTGGTAGAAGTTCCTTTTTTCGCGAAGAAAAATATGTACCACCACATCAAAATAATCTAAAAGCACCCATTCCTGGCTATTCATACCTTCTAAATGGAGTGGATAGATCTTAAAATCTTTGGCGAGTTTTTCTACTATGCCATTGGCTATTCCACATACCTGTGTTGTAGATGTCCCCTCGCAGATAATGAACTTATCACTTACAGCCTCGGCTATCTGGGTAAGATCTATACATACAATTTCGTTCCCCTTTTTGTCCAAAATACTTTCTAGCACAATTTGGCGTATAAAATCGCTGTTTTGCTCATTTTCCTTTATCGCTGTACTTTTCTTCAAATACTTATCTTTAAGCCCACAAAATTAAGATTCTTTTGTATAGCCTGCTTAACACGCTTTTTGTAGGAAAAGTTTACCATCAAAAAGAGGAATCTTCCTCTACTAACGATGAATTAGCCGAAATGGTGCAAAAATATCCTAAAACAGAAGGCATGATATTGCAGGCAGTGAGCCAATACAGAGGCCGAGGACAGCGTGGCAGGCATTGGATTTCTGAAAAAGGGTTGAATCTGACCTTCAGTGTGCTGCTTATACCAGAATTTTTGCGGGCAAATGAGGTTTTTCTTCTTAATCAAATCGCATCATTGGCCATTCACGAGGCATTGACTAAGCTTACGATTTTGAAATTTTCGATAAAATGGCCTAATGATATCCTCTATAAGGGTAGCAAGATAGCAGGAATCCTGATAGAAAACCAACTTTCCGGTCAAAAAATTTCCCAGACGATCGTAGGTATAGGACTAAATGTAAACCAAATGGATTTTCCGCCTTTAGATCGTCCGGCCACTTCTCTATCCCTAATTTCTGAAAAAAAATGGGATTTGCAGTATGTAATGGCAGAAATAGCTATATCATTAGAAAAATATTATTTGATGGCAAAAGCAGGTAATTACAAACCTATAAGAGCGAGCTACCATCATCAGCTTTATCTGCTGGAAAAGGAAGCAAAATTCCAATGCGGGAATCATATAATACAAGGGATCATAATAGGGGTGTCTAATGAAGGGCTGCTTAGAATAAAAATGGCCAATGAAACCAAAGAGTTCGACATTAGAGAAGTTCATTTTCTGGAGTAAGGGTGATACAAACCGGACAAAAAAACGAGGGAATATCAATCTATTGAGAAAAAAAGCAAATGTGACAAAATTTGCCGGCAGCCATAAATAATAGCGGGTATCGAAATTATTATTTGGCCCTATGATTGTTTTCTATATATAATCGAAAAACTAATATATAATAAAATGAAAATAAAGACAATAAAACACCTAATAGCGACTTTGGTTTGAAATTTGTGTATATTTTTAGAAGGAGAAATTTTTTTAATCGCTATCTGGTACAATTTAAATTTATTTAATTAGAATTTATTTTTTTTAAAAAAATCATAACAATATCAAAAAAAGGTATAATTTTGTATTCTTTTCAAGGCATCACCTAAATTTTATTAAGAATGAAAAATTTTTTTTTTGTTTTACTGCTATTTATTTGCACCCCTCTTGTAAATAGGCTCCAAGCGCAGCGAGTTTGTGGTAGTATGGGTAATCTCGAGCGGCAGCTACAGGCCGACCCTGAAATGCAAATTAGGATGGAGAGGATAGAGGAATTTACACAGTCCTATCTCGCCAGCCATCCTGATGAAGCCAGCCGTGCTATCGTAACCATACCGGTAGTATTTCATATTATTCATAATGGGGATGCTTTAGGATCCGGAGAAAACATCTCTGATACCTATATCAATGCACAGCTAGATCAGTTAAACAAAGATTTTGCCAAACTAAATAGCGATGCCAGCCAGGTTCCTTCTGCTTTTGCCTCGCTTCATGTAGACACAGAGATTCGCTTCTGCTTAGCCAAAAGAAAGCCAGATGGCACGGCCACTACCGGTATCGATCGTCTTAATAAGGGACAGACATCCTGGACCATAAGTCAGATAGAGGGCACATTAAAACCAGCTACAGTATGGAATAGCAGTAAATATCTCAATATATGGACTGTAGTATTTGGCGGATCAGATGCCGGCACCTTGGGGTATGCTCAGTTTCCTGGTGGATCTGCCAGTGCGGATGGGGTTGTTCTTTTATACTCTTCCCTAGGCTCTACGGCTACGCCTAATTCTGCAGGTGGTGTTTATGGTAAGGGCCGTACTGCTACACACGAAGTGGGTCACTGGCTCAATTTACGCCACATCTGGGGTGATGCAAACTGTGGAAGCGATCTGGTGAGCGATACCCCTACCCAGCAAACATCTAATTATGGCTGTCCTAGTTTTCCACACACCACCTGTTCTAATGGTTCTAATGGTGATATGTTTATGAATTATATGGATTATACAGACGATGCCTGTATGTATATGTTCTCTAACGGGCAAAAAGGCCGTATGCAGGCCCTGTTTGCCAGCGGCGGAGCAAGGGTATCATTGGCTACCTCCGATGGATGCTCTGCTCCAAGTAGCGGTGGCGGTGGTACTACCTGTGCCACACCTTCTGGCCTGGGTGCTTCTGCTATTACGAGCAGCAGTGCTACCATAAGCTGGGTAGCTGTAAGTGGAGCTACCAGCTATAATGTGCAGTATAAATTATCTAGTGCAAGTACCTGGACTACGATCACATCTACTTCCACCTCAATATCTATTTCCGGATTATCGGCATCCTCTACCTACAATTATCAAGTGCAGGCGGTTTGCTCTGTTACGGGTGCTTATTCTTCTGTCAGCTCATTTACTACTTCTTCTGCTACGCTGAGTTGTACAAATTATGAATCTAATGGAAGCAATACTTCAGCTACCGCTGTAAGTGCTAATTCTACTACCGAATCCTTTATAGGCAGCAGTACGGATATAGATTGGTTTAAGTTTACCACTACTACTTCAGCTCCTAAAGTGAAGGTTACCCTTACCAGCTTGCCGTATGATTATGATTTAAAACTATATCGCGGTTCCACCCTCTTAGGCATCTCACAGAATGGTGGTACCACTTCAGAGCAGCTTATTTATAATACTTCAAGCGCATATACCTATTATGTAAGGGTATATGGATATAACGGAGTATATAGCTGTTCAGATAGTTATCTAATGGGCGTACAGACGCAAGCATCTAATTTCCGATTAGAGGATATAGCATTAGAATCGCTGGGAGCAGAAGATCTGGCCATCTTACATATAATGCCTAATCCGGCTTATGACTGGGTAGATATCCACTACTTAGCCGGTGAAAGCGGCGAGGTAAAGATAAGCCTATTCGATCTGGCAGGAAAGCAAGTATATAGCCAAAAAACCACTGCTAATGCAGGTGAAAATGATTTTACAATGGATTTAAATACCCTTAGTGGTGGCTATTATATAGTATTAATAGATAATGGCCTCACCGTACAGCAAACTAAACTTGCCATCGCAAAATAATAGGTGACAAGTATAAAAAAAGCCCCGCATAAATCTTATGCGGGGCTTTTTTCTTTATGAATAGACTAACAAATGTTCTTTAAGCAGGGTCTGCATTAAAAACCCCGGTTGGTTTTAAAATATTATACCACTTTATAAGTTTGCGGATATCCGATACTTTTACTTGTTCTGGGTCATAATTAGGTAATACTCCTTGAAACCAGTTTATTATGGCTTCATTTTCGGCATTGTGTGCTGGTAGCGGATTGTCTGATTCGGTGGTCTGTATATTTTGGAATACTACTTTTAGGGGCTCACTATCTTCGATAGTGTACATAGATATGTTATCTAATAGAGATATTTCGTGTAGTCTAGAAGGGGCAAATTTTGTTAATCCATTTTCCAGATTTTTTACGATCATTCCATCTTGGCGGGTGTTAATAACCTTATATAAACCGCTCATGCCGGTTATCGCTATTACTTCTTTAAATTCCATTTAGCTTAGATTTGCTGCAAAAATATATTTTCCTGCTCAATTATGAATTTTAACCTCATCTCAGACTTTAGCCCTTCGGGAGATCAGTCGGAGGCCATAACCCAGCTAGTGGCAGGAATAGTAGAAAAAGAACCCCATCAGGTATTGCTAGGTGTAACCGGATCCGGAAAAACCTTTACAATGGCTAATGTGATACAGCAAACGCAGAGACCCACACTTATCCTCAGTCATAATAAAACCCTCGTGGCCCAGCTTTATGGTGAGTTTAAGCAATTTTTCCCGGAGAATGCTGTGGAATATTTTGTATCTTACTATGACTATTATCAGCCGGAAGCCTATGTGGTTGTAACAGATACGTATATAGAAAAGGACTTGTCTGTAAATGAGGAAATAGAAAAACTAAGACTTAAAACTACATCTTCACTGCTTTCTGGAAGAAGAGATATAATCGTAATAGCCTCGGTGTCCTGTATCTATGGATTAGGCAATCCGGCAGAATACAAAGATAGTATTATGCGTATCACTGCCGGGCAGAATATGGGGAGAAATAGTTTTCTGCATTCTCTCGTAAGGGGGCTATATTCTAGAACTACGATAGAGTTTAAGCGGGGTACTTTTAGGGTTCAGGGAGATACGGTAGATATCTTTCTTCCCTATGCAGATCACGCTATAAGAGTCATTTTTTTTGGCAATATTATCGAAGAACTAGAAATAATAGAGCCAGAAACGGGAAAAAGAATTCAGAAGGTAACAGACGCTGCGATTTTTCCGGCAAACATTTATGTGTCGCCCAAAGATAAGATGCAGGAAATTTTTAATGAAATACAGGATGAGATGAAGGCCCAGGTAGAATATTTTAATTCTGTGGGAAAGTATTTGGAGGCTAAGCGGCTGCAGGAGAGAACAGAATTTGATCTGGAGATGATAAGAGAGATGGGCTACTGTAGCGGAATAGAAAATTATTCTCGTTTTCTGGATCGCCGAAAGCCGGGAGATCGTCCATTTTGTCTCATTGATTATTTCCCGGATGATTTGCTTATGTTTATAGATGAAAGCCACGTATCTGTGCCACAGATAGGCGCTATGTATGGTGGCGACAGGTCCCGCAAAATGGCCCTGGTAGATTATGGATTTCGCCTACCATCTGCATTAGACAATCGCCCGCTCAATTTTCATGAATTCGAAAGTCTTATAAAACAAAGTATCTACGTATCTGCTACGCCTGGTGATTATGAGCTGGGCAAAAGCGGTGGAGTAATCATAGAACAGATAGTAAGGCCCACAGGATTGCTGGATCCACCTATAGAAATAAGACCATCCATAAATCAGGTAGATGATCTAATAGGGGAAATAAATGGCCGTACTGAAAATGACGAACGTATATTAGTAACTACGCTTACGAAACGGATGGCTGAGGAACTCTCTAAATACCTAAGTCGCCTGCATATAAAATGTGCTTACATACACGCTGAAGTGGATACGATGCAAAGAGTAGAAATACTCCGAGATCTACGCCTCGGGGTATATGATGTGCTCATAGGTGTAAATCTCCTACGTGAAGGGCTAGATCTGCCAGAGGTTTCTCTGGTGGCCATTATGGATGCCGATAAGGAGGGCTTTTTACGCAATGATAAATCATTGATACAAACCGCAGGACGTGCTGCCAGAAATGTAAATGGGAAGGTGATAATGTATGCTGATCGTATAACCGGAAGCATGCAGCGCACCATGGAAGATAATCTGCGCAAAAGAGCTAAACAAATAGCTTATAATGAACTACATGGCATAACCCCCCAAACGATTCTTAAATCTAAGGATCAGGTATTAAAGCAATCTGCAGTGTTAGAATTTCACCAGGGAGAAAATACAGAAAAAGTTTATGTAGGATATGAAGAGGTAAGCATAGCAGCCGATCCTATCCTGCAGGTGATGAATAAATCACAACTGGAAAAAGCCATAAATGATACGAAACGAAATATGCAAAAAGCAGCTAAAGATTTGGATTTTATAGCCGCAGCCGGATATAGAGATGAAATGTACGCATTGCAGGCTCAGTATGATGAAAAATTTAGTCCCAAATCCAAATAGTAAATGCCTATTTTAAGATTTTATTAATCTTTTCTATATGATTTCACCATTTAATAATTTATTCTTTTGGCTTATGGTTCTCATTTGTATGGATGGGGGCTGGGCTTGGAGTCAGCCTCATTTTATCGCTAAAAGCGCAAAAGGACAGGTAAAAAAGACCACCTTAAATCTGAGTAAAATAAATCAGGATTTCTTGCCACAGCTCTCACATTTCGGAGCACCCTGTCCAGATGGAGATGCTATGGCCCACCATCTACAGGCTTTAAAATCCGAGCAAAATAATCGCTATAAAATGGGAAACTATCCATTGCACAAATCCGGTGGCATCATCCCTCCAATCATAGATATGGGATTTAGTGCTAATGCATATAGCGGGGTACCCAATGATAATGATATAGCCATTTCTAATAGTGGATGGATAATATCAGTAATAAATTCTATTATTTATATTAAAAATATAATTGATACAGGATCTCCCCAACTAGTTTCTTTACAGACTTTTTTTGAACCACTAGAAATACCAGGAGATAAATTTGACCCGAAAGTAATCTATGATCCCCTTCAGGATAAATTTATTCTCGCCTGCTTAAATGGCTTCTCCTCGGCAGATAGCAAGATTATGATAGCTTTTTCCGATTCACATAATCCCAGCCAAGGCTGGAATCTATATGCATTAGAAGGAAATCCTCTTGGTGGAACCAGATGGTCAGATTATCCGGTACTAGCTATGAATGCTTATGATCTCTATATTACTGTAAACCTCCTCCGGGATGATGAAAGCTGGCAGGAAGGCTTTGATCAGACCTTGGTGTGGCAGATATTTAAAAACACTGGTTATAATAATGAAGATCTTCTTACAATATTATTTTCAGATATCTCCTATAATAACCGGCCGGTACGCAATATGTTTCCGGTAAAAAATGGGTGGATGCCTGCCGGCGAGGATATGTACTTTTTATCTAATAGAAATTTTGATCTCGCTAATGATACAATCTTTATCATGCGTACCCCTAACCTGAGCATTCTCAATAATCCCGGATTAGATATACAGGTAGCCCCAGCAGATTTGTATTATGGACTTCCGCCGGATGCGCCCCAGCAGGGCACTATATCTACTCTTGCCACAAATGATGGACGCATACTGGGAGCATTAATGTATATGGGAGAAATACATTTTGTATCTACTACGCTGAGTATGAGTACAGGCACATCTGCTATTTTTCATGGCCGTATCATAAATCCCATGTCCGGTAATGAGATAGAAGCACATTACATAGATCATCCGTATAGGTATTATGGATATCCTAATATTTCGGTATGTGCAAAAAGCCCCGATGAGATGGATTTATTGATAAGCATGAATCACTCCTCCCCATCTGATTTTCCGGGCATGAGTGCCATAAGATATAGCAATGGAGTTTATTCTGAGCCTATCATTCTGGCAGAAGGCCTTACCTATATAAACATACCCCAAATACCCTCACCAGATAGATGGAGAGATTATATGGGTTCTCAGAGAGCATATAATGATGAGGGTAAGGTGTGGGTAAGCGGCACTTATGGAAAAAATGCAAATATCCTCGATAATAATGTTTATGGAACCTGGATAAGCTCGCTGAGCATAAGTGCAGATAATACTTCGATAACTAATCCTACTGCTACTAGTGATGTGATGCTGTATCCTAATCCGGTGATGGGAGATAGAACAGAAATTCTATTTGAATTAGAAAGCTGGAAAAATATCCGCATAGAAGTTTATGATATAAATGGAAATCTGCAAAAGAATTTGCTCTCCGGCCGTCTAAAAGCGGGGCTACAGCAATTCTCCTTCGATGCAAATGCGCTTCCAGCCGGAACGTATCTTCTTACTGTATCGGATGATGAGAATATCTTAGCCTTAAAAAAATTTCCGGTCATTAAATAATGAGTTCTACTATTGAAATCCTATACCATTATTTTTTAGCCAGTGCTGGTGTGGCCACAGACACCCGCAAGATTATGCCCAGCCAACTATTTTTTGCCTTAAAGGGTGAAAATTTTGATGGCCACCAATATGTAAAAACTGCACTCGATAAGGGAGCTTTGCTGGCAGTAATAGAAAATGCAGATTTTGCCGTGGCGGGTAAGACCATTTTAGTAGAGGATGTATTAGCCACATTGCAGTGGCTGGCCCATAGGAGAATACAAGACGGTCCGGCTCATATATTAGCCATCACCGGTAGCAATGGAAAGACTACTACGAAAGAACTTATAAAATCCGTAGTGGAAAAAAAATATAAAACCTACGCTACCGAAGGGAATCTCAATAATCATATAGGCGTACCGCTCACCCTATTGGCTTATCCACCAGATACAGAGGTGCTCATCGTAGAAATGGGCGCCAATCATCTGGGCGAAATAGCTAAATTATGCGAGATAGCTAATCCAAATATGGGACTTATAACTCATATAGGCAAGGCTCATCTAGAGGGATTCGGGGGTGAGGAAGGAGTGGCTAAAGGGAAGCTGGAAATGTTTGAGTATTTACTCCAGCGGGAAGCAGTCATTTTTGCAAATATGGATGATATACGGATCGGCGAATATGTTTCCCGGCATAGACCGGAGATAACGAAACTACTGCAGCTATATGGCTCATTTATGATAGATCCAGTGCGCCTGGAGCAAGATGCCCAAGATAGGATATCATTTTATTGCGCACAGGATGTATTGTCTGAAATGCCCCACATCACTACTCACCTGAGGGGCGATTTTCATCGAGCTACTCTTACCGCTGCCATAGCAGTAGGACTCTTTTTAAAAGTGGAAAATACGGATATTGCTACCGCTATCGCCGCCTTTCAGCCTGCACAAAATCGCTCTGAAATAAAAGAATGGAATAGAAACAGAATTATATTAGATGCCTATAATGCGAATCCCAGCAGTATGATGGCGGCCTTGCACTCTTTTGAAAAAGCTGATTTTAAGAATAAGTGGATCATACTGGGCGACATGTATGAGCTGGGAGATTATGCTCCGGCAGAGCATCAGCAGATAGTGTCCTGGCTGGATGAACATTCTTTTTACGAAGTGCTACTACTCATAGGACCTCATTTTGAAAATACAAATAAGAAAAAGGCTCTCTGTTTTGCCAGCCGGGGAGAGGCAGAAAAGTGGCTCCGCGAAGCAAATCCGCATGATAAAACCATATTGATTAAGGGAAGTCGCGGAATGGCTTTGGAGAAGATGCTGGGATAAATGGCGAAGACAAGAACCGTAATTCTTTGTTCAGGACTCTAATAAATGCCCTTACTTATGGGTATTAAAACAATGAAACTCCTATAGACGTATTGATAAAGAAATTATAATAATTATCGGGAAGGAATTCGCCCGATAAATTGACAGAGGTAAATCCATTGCTGGCATCTAAACCGAGGTGCCATCTATTATTGAAACGATAATTTCCCCCTATGGTAAATCCGACATCTATAAAGCGCAAATCTTTTTTGAAAGATTCTATTTCGTGTTCAGGAAAGGGTTCTTTGGCAATCGTACCAAAGGCACCATTTTCTCCCAGTTTTACATTATATGCTGTCCCTACTAAATCTCCTTCAATTAAAAAAGCGATCCTCGGCCCAACACTTAATGCCCATTTATTATTAAAATTCCACAGCATCTGAAAAGGGAAGTCTGCATAATGCAGATCTATTTTGCCTTCCACATCGGCTTCGTAAGTAGTGGGAAGATCTGGAAATAATATCCCGTCAATAACCACATCGCGAGGATAGTTTTGACGAATTTCATGTCTTTTAAAGCTCACACCTGTATAACAATAATTAGCTTCTAACTGTAAAGAAATTTTGGAATTTATCGGAATTAGGCCGTATAAGCCCAGATTTGGCCCTATGGCAGGTTTGCCTCGTTCCCCATCTTCTATAGGACCTATAAGTACTCCTGCATTCATTCCTGCTTTTATCCCCAGTTCTACTTTTTGCGATGAAGAGGGAATAAAATAGACCAAGATAATAAGGGAAATAAACAATACCTTTTTCATGCAATTTCAATTTTGAGGTGAAATTAATTATTTGGCTTGCCTCACAAAAGACTGCGAGGAAAGGATTTGCCGGTTCTTTAATGTTTGGAAGTGATAAATACCCGGGGGTAAATCGCCTATCTCTACTTCTATGGAAAAATTTGATTGGATTATCTGCTGATGGCTTACTTCTGCCCCAGCACTATTTACAATGATCCATTCGTCTGCGTTTTCTCTATCTGCGTATTGTATATGGATGCGGTCAAAACTAGGGTTAGGGAAGAGAGAAAGGGGTGTACCCAAGTCTGCTATTCCTACGGGGTATTCAAAATTTACCAAGTCCACCATAAGGGTGCTACCATTACCCACATAGGGTGGGGGAAAAAGTCTGCCGTCTTTGCTGGGCGTAAATACGATGATCACAGTATCGGGAGTTTCTGCGCTTACATATTGCATGGGCAGGTCGAAGTAGGTCCATTCGGTTGTGGCATCACCGTGTGTCATATAGGCTGTACCTATCGTATCCGCCTTAAGGGTAGTTGTATTCCACTTAGTTAGGATGGCATAAATTTCCAGCGAATCTAGCCCCTCTTCTATATTTACCGGGATGTATTTATAATATCCGGTAAATTTTAAAGGCCGGGCACTAAATGGTTTACCCGGTTTATATGAATTGAGCGGATTAGAAAAATCTGGTTCAAACTCACCTGTGCCGAGTAGGGCAGCAAGTTTAACTCCGGTATCAGGATCTCCCCATACACCGGATACCAGACGTGCGGCATAGTTTCCGTCATATACATCTTTGCTCTCTTTGTATACTACAAGCGGTATTTCACCTTGTGCAATCAAACTTATCTTATTGCCGGTAACCCAATATCCGCCGGGCACCTCATAATTAGTGGGATTACCATTATTATCAATATCATAAAACCCCCAGTCTTCAAAACTATTATTTTCGATAGGCGTTTCTTCTTGCGCAAAAAGAAATGTAGCACAAAACACAAGTAAACCAGGGTAAAAAAGGAATTTGAACATAAGCCGTACTAAAATGATCTCTACAAAGATAATGATTTTGAGATAAATAAAAAAAATATTAAGATTGACTTTTATCTTACAAAAACTAGTCTTCCCAATTTCGGCATCTATCTACCGCTTTCTGCCAGTCGCGGTATTTTTTTTCGCGTTCTGTCTTTTCTATTTTGGGCTTAAAGGACAGATCTATGCGCCAGTTATTAGTGATATCATTCATTTTATAAATCCTTGTGGCTATGCCTGCCAGATATGCTGCCCCTAGAGCCGTAGTCTCTGTGACTACGGGTCTTTGCACTTCGCTTCCCAGAATATCGCTCTGAAACTGCATTAAAAAATTATTGGCCGAAGCTCCTCCATCTACCCGCAGCTTATGCAGGGCAAGACTGCTATCCTTTTCCATGGCCTGGAGCACATCGCGGGTTTGATAAGCCATAGCGCATAAGGTGGCCCGCACGATATGCGCCTTTGTAGTTCCTCTGGTAAGGCCAAAAATTCCGCCGCGGGCATACATGTCCCAGTAGGGAGCACCCAACCCGGCAAATGCAGGCACCACATATACGCCCTCTGTATCGGTCACTTTCTGGGCAAAAAATTCCGAATCGCCGGCTTCATCTAGGAGCTTTACCTGATCCCGAAGCCATTGAATGGCCGCTCCCGCTATAAAAACACTCCCCTCCAGGGCGTAGCTTACCTTCCCATTTATCCCCCAGGCGATGGTAGTGAGCAATCCGTATTTTGAGAAAACAGGCAGGGACCCCGTATTCATAAGCATAAAACAGCCGGTTCCATAGGTGTTTTTAGCCATCCCTTTTTTAAAACAAGCTTGCCCGAATAAGGCTGCCTGCTGATCGCCGGCCACGCCGGCTATGGGGATGCTTTGACCATTAAATAATGCCGGGTCTGTATACCCAAAAATGCCGCTACTGTCTTTTACCTCCGGTAACATTTTTACAGGAATATTCAGTGCATTGAGTATCTTATGGTCCCATTTTAGCTTGTTGATATCAAAAAGCAGGGTGCGGGAAGCATTGCTATAATCGGTGGCGTGTATAGCGCCTCCGCTCAGTTTCCACATGAGCCAGGAATCTATGGTGCCAAAAAGGAGATCGCCTTTTTCGCTCTTAGCACGGGCTCCTTTTACTTTGTCTAGGATCCATCTTATTTTAGTGCCGGAAAAATAGGCATCCAGCACCAGACCGGTGATTTTTTTTACGTAGTTTTCTAAGCCGGCAGATTTAAGTTCTTCAAGAATGGAAGCTGTGCGCCGGTCCTGCCATACGATGGCATTGTATATCGGTTCTCCGGTGTTCTTATTCCATACGACTGTAGTCTCTCTTTGATTGGTGATGCCTATGGCACTAATATCACCAGGTTTTAGCTTAGCTTTTTGGATAGCTTGCTTGGCTACGGCCAGTTGCGATTCCCATATTTCTAAAGGATTATGCTCTACCCAGCCCGGGTGTGGAAATAATTGGCTAAACTCCTTTTGAGCCATAGAAACCACTTGTGCATCTCTATTAAAAATGATGGCCCGAGAACTCGTAGTTCCCTGATCTAGAGCTAGAATATATAGGGCAGGCATAGGTTAAAACAATAGAAAAATGTACGATATACGGGGTCTAAGTACAAGATTATCCTATGGCTGGGTTTATAAATTGGCATTTAAGGTTACAGATAAAATTTCTTTTTTACTCTTGCCCCCTAGGTCAAAATATTCAAAAGAGATGGCATAAATACCAATGGGTGCTCTTTGGCCATCATCCATAATGCCATCCCATTGTATAAATCCCTGGGTACCCAGCAGTTCATTATTAGAAAGGCTACGCACCGGTCTTCCTCGCTCATCAAAAACTTTTACCCGAGCCGTATAGCCAGATTCATTAAGATTAAATGCAATAACTGCAAAATCTTGCTGTCCATCTGAATCAGGCGAGAAAAAATCCTCCACCATTTTTACCGCGGCATCGTTTGTAATGTTACCTACAAAGGAAGAGTTTTTATAGCCTGGCGTGCCAAAATGTACCGTGGAAGCCGCAGAGTGCCAGTTATTTTTATTCTGCGTAGTACCATAAGGATCTATACGCTCCAGCGATACGCCATTAAAATCATCTATGAGTTCGTAATGCCAGTCTTGGGTATATTGAAGATGGTCTAGTACCTGTCCGCCATTATCTGTAAGAACTACTACACCCTCTGTATCATTATAGGAAGGCAGATTAGCGCACTGGAATATTCTATCTGGTGCTGGCGAATTGTATTGTAATTGTACGAGATCCGGCCTTTCGGTGATAGCAACTATTTCGCCGGGAAACAATAAAAACGAAGTCTCAGTGATGGTTTCTACTTCAACGATTGTTTCGGGATCGAGCAAATCTCCACTGGCTATTCGCAATTGCTTGAGATCTAGAATTTTTGAAGATTTGTTGTAAAACTCTACATAATCCACATTATCAGTTACGGGATTGGGGAGTATTTCGTTTATGACGATATCTCCAGGCAATGCGTTTTCTGGTGCGCCGAAATTTAGTACTGTCTGCACTGAAAGATTCCCTGCACAATCGGTGATACCACCGGCTATGGTAAGAGTATAGGAGGATCCGGCTTGTAAGGCTATCGGCAGAATGAGGTCGGCCTGTTTATTATCGGTATCATTAATACTCACAAATATAGGATTTCCTATGCCGTTATTGATCGTATAGCTGGCCGGACTGGTAGCCGCCGAGCCGGTTATAATTTCACTGAAGACGACAGAAATCTCGGCTATGTTATTATAAGTAACGCGCACCGGCACCGGCAATGATAGATCTGGCGTGTTTCCATTTGCACTGTTTATCTGACCGGGGGTACCGCCTTTGCTGTCTAAAGATGCGGTCCAGTTTTCGGCTTCTGCGCAGGGATTAGTGGGATCTATCATTTCCAGCGACCATCCGCCGGATTTTTTTACCGGATCATTATACCAGCTATCCAAAAAGCTCACCTGATGGATGGTAAGTCCATCTGGACCGGATAATTTTAATATCTCTCCGGTATTGGTTATGCTGGGAAAATCTATACCCATCACTTCACCGAAATCAGAAAATTGGCCAGTGGCTTGGGCTGAAGTTATAATGAGACGCTGATCTGGGAAGAGCAAATAGTTAGGCAGTAATTTAGGGCTGCCCTCATCACTAATGGTCCAATCTTTTAGGTCAAAAATTTTATCCGATACGTTTTGAATTTCTATATATTCATAGAGTGGCAATCCTACCTTGGGCTCTGGATCGGCCATTATTTCGGTGATGGCTACATCAAAAGCCTCAGGAGTTTGCGGTATAGCCACCTGAGCCTGCAATGCTGTATTTGTATTTCCCAGACAGTCAGAAGCTGTACCTATGTCCAATAGATAGATGTTGCCTATCTGAAGAGGAGATGACAAGGTGAGCGTAACCTGATTGTCATTTACTTCTGCCCCATTGATATCAATAGAAGGGGTGAGAATATAATTGTTCGTCACCGATGCTATGGTAGCATCTAGCGGTTCGCTAAAATCAATGGTAATCTGTGAGGCTGTACTTACTATAATGGTTTCTATAACTGGGGCTTCATTATCAGGATATAGACCATTTACACTGTTTGTTAAGCCGGGCGTTCCACCGGAATTGTTTAAACTAGCGATCCAGTTACCCGGGCCGGGGCAGAGATTTTGTAAACTTATTCTTTCTAATGACCATCCCCCATCGTCCTTCACAGCATCGCGCCACCAGCTTAGTTCATATTCCACTTCATCGCTTACAAATCCCTGGGGAGTTTTTATAGAAATGAGATCACCGGTATTATTTAGACTGGGGAAACTGCTCAGACCTATAGTGAGTCCTAGTAATTCATAGGCAGCCAAATTCGCTTCCGGACACAGTATTACATAACTGCCGGCCGGCAAATCAAAATCTGGTAAGGTTTTATCAGAGCTGGCATCGCTAAATGTCCATCCATTTATATTTATGGCTTGTCCGGAGCGATTATATAATTCTACAAACTCAGCATCCGGAAGACCCACCACCGGATCGGGATCTGAAAGAAATTCAGTAATAATAATATCGCCCACAGTGGCAATTTGGTAGGTAAATATGGAAACGATAGAAGAGGCGGTATTTCCTGCATTATCAGAGATCCCTTCCATTGTGAGACTCATTTGCTGATTCAGTAAAAAATCTTGTCCAAAACTAAGTATAATTACCGAACTGTTTCCCGCAGCAAAGGCAATATCTACAGGACTGCCTATGCCATTTACATTATAATTAGAAAAAACAGTGATGCTGCCAGGCGAGATGGCCTCACTAAAACTCACTTGAAGCTGATGGCTGTTTAATACTAAAATACCCGTGAGCGAAGGAGGGGTAGTATCTATCTGGATAGGTCCTGCTACGAGATCATCAAACCAGTATTTAGTGGCATTGGCCTGGCTATATAATACCGAAATGCCGAAATAGGAGGAGGTAGTAAAATCAGCATCGGAAACACTTCCCTCAGCTAAATAATTTCCTGTAGTGCCATCATCCGTCCAAAGGAAGAATGTACCCCCACTATCACGGGTGAGTTTTATGCGCAAGGGATTGTCAGTGCTGCTGTTTATAGTACCATCAGTGCCATCTATAATTTTGAGTGTCGTACCATTTGTTTTTTTATACAAACTTATTTCGTCCGGCGTTCCACCTAGTCGAATAAAATATCCATTTCCACTGCTTTCCAGATCTGCCATATCGGAGATTACATAGATATCCATGAAGTTTCCGGAAGAAGTGGCGCATTTGGGATTAGCAAAGAATTCCCATTGAGTATCCATAGCTGTAGTAGAAGGGGTAGTGAGAGAGGTGATCGTACCGGTGACGGCAGGTCCATTTGTTCTTAATGCACCATTTTCTACTGTCCATTCAGCCACATCACCCGCCCAAGCCGGATTGGCAGCAAAATCATTGTCGCTAAAATTATCACTTATCTGACTCCATAAGACGCTTTCAGAATAGGCACTTAAAAACCCTAAGATCATCCAAAGAAAATATCTTTTACTTGTCTTCATTATATCATATTGAATCATAAAAATAGATTTTTTTTTATAGTAAGGGATTTTTGATTTCAGATACCCCTATTTTTACACCCAAAATAACTGAATAAATAATGAAAGTAGCAGTAGTAGGATGCTCAGGAATGGTGGGTCGTGTTATGATAGAATTATTAGAACAACGCAATTTTCCATTAACGGATTTAATTCCAGTAGCTTCGGCTCAAAGCGTGGGCCAAACGATCCATTTCAAAGACAAAGACTATACGATTGTCTCTATAGAAGATGCCATTGCTTCCAGACCGGACTTAGCCATTTTTTCTGCGGGAGGCAATGTCTCTCTAGCCTATGCACCCAGGTTTGCAGCTGTGGGCACTACGGTTGTAGATAACTCTTCTGCCTGGAGAATGGATCCGGATAAAAAACTGATCGTACCGGAAATAAATGCCCATATACTCACCAAAGCGGATAAGATAATAGCTAATCCCAATTGTTCTACCATACAGATGGTGGTGGTACTCCATCCATTACATAAAAAATATACGATAAAGAGGCTGGTAATCTCCACTTATCAGGCTGTAACAGGTACCGGCAAGGCAGCGGTAAATCAATTATTAGAGGAAAGAGAACATAACGAAGTGAAAAAGGTGTATCCTTATCAGATAGATATGAATGTATTGCCCCAGTGCGATGTGTTTCTGAATAATGGATATACAAAAGAAGAAATGAAACTGGTAAATGAAACCCGCAAAATACTAGGTGACCAAAGTATAGGCATTACTGCTACAGCGGTACGTGTGCCGGTAATAGGGGGCCATTCGGAATCTGTAAATGTGAGCTTTAAAAATGAAATAGACCTAGACGATATACGCCGTGAGCTTCAGGATGCCCCTGGCGTAAAAGTATTGGATCAGCCCGACAAATCGGTATATCCTATGCCCTTTTTTGCCCACGGAAAAGATGAGGTATTTGTGGGTCGAATAAGGAGGGATGAAAGTATGGACTATAGCCTAAATATGTGGATCGTGGCCGATAATCTGCGCAAAGGAGCAGCTACCAATGCCATTCAGATAGGCGAATATCTGGTAGAAAAGGGATTGGTAGGCTCTTAGGATTATGTTATAGCCCTGAATGGTTAGCTTAGGAGGGTGTACAGTCTTAATAAAATCTAATCTTCCTGAATAAGTGTATATTTATAGCCAAATTCAAATCAACTAATGGAACAAAAATTTCTGCAATCTGAAGAAATAGCCCGCGAGCAGGCGAGTTTTATGACCAAGCTGTATGGCTGGATGGCCATGGCACTTTGTCTCACTGCTGCTACCTCCTATATGGTAGCATCTTCCGAAGCAATGCTCAGTCTTATTTTCGGGAATCAACTAGTTTTTTGGTCACTAATCATAGGTGAGCTGGGCCTAGTATGGTATCTCTCCCGATCTATTACTAAATTGACTGTAAATACGGCTACGCTTATGTTTTTACTTTATAGCATCATGACCGGTCTTACAATTTCCTTTATTTTCCTTACTTATACACAGGCTTCTATAGCTTCTACATTTCTCATTACCGCCGCCACTTTTGGGGCAATGAGTTTCTATGGCTATACTACTAAGCGCGATCTCACCTCTTTTGGAAATATTTTAACGATGGCACTTATAGGATTGATCATCGCCTCACTAGTAAATATTTTTTTTAAAAATCCCATACTCTATTGGATAACTACCTATGCAGGAGTACTCATCTTTACCGGACTCACCGCCTATGATACCCAAAAAATAAAAGAGATGAACATATTGGGCAATGAGGGCACAGACGAAGATCAGAAAGAAGCCATTATGGGGGCACTTATACTCTACCTGGATTTTATAAATCTCTTTCTTTATCTGCTACGCATATTGGGATCGCGCCGGGACTAATATTTCTGGAGAAATATATTTAAAAGCCCTGTCCGTAGCTACGGCAGGGCTTTGTGGTTTTATTATATACAAATAGTTTTGACCCTTTTAAGTAAAAATATGTTATAGGCTATGAGATTATTTAAGCCATTCGAAGGACTATCTAAAAGCATTTGGATACTGGCCTTAGTAAATCTAATAAACCGCTGTGGGAGCATGATTATGTGCTTCCTGTCGCTATATATAACCCAGGCTATGGGGTATGATATTACCTACGCCGGATATGCTATGGCCATATATGGGGGTGGAGCCATAGCAGGTCAGCAGCTTGGCGGATATCTCACGGATAGGATAGGGTATAAAAAAGTACAGCTCGGTTCTTTTATACTCACTGGAACTATGATATTGATACTTATGAAAATGCATAATTTTATTATGCTCTGTGGGGTGCTATTTTTATTAAATATGGTGTCAGAAGCTTTTCGCCCGGCAAATTCAGTAGCTATATCTGCTTATAGTAGTAATGAAACGCGCACCCGTTCTTTTTCGGTTATGCGTATGGCATTTAATCTGGCAGTGTCATTTGCACTGACTTTTGGAGGATGGCTTATTACCCTGGGATGGCACTATATTTTTTGGGTAGATGCCCTTACTTGTTTTGCTGCCGGCTTGGCTTTGTTTCTGCTCATACCAGAAGGGGAGAGCCAGAAAGAAGAAGATCATCACCCTCAGGCAGAAGCTCCGCCATTTATTTCGCCCTATCGTCATAGGTTATATGGGAGATTTATTGTTATCACTTTTCTGGGGGCTATGTCCTTTATGCAAATTATCTGGACGCTGCCCCTTTTTTTTAAAACCGTTTATGGCTGGGATGAGTTTAGAATAGGCGCAGTGAGTGCAGTAAATGGTGTAGTGGTTTTGTTTTCAGAAATGCCGCTGGTACATAGGCTCGAAAAAAAATGGCCGCACTTGGGTATTATAAGAATGGGACTCTTCATCTATGCTTTTAGCTATCTTCTACTATGTCTGCCTTATTCCTGGCCGTGGATTTCTGCGTTGATGTATATGATATGGATTTCTTTTGGAGAAATAATGGTGATGCCGTTTAGCATCGCCTGGGCTACCCGTATAGCACCTCAGGGACGACAAGGCCAGTATTTGTCTGCTTATGGGATGGCTTATGTTGTAGCTAACATAGCGGCTCCGCTAATGGGTACCCAAATTATTCATCACTTTGGTTACCATGTACTTTGGTTAGTGGTGGCGGCTATTTCACTAGCTGCTGCAGCCCTTACACAATCAGTGAAGGACAGTCCTGCTTTGAGTAACAGGAATTAGGGCATCGGGATATGATAACGGATATGCCCACCCGTGGAATCTCCGGTGTTTTTTTTGGATTTTTGCTAATAATTGTAAAGCATCAATAAATCTTTTTCAAATCTTTCGGAGGGCAAATAATTTTGTTCTAGCGGAATAGCAAAAGGTATAGGGGTGTCCAGTGCCGCTGTGCGTATAACGGGTGCATCTAGCTTTTCAAAACATTCCCTGCTTATCAGTGCTGCGATCTCCGCACCTATTCCTCCGGTCATACTATCCTCGTGCAGGATAATAGCTTTACCGGTTTTGTTTACGGATAGAAGAATAGCATTTCTATCATAGGGCAGAAGTGAACGCAGATCTAGGAGCTCTGCATTTATCTCCGGATGATTATCGAGGGCTTTTATGGCCCAGTGAACACCCATTCCGTAAGTAATAATGGTGAGATGAGAGCCTTCGCGGAGGAGATTAGCTTTGCCTATTTCTATATAATAGGGTTCGTCCGGAATATCTTCAGTGAGGCTTCTATAGAGGGCCTTGTGTTCAAAAAACATTACCGGATTAGGATCGTCAAATGCGCTCAATAGCAGTCCCTTAGCATCATACACTGAGGAGGGATAAACTATTTTTATACCTGGGCTATGAAAAAACCAGGCTTCATTACTCTGGGAATGAAAGGGGCCAGCACCCACGCCAGCTCCGGTGGGCATACGCACTACTACATCGGCATTTTGTCCCCAGCGATAATGTATTTTGCTGAGATTATTGATGATCTGATTAAAGCCGCACGTTACAAAATCTGCAAATTGCATTTCTACCATGGCCTTCATTTTTTTTATTGAAAGCCCCAGCCCTATGCCTATTATAGCAGATTCGCAGAGTGTGGTGTTGCGGACCCGATCCTCGCCAAAGCGGCTCACAAATCCTTCAGTGATCTTGAAAACCCCCCCATATCCAGCTATGTCTTGCCCCATTAATATGAGGTCCGGATAGATTTCCATAGCTTGTCCCAGACCATCTGTAATCGCATCTATAAATCTTTTAGAGGTACGCGCCCCTGTCGGCTGGCTGTGCTTAGGGATGTGCGGATGATAAAGATCTTCTATTTCCTCTGCTATCAAGGAGTCGTTTATCACTATATCGGGCAATTCAAAAGCCTCTTTTACAGCCTGTTCTATTTCTTTTTTAAATGCTGCACGATAGGCTGCAATCTGCTTTTCAGATATAAGTTTTTCTGTGAGCAGATAGGTTTCGTAGTTTTGGAGCGGATCGCGCAGTGCCCATTCATTTATCAGTGCCTTTGGTACATATTTTGTGCCGGAGGCTTCCTCGTGGCCACGCATACGGAAAGTCTTGCACTCCAGCAATAATGGTTTTGGATTTTTGAGCATAGTGGCCCTTTGTTTTTTTACTGTGCTATAGACTTCCAGAATATTATTTCCATCTATAGTGATGGCTTCCATACCATAGCCTATACCCTTATCTGCTAGGTTTGCACAGCGAAATTGATCGGCAGTGGGTGTAGATAGCCCATAGCCATTGTTTTCTATTACAAAGATAATGGGCAGGTCCCATACCGCGGCTGTATTCAGGGCTTCGTGAAAATCTCCCTCACTGGTTCCTCCTTCACCACTAAATGCTGCGGTTATTTTTTTTTCTCTTTTTAGTATATGAGCCAGGGCTATGCCGCTACCCACAGCTAATTGGGGACCCAGATGAGATATCATGCCCACTATATGATGATCAGTTGAGCCAAAGTGAAAGGAGCGTTCACGACCTTTGCTGAATCCCGCCCGCTTGCCTTGCCATTGGGCGATGAGTTTAGCCAGCGGCATTCGGCGGGAGGTAAAAACCCCCAGATTTCGGTGGAGGGGTAGAATGTATTCGTCGCTGTCCATAGCCTCGGTAAGACCTACAGATATGGCCTCCTGCCCTATGCAGCTAAACCATTTGCTCACCCTGCCCTGCCGCAGCAAAACAAGCATTTTCTCCTCTATCATTCGAGGAAACAGAAGTGCCCGGTAAAGCTTTAGCAATTCTTCATCCGTTATGCCCTTGCGGTTATATTTTATTACCGGGAGCATTCTCTTTTCAGCCATAATTTTAGGTATTTTTATTTCCTTTCTTTTGCCTGCGACTCGGTCCATAGCTGTCGAAAGGTTTTAGGGGCAAATGTAGGGATACTCCTTCTACTCTTCCATTCTGCCGAAAAAAGCGAAGAAAAAGACATTTTTTTTAGCCCCATAGATTTGCTGTCCATCTTTTGAGCATCGGTGAGGGCGTTTGTCCAAAACTTATAAAGCCGGCTTCCTAAAAAGCTGGGTCTTTGATTTTTTGCATTAAACTGTCTGAATTTGGCAATGATATCATGGCTATTCCATAGAGCATATTTATTGTGCTCTCCTAATATCAGTTCCGTAAGATTACTTTTGCTATAATCTCTTTTACTGCTGCGATCTGTAAAGCCATCTAGGAGCTGGCTTATCTCCGAATTAGCGGCTATGGCGTCATAGTCCATTAGAAGATCGCGTAACACAGGATCTGCCAGTATGGCTGTACGGCTATTATCCAGAAGAATAAGGGTAATCTTTCTTTCTTTTCCATCATAGCCTTTACCTGGATTGCCACCGGTGAGTATATATCTAGCCAGGGAGGGGGTGGCGTACTGTGATGCGGCCCAGAGGTATTTTTCTCTTTCCCACTCTGCCATACTAGGTATAACCTTTTCTATTCCTACCAGGATGATAAGATGCGAAGATTGAGATGCGGCTCCTAGTATATACCCCTCCTGATCAGGGATTACTACCATTCCATTTGACGCTATTAAATGAGATGCGCATAAAATCGCAGTGTCATTCTCAATGTCAGATAGGTTGGATGGGGTGTGGGCAGGCGAAGAATTACCTACACCATTGGGCTCTTTTTGTAACAGTATTTGGGGAAATCTGGGATGAAAAGAAAGCATTTCTGGGTGGGATTCTATCAGCCATCTTTCTTCGCTGTGCAGCGATCGGAAAGGGATATTTTCTCCTTTTAAATAATCTACTAGTTCTATTTCGTTTATCTCTGCTCCAAATCCTTTATTGATAATTTTTTGTGGATCGGCTTTTATAATAGTCATTATCTGATGAATGGCTTCCTCGCTGTTCTCGGCCCAGACAACCTTGCCTTTTTGACGGACAAATGCGGCTTCAAAATCTTTGATAAGACTATCCAGTTGGGCAATAGCTCTCCACTTCATCCATACCCTCCACTTCCATAGAAGATCTATAGTAGGATTTTTTTCTAGCAGTTTAATGGCTTTTTTCTTGAGGGGTCTAAGGGCAGTAGAGGCGGAATAATCAGCTTGCATACGATGGGTATTAATTACAAACAAGGAATTTTATCAATGCGATTTTTATGGCGTCCGGCTTCAAATTCAGCATTAAGAAATTCATCTACAATCTCGTAGGCAGATTCTAGGCTCATAAAGCAAGCGGGCAGGCAGCAGATATTTGCATCATTATGTGCACGGGCTAAGGTAGCTATCTCAGAATTCCAGCAAATAGCCGCTCTTATGGCAGCATATTTATTCGCGGTCATAGCCACCCCATTGGCAGATCCACAGAGAAGTATTCCCACATCCGCTATGCCTTCTACCACATTTTGGGCTACATTATGGGCAAAATGCGGATAATCTACTGATGCCTCCGAGAAGCAACCCGTGTCTAGGAGGACATATTTTCCTTTATCCAGCAAGAAACTTATCAATTTCTCTTTATACAAATAACCGGCGTGGTCACATCCTATTGCGATGCTTTTTTTCATTTTTCGGCTAAAAATAATCAGTTTATCACAGATCAGGATATTTTTTTACGAGCTAGGTTTTTTTCTACCCCCTGAGTGAGAAAGATGCTCAGCTCATAGAGGGCATAGACCGGAATAGCTACCAGTAACTGCGAGAACACATCTGGTGGAGTAATCACTGCGGCTATGATGAGTATTATTAGAATGGTCCAGCGGCGATATGTTCTAAGAAAACTAGCCGTTACTAACCCCAGCTTTGCCAATATATAAATCGTGATGGGCAATTCAAACATAAGACCGGAGCCCAGCGTAAGGGTGGAAATCATTTCTAGATAAGAAGAGAGGCGGATAGAATTGTTAATTTCTGTACTTATCTGGTAGCCGGCCAAAAAATTTATAGAAACCGGAATGAGGATGTAATATCCGAAGAGTACTCCTAAAAAAAACAATAAAGATGCAGGCAGGATAATTCCCTTGGTTTTCCGCACTTCATCCTCATAAAGTCCGGGCTTTACAAATTTCCATATCTCGTAAAAGATCCAGGGACAGGAGAAAATGACGCCAAAAATGAGGGAAGCTTGCACATGGGCCATAAACTGGCCGGAGAGATCGGTATTGATTATTTCAAACTTTACAGGATCGGTGCAGAGCCTCTCCTCCATATCTAATATCCGCCCACAGAAGCAGAATAAACGATAGGTCCAAAATTCCGGTTTCTTGGGGCCGAAAATTAATGTTTCGAATATCCAATCCTTAGCCAGAAAAGCCGCAATAGTGAAAACAAAAACAGCGAGCAGGGACCGCAGAATATGCCACCTCAGTTCCTCCAGGTGGTCTATAAAGGACATATCATCCGGATGCTTTTTAGGAGCCATTGGACGGCAAAGGTATTAAAATCCGGAGAGCTAATCGGTTATTTTTTGGGGGATAGGTAAGGTGTCTTGAATTCAAGTAATAATTGCAACTTTTAGGGATTGCCGATTACAGAACTTTTTTTTTAGAAGAGAGAGGGAAAAATTCCCTCCCCCTGCCTGAATGGAATAGGTTTCGTAATTTGGCTCCCGGTCAAAAAAGTTCAAATATGAGTCACCTAACCGATGAGCAAAGGTACACAATTCTATCCTTATTTGAATTAGGCTATAATTATAGCCAAATTGCCGACAAAATAGACAAAGATAAATCAGTTGTAAGCCGTGAAGTAAAGAGCAACTGTGATCGGCGAAGTTCTACTTACAGTGCTAATTTAGAGATTAGAAAGTGCTCAGAAAGACATAAAATTAAGACTAAGAATCATAGGTTTACTTCAACTGTTATTGATTATGTTAACAATCAACTGGCTAAAGATTATAGCCCTGAACAAATAGTTGGTCGGGCAAAAATAGACGGTGTGGACTGTGTATCGCAGGAACGAATTTATCAACATAGATGGTTAGATAAAAAAAAGGGAGGTAGTTTGTATAAACATCTACGTACAAAAGGAAAAAAGTATCGAAAACGGCAAAGGATCGTAGAGGAATAATAAAGAATGCGAAAAGCATAAGCATAGATGAGCGGCCATCTATAGTAGAAGAAAGAGCAAGACCGGGCGATATAGAAGTTGATTTAGTAATGGGAGCAGGCCACAAAAATGCGATCCTAACTATGAATGATAGATACATAGGAATGGTAAAAATTGTAAAAATTTCAAGTAAAGAGTCAGAAGCGGTTAAGGATGCCATAATTAGGTCAATAAATTCCTGGAAACCATTTCTAAAGACAATCACATCAGATAATGGAAAGGAATTTGCCTGCCCTGAAATAATAAGCGAAGAACTTGGCATTCCATACTATTTTGCACATCCATATTGTAGTTGGGAGAGAGGATCCAATGAAAATATTAATGGCCTAATAAGACATTATTTTCCTAAAAAAACTAATTTTGAAAATGTCAGTAACGTAGAAATAAAATGGGTGGAAAAAAAATTGAATGACAGACCCAGAAAAAGATTTAATTTTGCAACACCAAATGAAAAATTTATTCAGGAAATTGCAATTATGACTTAAATCCACCGGTTACCGGCAAGGCTAAAAAACCAACTGCAAACGAACAGACAGTGAACTAAAATCGTAAATTTGAACGATGACAAATAATACTCAAAGACAAATGACTTTTGAAGAGAAATATATAAACAAAATTATCAACGGTGACAGCTTGACTGTTATGCGGGAAATGCCAGACAAGTGTTTGGACTTAGTTGTTACTTCTCCACCCTATAACTTAAAAAACTCGACCGGAAATGGTATGAAGGACGGACGTGGTGGAAAGTGGGCAGGTGCAGCATTGGTAAATGGTTACAGTCATTATGACGACAATATTCCACACGAAGAATATGCTGAGTGGCAACACAATTGTTTAAAAGAAATGTTCCGACTAATAAAGGATGACGGAGCTATTTTTTACAATCATAAGTGGAGAGTTCAAGACGGTTTACTTCAAGACAGACAAGATATAATCAGAGATTTACCAGTTAGACAAATCATAATTTGGAGACGCAAAGGTGGAATAAACTTCAATCCCGGTTATTTTCTACCAACTTATGAAGTCATTTATCTAGTTCCAAAAAACAATTTCAAACTTGCACCAAAGGCTAACGCCTTTGGCGATGTTTGGGAATTTAAACAAGAGATGAAGAATGAGCACCCTGCACCTTTTCCGGTTGCACTAATTGACAGGATAATTTCTTCTACGACTGCACAGACAATTTTAGACCCATTTATGGGCAGTGGAACAACCGCAGTTGTGGCTATGGGACATAAAAGAGATTATATCGGAATTGAATTGTCGCCCGACTATTGCAAAATGGCAGAGCAGAGAATTGAACGAAATAAAAAACAAAGTGAGTTAATAGGGTTAAGACCCTTAACCTTATTTCAAGAAACAGAATAATGAAGATTTACACCAAAGACAGCTTAATAACAGAGCTAAAGAAAATTGCAGAACAAGGTTGGATAGAAAACGCAAGGCACGGAAATCACGGTGGTATTGGAAATACACTTGAAGATTTGTTAGGAATTGAAGAAAACAATTTACCAATTCCAAATGCCGCAGAATGGGAATTAAAAACTCAAAGATTAAACACTTCTTCGCTTACAACACTTTTTCACATTGAGCCTTCGCCAAGAGCAGTAAAATTTGTTCCACAAGTTTTGTTGCTAAAATATGGATGGGCTCACCAAGAAGCAGGTAAAAAATATCCCGACATTGAAATGAGTTTTAGGCAAACAATTCACGGACTTGCACCAAGTGACAGGGGATTTCAAGTTGTCATTGACCGTAAAAACAGTAAAGTTTTAATCTCCTTTGACAGTAGTAGAGTTGCAGACAAGCATAGTGAATGGCTTAAGCAAGTTAAAAAAAGAGTTGGCTTAGGGCAACTTAACCCGCAACCATATTGGGGTTTTGACGACCTTTCAAACAAAGCGGGAACAAAATTGCTAAACTGTTTTTACGTTCAGGCAGAAGTAAAAAAAAATGGCGAAAGAGAGTTTTACAAATACAGTAAAGTGATGATGTTGCAGAAGTTCAATTTTGACGGCTTCTTAAATCAAATTGAGAAAAGAAATATCTTGGTTGATCTTGATGCAAGAACCGGACACAATCACGGAACAAAATTCAGAATGAGACAAAATTGTTTGCCGGAACTTTACGAAAAAGTAACTGTAATTGTATGACGAGAAAAGAAGCCCAGCCGGTAACAGCGGCTTAGCGTAATGGCGGGTGCAGTGCTTCGAATGACAGTTTTGTGGTAGAGTCAAATGCAGTTATTCGTTTGAATTTTTGTGCTAAAAATCCGCCACTACACCAAGCCGCAAACCGTTATATTAATTATAGGAATAATCACCCCGTCCCTTACCAAAGATTTTTTCATTAGCCCAGATATTTCGGGCGTAGGTAGTGAGCTGGTTCTAATGATACACCCCTGGGTATAGTGGTAGAGGCTTTTATGGCCACCTCACCCGAGATAGGTTCAGGTGAATTTTTTGTGAGACCATCGAGTATATAGGCAGCTTTTTGTCTTCTAATCATACCTTCGTGAATGAAGGTGCCAGCGTGTGAAACCATTGATAGAGTAGATGAAGAAAGAGTAGAGAAGGTAAAGATCTGCTGTGGAGATCTCATCTGAATGGATGATGTCACCGATGTGATGGACCTATCTGAGGATAGATGTTCATTGTACACCCCGTTCCACATATAGCGTCCATGGCTGGCCAAATAGTCTGGATTCCAAGAGAAATAAATGCCTTTATTTAGTTCAGTGATAAAGTCTTCTCCGCCATTATTATAAAAATCACGTGCGATAGCCTTAATATATTTATTAGTGCTGCTTTCATATTGGATAGCCCACCAATCTTCTGGTAAATACAGCCTTAGTGGCAGGGCTTCACCCCTCACAATGCTATTTGTGATGGTCGGATTTAAAATGGTTATATCCTCCCATTTTACGCCCAGGTTTTTACTCAGGGATTTAAGATTAGATGGTTTAGTGATGAGCAGGTATCCGGATTTGTCTTTAGTTATACCATGGCCTTCTTCGGCAGCAATCGTATAGGTTTGAAAACAAGCGCGAACACCTAAAAATATGGGCACATAGCACTGGGTTTCCAGTGGTAGATATTCACGTATAGCCCAAAAATTTTTCTGACCCGCCAGCTTTTGAGCTTCTATTACCTTCCTCGGTCCGCAGTTATATGCGGCTATGGCCAGTAGCCAATCGCCAAAATAGTTATGCCATTTTTTAAGATAAAGGGCAGCGGCTAGGGTGCTTTTTTCTATGTCTTTTCGCTCATCTACGCCCCCACTCATTTTTAAATTATATTCTTTGGCAGTATTATATATAAACTGCCAAAGGCCGGTAGCCCCTGCAGGACTCTTAGCCTGCGGATTTAATCCCGATTCTATCACAGCTAGATATTTAAGATCAGAAGGCAGACCCTGCTGCCGAAAAATAGAATCTATTACCGGAAAAATAGGTATGCCCCGGCTCTGGATTCGGGAGAGATATGCGGGAGATTCCTTGTAGTAACGTTGGGCTATATGTTGGATGTTTTGCACATTTTTTGCAGGTATTTTGTCTATTTTTAAAGAAATAACAGCCTCTGATTTTTGGTTATTCCCTTCTGTTACAACATTATTCTCTGGGTTAGCTGCCATCAGAGAAGAATGTAAAAACATAGCGATTACTGCTGTTAAGAAGGAGAGCACAGTTTTTTTAAAATAGATTACAAGTGTCATCATTGAATTTTTTTGGACCCAAATGGTAACAAAAGTAGAATTCCAATGGACGTTTTTTATGGCCAATTTTGTCCCATTATGTATCAAACGAGCCCCAGATAAATTATCTTTTTTTTTTTAAGTCGCCACACATTTTATTTTTACTAATATAAAAATTTTTATGATCTTCTGATTTGCAATCATTCACATAAAGTGTGACTATAAGCGTAGGACTATACAGCTATTTACTCCATAATTACATTAATAAATATATTATAATATATTGTATAACAATGAATTGTTAATTAATTATTTGTGAGTATTAAAAAGTCCTTGATTATCAGTATAAAGGAAAACTATAAAGGCGGTGAAATCATTCCGATCGGCCCGAGTCACATATATTTTTTTATAATGTAATAAAATGACTTAAAAAACGCAGGGATGTAACTATATAGTATTTCTTCTATGACCATTCTCCTCAATCTAAATTTTCAGTGTCTGCGCACCCTGTCGTTATTATTTAGCCCTCTTACTCTGAGATAAGAAAACTAACTTTGCCTCCCAATTAAAAGGAGATGTTAGATAAACTTGAAGCTATAAAACTGCGATACGATGATATCCAGAATCAGCTGGGAGATCCTGGAGTAACCTCGGATATGGACCGTTTTTATAAGCTCAACAAGGAATATAAAGACCTGGGTCCAATAATGAAAGCCTATGAGAGCTATCGGAAACTTATGAGCAATATCCAATATAACCGGGATATTCTAAAAAATGACAGTGATGCGGAGCTGCGGGATATGGCCAAAAATGACCTGTGGGATCTGGAAGAGGAACAGAAAAAAATGGAGGAAGAGATAAAGTGGCTCTTAGTGCCTAAGGATCCTCAGGATGAAAAAAATGCGATTCTGGAAATCCGGGCAGGTACGGGAGGCGACGAGGCTTCTATTTTTACCGGAGATCTGTTTAGAATGTACAGCCGATTTCTGGATCTAAAAGGATGGAAAGTAGAGGTAATTTCGGCAAATGAAAATCCTGCCGGCGGATATAAAGAAATCGTATGCGAAGTGAGTGGCGAGAATGTCTATGGTACCCTTAAGTACGAATCCGGGGTGCACCGTGTACAGCGGATACCCAAGACGGAGTCCTGCGGACGTATTCATACTTCCGCATCTACCGTGGCAGTACTGCCGGAGGCCGATGAAGTAGATGTGAAAATTAATCCCGCAGACCTCAAAATAGATACCTTCCGCTCTTCCGGTGCCGGCGGTCAAAACGTAAATAAAGTAGAAACCGGTGTGAGGATTTCCCACCTTCCTTCCGGTATGGTCTCCGAAAGTACACAAGCCCGTACCCAGGGACAAAACCGTGAGATAGCCATGAATCTCCTGAGAACTAGAATGTATGAGCTGGAGTTAGAAAAACACCATGCCGAAATATCTGCACAAAGAAAATCATTGGTTTCTACCGGCGACAGATCTGCCAAAATCAGGACCTATAACTATCCACAGGGTAGAGTAACCGATCATCGCATAAATCTCACCCTCTATAATCTGGACATGATTATGAACGGCTACATACAGGAAATCATAGATTCCCTTATGGTAGCAGAAAATGCCGAAAAGCTAAAAGATGGCTCCTGATAGGTCAATAGCAATAAAAACTTTATTAATACCTATAAATCGTTAAATCGTATATCTTATGTCGAATTTTACCACCTCTTATCCCAAAGATAAAATAAAAATACTACTACTCGAAGGAATCCATCCACTTGCAAAAACACAGCTGGCTCAGGCGGGATATCATCAAGTGACGATGGATTCCGGAGCGATGGATCTCGATGAGTTAAAGGAACACATAAAGGACACGCACCTTATAGGCATACGCTCTAAGACGCAAATCACAGCAGATATCCTCCGCGCAGCACCTAAGCTACTGGGCATAGGATGCTATTGCATAGGCACAAATCAGGTAGATCTGGATATGGCATCCGAGCTAGGAATCGCTGTTTTTAATTCGCCCTATTCTAATACGCGTTCCGTAGCTGAGCTGGTAATAGCGGAGTGTATCATACTTCTGCGCCGAGTCATAGAGAAAAATATGGCAGCTCATCAGGGATTATGGCTTAAGGATGCGAAAAATTCTTTTGAGCTTAGAGGGAAAAAGCTAGGAATAGTAGGGTATGGCCACATAGGAACCCAGGTCTCGGTAATGGCAGAGGCGATGGGTATGGAAGTTTTCTATTATGATATTATTCCTAAGCTTCCGCTAGGAAATGCCAAGGCTATGGCATCATTAGAGGCATTGATGGAGGTGGCAGACATCCTCACCCTTCATGTTCCTTCTACCACCGATACCCGCGATATGATAAACGCCCAATCGCTAACCCTCATGAGGCCAGGGACTATCTTACTAAATCTCAGCCGTGGATCTGTGGTAAAAATACCCGATTTGGTAGCCGCTTTAAAGTCTGGCCATATAGCCGGAGCCGGTATTGATGTTTTTCCACATGAGCCTGCCTCTAAAAATGAGGCCTTCGTATCCGAGCTTCAGAACCTCGCCAATGTGATTCTCACTCCCCATATAGGTGGTAGCACAGAGGAAGCTCAGGAAAATATAGCTCAGGATGCCACTTATAAGCTAATACATTTTTTAGAATCGGGAGCTACGGTGGGCAGCCACAGTATTCCTGAGCTAAATTTGCCTGTGCAGAGAGATACCCACAGAATTTTACATATACACGATAATGTGCCTGGAGTGCTCTCGGCCATAAATTCTGCCCTCTCTAAGATGGGCGTAAATATTCTGGGACAGTATCTTAAAACCAATGAAAGGGTGGGCTATGTGGTATTAGATGTGGAAAAAAATGCCTCTAAGCTGGCACTTGAAGGAATGTCTCAAGTGCCTAATACCATCAAAGCCAGAATCTTATACTAGCCCATTTTCCCGGAGTATGACGCATTCTGGAGCTACAGTTAATACTGTGTTTACGCCCATTTTTAGCGGCAAATTATGGGGGATATGACCGGCAGAAAACTGGAAAACCACCGGTATAGATATTGTTTTTAGGTGGTGAGCGATGATTTCTTCGGCACTAAACCCAAAGGGTATAGTATTATCCTTCATTTCTGAAAAGCGACCTATTACCAGACCTACAATTTTTTGCAGTACCCCACGCCTAGATAATGCCATCATCATCCGGTCTAGGTGATAGAGGTATTCGCCTATATCTTCTAAAAATAATATCACTTGCTCCCAATTGGGTTCTGATCTACTGCCAAGTAGAGAATATATAACACTTAGATTGCCACCTAGCAGTATGCCTTCGGCATATCCCAATTTGTTTAAGGGGTGAGGCTCCATTTTATAGTGCATTTTCCCGCCCTCTAAAATTTTTTTTATTTCCTGTAGGCAATCCGCGCTATTTTTTTCCCAGCCAATAGGCATGGGTGCATGTAAGCTGGGAAGACCGGTTTTAGTGTACAAGTCCATAAAGAGAGCCGTCATATCACTATATCCTACCAGCCATTTGGGAAAACGGCAGATTTTCTCATAACTAAGCTCATCCAGTATCCGCACCGTACCATAGCCTCCCCGCGCAAATAAAATACAATTTATTTCCGCATCATCGAGTGCTTCTTGTAAATCCTGCCGCCTAATTTCATCGGATCCGGCAAATTGATTTTCTCTTTCGCCGATCGTTTTGCCAATGGTGTATTGCCAAAACCAAGAATTTAAAATCTGATAACTGAAATAGAGTTCGTCAGGGTTTATAGCCCTAGCGGTACTTATTATTTTAATGTTGCTTCCAGTTGATAATGCCGGAGGTGAAATAGATGGCATAATAAAGGAGGAAATTTTCCCGCTTCAATAAAAGAAAAAAATATGAAAATAAACCCACTTTCATGCTACTTAGCTGTAAAAGGCTACTAATTGGAATGACTGGTAGCTGTGGCCAAAGCGTCCTTTTGAGCCTTTATGTCCAATCGGATCTTTACTTCTGGCAAAATAAATCTGTCTTTCAGGCTTTTATCTGCACCATAGCTCATTCCAAATTCCGAACGGTTTATTGTAAAGTCTGCTTTGGCGGTGATGGTTTCATCTGTGATACCTATTATAGCTGGAAAGGTGATGGACTGTTCCTTCCCTTTTATGGAAAGATTTCCGGTTACATTATGTGTAGCACCAGCGAGTTTTACTTCTGCACCGGCCGAGAGGGGTTCGGTTTTTACCAGTACAAAACGAGAAATCCCAAATTGGGCGGCATCAAAAAAATCTTCTGATAGCAGATGATCTTTTAAGTCTTTGTTTTTAGCTTCATCTTTTATGTCGGTCACTATGAGAGAATGAACATCTATGGCAAAATGACCTCCCACGATTTGATTGTCCTTTAGAGCAAGCTCGCCTGCTTTGAGCGAAAAATACCCTTCATGTTTGCCGGTGGGTTTACTGCCTATCCAGTACACCCGGCTCTCGGGCGCAACTTTATAGAATACACCCGTGGCTGGCTTTACCTTAGAGGTGGCCGAAGGGTTCACCGCTTTGGCTTCTTCTGCTTCGGCGGCCGGCTTGCAGGCACTAATTAATACTACACATACTGTGGTGATTAATAATCTAAATCTATTCATGTGATGATGTTCTGAAAGGTTTTTTACCAACAAAAATAGCAATTGAATACCATATAGCAGAAAATGTAAATATATATTTAGAAACAAATTTTTGGCACGGATTGTGATATAAAAAGGCTTGGAATGTCTAAATGAGCTATAGAATTATCCATATCGAAACAAATCTGGATTCTAGAATAAGCAGGAAAGAAATGCTGAAGCTATGTTTTCTGGCCATATTGGTATTTATACTTATTCTATGCTGGACCCTTATCCATTATTCTATAGATATCCTGCCTACACTCTCCTCCCTGAGCCATTCTAATATTAGGCAAGTGATGGCCATGCTAAAACCCTGATCTCCTTTTATAGTATCGGTAGTGCTACCTTTGCCTTATGATAGGAATGCGCGAGTTATTTCTAAGACACGTAGCCCAGACCAGCGATGCTCCACTCCTGTTGGAGGTAGTGCGTGCGCAGGGGATATATTTATTCGATACCCACGATCGCCCTTATATAGATCTCATATCTGGCATAGGCGTGAGTAATCTAGGTCATCATCAGCCGGAGATAATAAAAGCCATACAGGAACAGTCCGAAAAATTTATGCATCTGATGGTATATGGCGAATTTATTCATCAGCCTCAGGTAGCTCTGAGCAAACTTATTACCTCCATCCTGCCAGCCACATTAAATCAGGTTTTTCTAGTAAATAGTGGAACAGAAGCCACAGAAGGGGCGATAAAATTATCGAAAAGATATACCGGTCGTCCGGGCATAATTAGCTTTAAAAATGCCTATCACGGCAGTACGAATGGGGCACTGAGTCTTATGGGAGATGAGTATTTTAAAAATGCCTATCGCCCGCTGCTGCCTGCTTCCCGACAAATACGGTTTAATAATGTGGAGGACCTTAGGTCTATAAATGAGCATACAGCCGCTGTATTTACAGAAATAATAAAAGCAGAAGAAGGAGTGATACTGCCACAGCCTGGATATCTTAAAAAACTTAGAGAGCGGTGTAATGATACTGGCACCCTGCTAGTAGCAGATGAAATACAAACCGCAATGGGTCGCACCGGACGTATGTTTGCATTCGAGGAGGAAGGAATCGTCCCAGATATCTTATTACTGGCCAAAGCATTTGGCGGAGGAATGCCCATCGGCGCTTTTATAGCCGATCAAAAAATTATGAGCGTCTTTAAAAATGATCCTATATTAGGGCATCTTACCACCTTCGGCGGACATCCGGTATGCGCCGCTGCTGCACACAAAGCAGTAGAAATTACGATCAGAGATATGAATGCCTTTGAAGTAGAAAGAAAGGAAAGCTATTTTAAGGCTCGATTAAAACATATCTGCATCCGTGAAGTAAGAAGCCGTGGCCTTATGATAGCCGTAGAACTTATGGATGCTAAAACTGTGCAAAATGTGGTGAGGCATTGTATGGAAGCTGGACTCATTATAGATTGGTTTCTCTTTGCCCCGCATTGTTTGCGCATAGCACCTCCTCTTATTATTAAGCCCATAGAAATAGATCAGGCTTGTGATATAATCTTAGCCGCTTTAGATAAATGTTTGATAAAATAATACGCTGGAATCTGTGAAAATTATAGCGATTATACCATTCCCCCTTACCGGCATCTGGCACAAAAGTTTCCTGCTTTTATTATCCTTATTATTTTTTGCCTGCCAAAAAGAGAAAATAAATATCCCATTTTCCGGCACTAAAATATCTCCCGGTATTCCGGTGCAGGCTGCTTGTCTAAGCACCAATGGCCATCTTTTGCTGGCGGGAGGCGAGCGTTATGAGAAAGGTGAATGGCTAGCTTGTACTATGCCCGGATATGGATGCGAAGAAGAAGCAGACACCCTTACCACCTATGGCATATATGATCTGGAAATGACAAATGATACACTAGGCTATCTCATCACTACTAATAACCAATTTTATAGAACCACTGACGGGGCAGTTACCTGGTCTTATACGCAGGGAAATGTGCCGGATGGCACTTGGTATCCGCTATTTAATCAGTTTATGACGGGGCCTGAATCGGGTTTTGCTGTAGGGGGTATGGCACTGGTATATGGGGTAATTTTTAAAACCGATAATGGATGGAGCTGGATAGCGCAATCCTTTGATGCTGAGCTAAGAGATGTATTCTTTACTGATGATCATACAGGCTACGCAGTGGGGGCTGGTGTGGTATTAAAAACATCGGATAGTGGCGAAACCTGGAACTATCTAGATGCGGAAGGAGATTTTTTTAAGGCAGTTTTTTTTGCCGATGCATATACAGGATATGTGGCCGGTGATATGGGTAAGATACTAAAAACCGAAGATTCCGGACAGCATTGGGAAGTCCTGCGTGGCCAAAATACATTTGTCGGAGATTCATATCATTTTAATGACATTTATTTCAAAGACCCGAACAAGGGAATTTTTTGTGGAGAAAATATTATTCTCTATACCAGCGATGGAGGCCAAAACCTTACACCGGTGGCCGATATTCCAGCAGATAGATATGTGAGAATAATTAGCATAAATCAAGAAAAAACCTTAGTAGTTGGAAAAGATGGACATTTAGTAGAACTTGCCCAATAATTATGAGTGTATTTACAGTAGAATTAAAACAAGACTATCCGGAGATAGAGGGATATTTTCAAAAATTGGCCGAGATATTTGATCTGGCTCATCTTTTTCATATAGTAGAGGGAGATCATACCATAAAATCTGGCAAACGCATACACCTAGATGTGTTTTCTGTGTCTAAGGATGCGCCTACGGTTATTTTTATTCCAGGCACAGGTACTTATAGTCTTTGCTACACCCCCTTTTACAGATATCTATACGAGGCCGGATACAATGTAGTGGGCTTTGATCCCAGGGGACATGGCCGGAGTGAAGGAGAGAAAGGAGATTATACCCTAAGCGAAATCATGTTAGATGCCGAAGCAGCCATCTCCTATGCCATAGACAGATTTAATCCTGAGGTGAGTCTGATGGGGTGTAGCCAAGGAGGGATATTAGCCTTTTATATGGCCGCCAGAGATACGAGACTTAAAAGTGTTATCTGTCAAAACTTTGCCGACTTAATGGGTAAAAATTCGCATCGTCTTTCCAGGCATCCGCGTGCCACCCTGTTTCTAAAACCTTTTCTGATGCCTATTTTGGAATCTTTTCCGGAAAAATCCCTACCCGTAGAATCCTATATTAATCTACGTCAGATACCACTAAAGTATTTCGGAAATCTTCATAATTTTTTAGAAAAAGATCCATTGGCATTAAAGCACATAAAATGGAAGGCCATTCGATCATTAGCTTCTACTGAGATGGATAAACCTATACATCAGATAGAAGTCCCCATTTTGGGATTACAACCCGGTGCCGATGAAATTTTTCCATTAGACTATATACAAGGCATTTATGATCAGCTAACTTGTAAAAAACAATTGGAAATTTTTCCGGGCCTAGGTCACGCGATGTTAGTAAATAATCCTGAGCTGGTAGCCCCTAAGGTAGTGGACTGGCTTAAAGAAATTCATTAACGCTGTTTACCTACAGAAATAGACTTTCCCTTTCCATCAAGACCTGCCTGCTTGATTTTTTATCTTCGGTTTTAGAGAATAGATAGATAGCGAAGTCTAATAATGTTTTTTACTTATAAAAATTAACTTTGCAGATGAATTCTATTCAGGAGCTTAGGGATATCTGTACACAAGTAAGGAGGGATATCGTAAGAATGGTACACGCAGTAAATTCCGGTCATCCGGGAGGATCGCTGGGCTGTACCGAATTTTTTACAGCCCTTTTTTTTAAAATTATGCATCGCTACCCCGCATTCCAGATGGATGGTAAGGGCGAAGATTTGTTTTTTTTGTCAAATGGTCACATATCGCCGGTGTATTACAGTGTTTTGGCCAGATGCGGCTATTTTCCTATACATGAATTAAGTACTTTTAGAAAATTGGATAGCAGACTGCAGGGACATCCGGCTACAGAAGAGGGACTCCCTGGTGTGCGCATAGCCAGCGGATCGCTGGGGCAGGGACTCAGTGTGGCCTGTGGTGCTGCTTTAGCTAAGAAATTAAATGGAGATAGCCGCCTTATTTATTCACTCCACGGCGATGGGGAGCTTCAGGAAGGGCAGATCTGGGAAGCCGCTATGTTTGCTACGCACTATAAAATAGACCGCCTCATCGCTACGATAGACTGGAATGGCCAGCAAATAGATGGCAGTACAGATAAGGTTATGAGTTTGCGCGATTTGCCTGCTAAATGGCAAGCCTTTGGCTGGGAAGTGATGATATTAGAAAACGGGAATGATTTAGAATCTGTGATAAATACCTTAAAAGAAGCCCGTACCCAGACCGGTCGAGGTAAACCCATCGTTATGTTAATGAAAACTGAGATGGGTTTTGGTGTGGATTTTATGATGGGATCGCACAAATGGCACGGCGTAGCTCCTAATGATGAGCAGCTAGCGCTGGCACTGGCCCAGCTTCCGCAAACTCTGGGCGACTATTAATTTTACCCAACAATAAGTCTTACAAAATCATGTCCTTAATAACTATCAGTGGCTATAATGATACCCGTTCTGGATTTGGCGATGCATTATATGACCTAGGAAAAACAAATCCTGAAGTGGTGGCCCTCACCGCAGATCTCGCCGGCTCATTAAAAATGGATAAATTTATAGCCGCTTATCCGGAGCGATTTATTCAATGTGGCATAGCCGAAGCAAATATGATGGGAGTGGCTGCCGGGCTCACTATCGGGGGTAAAATTCCTTTTACTGGTACTTTTGCAAATTTTAGTACCGGAAGAGTCTATGACCAGATAAGGCAATCTATCGCTTATTCTGGCAAAAACGTGAAAATATGCGCTTCGCACGCCGGTGTAACCCTAGGCGAGGATGGTGCTACCCATCAGATTCTGGAAGATATAGGAATGATGAAAATGCTGCCCCGTATGACCGTAATAGTACCCTGCGATTATAACCAAACCGCACTGGCTACCAGGGCCATTGCCGAATGGGTAGGACCGGTATATCTGCGTTTTGGACGGCCCAAATGGCCCATTTTTACCCCTGCTCAGGATCTGTTTGTCATAGGAAGAGCGCAAACCTTTATACATGGCAAGGACCTCACCATCATTGCCTGTGGCCATCTGGTGTGGAAAGCCATAGAGGCGGCGGAGACCCTCCGCGAAAAAGGCATCTATGCAGAAGTCGTAAATATGCATACCATAAAACCACTAGATGAAGCGGCTATTCTAGCTGCAGCTGAGAAAACAGGAGCCATTGTTACCGCAGAAGAACACCAGATAAATGGTGGATTAGGCGAGTCTGTGGCAAGCGTATTAGGTCGGCATCTTCCAGTGCCGCTGGAGATGGTAGCCGTGAAGGATAAGTTCGGTCAAAGTGGTACGCCCGATCAGCTGCTTAAGAAATATGGATTAGATACACCGGATATTATTCTGGCTGCAGAAGCAGTATTGTGTAGAAAGAAAATAGATAGTATCTCTTAATTTCACAGTGCAGAACTTTTGGATAAATGGGAGTATATGAATACCATTTCTCCCACATAAATGGAAATGGCTAAATCATTATTCCCCGCCCTGCCTTTATTTTGTTTATTTTAGTGCCCATTATTAGTTTTTCACATCATTAAATATGAATCCACAAGATATTCAAGACGATGAAATTCTTCGCTTATTTCGGGAACCGGCCACCCGGGAAAAAGGATATACCATCCTCGTAAAAAAATACCAGGAAAAACTATACTGGCAGATAAGAAGAATGGTGCTCAGTCATGACGATACCGATGATGTGCTCCAAAATGTGTTTATTAAAGTCTGGAATAATCTGGATAATTTTCAAGAAAACTCTAAGCTGTTTACCTGGCTCTATAGAATAGCCACCAATGAATCTCTCACCTTCATAAATCAAGCAAAAAAAAGACAGTCCTTCGGTACCGATTCCGAAGAATTTAATCTCTCCGAACGGCTAAGAGCAGACCCTTATTTTGAGGGTGATGAAATTCAGATAAAATTACAACAGGCCATAAGCAAGCTCCCAGATAAGCAAAAACAGGTATTCCTTATGCGCTATTATGATGAAATGAAGTATGAGGAAATGTCTCAGGTATTGGATACCAGCGTGGGCGCACTGAAAGCCAGCTACCATCACGCCGTGAAAAAGATCGAAAAATATTTGACCGGAGGTTAAACTTCATAATGGGCTTAAGGTCATAAGGACACTTAGGCAATGATGCAGAAAAACGATCAAGTATTAACTGAATTAAGCAGGGAGGCACCTGTGTTAGCTAGCTTACTAGGAAAAAATCCTTTCATAGTACCGGTGGAATACTTTGCCACTGCCCAAGAAGCTGTCTTACAAGGGATATCTGATGAAGATTCTCCTGAATACAAATCACCGCTCTTTTCTAAAAACTTTGCTTTTACTATACACCCATCCTATTTTCAGCAATTACCGGACCTTATGGCGAAAATAAATCGGGTATTAGATGAAGATAATTTACTCCTTAGTTTCGCCCCCAAACTATGTTTTAATGTGCCTGCCGGATATTTCCAACAGTTTGCAGAGGTATTGGGAAACAGAATACATAGTAGCGAGGAAGATCTAGATGCAGAATATACCAGTGTGGAGGATCATAAAGGATTTACTGTACCAAAGAGATATTTCGCAGATCTCCCGGATCGTCTTTTGGCTCTCATCAAGGAGGAAGATACCCTGCCTTCATTCGAGCCACTAAAAAACGAAAAGTCTTTTACCTTACCAGCTGATTATTTCCAAAACTTTTCACCACGGATATTGGAAACCGTATCTGTACATGGCGAACAGCCAAGCCCTAGTAATGCAGATAGTGAATGGCCGGCAGCCGCTCAGGCTGGCAAGAAATTTCTAAGGACGATGGCCGCTATGGCGGCTATGATTGTGTGCTTATTTATGGGATATTCCATTTGGAATAGAACAGATAGCATAGAAGCTATAGCAGCAAATTTTGATCTGAGCAAGGAACTTTCAGGTGCGAGTGTAGGAGAAATAACCACTTTTGTAAATGAGCATATTCACGATTTTGATACCGAATTGCTCGCTACTTTAGCCGTAGATAAAAAAGAAAAAAAAGGGATAAAACTAGATGATATAGACACCCGAGATCTGGAGCAATATTTGAAGGATAATGTGGACGAATCCCTACTAAAAGAAATATTTTAAAATGAAAAATCTTCTAAAAACAGGAGGCCTCTTTTATTGGCTTATATTAATTAATTTCTCCCTCAATGCCCAGGGTACGGATAAGATAAGGTCATTAAAGACTAACTATGTAGTGCAGCAGCTCACGCTTTCAGCTAAGGATCAAGATAAATTTTTAGTGCTTTATAATGCCTATCTGGATGAGCTAGAAGCAGTGAGAAAGAAATATCCCAGCGGATCTGCTATGGATAAGATAGAGCGCCAAGAAGGAGAATTGCAGCTAAATAAATCCTATATCTCGAAGTTTAAGTCTATTCTATCCGAAGAAAAAGTGAATAAAATTTTTGGAGCAGAAAACGAGTTTAATCGAAAGCTCATTGAAGAATTGGATAAGAGAAAGAGCTATGAATAAATTAAAAGACCGGAAATTTTCCGGTCTTTTTTGTTTTATAGAGAAGTAGAATCGCGCCTTGCTAGCCGCTTAAAATTGGATGGCAGGAATGCCTACTTTACTCCTATTAGAATACCATAGATTATAATCCAAATTGTTTACTACCCCATTGCCATCGCCATCCCAGGAAAGATAGACATTTACTCCGGCACTATTGGCACTCCAGCGATTATAGTCTAAGTTATTAATAACCCCATTGCCATCATAATCACCAGCGTATAGCCATGCCTTACCATCTAATAAGATTTGCTGTGAGGCACCCTCAGCAGCAGCCACGGCACCGCTAAAGGAATAAGGAGCGGCATTAGGTAATACTATATCTGCCGAGGATAATATGCCTAGATGACAAGGGTGGTATGCCGCTAGGCGATAGGCGGTATTATTTTGGGCATTTTGAAAAACTACGCCTTCCGAGCCATCGAGATCCAGTAATACACCATCGCTGCGTATAAAAACTGCTCGGCGTTCTATAACCAGCGTAAAATTAGCTGGATCTCTCAGTTCTAATAGCATCCAGTCACTTACCGATGCAGGTATATTATTTACGGTTTCTATACCGGCATAGAGATAGGGTGGAGCAGCAAATGGCTGGGTTTTGGGCAATAGACCAGCATTGAGCAGATCCGTTTTCATAGTGGTGCTTCCAGTCATTTTATACCCCTGTAATAAGAGGCTTCCCCGGAAGCGGATACTGCCCGTGATAAAGATAAGGGTGGGGGAATATACGCTGAGAACAGAGCCACAGTTTGTAGCTATCTGTACTTCATAGGCCGTATTATTCTGGAGATTTTCCAGAAGTACTACCGGTTCAGAAACCGTGATGGTAGTCCAGAGAGTACTGCCCTGTACACGGTATCTGAGCTGATAAAAGGCGGCATCCGCATAGTTATCCCAGGAAATGAGAGCGCTATTATCAAGCACTACAGCAGATGTTTCATTATAGGGATGAATACACCCCGGCAGGGTGGTTACACTCAGTATATTGCTATATAGACTGAAAGCTAGCTGGCACATAGAAGATACTTGGATTTCGTAGTCGGTGTCTGGATAGAGTTCGGTGATGGTGTAGCTATTAATGCTTATGTTTTCTATATAAATCCATTCAGCCGCTCCAGCTTCACGATAGCGGATATCATAACTAATGGCATCTGCATCGCTGCTCCAGATTAGATGGATTTCGTTATTGAGAATATTTATAGTCCTTAGATTAGCGGGAGGGAGATAGCAAGGCTGGGTAGGGATGAGCTGAGCATCCAGCTCTAATGTGCTGTTTTGGGTGAGACTTATATTATATAAAGTGAGTGGAAAGTATCCACTGGCTGTGAAAGTTACATTATACATGCCGGATCCGGGAGCACCTGTGGTATAGAGGCCTAGCACATTGGTTTCAGTAGTACTATTTTCAGCATCAGAAAGGGTGATGATAGCGTGGGCTATGGACAATCCAGACTGGGCATCTGCTACACTGCCTTCCAGATAGCTTGCACGCATATATTGGGGAGTGAGTACGAATAGACCATTCTGGCGATCGGAGACGATGATATTTCCGGAGGGTAGAAAAGGATAGACGCCCCAGCAACCGTCAAATCCACCGCCGGTCTTGTCCGGTGCCGTGTCAAAGTTACCTACCTCTACAATATTATTAGGATTAGAGACATCTAGAAGTACCACACCGGAAGTATAGTAAGATACCCAGGCATAATTGTCATTTACCACATACACATTATGCGGCACTACCCCTGTGCCAGCATTCGTGCGATAGCGATCGGTCTCGTAGATATCATTGAGGTCGGTTATATCGTAGCAGGTTACATAAGCACCATCTTTTTCGTCCGTGGTGAGAATGTGATTTCCATCACTGGTTTTCCAGCAGGCGTGGGTAAAAGCATTGGGCGTAGTGACTTCATTGATGAGTATAGGGGTAGAAAAACTGCTTACATCTATCACTGCCATACTGCCTTCAAATATCTGTGCAGCAAAAAAGATATTGTTTTCCATATAACCATCGTGTACATAGGTATCATAGGATCCCAACAGCGGAGGCTCTAACGGATCGGTAGCCAGATCGAAAAAACTGGTGCCGGGGGTTATTCCCCCCATCAGATAAGCCACCCCATTCTCATCTATATGTATGGTATGTGCCTTAGAATTAGGTCCATAATATAGGAAATTAGAGGTAGATATGCTATTAGGCAAATCGCTCAAGTCTATAACCAGAAGTCCATCCGAGCTGCCACTAAAATTGTCGTGAACAATATAAGCATAATGCGACCAGGTTCTTATCTGTCGCCAGATAGAGGTAGCATTAGCCGTTATAAAAAAGAGCTCACTTATATTAGAAGGGTCTGTAATATCTACGATAGATACCCCTGTTTGCATACCCACCAGTGCATATTCGCGGCCATTAGCTGCATATCCCCAGAGATCAGCTAGTATGGGGTCATAATCTAAATGATCGCGGTAGCTTACATTTAACTGTGCATAGAGGGGAAGGAGGATACTTAAGTATAATAAAATACCGGTAAAAAAATACTTCATTCTACAAAAATAATCCTTTCCCGCAGAAGTTTTGCCTAAGAAAAAAAAAATGATAGATTTCCGGCAGGTGGGCTTAGAATAAAACCTTATAGAGATGTATCAGGATCATAGCCAGTGCCGCAGAAACAGGAATGGTGAGTACCCAGGCCCAGAGAATACTTAAGGTCATACCCCACCTCACGGCCGAAGCCCTTTTCGTGAGTCCTACCCCTATAATGGCTCCCGTGATGGTGTGGGTGGTGCTTACAGGTATTTTCATAGCCTCCGTAAAATAAAGCGTAATGGCACCGGCAGTTTCTGCACACACCCCCTCCAAAGGAGTTACCTTGGTGATTTTAGTACCCATCGTTTTTATGATTTTCCACCCCCCACTCATAGTGCCCAGACCTATAGCCGTATAGCAGGCCAGTGGTATCCAGGTTAGCTCCTCCAGTACCATCTTGTGATCCGTATAGATATCTTTGTAATAATAGGCGATAGCTACGGATATTATGCCCATTACTTTTTGGGCATCATTGCCACCATGTCCCAGGCTGAAGGCAGCCGAACTAATAAGCTGTAATCTCTTAAACATTTCGTTTTTACGTGTAGCAGATTCCGGACGCAAGGCATCTATGATATAAACCAGACAGAATACGAAAATCATGGCCAAAAGGATATATTGTACGATGGGTTTAAAAGGAGCATAATACATCATAAGTGCAGTGGCCAGCAGTATTAAAAATAATCGCTTAAAAATATTTTTTTGAATGGTGACGAGGGTGATAAAAATAGCGATAACTATACCTATGAGTGGTGCCAGAATAATGAATTTAATGGTTTTAAATACATTTTCTTCTACTATTACACTGAAATTAAAATTAGCATTGCCTATAGCAGCTCCTATAAAGCCCCCGATAAGGGTATGGCTGCTGCTGGAAGGTATCCCCAGCCACCAGGTGAGCAGATTCCAGACTATGGCTGCCAGTAGGCCACAGAGTAGCACCGGCAGGGTCACAAATTCTGTCTCCACCGATTTTGCCACTGTATTAGAAACATTATGATCGGTAAAAATAAAAAAAGCTAAAAAATTAAAAGCTGCCGCCCACATCACCGCCTGAAATGGGCTGAGGACTTTAGTAGATACGATCGTAGCGATAGAATTAGCAGCATCATGAAATCCATTGATAAAATCAAATAGCAGGGCGAGAAAAATGATAAGTACGAGAAGAACCATTATAATAATTGATGATTAAGCAAACTTTACATAGATACTTTCCAGTACATTAGCTACGTCCTCACATTTGTCAGTGGCATTTTCCAATGCCAAAAGTATTTCTTTGGTTTTAATTATATATTTGGTATCACTCTCCTTATCAAAAAGCTCGGAAATGGCGTGGTCATATATGTCATCAGCATGGTTTTCTAGGGTATTGAGCAGGATAGTGGCATCGGTAATTTTGCGCACATCTTTAAATCCCTTTAGTTCTTTTACTGCCCGATTTATTGCAAGGGCACCTTTTAATATTATTTCTGAAAGCTTAGGAATGGCGGGATGAAAATTTTCTATCTGATACAGATCTAATCGCTTAGCCGCACCGTGGATAAAATCTGCCACATCATCTATCGCAGAGGCCAGTTCGTGAATGTCTTCCCTGTCAAATGGAGTTATAAAAGATTTACCAAGCTGTAAAAAAATATCGTGTGTAATCTCATCCCCACGATGTTCTAAGTCTTTTATGGTTTTAAAAAGGGCTATGCGATCTGTTTGATTGGGGGTATTAGCTAAGGTATCTAAGGCCTGGGCTATGGCCACTAGGTTTTCGGTATCCAGATCAAAAAGAGGAAAAAAATTTTTATCTGAGGGGGTAAAAAATTTTATAATTTTGTCCAAAACCATTTGGGGTGATATTTTTTGATGAAGATAAAAAACAGGTGAAATTAGGTAATGCCTTAGTAATATTCAGCAGCCTTATATTAATAAAATGTTAAGGATTATTGGGAGTGAGCAGGATGGCCAGGTATAAAGAAAGGGGTTTGATCTATTTTTGTAGCAAAAAAAATGGAAAAATTTGATGTAGCCATCATAGGCTCCGGACCAGGAGGCTATGTAGCCTCCATAAGGTGCGCTCAGCTAGGTTTTAAAACAGCTATTATAGAAAAATATAATACACTAGGAGGCACCTGCTTAAATGTGGGATGTATCCCATCTAAAGCCTTGCTGGATAGCACGGAGCACTATCATAATATGAAACACAATTTCAAAACCCATGGCATAGAAGTATCGGGATATAAGGTAGATTTTACCCAAATGGTAAATAGAAAAAAAGATGTGGTGGACCAGACCTGTGATGGCCTAATGTACCTGATGAAAAAAAATAAAATAAAAGTATATACAGGCATAGGTTCTTTTGAAGATAAAAACACCATCAATATAGCCGCAGCAGACAGCAGCTCACAAGATATCCTTGCGGATAAGGTTATAATAGCTACCGGTTCTAAACCGAGCAGCCTACCCTTTTTAGAGATAGATAAGAAGCGCATCATCACCAGTACAGAAGCGCTGGTGCTTCCAGAAATTCCTGAGTCTATGATTATTATAGGCGGTGGTGTGATAGGAATGGAAATGGGATCTATCTATGCCCGCCTGGGTACTAAGGTGTTGGTAGTGGAGTATATGGATAGTATCCTTCCCACTATGGATCGCACGCTCGGAAAAGAGCTTCAAAAAGCACTTAATAAACTGGGGATGGACTTTTATCTGAGTACAAAGGTAACCAGCGTAAAGACTACTAAAACTTCTGCCTCTCTTGCTGCAAGTACAGCGGCTGGGGAAATAAGTCTTATAGCCGATTATTGCTTAGTATGTGTGGGACGTAAGCCCTATACTGAAAAATTAGGGTTAGAAAAAATAGGGTTATCAGTAAATGATAAAGGCCAGATACCGGTAAATGAACATCTGGAAACTGCTATCCCTGGCATCTATGCCATCGGAGATGTGATAAAAGGCCCTATGCTCGCCCATAAAGCGGAAGAGGAAGGTATTTTTGTGGCCGAAACCATAGCTGGCCAAAAACCCCATATACATTATCATCTCATACCGGGAGTAGTTTATACCTGGCCGGAAGTAGCCGCAGTAGGCACTACTGAAGAAGAGCTAAAGACCACAGGCAGAAATTATAAAGTGGGTAGTTTCCCATTTAAAGCTAGTGGCAGAGCCCGGGCAAGTATGGATACGGATGGCTTTATAAAAGTATTAGCCGATGCCCATACAGATGAAATACTTGGCGTGCAGATGATAGGTCCACGTATGGCAGATTTGGTAATGGAAGCAGTAATAGCTATGGAATATCGCGCTAGTGCTGAGGATATCGCCAGAATGAGTCACCCTCATCCCACCTATAGCGAAGCATTTAAGGAAGCCTGTCTGGCGGCTACAGATAATCGGGCTTTGCATATTTGAGGCTACGAACTCCGCCGGCAAATAATTTGCTTAGATAAAAAATCAACTCTATCATGAAATCCATTTTATTAATGTTATTGATCTTTTGCGAAATTTTTATATCTTCTTGCCATCCGACCCTTGATAAGTCAAAGAAAGCCTATAATAAACAAATAAGAACCCTGCCTCTAACCAAAGAAGAGGCTATTGACATCGCTGAAAAATTTGTCGCAGAACAAGGCTATACTGCTCAGACGGAACCCGTAAATCTGCACAAAATCTTATTTGAACCAGGAGAATTTGCTACCGATACGGCAGAGCTGGTAAAAATGAGGCATAACATGATAAAATCTCCAGCCTATGGTGCTAAACTTTACAAGAAAAAAACCGCTTGGTGCGTGGGATTTGAACTAACTATAGATGATGAAAATAAAGGTAAATGGGTAGGTATGGACACCGCTGGAAAGTTCGTAATCATGAATAAAGACCTTATGAAACTGGACTGGCTGGATTCTCTGCCCTCTTATGAAGAAGAAAAATAATAGCACTTATATTACAATTTCATAATCTGTGCATAATAGTTTGGTAATATAGATGATTTTTCTTTGCAGAAAATTGCATCTATGTGTAAGTATTTCTTTTTTACTCTTTATTTTGCGAGTTCGATGATGGCTGGTTTTGCTCAAAATGCTCGGCTCAGCGGGGTAGTAAAGGATGCAAAAAATGGAGAAACTGTCATCGGATGCAGTGTCATTATCTCCGAATCCCTACAGGGTGCAGCTACCGACCTAGATGGAAATTATCTCATCGGTGATATAGCCCCGGGCTCCTATACCATTATTTTTAACCTTATAGGATATAATACAGATACGCTGCACGCCATAAAATTTGGTGTAGGTGAGTATAAGACCATAAACCATTTCCTTCGGGAAGATAGTCAAAATCTGGAGCGTGTAGAAATCATTGGTAATCGCATAACGCATACAGAAAATGCAGTGATGATAGAAATGCGAAAAAGTGAGCAGGTGGTGAGTGGTATTTCTTCGCAGCAAATCGCAAAATCTCAGGATCGCAATGCTTCTGATGTGGTAAAAAGAATACCTGGTATCACTATCGCAGATAATCGTTTCATGATGATGAGGGGACTGAGTGAACGATATAATAGCGTTTGGCTAAATAATGTAAATGCGCCCTCTTTTGAAGCCGATCGCAAAGCATTTTCTTTCGATGTACTGCCCAGCCAGGTCATAGATCGCATTTTTATCTATAAATCTGCCTCCCCCGAATTGCCCGGAGATTTTTCCGGAGGATTGGCAAAGGTGTTTTTAAAAAACATTACCGAGGAGCCGTTTTATAATATAGGTTTTTCTATGTCAGTAAGACCGGGAACAAGTTTTAATAAGGCTATCCGTGGAGTATCTCACCCATTAGATTATCTGGCCTTGGGCGCCGGCAATAGAAAACTGAGCCAAGCCTTTCCTGAAGATCTTGATGCGGCAGGTTCTGCCGATGAGCTCACTGCCCTAGGCCGTTCTTTTAGCGATAGCTGGGCACCTCAGTCCTATACCGGCCTCCCCGATATGAGATTAGTTTTTAATATGGGGCATTTAATAAATAAAGGAAAAATAAAAGCTGCAGAGATCACTTCTTTTTCCTATGGACTGGGTCAGGAAAATTTTATGGTCCAAAACAATAATTATGATACCTATAACCTAGAGCTAGGCAAAAGCGATACGATATACACCTATAAAGATGAACAATATAATCAATCTACACGCTGGAATTTAATGCATAACTGGTCATTGCAGTTGCCCAATGGATCTAAATTAGAATTTAAAAATTTTATAAATCAAATGTCCAGCAATAAAGGTGTGGAAAGAAAAGGCCAAAACTTCGATGCTGGATATGATGTGCAAAACTATGCCTATCGCTATTATCAGCGTTTTATCTATTCCGGGCAGGTGGCCGGTAAGCAAGAACTCCGGGAAAATGTATTGGATATGGAATGGACAGCAGGCTTTGGCTGTACAAATAGTCTGGAGCCCGACTATAGAAGAGTTCGTACAGTAAGAGATATAAACAGCCAGCCGGCTACACCCTACCAAGTGATCATTCCGGCCTCAGCCTCCCCTCAGGATGCAGGAAGATTCTTTGGGCAGATGTATGAAAATATGCTGTCTGCAAATGCAGATATTGTATGGCAGCCCCTAAAGAAATACCGAATGGATGAAAAATTAATGGTGAAAATCGGCAGTTTTAATGAATGGAAAAACCGCAGATATGAAGCCAGATGGATGTCTTATAAAAAAGCACGAATAGAAAGTTTTGATAATAGCCTTCTTTTTGAACCACTGTCAACTATTTTTGCCGATGAAAATATTAATCCGGTGAGTGGCTTTATACTGGAAGAAGGCACAAATAAAATGGATGAATACCTGGCCTTTAATCTCAATACCTCTCTATATCAATCGGTATTATTTACACCCAATAAGCGCATAAGCATGAGCGGTGGCATTAGAGAGGAATGCAACCGACAGGAACTCAGCAGCGCAGACTTCTCGGGTAAGGCTATCTCAGTATCTAATCCTGTACTCTCTCTCTTGCCCTCCATAAATCTTAACTATCAAATAAATAATAGCTCGCTAGTGCGTTTGGCCGGATTTAAAAGTATAAACAGGCCAGAATTTCGAGAGCTTGCCCCCTTTGCCTATTATGATTTTGAAAGAAACAATGTAATTACCGGCAATCCGGATCTCGGCAATGCCAGCATTGCAAATGTGGATCTTAGATATGAATACTATCCGGGACCGGGCGAAATATTTTCGGCAGGAGTCTTTTATAAACATTTTCAGAATCCTATAGAATTGTATTATGTGCCTGGCGCAGGAGGATCTGGTGGAACCCGAAATTTTAAGCCGGGCAATGCCCATTCTGCCCAAACAGTGGGCGCAGAATTTGAAATGAAAATAGCATTAGCCGGCACTCACAGTTCTTCTGTTTTTAGAAGTTTTTCCGCCTCGTTTAATGCTAGCTGGATTTTTTCCAAAGTAAATCTGGGAGCTGAAGCGATAGGACAGGATAAGAGCCGCCCACTCATGGGCCAATCTCCCTACATCATTAATGCCGGAGTTTATTATGCAAAGCCAGAAAAAGGCCTAAGCGCCAGTGTTTTGTATAATATCATTGGCCGTAGAATAATTGCGGCAGGCACTTATGGCACACCAGACCTCTATGAAATGCCCCGCCATGGGATAGACCTGAACTTACATAAATCCTTCGGTAAGCATATAGAAATAAAATGGGGTATTCAGGATTTACTCAATGAGCCTTTCCTTCTTCAGCAGGATTCTAATCTGGACAAGGTTATTAATAATAAGGATGAAACGATTTGGAATTATCGTCGCGGTGCTTATTATACCTTCGGGGTGAATTATAAATTCTTATAGAAAAAAACCGAAGTGCCACCGATTTATTGCCAAATAGGAGGAGATGCAGGGAAGCTACCTACCAGGCGAGTTTATTATGCAGGAGCACCGATGGATAGAAGTATGGTTACCTATTAGATTAGAAACTCCAGGCAGGGATAATAGAGCGCCCAATAAGCCTACTGTGGAGGCTTACGGACTGCTGTCTAATATGTGGAAAGGAGTCTTCCCAAAACGGGTCTGGAGGGTTTTAAAGTGATAAGGGCTTCGGGGATTATGGGCTGCTCATCCTTCATTACAAAATCGAATGTGCGCAGGATGGTGGCGAGGATAATCTGCATTTCCATAAGCGCAAAATTATTGCCTATACATAGACGTGGCCCCCCTCCAAAAGGGAAATAAGCAAATTTATCATAGGTCTTAGCCTTTTCTTTTTCAAAGCGCTCAGGTATAAACTCGTCCGGGTTTTCCCATAGATCCGGATGCCTGTGTATGATGTAGATGGGTATGAGCATATTTCTATCGGCATCAATTTTATACCCGGCTAGATAGTCTGGTGTGATCGCTCGCCTACCTATCATCCAGGCAGCCGGATAGAGGCGCATAGATTCATAGATTACCTGGAAGGTATAGGGGAGAGCAGGCAGATCTTGCAGGGATATGCTTCGCTGCTTCAGGTGTGTTCGTATCTCCTGAAGGAGGATGGCTTTTTTTTCGGGGTGTTGATGAAGGAGATAAAATATCCACGAAAGGGTAGTGGCACTGGTCTCGTGGCCGGCTACAAATAGGGTCATGAGTTCATCGCGAAGCTGTAGATCGGTCATTCCTTCTCCCGTATCCTCATCACGGGCACTGAGTAGCATTCCCAGCAGGTCTGTACCCGGATCGGGTTGTTTTTTTCGCCTATCTATGGCTTCATAGATGAGTTTGTCAAGATTTTTTTTATTTCGGCGAAAAGCAAGATTGTGTGGCAGGGGAACCCATAAGGGCGGATACCAGGGCTTTTGAAGGCGCATCGTACCCAGCTCATTTAGCTTGTTTATACTCTGTCCCGTTAGGCGGGTATCCATTTCCAAATCTTTGTTAAACAGCGCTTTGGCTACCACTTCTGAGGTAAGGGACATCATCTCATCAGACATGTTTATTTCTTCTGCGTATGCCGGGTTTTTCTTCCACCGGTCTATCATATCTTCTGTGCAGCTTACCATCAGATCCGTAAATTCTGCTAACCGATCCCGGTGAAAGGCAGGCTGGGCTATGCGCCGCTGTCGCCGCCAGAAATCACCCTCGCTAGTGAGTAAGCCATTGCCTAAAAATTTTTTAAGTATGCGCTGATAGGCAATACTTTTTACATAATTCTTATTATTATCTTGAAGGACATGTTTTACATAATCCGGATGAGATAGGATACCTATTTTGAGCCGGATAGCGGAAAAAAAATAAATGTCACCATAGTTTTGTCTATTGCGCAAAAGGAATCCCAGAGGGTCTTGCATAAATGCTTTTCCGCTCTTCCAAAACCAGTGTTCGGAGGGTAAAAAAGGAGCATTATGGGAGGATTTGTCACTCATATTTTACAAAATTACTACCTTGTCATAAAATAAGTAAAATGAAGCCGGTAATAGTATTATTTCATTCCCTTTTCTGGGTCTATGGCGCTACCCTTTCCGCCCAAAACAATGTCCTTCCGCAGGTCATTATCAATGATTTTGTAGAATATGCTTCTCTTGAAATTCCGGAATATGATATTTATTATGATATAGTGGATCCAGACACAGATTTGTTTGAAGTGAGTCTGCTAGTCTATAATGAAATAGGGGAGGAGATAGCCCTGAGTAATGTACATAATCTTACCGGAGACTTTGGGCCGGTAGTGGGCACGGGAGCAAAGTTTGTGCACTTTACTTCTACGCTGTCCATATTCCGTATAGCCGTGATAGTGAAGGATAGCAATGCACCGTCTATTACTGAATTAATAAATATGGTGTCGGCAGAAAATCTGGAGGCAAATCTCAGCTTTCTCACTGGCATACGCCACCGCGATACGGGGCCGATACATCTGCAAGAGACCAAAGACTGGTTGCTTCAGCGTATGTTTAATTATGGATATGAAGTGAGTTTAGATAATTTTGTAAATAGTAATTATGATGCACTAAATATCATAGCAGATGGCAGCTGTGCAGCAGATGATGGCACCGTCTATATCGTAGATGCCCACTATGATACCGTAGAGGAAGCACCCGGGGCCGATGACAATGGATCGGGTGTGGCAGGATTTGTAGAAATAGCCAGAATACTAAGCGAAAGATGCTTTGTGAATGGCGTGAGATTTATAGGCTTCGATATGGAAGAAGATGGTCTTATAGGATCTATCCATTATGTAAATCAGTATTTAGATACCCTCCAGAAAATAGGCGGCGTTTTTAATTTTGAAATGATAGGCTACTATACAGAAGCTCAAAATACCCAGGAATTTCCCATAGGTTTTGATCTGCTGTATCCCTTACAGACCGAGTGGTTAGCCCAAAATAATTATGCCGGAAATTTTATTACAATTATTGGCGATGAAAGCTCTGTGGTTCTTAATGCTAAGTTTGATAGCTGCATACAGGTATATGTGCCGGATCTAAAGGTAGTATCACTGATAGCACCCCCTTTATCTGCACTCACGGCAGATTTTTATCGTTCAGATCACGCAGCTTTTATGTTTGCTCATTATCCGGCACTTTTTATCACGGATAGTGCTAATTTTAGAAATGCCCATTATCACACTTCAGGTGATGTGCTCAGTACCATCAGTTTTCCTTTTATGGCTAATGTGACCAAAGCTACCCTAGCCACCCTTTGCGAGATGGCCGGATACATACCGGGCAGTTTCGGCACATCGCTGGTAACCACACATATTGTATCAGGAATAGCTGCCATAAACCCATCGGATAAAATAAAGGTGTACCCCACAATATTGTCCGCATTATCTTCGGCACTGCTCACCATAGAGACCGGAGACGCATACCGCTGTGTGCTCTATGATACCGAAGGCCGGTTAGTATCAAAATCCGAAAATGCTGCACCGGATATGAGTGGTCTGCAGATGGGTATATACTATCTAAAGATAGAAACCCATACCTATAAGCAAAACTATAAAATAGTATGGCAATAAGATGAAATTAATTGTAAAAACTATCAAGATAGTTTTAGGTACTGGCCTGCTATTTGGGCTATATATACTAGCAATGATTGCTTATGCCAGTATCCGAGACTATAAGCCGGCAGAAAAAATAACGATTTCCCCGGTAGGAAATGGCGAGCTGCTACTGCCGGATACGCTTACTTTCTTTAACTGGAACATAGGCTATGCAGGACTGGGAAAAGAAGTTGATTTTTTTTATGATGGGGGTAAAACTGTAGTGAGTCCGATAGAGGTGGTACAAAAAGATATTGCCGGTATAGTAGCCACTATAATCCAAAACAAAACCGATTTTGTACTACTGCAGGAGGTAGATGAAAATTCGAAGCGCAGCTATTATACGGAACAGGATAGGCAGATAGCTGCCGCATTGCCGGGTTATGTGAGTGCTATGGCGATAAATTATGATGTGAAATTTGTACCAATACCCTTTACGCGGCCTATGGGAAAAGTTTTAGGAGGATTAGTTACCTTAGGCAAATATAAGCCTATAGAATGTGTGCGTTATCAATATCCCTCAGCATTTCCTTGGCCTAAAAACTTATTTATGCTAGATCGCTGTATGATGGTGGAGCGATTTCCCATAGCCGATGGCAAAGAGCTGCTGGTTATAAATCTGCATAATTCTGCCTACGATGATACAGGCGAATTAAAACGAGCGGAGATGAATTATCTCAAAACCTATATTATGAGGGAATATGAAAATGGAAACTATCTGGTCATAGGAGGCGACTGGAACCAGACCCCGCCTGGATTTGATAATAATTCCTTTAAAAAACCCAATGGTGAAGAAGCTTATGTGCAGGAACCCATCGCTGTAGATTATATACCTGCAAATTGGAAATGGGTATATGACGAAAAAACACCTACTAATAGAAAGCTGGCCTCCCCATATAATCCGCAAGAAACGTTTACTACAGTTATAGATTTCTATCTGCTATCGCCTAATGTGGCATTGCTGGATAAGAAGGGGATATCGCTAGATTTTGACTATTCAGATCATCAGCCGGTATGGATGAAGGTGGCACTCCTGAGATGAAAATCAACAATAATAACAGTGGCTGATGCTGAGTTTTTGGGAGAAAAATAGCTGGATAAGCTATGATATAATTATCATCGGAGGGGGGATAGTGGGAATGTCTGTGGCGGCTTCTCTGGTAGAAAGAAAACCGGACTTGCAGGTACTCTTAATAGAAAGAGGAATTCTCCCCTGCGGAGCCAGTACGCGCAATGCGGGCTTTGCCTGTTTTGGCAGCCTTACGGAGGTATTAGCGGATTTGCAAAAAATGCCCGAAGAGGAGGTATTGCAGCTCATAGAAGACCGCTTCAGGGGATTGGGGATTATGCAAAGCAGATTGGGGGCGGCTGCCACAGATTATGTGCACGCCGGCGGCTATGAGCTTATTACCGAAAAGGAAAAATATGCACTAGAGAAAATGGAGGATATAAATAAACTATTATACCCCATTTTTAAGCAGCAAGTATATGGCTTAGCCAGCGAAAAAATAAATCTATTCGGATTTAATAGTCATATCGTAAAAGAGCTGGTGCTAAATCCGCTAGAAGGCCAGATAGATACCGGACTCACCATTAAAAGTCTTCAGCGGTATATTACAGCCAGAGGGGTAGCTATCATTACAGGGGCACAGGTGCAAGCATTAGATGAATCTGAAAAAGATGTAATGGTAAAGACCCAATCCGCTACACAAGAAGTTGTATTTAGTGCTAAGCAAGTGATCGTGGCTACCAATGCCTTTGCCCAGGAATTATTGCCAGAGGTGGAGATCATTCCCGGTAGGGGGCAGGTCATTATCACCGATCCTATACCCGGGCTGGCTATAGTGGGAAGTTTTCATATGGAAGAAGGGTATTACTATTTTAGAAATTATAAAAATCGCATACTCTTTGGTGGCGGCCGTAATCTGGATTTTGAGACAGAGACCACTACGGTCTTTGGTGATAATGAGAAAATTTTGGCCGATCTAGAAAAACGACTCAGAGAGATTATTCTCCCCGGCAAAGAGCACCAGATAGCAATGCACTGGAGCGGCATCATGGCCTTTGGGCGAGATAAAAAGCCGGTGACCAGATGGATGAGTCCCAGAATATATGCTGCGTTGCGCATGAGTGGAATGGGCGTGGCGCTGGCCAGCAAATTAGGAGAATCGGCGGCAGCGGAGTTTCTACAAAAAATCTAATTGACAAATATCCGGAATAATCAGTTTTGGGATTAAGTTTCTATTTTTGTCTTATGAAAAAAATATTTATTCTGCTGGCCTTGTTTTCGGCTACTTATGCCGCAGCACAGACTTTCTTCGACCTAGGTTTTTGCGGAGCCTGGGATGTGGATTTTTTGTATAACAAAAACATCAGCGATGATACAAATTTTCGCCATCAGTTTTCGCCAGGATACAGCTTTGGAGGCAAGTTTGGAATTAATTTTGGCGAAAGGCATAGCCTTTGTTTCGAAGGAGGAGTGTCTAAGTTTAACCAAGAATTTAAATATGGCCAAGTATCTGAGACCGAAGGGGATTTTCCATATCGGCGCAAGCTCAGTTATAACTCGGTGGATTTTTTAGTGCTCTACAGGCACTATGGCCAAGGGCAGTATATAGAGCTGGGTCCGCAATATAGTTTATATAAAAAACCTGTACTCACAGATTCACAGGGCAATGATTTTAGCGGAGACGTAAAAGATTATATGCGCAGTTCTAATGCCGCTGCCGTAGTGGGGTTTGGGGGAAATATACTCAAGGGTGGAGAAGTGCTATTTGTAACCTTTGGGTTTAGATTTAAATACCATTTTATGGACCTTATCACAGAAAAAGGAAAGACCGAATCCTTTTTTACCGGACCACGTGGATATAATGAATACAAGAAAACAAATGCTATAACAGGGGCCTTACAATTGGGGATAGATTATTCTTTTGGCTATTTTGCCTATGCCCAGTGCCGGGGAAGGAGGGTATTTCTAGCCTTCTGATAGCCATATAAATTTTTGTGCGATTATTTTGCGTAATATTTACACAAAATAATCGCATTTCCTTGTCTATGAGCCTAAAAAATTGAAATTTTAGCCATTTTTACCATCCTATTTCATTTTTTTTAGTGCACTTTTGCAGTACATAGCAAAAAAAATGTCTGCATCTAATTATATTCTCCATGCCCATCCGGCATATATAGAAGGTCTCTATAAAGATTATAGCCAGAACAAAGCATCGGTAGATCCGGAATGGAGCCGTTTTTTTGAAGGCTTTGAATTTGCAATCACGACTGGAGCTGGCGGTAGCAAATCCCCAACAAACCAGTCGGACCCTTCTCTCAGTATCGAGCTACGTATTTATAAACTCATACTGGCCTATAGAAAAAATGCGCATCTCATATCCAGTACTAATCCGATACGGCCGCGCCGAGACCGTGGTGCTCATCTGGAGCTGGCAGATTTTGACCTCAGCGAAGAGAATTTAGAGCAGAGATTTGCGATAAGCAATGTAGTAGGCTTGTCTAATGCCACCCTTCAGGAAATCATAGAAAAGTTGAAAAAAATATACTGTGGCTCTCTGGGCTTAGAATATACCTACATGCGTGATCCGGAGGCTAAAAAATGGTTGAAAGACAAAATAGAAAATCAGCCTATGCCCCATTTTGGGTTTGATCTGGAGCAGAAAAAACAAATTTTGCGCAAGCTCAATGAGACTACGATCTTAGAAAAGTTTTTGGGCACAAAATATTTAGGCGAAAAAAGATTTTCGCTGGAAGGTGGAGAAAGCACTATACCGGCACTGGATGCCATAATAAACCAAAGCGCCGATCTGGGTGTAGAAGAGGTAGTAATAGGAATGGCACACCGTGGCAGACTAAATGTACTAGCTACTATCATGCATAAAACCTACGACCAGATTTTTAATGAATTTGAAGGTAGCCAGCCCAGTGGCCAAACCATGGGCGATGGAGATGTAAAATACCATCTCGGTTATTCCTCTATGCATACCACCCCCTCGGGAAAAAATATAAACCTAAAACTCGTACCTAATCCCTCCCATCTGGAAGCCGTAAATCCGGTAGTAGAGGGTTTTACCCGGGCTAAGGCCGATGTGGTATATGCATCGGACTACGATCGCATACTCCCGATACTCATACACGGGGATGCCGCAGTAGCCGGACAGGGCATCGTATATGAAGTGATACAAATGAGTAAGCTGAAAGGTTACGCTACCGGTGGTACCATCCATTTTGTGATTAATAATCAAATAGGATTTACCACGGATTTCGATGATGCCCGTAGTAGCGATTACTGTACCAGTGTGGCTGCCGTAGTACACGCACCCGTGATACACGTAAACGGCGATGATGTAGAAGCGGTAGTATATGCCGCCCAAATAGCTGCTGAATGGCGTAAAATCTTTAATACAGATATCTTTATAGATATGCTCTGCTATCGTCGCCACGGACATAATGAAGCAGATGATCCTAAGTTTACCCAGCCCAGACTCTATGCCCTCATAGATAAACATAAAAACCCCAGAGACCTTTATGTAGAAGTACTTACCCTACGAGGCGATATAGAAGCAGAAATGGCCGCTAAAATGGATGAAGAGTTTTGGAAAGAATTGCAGGATCGCCTAGATCTGGTAAAACAAAAGCAGGTGCCATATACCTATCAGGAACCTGAGCTAGCCTGGAAAGCACTTAGAGAATCTACACCAGAAGATTTTGTGAGTTCACCCAAAACGGCAATAAGTAAAGACACCATTGCCACTATCGTAAAAGGATTAATACAAGTGCCGGAAGGGTTTCAGCCCCTCCGAAAAGTACAAAAAATGCTGGAAGAAAGACGTGCCCTTTTAAGCGAACAAAATAAGCTAGACTGGGCAGGGGCAGAATTAATAGCCTATGCGTCTATCCTCCTAGATGGTAAAAATGTACGTATGAGCGGACAGGATGTAAAGAGAGGAACCTTCTCTCATCGCCACGCCTGCCTCTATGACGAAAATACCGGTGCCGAATATAACCGACTCAGTGACATAAGCCCAGATCAAGGAAAATTTTTAATCTATAATTCCCTCTTATCGGAGTTTGCAGTACTGGGATTTGAATTTGGATACTCGCTGGCCTCCCCGGATCATCTGGTAGTGTGGGAAGCTCAGTTTGGCGATTTTACAAATGGTGCACAAACCATCCTAGACCAGTTTATATCCTCCAGCGAAAGCAAATGGCAGCGTATGAGCGGTATTACCCTCCTGCTGCCTCACGGCTATGAAGGACAAGGTCCCGAACATAGCAGCGCCCGCCTAGAGCGATTTTTACAAATGTGTGCAGCATATAATATGACGGTGGCGAATATTACCACTCCCGCAAATTTCTTTCACGTCTTACGCAGACAGCTGGCCCGCCCTTTTCGAAAACCATTAGTGATAATGTCTCCAAAATCTCTACTGAGGCACCCTGCCTGTATCTCCTCCCTAGAGGAGATAGCCACCGGAGGGTTTAGAGAACTTATAGACGATGAAAATATATTAGCTGCCACTAAGGTGAGCAAAGTGATATTTTGCTCGGGTAAGATATATTATGATCTTTATGAACGCAAGGAAAAAGAAAAGCGCAAAGATATAGCTATCGTGAGATTAGAGCAGCTTTTCCCGTTTCCGGCCGAACAGGTAGAGGCCATCTTTTCCCGCTATAAAAAAGCCCAATTTTTCTGGGTGCAAGAAGAACCGGCTAATATGGGCGCCTGGTATTATATCCTGAATCTGCTGCACAAAAAGGATCTAGCACTCATAGCCCGCAAGCCCAGTGCCTCGCCCGCTACCGGATTTAAAAAACTTCACGCTAAGGAGCAGGAAGAAATCATTCTTAAAGCCTTAGGATAATACCATTTTTCTCATTAAAAAATCCCCATAGCAAAGACCATTTATGATTTTAGAAATAAAAGTGCCAGCCATAGGCGAATCTGTGACCGAGGTAACCCTCTCCGCTTGGTTAGTAAAAGAGGGAGAATATGTAAATATGGATCAGCCTATTTGTGAGCTGGAATCCGATAAAGCTACAATGGAACTGCCTGCTGAAAAGTCGGGCAAAATACATCTTATAGCGACAAAAGATGCAGATCTAAAGATAGGTGAAATTCTCGCTACCATAGATACCTCGGCTGCCGCTGGCAAGGAGGAGAATCCTTCCTCGGAGCCGGTAAATACTACTGCAATGGTGGCAAAACCCGTCGAAGCAGAAAAATCGGCAAATTATGCCGCTGGACATCCCTCTCCTGCAGCAAAAAAAATTATAGTAGAAAACGCACTGGAATCCGAAAAAATCAACGGTACAGGCGTAGATGGACGTATTACCAAAGAGGATGCAATGAGTACTTCAATAAAAAAGGAAACGCCAGAACCACAGGCCATGACCATAGTCCCAGTACAAAAGGACTCTACGGCCGTGCCCGCCGAAGACCGAAACATAAGACGTGAAAAAATGTCCAGACTCCGCCGCACCATCGCCTCGCATCTGGTGCACGCAAAAAATGATACCGCTATGCTCACCACGTTTAATGAAGTGGACCTCACCGAAATAATGGTGGTAAGAGCAAAATTCAAGGACAGCTTTAAAGAAAAGCATGGCATAGGATTAGGTTTTATGTCTTTTTTTTCCAAAGCCTGTGCCCAGGCCCTCCTAGAGGTACCAGCCGTAAATGCTCAGATAGATGGGGAGGATATTATCTATCACGACTTCGTAGATATTTCCATCGCTGTGAGTACCCCGCGTGGGCTGGTAACACCGGTGATAAGAAATCTGGAAAAAATGAATCTGATAGAAATAGAAAAAGCGGTGATGAATATGGCTGTGAAAGGACGTGATAATAAACTCACTATGGAAGATATGGACGGTGGTACTTTTACCATCAGCAATGGGGGCGTATTCGGTTCACTCCTTTCCACACCTATCATAAATGCGCCGCAAACGGCTATTCTAGGAATGCACAAAATACAGGAGAGACCTATAGTAGTAAATGGTGAGATAAAAATACGCTCTATGATGTATCTAGCGCTGAGTTATGACCATAGGATTATAGATGGCAAAGAGGCAGTAACCTTTCTGGTGAGGGTAAAAGAGCTACTGGAAGAGCCCTTGCGAATGATGATAGGAATGTAATTTAACCCAGAATCAACATTAGAAATTTATGGCAAGAAAATTCTACTTCCTATCTATTTCTGTACTCATTTTTCTGTTCTCAGCGTAGTTTTTACTACGTCTGCAGGAGAAAAATTCCGTGCCTCATAGCTATTTTGTATCATTTCCTTTCCTTTCATGGCAAAGTCTAACGCTGATTCCGGGATCAATAAAAAGCCAGATCAACTATGGGGGGACTGATCTGGCGAGTGAAATGGGGGGACATTTCGAAGACTAGTAATCTGCGTGAAATCTTATCCTGCGCGCTATAATGGTGTAAAAATACCTCCCAGATGATGGGATGGGTATGCGTAATTTTACGCAAAATGTGCAAAAACTTAAATAATTATCAGAACGGACTGTGCGAGCGGGCTGCATACTGCCTCTCAAAAGTATCATAGATAAGGGTAGCGTAAAAAATATTTACTAATTTAATAGAAATAAAAAAATTGTTTATATTTGAGCCATTTATCTGGAGGCAGTAGATGTTTTATTATTAGTAATAAAGTAAAGCGATACAGCGTCTTGTATGTGAGATTTATAACAGCATACCAGAATAGCATAATATAGCTATGCCATAGATAATGAAAATAGGGATGATGTGTGCTTAGAAAGAGCGACATAATTATAGGCAGACAGTGATCGCATAGAGTGGGAGAAAAATTGATGGGGCGGATAGGTGAGTGTCTCGGAAAAGAGAAGGGCAAGAATGAAAGCAGCAGATAAAAATGATTATATTTTAACGTGAGAAAATTGAAAACAATAAAAGGTGGAGCCCTGATTCCACAAGTAAAACGGAGCAAATCCGATAAACCAAACAAGTAGAAATTTAATTTTAAACCAAACAATATGAAGAAAAATTTAGCAGAATTTATTGGGACATTTTGGCTCGTATTAGGAGTCTGTGGCTGTGCTGTTTTATCAGCAGCTTTCCCGGGTGTAGGTATTGGACTTTTGGGCGTTTCGCTCGCCGTAGGTCTTACTGTTTTAACGATCGCCTATTCATTTGGCCACATATCTGGGGCGCACCTAAATCCGGCAGTGACCATCGGATTATGGACAGCCGGTAGAGTGAGAACCGGCGATTTATTGCCCTATATCGTATCGCAGATATTAGGTGCCATAGCAGCGGCAGGGGTGTTATATATCATAGCTACCGGCAATGGCAGTGCTGTGGGCGATTTCGCAGCTAATGGATATGGCGATCATTCGCCAGGCAAGTATAGTATGCTGGCAGCCATTGTTACCGAGTTTGTAATGACCTTTATGTTTTTATTGATCATTCTGGGATCTACAGATGAAAAGGCTCCTAAAGGTTTTGCGGGGATCGCTATCGGTTTAGCGCTTACATTAATCCATCTTGTAAGTATCCCAGTTACAAATACTTCGGTAAATCCTGCGCGCAGTATAAGCCAAGCTCTATTTGCAGGCGGATGGGCTCTCTCACAGCTTTGGCTATTTATAGTGGTACCTATCGCTGGAGCAGCATTAGCCGGAGTGGTTTATAAGTATTTTAAATCTGAATAAAACGAGTAAATATAGGTATAGTAGCCATAGGCAGGATAGATACAAGCTATCCTGCGATAATAGATATGAATCCTTACGCCGTCGAAACGGATGGAAAACTTCCTGCCTATAGCTATACTTATTGCTAATGAAACCCCTTATAAAATCCAGCATAAGGTGACTGGTAAAGTGCGTGCGGATATATTGTAGTAAGCATTAATCTTGAAACAAAAAAGGGCAATGGCAGGGTTTGATATTGGAACCCATAGGTGAGAACAAAGATAATTTTTCTAGTGCCTGTCTTTGAGCTCTACTTGGGGCCATCGGTTTCCGGCTTCCGCGGCAAAAACTAGTGGGCCTATGGGTTTCAGTAGGTCCGGGGTACTGTGAGAAGGACTATTTACAGCAGAAGAAATAGGATAGGCATTGAGCCGAGTATTCATATTATCTGCCAGGATATCTAATGTGTCTGTCACTGGCAGTGTAGGATGTAGCCATTTTGTATAATTATCCGGCTTTATGATCACCGGCATTCGATCGTGTAATTCGCGTATATAGGCAAAGGCCGGAGCGGTGATAATGGAATAAGTATAGTGCGCAGTACCACCGGCATCTATCCAGCGATCCCATATCCCTGCGAAGGCAAAAACCGAGGTGTCTCTGTGAAAAATAGTATATGGCTGTTTTGTACCCTTAGTGGTTTTTTGCCATTCGAAATAGCTATTGGCTAGTACCAGGCAGTGCTGTTTTCTTATGGGCATACGATAGGAAGGAGAACTCAATATGGTTTCTATGCGTGCATTAATGGTGCTGTATTTAGTAGCCGATTCCTTGGAAAAAAATGGCACTAATCCCCAGACATAGTAGCTGATAATACCCGGCTGTGCAGAGGAGATAACCGGCATTGGTATTGGGTTTTTCAGGGTAGAGGGCGTGGCATTATAATGATCTGGAAATGGGAGATCCAGCTGCACCTGAAGAGTATCAGATATTTCTTTTTCCTTATAAATGATAGTATATCGGCCGCACATAGAGATAAATTATAAAAGCTTTGCAAGTATATCGGTTTTTCTTTTGCCATCGGCCAAACTACCCGAATATTTACCAATATAAAAAAATCCCATCTGCCTGTCTGCTTCTGCCAGCCCCAGCCATTCTTTTAGTTCCTCACTACCACTACTTCCTCCGGATCCCCAGTAAGCGGCCCAGCCCTCCGCCGTACAAGCCAGCCAAATGTTTTGAACCGCACAGGCCACCGAGGCTATTTCCTCCCACTCGGGAATGATTTTCCCTTCCCTTACCCTATGCATACAAATAGCCAGAACGGCGGCACATTGTAAGGGTCGTTCCTGATTTTTTTTGTATTGTTCTATCATGAATTTTTCCGGTGGCGTGGTTTTTCTGTAATATTCTGCCTCAAATAAGCCCAATTCTGCTAAACCCTTCTCCTTGAATATTTTAAAACGCCAAGGCTCAGTGAGGGCGTGGGTAGGAGCCCAATTGGCTACCTCCAAAAGCTTAATAAGCGCAGAATCTCCTATCGTAACTCCCTCAAAAAGTTCGGGTTTTACTGACCTGCGAGAGGATACAAGATTAAAAATATCCATTTTTTCTGTAAAGGTTATAAAAGACGGCATATTCTGAAAATATGTAGGAAAAATAGTATCTTAACCCAATTTTTTTATTCAACCTGTGTATGAAAAATTATTTAGTAGTGCATTTTATGTGGATGTTGAGTTTAGCCGGCTTTTGCTTAGAAGCTCAGGAACTGCCCGATCATCTTTCGCCCGAGTATAAACAAATGGTGGCTCAGGGACTTATCCCACCCCCACCGGTTACTCCTGCCCCTACCAGCTTCCCATCTAATTCTGCTTTTTTAAAGACCTACACGGTATGTCAGCCAGTAGAGCAGGGATGTATTATCCCAGTGGACTTCGATACCTGGGAACGCACTACTTTTGAAGATTTTGAAGGCAATAATGGCTGGAACTGTGATGATTGCAGTTCTGCCTTTATTCCTTTCGAATTTGAATATTCCGTATGCGGCACACCCTATACTGGATGTTATGTAAATATTAATGGAAATCTCACCTTTGATATTCCCTTTGAAATCTTCACGCCTGAGGGCATACCTAATAATCTGGCCGTGATGGTAGCTCCATACTGGTCCGATGTAGATCTAGGTCTATGTGGCGAAATATGGATGGAGCTCACTTCCACTCACCTTATTGTAGCGTGGCTGGATGTGGGATATTATAATGAGGAATGCGACAAACTGGCTACCTTCGAAGTGGTAATTACAGATGGTAATGATCCCATCATAGGCATAGGTAATAATACTGCCTTCTATTATTGTGATGTGGACTTCACCACTGGTGCAGCTTCCGGCGGGATAGATGGTTTTGGTGGATCTCCGGCTACGGTAGGTATTAATGCAAATAATGATAATTCTTTTGCTATAATAGGTCGTTTTGATCACCCGGGTACAGATTATGATGGACCACTCGGCGACTCTGATGGCTGCGACTTTTTAGATAATAAATTCTATCTGTTTTCTGCCGAAGATTGCGAGATAGAGTCTTCCTGTTCTATTTTTGATCTAGAAATAAATCCGCTGGTGTGTGATGGCAATAGTTATGATTTAGAAGTGTCTTTTATTCCCGCTGGTGTGGGTCCTAATGCATTCTTTGTAAATCTGGGATCAGATAGTTATGGCCCCTATTTCTATGGCTCTCAGGGATCTGTCACCACCGCTATCATTCCCGATCTTCCCGGTAATGGACAAGTGGGTATTCCGGTTTATGTATTCGATTTAGATAATGATGGGTGTGGTACCGATTGTATTTATGATGCGCCATCTTGTGTCCCTGTATGCGAAATCAGTGACCTCACGCTGGCAGTGGGTCCCTGCAATGGCACCAGTTTTCCGCTTACCGTAAATTTTAATTACCTGGCCACCAGCGAAGGTTTTACCCTTAGTGTGGGTAATGCTTCTTATGGATCGTATGCCTATAATGAACTCCCCATCACCCTCCCTATGCCTGGCGATGAACAGCAAAATATACCAGTCACGGTAAATGATATAGAGATAGCGGGCTGTGGTATTACCGAAAATTTTGATGCGCCGCGCTGTGAAATTCCCTGTGTGATAAATAATCTGCAGGTCACTACCTCTGCCTGCAGTGGCACCCAGTATGTAGCTACGATAGATTTTATTCATTTAGATACCGGTACAAGTTTTCATCTTTCTATAGGCGGTACCGATTATGGTTTGCACAGCTATGCAGACCTGCCTTTATCATACACCTTTAGTGGAAATGCCACTCAGAATATATCGGTCTCTATATCTGATGATGCTATAGCCGGATGCACAGCTACTACACTATTTAATGCTCCATTGTGCTGCGGCTCTTATGCTGGTGTAATGTCCGGAGCTCAATATGTATGTGCAGGAAGTACTGCCAGTGCTCAAACATCCGGACAGGTATTGCAGCCGGGTGATCTGCTTATATATGCCCTGCATACCGCTGCCGGCAATGAGCCCGGAGAGGTATTGAGTACGAATGCATCTGGTATCATTTCTATGGGCAATGCTATGTATAATACCATGTACTATATTTCTGCTATTGTGGGTCCTTCTAATGGACAGGGTGGGGTAGATATTACAAATCCTTGTACATCCGTGGCACCCGGTGCGCCGGTAGTCTTCCTTACCCCGGTACATATCCTTATAAATGAGGTCTGTGATTGGGATATTAGCGGAGACTTTAGTATTACCGTAGGAGCTGATGGCGGATTGCCTGATTATTTGCCCGGAGCGGTTTATACGGTATCTGGTTCTAATCTAAACCCTGTTACCCTAGGGGCAGACCAAAGTGCCTTAGTAATGCTCGGCCAGTTTGATGGTCAATCTTATAGCTACTCTGTAGCAGATAGCCAGGGATGTAATGATGCACGTACACAAACTGTGATATGCTATAAAACACCGATAGAACTTATCTCTTTTGAAGGTAAAATAGAAGCCGATGGCAATCTGCTCCACTGGACCACAGGCAGCGAAGCGGATAATGATTATTTTACCATCGAAAGATCGCTGGATCAGATAAATTTTGACAGGATAAAAACCATAGATGGGGCAGGCAATAGTACCTCGGCTAAACACTATCAATACCTGGATACTGAAGTAGCTAATGGCACTTACTATTATAGACTTTTACAAACAGATTATAATGGGCAATCTCATTTTTCTGATGTGATAGTCCTGTCAAGAACGGATGAAGAAGTACATTATTCTATAGTACCTAATCCAGTACAAAACCTGCTGAGCATTCATCCCTATGATGGTACTGAGCTTAAAGTAAGCATCTATGACATTCAGGGCAGATTAGTATCTGCTATGATGACTGAATCTGGCATAATACCCGCTCATCAGCTTATCTATGGAGTGTATCTCATAGAGCTGACAGGAGAAAAGAGCAGGGAAATTATTCGGTTTGTAAAAGAATAATTGAAAAATAGTATAATGCGAAGGCCGTATTCTTGAGGATGCAGCTCTTGTGTTTCTAAAGGGATTATCTTTGATCTAAATATTACAAAACAAACCTCATATTGAATTTCGTGAAAAAAAAAGAACGGGTGATATTTCTTCTCTTACTAATGGCACAGCTAGGTTGTGCCCAGATAAAAGACCGGGCATACAATAATATGCTTCACTCATTGCTGGAGCATGATGGGCCGGAGATAAGCATAGAAGATGCGGCCCAAAAAATGAATTATATCTTTTTAGATGCCCGCGAACCCAGAGAGTATGAAGTGAGCCACATTCGCGATGCCAGACTTATAGGCTATAAAAAAGTTAGTCCCGTACTGCTCAGTGGACTGCATACGGCGGATAGTATAATTGTATATTGTTCAGTAGGATATAGAAGCGAAAAAATGGCGGCCCGCCTTCGGGGAATGGGTTTTGTAAATGTATTTAATTTATATGGAGGCATTTTCGAATGGGTAAATAGCGGATTGCCGGTATATAACAAAGAAGGAGTAACGGATTATGTCCATCCCTATAACCGGTACTGGGGCGTATGGTTAAAAAATGGCCGAAAGAAAAATTGAAACCTCCATTCGATCAGTGTGCTTATTATAGTGACCCTGCCATACGCCCATACATATAGTTTTGTTTAATTTCTGATTGAATATTTTGCTTATAGCTTCGCTTATCATTCAGTATTTACACATTGTATCGGTATATATCTGCATTATAATTGCTACTTTCGCAGCTATTATTATATAATCCTATGTTAGAAAAGTTTCTGGAGCTCCTGCATAATCCAAAAATCTTTCTGGAAAATTTTTCTAGTGAGTATCCGATGCTCATTTACGTAGTGGTATTCAGTATCATTTTTTTTGAGACCGGTTTGGTTTTCTTTCCGTTTTTGCCCGGCGACAGCCTTATCTTTGCTTTGGGAGTAATGGCGGCTATAGGAAAAATGAACGCATTATTTGTATTTGGAATTTTGTTTTCTGCCGCCATCTTGGGCAATATAGTAAACAATTTCATAGGCCGCAAAGCAGGCGATTTTATTATACACCGTGGTATGATAAAACCTCACCACTTAGCTAAAACCGAAAATTATTTTGAGAGATACGGAAGCATTACCATTGTTTTTGCCCGCTTTTTACCATTTATAAGGACTTTTGCTCCCTTTGTAGCAGGTGTGGGGAAGATGCCTTTGGGCTTATTCCATGTCTATAATGTCATAGGAGCCTTGCTCTGGACCGGATCTTTTTTTATGCTGGGATACTTCCTAGGAAATCTTACTTTTGTGAAGGAAAATTTCTCCAAAATTGTTTTTATCATCGTTATTTCTACCGGTTTTTTTGCCCTTATACCTATAGCAAAACATTTTTTTAATCTAAGAAAAGAAAAAAAATAGGCCAGACCACCAGCACATATTCTATATGAGGGGCATCCGAGTATTATAGAGAACACAAGTTGTAATCTTTAGAAAGGCAATTAAAAGAGACAAGTTTAGGGCAGGTGATGTAACGAGAAGTCTCGTATATAAAAATTTCCATTATTTTTATCGAAATTAGTGACAAATGTATAGGACTATTTATTGTATATTATTTTTTTGTATCCATGTTATTGCCTATGCCCAAAACGAGGCCTGGGAGGATCCTGTTTTGCTACGCAAGGTATATGATCAGGCGCTCACGAAGGGAAAATGCTATGAAGATCTCAGGTATTTATGTAAGCATATAGGCGGCAGACTTAGTGGTTCTGACCAATTAGAAAGGGCAGTAATATGGGCGAAAGAAGTTTTATATGGGATAGCAGATACTGTGTATCTACAGGAAGTGGCTGTGCCTAATTGGTTTAGGGGCGAGGAGTCTGCGTCGTTTATAGAATCGGGGATGCGAAAAACGCCGTTAAATATATGTGCGCTCGGTGGTTCTGTAGGTACTGCCGGCAAAACGATCATAGCAAAAGTAATAGAGGTAAAAGGTCTGCAGGAATTGTCAAAATTACCTATAGATTCTATAAAGGGAAAGATTGTTTTTTATAACCGGCCTATGGATCCTCGTCTTATAGATACCTTTGATGCCTATCGCGGTTGTGTAGATCAGCGCAGCAGTGGAGCCGTAGAAGCCGCTTCATTAGGTGCTATAGCAGTAATAGTAAGATCTATGTCACAAAAAGAAGATGACTTCCCACACACCGGGGTTATGCATTATAAGGAAGGCATAAGCCGTATACCGGCGGCAGCTATTAGCATAGAAGATGCAAACTGGCTTAGCCAGAAGCTGGGAAAAGATAGATCGGCTAAAATATCATTAAAAATGGATTGCTGGGAATTGCCGGATAAGCCTTCTTATAATGTGGTAGCGGAGATAAAAGGGACTAAATATCCCCATCGTTATCTGCTGGTAAGTGGTCACTTAGATAGCTGGGATAATAATGAGGGTGCCCATGATGATGGTGCCGGGGTAGTGCAAAGCATAGAGGTACTCAGGTTTATTCGTACTATGAGATTGCCGCATCTAAATACCATACGCTGTGTGCTGTTTACTAATGAAGAAAATGGTGCTCGCGGAGCTATAGAATATGCCCGGGCCGCCAAAGAGTTTCAAGAAAAGCACCTCGTGGCGATAGAATCCGACCGAGGAGGGTTTTCTCCTCGCGGGTTTTCGCTGGAAGCTATTTCTCGTAAAGAAGAGAGTGCTATAAAAAAATTAGTGGATTGGGCCCCTTATTTTGAGCCTTACGGAGTGCACCACTTTTTCAAGGGTTATAGTGGTGTGGATGTAACTAAGCTGAAAGAACAGGGTACTGTATGTATAGGACTCGTGCCGGATTCACAGCGCTATTTTGATCATCATCATGCCGCTACAGATGTCTTTGAATCTGTAAACAAACGAGAACTGGAACTGGGAGCTGCTGCTATGACTGCTCTCATCCTGCTTATAGATAAGTATGGCATAGGAGGCGATGAGCATACTGCAGAATAAGCAGAAATAGGTAGAAAAAGAAGAGAGGTTATTTAGATTTTAGTAGGGCTGCGATGGAAAGAGGCTACACCAGAATCCAAGAGTTCTCTTAGATAAAGGGATAGGGCTATACCACACTCATTTAACTGAATTGTATTAGAATCTGGGACAGTATAGTCTCCCGGGTGGCTCGCGAAAACTACCCACGTGAGAAATAGACAGTTCAAATCCATTGCGCGAATTAGAAAACTGGGCAAGCTGGCCTATGTCTAAATCATAATTAAGAAGCAATCTCACCCTGCTCATCTCAAAGCCTACTAATACGATAAAACTACCGGTAGTTCGGTACCATAGGCCACTGAATACACCCATACTATTGTTATCATCATCATTAGGCTCCTGCATAAAATAGCCCACATTTGCGCCCAAAACCATTTCATTGGTTTTTTTAGTCATCGTAAACATCGCTGAGGGATATACGTGCAGGGGGCTAAAATTTATATCCGATGAAAAATGTATGACAGGTCTGTAACCGAGCTGATTATTTCCCCCATTATTATCTGTAAAATAAAAAGACTCTAGTGGCCGGTTTATGTGCTGCACGGATGCTCCGATAGTGCCGATAAATCTATCCTCCATAAGAAAACTGAGTGCTAATCCAGAAGAAACATCCAGATAGCCAAATTTGTTTTTTTCAAAACTTTCCAAATTATTTATATTTCCATCAAAACCGATGCCGTCCCACTGGCTGCTAAAGGTGAGCTGAGTGAGGTCTATGGATTTTTGAATATAGCCAAATCCTGCACCTAGAGATAAAAAGATGTTATCATTCAAATGCTTATGAAAAGCAACATGAGCCAGAGACTTTATAGTTCGCAATTCGCCATCTCCTGCCCGGTCCAGAAAAAATGAAGTGCCTATCCCTATCCAATTATTATCACCTACCATATCCTGTGCCACACCCATATCTCCATACACAGAAAGCGTTTGATAAGGTACGGTAACAGCCGCCCATTGGCTTCGCGCATTTAGCCCCACCCTATAATCCCCATTAAAATTTCCGGTGAGAGCAGGATTTATGGAGAGTGGGCTACAATAAAACTGCGAAAAGTGCAAATCCTGCGCATAAACCCAATTTTTACCAAGAAAAAGCCCCCCAAAAATAAGAACCGTAAACACCTTTTTCATCGCTGCAAATTATGAATAATAAATTATCTCAATAGGGACAAATTTCCTTTTTTTTCAAGTTTTTCTCCTCCGGCTGGTGTAGCCGAGATATGATAGACATATACATCTATATCTTGCATCACACCATTATGCCTGCCATCCCAGCCGGTTTGCGGATCGGTAGTGGTAAATACAGCTTTGCCCCAGCGATTAAAAATAGTAAACCGGTACTCCAACAAGCCAAAATTGAGGGGCATAAATACATCATTTATGCCATCGTTGTTTGGGCTAAATGCATTGGGTACTTCCAGCCCAAAGAAGGCTTCAATAGTAAGATCCTTGCAGATTTCAGCCGCGCATCCACCATCTGCGTTCGTCACTTCCAGACAGACCGTGAAACTGGACTGCTGAAGATAAGTGTGGATAGGATTACTATCTGAGGAGAAGGTTCCATCACCAAAACTCCATTGAAGCAGGTATGCATCCACGGCGGATATTTGCGATATAAAGCTTACAGGTTCCCCCACCAGCCCATTTACAGGACTGTAACTGAATTCTGCCGCTGGCACATCATAGGCAGCTATTTCATAGCCCAGCGTGTCCGATCCATTGCAGGAAGAAGGGTGCGATACGATGAGACTAAGGAAGTACTGTCCCTCTTCATCATAGGTAATGTCTGCGGTGAGGCCGGAATACTGTTGTCCATTTCCGGCATCCCATACGTAGCTACTGCCAGGGAGCGATTCTAGTGCTGATATGGATATATAATGGGGTATGCACCCATCGGGAGGATCACTAAAAGATGCTTCTACATCGCCCTCTGCGCTGAGCACGATCACCTGGGTAAAAGTGTCGGTACGGAAGCAGGGCAGGGAGTCTCGTACAAGCAATGATACGGGGTAGGTACCCGGGTTGCCAAAATCAAATTGATTATTAGGAACTTCTAAAAACATTCCCGTGCCAAAAAAGTCCCAGGCGTAGGAATATTCATTGCCAGTGATTAAAGATAGGCTCAGGTCAAAATCTATGGTATAATCCCCACTACATGGATTCGGCTGGTTATAACTAAAATGAGCTTGTAGAGGGTCTGCATCGCGAACCTCCACTACCACAAAGGCGGTATCTGTGGGTATGCACTTAGTCGTATCTCTTACGATGAGGCGTATATTATAAGAACCAGTATCGGTATAAATATAAATGGGAGAAGGAAGTGTAGAAACATCTGTATCTATGCCGGGCACCCCAAAATCCCAAAAAAACTCTGTACTGTCTATCTCGGCAGGATCTAGATTATACTGATAAAAAAACTGGCCAAATACACCGGTTATGGGATCTAGGCATCCCTCCAGACTGTCTATTTCTAGAAAGGGAGACAAACTGGGATTGGCCTCGGGAAAGCCCAGTTCAAAATCTATTTTGAATACCGCCATATTGCAGTTTAAGGCATCATTGGTCTGTGACCATGCATTTAGCGTAGTGGGAAAATTATTAGATCCGCCACAGCCCGCACATACCGCCTGATATACCGCTCCCCTTTTATCAAAACGACTGGTACCACCATCTACGTGATCTGTCACCAGTCCGTTGTTTTCACCAAAAAAACTAGCATAGATTAATCCGGTAAGATCCTGCTCAAATACGGCTAAATAAAAATCATTACCGTCGGTAATGCCGTCATAGGCATCCGGTGTTACCGGCATACCATCGGTATTTAATACACCAAAACCTACACCATTTGTACCACCCCAGCCAGCTACATATACTCTCAGACACTCATCTACCAGAAATGCGGTAGGCGAAATATTAGGCGTAGAGCTATTGCTGCCAAAACGAGTACTTATGAGAGTGGTACTCAGGTCATTGTTTAATTTATGTATAAACTGTTTGCTATTATTATTGCTATAAGCACCGGCTGTAACCGGATAATTACCCGTAGATTGTCCCAGGACATATACATCATCGTTCTTATCTACTTCTATAAAATAGGTCTGGTCATAGCTGGAACTGCCTATAAAACTGCCGTTTAATACATTAGCGCCATCATTAGAAAATTTTAAAATAAATCCATCGCTTTGGCCACCTAAAAAGCTACTGTTAAGCCCTCCGATGGGCATAGGAAATGAGTTATTGTCTGAAGTACCTCCACATACAAAAATATTGCCATTGCTATCCAGTTTTAATGAATAGCCGGCATCATAATCATTGTCGCCGATATAAGTAGAAAACAAAAGTGTATTCAGATTGCTGGTGAGCTTGCATAATAGGGCATCCTGTAGTCCGCCAAAACTATTTTGCTGTGCATTTACTAGAGGAAAATCATAGGAATTCGTGCTCGAGGTTATATATACATTATCTGCTTCATCTAGTATGATTTCTCCTCTGGCTTGATCGCCATAATTGTAGAAGAGATGGGCAGCATCATTTGAATTTAATCCATCTAAATCGGTCCCTCCCAGATAAGTGGCTCCCAGTAATTGTGTCCCGTCTGCAGATAGACGGGTGATGATAATATCTGCTCCATTTGCATAATATACTCCTCCTTCCGGCGTATAATAAGGTCCGCCATTAAAGCTGCTATCGTAGCACCCAGGTGTAACCGGGAAATTGAAGCTCTCTGTAGATCCCAGCAGGTAAAGATTATCATGGCTATCGGCGATGATGCTGTGCGGAATGTCTATCCCATTTCCTCCTAGATAGGTAGAATAGGCTATATTCATACCATCATCTATAAATTTAGTGATGGCTATGTCCCAGTTATAGGATTCAAATCCAACTCCATTGAAACTGCTGTCATATACACCGGTAGTAGTAGGATAGCCGGAACCATCCGTATATCCGGCACCAAAGGCATTTTTTTGTGAATCATAGGTAGCAGAGCTTCCCCAATTATCACTAATACTGCCTGTATAAGTAGAGAATACTAATTTGGGATCTATGATAAGCTCATAAGCAGGGTTATATCCTCCAGGAAATGAAAAGCCAAAATATTTTCCATTTTGCACATAGCATACAGGTACATTTATTTTGTTTCCATTTATTGTCTGATAGCATGATGGAATGGATTCTGTAATTTCATTATTAATGGTACGCAGATACAATGTGTTGTTTAATAATATTACCGAAGAGGCCCCTTCATAACTCCATTTAAAAATGGATGGATCGCCTCCTGGACTTACGATATAATCATATTTTAATTCTTCTTCTTCCGAAGTATAAACTTGTATATCGGTGCAAGGGTATATGCCAGACATTACTACCTTCGTATAATCAAAGGCCTTAGAAGCCCAATGAAGTGGATTATTACCAATAAAATAGTTTTTGTAGGAACTGGATCGGTGGTACCCTTGTGTGGATATAGCCGGCAAGGCGTGATGAAAAATCATTTGGACCACTTGTCTGGAAGTGATCTGGTGATGATGTCCGGTGGCAGAACCATAAGCCTTTACATCAAAGGTGAATCGGTCCCTTTCCAGATAGAGATTTGCCCCCCTTATAGGAGACTGAAAAAGCACATAGTTTGGCCACTGTCCTTTGTTTTCTGTAAAACTAAATGAGCGTGCATTTAAACATCCAGATGTCAAAATTATGAGCGTAATGCCAAAATATATGAGCCGCATGGTACACATCAGATAAGTGATTTTATTCTAATCCCCGAAAAATAAGATATTATTTATGAATGGACAAAATAGAGATGCCAGTTTGTATCCAAAGCTACCGTATGGCAATAAAAAAGGCTACCCAGTACAGGGCAGCCTTTTTCAAAAAAAGTGTAATAAATAATTACTCTTTTACTATTTTTATATTGGCTTTGGATTCGCCCTGAAGGATTTCTGCCATGTAAATGCCCGGACTCAGCGTGCTTAAATCCAATGCATTTTCAGGCGGCAATACTTTTGCAGAAAATACCAGCTGGCTGCTAAGAGAATAGATATGGATTTCGGCTTCTTTCTTTAAACCTGTGATACTAAAAAACTGACTCACAGGATTAGGAAGCAGGTGTATCTCTTGCCCGTTTAAGTCTGCTATGCCAGAGCAAACTATTACTGTTAAACTAAGTGTAGCCGAACTTTGGCATCCATCACTATTAGTAGCAGTAAGGATGTAAGTTTGTGTAGAGGCAGGCGTTATGCTGGTAGCATTGCTATTGGGATTACTAACTCCGGTGGTAGGAAGCCAGCTATAAGTAATTCCGTTGCCCGGTACGCTAGCCTGCACATTTACAAAGCCGCCGGCACAAACTTGTGTATCTACTACTTGTATCAGCGGAATAGCTATATCTGATACTTCTACTGTGAAACTGGCAGTAGCAGCGCAATCTAATCCATTTATAATATTACAGTAATAGGTGGTACTAACCTGTGGCATTACGGTCACTATACTATCGGTTACATTCAATATCTCCGAACTACCGGACCATAAAAAATGAATTCCACCCAGAGCAATTAGGCTTATAGTTTCCCCCTGGCAAATAGTGGTGGATGGGGCGTAGATACTTACCTGTACAGGTATAGCAAACAGCTCAATGTTTTCTATACGTTCACAACCATTAGAATCCATTATAGAAACTTCGTAGAGACCGGGTGCTAAGTTTCCTATGGAGTCTATTTCGCTCTGTAATGCACCATTCAGATAGCAGGCATAAGGAGGGATGCCGCCAGTAATGGATAGATGTAAACTTCCGTTATTTTCACCGGCGCAGGCATCTTGTGTCTGTATTTCTGTTTGGATGGGCTCGGGTGAGGCTATAATGAAAACTTCGAGATAGGTACATCCGGCATAGTTAGTAATGAGTACATCGTGTTCTCCGGGAGCCAGATTAGTTACTGCCTGGGTGGTGTCGCCGGTATCCCACAGAAAGTGAAATTGTCCGGAGAGAGGTTCTACTATCACTTCAGCTGTGCCATTGGCTGTAGTGGCACAAGTGGCATCCGATTTCACCAAAGAATTAAAAAATGGGGGAATAGAGCTGCTAAGGACCGCATCTCCTTCTGCTATACATCCAGATGGATGCTGAACCATCATATGATAATTTCCCACTCCCACATTATAAATAGAATGAAGGGTGGGTCCGCTGGCATATCCTTCATCATTTGTCCAGTAGAAAACACAGCCGCTGTTATTACAATAGCAAAAAGACTCACCCGTAGTAGTAGAAAACTGGGCCCCCAGCGAACCGCCCAAGCCTTCCGGACACAAGGGCAGAGTAGTGGGAGTGAGTATTACCGTGATAGGTACTCCTAGCGAGTCTGTGCATAGTGCGGGGGTTTGTGCACTTATACTAGCGGCATAAAATGCTATAAAAAGAAAAATCTTTTTCATATACTAAATTTTTACAAAATCAATACCAAATCATCACTAAAATAGTTAATAAAACAAAACCTCCCCTTTTCCTTCTGATCCTCGTGAACTTATGATAGGGAGATCGTTAATAATCCCCAGCGGAATGGGGGGGCAGATACCACCTCATGTTTAGTTTTGCGTAGGAATTACAAAGCTAATACGATTTTGGACATTATTCAATATCGGTATATTAAAATCCTTCTTTTTTAGTGCTTTATTATTCAGTTATTTCCAGCTTATTATAAAAAACAGATTTTCCTTGTATTATTTCTATAAAATAAAGCCCCTCAGAAATCTGAGCTGGCAGATAGAGTGTATGATAATCTCCAGAACTTAGATTACCTCCAGCGATCTGTCGTCCATCATAAGAAATAAGACTCCAGGTGGCCGGCATTTCAACAAATAATTTCAAAAATATAAGCTCCTGAGCCGGATTGGGATAAAAATAAAAGTCTTCCTGGGGCTTATCTAGTGCTTGGCCGGAAATAAATCCTATTTCTACCAGCGTATCCTGGCTGCATTCCGTACCGTGAGTAATAGTAAGATGATAGGTGCCGGGCGACAATCCGTCGGCTATTTCACCCTGAGCTAAGGCCAAGCTATCATTGAGGATAATAAAAACCGGTTCGGTTTCATTCACAGTTTCTACATAAAGGCTGCCATCTGCACTACTTATGGCAGTGGCATCAGAGACGTGAATGTCTATGGAAATAGCAGGTATAGACAATGAGGCAGTTACCTCACATCCCTGTGCATCGGTAAGGGAAACCTGATAGTCGCCGGGAGCCAGTGCGGTCTTTACAAAGATGGTACTAAAAGAGGATGGATAATTTTGTCCATTTATCTGTGGTGTATAAGGAGCAGTACCTCCGCTGTACTGAAGCATAATGCTACCATCATTTTCATCAAAGCAGGCCGGGGTGGTAGAAGACTCCATTATCAATGCATCAGGTTCCCCCAGGGTATAGGTATGGTGATAGATGCAGCCGTGTGTATCTTCGAGTGCCAGCTCATATACTCCTGCGGGGAGGTGGTCCAGAATGAATGCATCATTTATAACCGTATCTCCGGTCCAGGAGAGTAGGTACTCTTCGGGATCATCCAGCTGGAGATGTATGCTTCCATTAGCGGTACCCTGGCAGTCTGTTTCTTCTATGATAGCATTTAAAACTAATTGAGATGTACTCTCTAGGACTGTATGGAGCGTATAGGTGCATCCCGTACCCGGTTCATAGATGTCCACGGAATAATCGCCTACTCCTAAGTTTTCATTTATGGGTGATTCCACTTCATTGCTCCATTGTATGCCATATTGCACATTCGGCTCCAGTCCATTAATGCTTATGAGACCATCTTCAGAATATTGGCAAAGGGGTGGGGTAGTCTCTAGAAAATAGGTAGGGGCTGCGGGTTGTGTAAGTTCAGCCTGGGCCACTCTCACACAGCCATCGGGATGGGTGATGGTTACATAGTAAGTGCCGGCTGATAGATCGGTAGCCGTTTGGCTATTTTGAGCATTGCTCCAGAGATAATCGCATTCTAGGGGATTGGGGCATCCGCTACTGGTCACCATGGCTAGCCCGCTATTGCCGCCCCAGCAGTCTAGGTTAGTTGTTTCCAGCGTGAGTTCATATTCCTGTGTGCAGTTTGAGTGAGGATTGGGGAAGTATCCATCATAATTACTACCCATATAGCTTCCCCACAGTACCGGAGCTATGGCAGGTATCTGGGTTTCTATTCGGTTTAAAATAGAGCCGGCATCCAGTCCTCCGTTTGCAAAGGGATCTATAAGCGAATGTACCTGCAGGAGATCTAAAAGCCCATCATTATCCAGATCGGTAATGAGGGGGGTAGCATTTATATTGAGGGCATTTACCGGACCAAAAAGGGTCGTAATATTTGGGTTTACAGGGCCGGGTTCTATCTGGCCAAAATCCAGTAGGATCACTTCATTTGAGTAGGTCACATTCGGAAATTCACCGAAGCGATTATCTATACTCATGATTACCTCATCTTTTCCATCATTATCGGTATCATAAGCGAGCGGTGAGTTATAATAAAAAAAGCCGATACTGTCCTGCCAGATAATCTCGCCATTACTGCCATCTATGAGTACTTGGCGATAGACGGTATAAGCAGGAGCGATACCTTCAAAGAGGAGGCTGAAAACATCCGGAATATTATCATCCGTAAAAAAACCAATAGCAGGAGTGGAGGTGTTTTCTATGTCTTCAGAGCTTATGATAACTTCCCACATCAGCTCATTAGTAACTCCGTTTATGGCTTTCACTTTTCCCTCATAGGAATTTACAATGATATCTGCCACATTGTCATTATTAATATCGGCTAAGGAAGGAGGTCCCACAAAACCCACATTGCGCGAATTAGTAGTGAGCTCGAGGGCATTGCTGAGATCGCCGGCTATCACATCACCCAGATTTGCCCGCCAAAGGCTTCCGTGAAAGGTTTCGCCACCGGTACCGAATATGATTTCTAACCTTCCCTGTCCGAAAAAATCGTGTACCAGAGGAGACATATAGGTTTCGCGCCCATCAGGAACCTGTGCATAGTGCATAACCTCTCCTGTGGTAGCATTAATAATAACAAGACGACCGATAGGGCGATTTAGGCTATCCCAAGGTGGGGCAGCGTGGTTGCCCCCGTTTGCCACCAGAATTTCATTTATCCCATTATCATCCATATCTGGTATCCACTGAGGATTATAAAAATTCCACCAGTCGGGGTCCTCTAATTCTCCACCGGTATTTACGGTAGCAAAGTCCCAAATGGTAGTGCCAGAGGCTCCATTTATACATTTAAATTCCGGCCTTCTGCCACCCATTATGATCTCAGGGATGCCATCGCCGCTAATATCGCCAAGTAGCGCAGAACCGAAAATTTGATTTGCTGCGGGCACAGTCCAAAGGGTGGCTCCCGTGGCTCCGTCCACAGCTAAGTATCCATTCGTAATGGCCTGTCCTCCTATTCCGTCATCTTTTGCTCCTCCCATTACGATGTCCTTTATACCATCGCCATTGAGATCTGCACCGCGAGGAGAAGAGATAGTAAAGGCATTATAAAAAGTGGAGCTCCAGTTTTGGGCATTCATTGATAATAATGATACTAGACAAACCGATAGAAAAAACATAGTTGCTTTCATCTGGCAAAGTTAAGTATAAAAGAAATGGCAATTGTTTAATACCTAACCCAAAGTAAATAAATCTACCGGCGATCATTCTCCAGAAAGGGGAAAGGTAGAGGCCGTCTGCGAATGCCTATAAGATTTATGGTGCAATGGCAGGCTCCTAAGCGGAATCGCATAAACTTATTAGGAGAAACACTAAAAAGGACGGGAGTAAAATTTCGAAGCGAATAGCCTTGTAAATCAAGGAATACGGATAATAGAAAAATCTTCCAATTTTGTTTTTATCCCTATTCTCCTGCCCATTAAAAAAAAACTTTATAACTTACCTTGCCATTGGCATCTTACCTGTATTTTTTCACCCATAAAAATTGTTTTTTCTATGAAAGTTTATGAAACATCAAACATTAAGAATACCGTACTCCTGGGACATAGCGGATGTGGCAAAACCACCTTTGCAGAAGCAATGCTTTTCGAGGCCGGTAACATTAACAGACGGGGCACCCTGGAAGGCAAGAATACGGTGTCTGATTATCACGAATTAGAAAAAGAGAAGGGAAATTCCGTATTCTCTACCCTGCTGCACTGCGATTGGCGAGGAAATAAAATAAACATCATAGATACGCCCGGATTAGATGATTTTATCGGAGAAGTGATAGCCGCCTTGCGGGTGGCAGATACCGGTATGATGCTCCTCAATGCCCAGAATGGTGTGGAAGTAGGCACCGAAATTATATGGGAATATACAGAACTGTTTCGTACTCCTATGGTTTTTATAGTAAATCAGCTAGATCAGGAAAAAGCAGATTTTGACAAGACGGTAGAGCAGGCTAAAAGCCGTTTCGGGCCGGATATAACTGTGGTACAATACCCACTAAATCAGGGCACAGGATTTGAGGCCATTATAGACGTACTCAAGATGACAATGTACCACTTCCCTAAGGACGGTGGCAAGCCAAAAAAATTGCCTATACCAGACACAGAAAAAGCAAAGGCAGAGAAGTTGCATAATGAATTAATAGAAGCCATCGCCTCACACGACGATGGACTTATGGAAAAATATTTTGATCAGGGTGTACTCACGGAAGAAGAGATGGCAGCGGGCTTAAAAGCAGCTATGGCACATCACGATCTGTTTCCCTTATTTTGTTGTTCATCTAAAAACAATATGGGTGCTGGTCGTATTATGGGTTTTCTACACGATATCGCTCCATCCGCATTGGATGTGCCTCCGGTCCAGAGAGAAAGTGGAGATACCCTTCCATGTGATCCGGCGGGCCCGGCGGTAGCATTCATTTATAAAACTATCTCTGAGCCTCACCTCGGTGAAATGAGTTTCTTTAAAGTATATAGCGGTAAATTGCGTGTGGGAGATGAACTAGTAAATAACCGCACCGGTGTAGTAGAGCGTATCCAACAGCTTTATCTAATGAATGGCAAAATGAGAGATAATATAGAACAGCTCAATGCCGGGGATATAGGAGCTACAGTAAAACTAAAAAACACACATACAAATAGTACGCTGCATCCTAAAGGACAGCCCTATAATATAGAAGCTATCCATTTCCCCGCCCCGCGGGTAAGAATGGCCATCACTACCCCTAATAAGGCCGATGTGGAAAAAATGGCTACTGCCCTGCATGCTATACAGGAAGAAGATCCTACCGCTATCGTAGAACACAACCAGGAATTGCGACAGGTTATCCTCCACGGCCAGGGCGATTTACATCTCCAAGTTGTAAAGTGGAAAATAGAACACGCCTATAAAATCCCTATTGTTTTTGAATCGCCTAGAATCCCTTATCGCGAGACCATCCAAAAGCCCAATAAATCCGCGTATCGCCATAAAAAACAATCTGGTGGCGCTGGTCAGTTTGCCGAAGTACATTTTTTAGTAGAACCCTGGTATGAAGGGATGCCCGATCCGCCGGGACTAAATATGAGAGCCCGCGAAGAATACGATCTGAAATGGGGCGGGAAACTGGTGTTTTTAAATTGTATAGTAGGAGGTGCCATAGATGCAAAATTTATGAGTGCCATCCAAAAAGGAATTATGGAGCGCATAGAATTTGGACCCCTCACAGGATCTTATGTGCGTGATGTGAGAGTGAGCGTATTCGATGGCAAAATGCACCCTGTGGACTCTAATGATCAAGCCTTTAAGACGGCGAGCATGTGGGCATTTAAAGAAGCTTTTGAAGGAGCCAGCCCTAAAATTCTTGAGCCGGTGTATATGCTCGAAATCCTCGTACCCGATCATTATATGGGCGATGTGATGAGTGATATGCAAACCAGAAGGGGACTTATTATTGGAATGGACACAGAGGGCCATTATCAAAAAATTATGGCCAGGGCACCCCTCTCAGAACTTGGCAATTATAGCAGTTCTCTGCGATCTTTTACCCACGGCAGGGCCAAATACAAGATGCATTTTGCCGAATATGAACCTGTACCTATAGATATTCAAGACAAATTAATTAAAAACCACCAGTCCCATACCGCACAGATGATGGAATAGGTGCCATAATAATGACCACCGAGAAAGGATGCCCTTTATTAATCATTTTATTAAAAAAACTTGGGTGCCTATAGCCAGCCAAGGTTACAGACACTGAACAGTCAGGTGGCACAGGCAGGGAAACCCTTTTTTTTGATGTATTTGTCTTCCTTTGGCGATTTGTGTATCTGGCAAAAGACAATATTGACAATTATTTGGCCTGCCTTAAAATGAATGTTTACCATTTTATATGCCTCACCTATATCTGATGCCCCTTATCGCAAATTTTCAATGGGAACCATTTTTTTTCGAAAAGACCTAAAAAAATTTGTAAAATCCTTGCCAATTTTTAGTTGATAAAACGTTTTTTACTGTGAAATCGAAAAATAAAGGATAAGTTTTCTATAATATTTTTTAATTCCCGCTGCTCATTTATAGGCTCATTTATTGAAACCATTAAAAAAATTTGGCAGAGGAAATAGATTAATTTCTATCCTTTAAAAGGTAATAGTGGCAATTTTTTATTAAAGGAATGATTTATGTTTTTGTGTGTAATTTAGTTTAATAAAATCCAGATGAATCTAAGTAAAATGCCATTATTATTTCTGGCACTGTACGTATTTGCCGATGCCTATCCTCAAAGCCGCGACACATTGCGTTTTGAAGATTTGCTAAATATGTCGCTAGAGCAGCTAATGTCCATAGAAGTAGTAGTAAAAAACCAGTCTGAAAAAAATCTTTCACTGCCGTTTTCTAATTTTAGCATTATCACTGACAAAATGATCTATGAAAACGGATATATGACCATCCGAGATGTATTGGCTGGCCAGCCGGGTATTACGGTCATAGATAATGGATTTTATCTCACCGGAGGTCATCGTGGACTCAATGGAGATTATAGCCAAATATTGCTATTAGTGGATGGAAGGCCGGTAAATTCACTATATTCGCATCAGACCTTTATCGCCAATCAGTTTCCGGTAAGTTATATTCAGCAGGTAGAAATAACTCAGGGCTCCGGCACGGTATTATATGGCTCAGAAAGTTTTGCCGGCATTATTAATATCGTTACAAAAAAATATGAAGAGCAGAGCAGTTTTGTAGAAGCGCAGTTAGAAATGGGAAATTTCGGTTATCAGGGAATAAACTTTCTTTTTTCAAAGAAAAGAGAGAAGTTTCGAACCTTTGGCTATACCCGACTTCAGCGATCAAATGGCATAGATTTTAGCGACTTTGTAAAGGATACGGCTAGATTTCAGGGCATTATCCCCTATCTGGCAAATGGGATAAATCTGGGGCAAAATAAATTTGCAAATCATTCGGAGAGCTATAATTACCGCTTCGAAATAGGTTATGGAAATTTTTACCTGGGCAGAGATTACTATTTATTTAGTACAGACCAAAAAGGAATACAATATGTGAGCTTGGATATGGATAACGCAAATCCCCATTCTATAAAACATACCATAGACTTTATAGGAGCCGATTTCACCATCAAGGAAAAAACAAAACTTAATATAGAATACCAGCTGGCCAGAGAAAAAATATGGGGAGTAGAAAAAAATTATCAGATAAATAACACTGCATTTGATAGCCTATTAGCTATAGGACCACAGGCTATCACGGAAGATGTGATCCACGATCATTTTACCCGCTATTATTCTCAACAAAATGGTCCTGGGTCTAGAGGTCATCGCCTCAATATCAAAAGTGAAACCCGTATAAAAATGCCGGTAGAGGATTTTTTGTGGCGAGGAGATGTTTTTCTTAGTGCTGGCGTATTATCTGAATATAATAACATTAAAGAACTCGCCTATTCTTATAACCGAGTCCACCCGGATTATAATGATTCTCTGGTAGAGCTTTCGCTGCTAAATAGCGATCTCTTTAAGTACTATAGAAATGAGTTTTACGCCCAAGCTCGCAAAAGTTTACTGAAGGAAAAAGTATTCCTTACTATCGGTGCGAGATACGCCTTGCACCAGCATCTGAAGGGCAAAATGCTCATCAGAAGTGGTCTGGTGGTGCAGCCATTGGAAAATACGTATATAAATTTTTCTTTCTCGCAGGGGCGATTTTTCCCATCCATACATCAGCAGATTATCGGTGGTTTTGATCATTTTCCTCAGCTTAATACAAATAATACCCTTGTTTCTGCAGACAATGCTTCGCTGGATGTGGGATTCTCCCAGCGCATAAAAAAGAAGATATCCGTAGCAGTACATGCCTATAAAATGGGCGTAAATAATCAATTTAAAAACCTAAATGCCTATCTATACATAAATGACCCGGAAAAACATTTCTTTCATGGGATAGAAACGAATGTACAAGGAGGATTTAAAAGATATAAGATGGGCTTAGCCTATGCCCTGGCCTATTCTGATACAGATAAAAATCTATATAAGCATAATCTTATTCTATCTGGTACCATACGTCCTTATAAATATTTTAACATAAATCTGAATGGATTATACAAGTCTTCTATAAAAACAGATAATGGAAATCCGGATGTAAATGAAGAATTTGAGCTACCGGGATATTTTATTCTGAGTGGAGCGATTACTTCCGATGAATTATTCTATAAAGGATTGAAGATAAATATTTCACTCTCCGTTCAGAATATGCTTAATAACCATCCCTTAGTCCCTAATTTACTCAGAAGTGGGCCTGTAACCTTTGTTTACCCTAGTAGTCAAATATTTGCTAAATTAGCCCTGAAAATATGATGCTAAGACCTTTATTATTCTTACTAGTTTCATTAGGGTGTAGCAGTATAGCAGCACAGATAAACCAGCAGTATCCGCTAAAAGCTGCTTATATCTATAATTTTACTAAGTATATAGACTGGAAAAACCCCAATGATAGCAATACCGAGTTTATTATTGGTATTTTGGGAAATTCTGATATCTATCCCTATCTCACAGAAATTTCCAGAAACAAAAAGATAAAGACAAAGATAGTGGTTATAGATCGCTATGTGGTAGATCGTTTTGATGCGGCTAAGGCTATCAATTATTGCGATATTCTTTTCGTGCCAGCTTTATATGGGAAATATATCACTAAACTAAACCAAATCGTGGACGTAAACACCCTTCTTATAGGCGAATCGCCCGGATTTGCCGCATCTGGCGGTGCTATAAATTTTATTATTGTAAATAATTTACTTAAGTTTGAATTAAATTCTAAAGCCATACTTCGCAGAGGATTTATGATTAATGTAGAATTACTTAAGTTATCTATTATTATCGAAGATGAAAATGGCTGATAGATGACTGATTTTCTTAGAAACATATCGATTAGGCTTAAAGTAATCCTTATCCAGCTTCTTATATCTGTGCTGGGTATAGGATTATGCAGTATTGTTTTTTATTATAGCTCCATCAGTTCTTTTAAAAAAAGCCAGCTAAATAATATGGAATCGCTCGCACAGGCAATAGCTAAAAACGCTAAGGCAGCCCTGCAGTTTGGTATGGAAGATGTGGCTACAGGACTTTTTTCAGAGCTAAAATTTGATACTAATATTACGAATGCCACCATTTTAGATAATAGAAAGGAAACAGTAAGGCAGTATGTGAAAGATGGCTTTAAAGAGTATTCTTTTAATCCAGGTTCGGGGATGCTCACCTTGCCCAAAGTAGTGGATGATAATCTATATATAAACTACTACTACCCTATCATAGATGAGACGGAAATCTCTGATGATAAATACCTTGGTATGGTAGGACTCCGAAGATATAATAAAGAGTATAATGATTTTAAAAACCAATACCTCCTCACTAGTATGGTGGCGATGGCTATAGGCCTCCTCCTCAGCTTAGTGCTCTCAGTATTTATGCAGCGCAGCATTTCTAATCCCATAAAGAATCTGGCCGAAGCAGCCAGACATATAAGTACTACTAAAGATTATAAAATACGAGTAAATGAAAGCGGTAAAGATGAAATCACTGTGCTTTCACTATCCTTTAATGAAATGCTCCAACAGATAAATACCCGCGATCAGTCTCTTAACGAAGCAAAGGATCAGCTAGAGCTTAGGGTAATAGAAAGAACCAAGCAGCTCAGTGATATGAATGATGTCCTGCAGCAGCGTACAAAGGCACTGGAAGTTACTAATCGAGAGCTCGAGCAGTTTGCCTATGTAACTTCTCACGATCTTCAGGAACCCCTCCGCAGTATCGGTGGCTTTACTCAAATTCTCGAAAAAAAATACCGAAATAGCCTTGATGAGAATGCCCGAGAGTATATGCACTATATCGTAGAAGGAGTCTCTCGTATGCAGGCACTCATTAAAGATATACTTTTATTTTCGCGTCTGGGCAAGGAAAGCAATGAATTTCGTCCGGTAGATTTTAATTATATCGTAGATATGACCCAGCTAAATCTGCAATATGCTATACAGGAAAAGAAAGCCCAGATCATTGTATCGCCTCTCCCCGAAAACCTAGTGGCAGATTCTATTCAGATAGGGTATCTTTTCCAAAATTTATTGAGCAATGCCCTTAAGTTTACCTCCGATGAAGTAGTACCAGAAATCCATATCTCTGGCAAGGAAGAAGAAAATAACTGGCTATTTACAGTAAAGGATAATGGCATAGGCATAGAAAAAGAATATGCGCACAAAATATTTCTTATCTTTCAAAGACTGCATACAAAAGATAAGTATCCCGGCACCGGAATAGGACTGGCCATTTGTAAAAAAATTACAGAGATGCACGAGGGTAATATTTGGTTTGAATCTGAGCTGGGTAAGGGTACTAACTTCTATTTCACCATCAAAAAGGGCTTAAAAAACCAGTTGACCTTGTAGGCGCTTCCCTCGTCTTGTATTCGCCCTCAGGGGCTATCTTAAACCCAGAATCAGCATTAGAAATTTATGGCAAGAAAATTCTACTTCATATCTATTTCTGTACTCATTTTTCTGTCCTCAACGTAGTTTTTACTACGTCTGCGGGAGAAAAATTCCGTGCCTCATAGCTAGTTTGTATAATTTCCTTCATAGCAAAGTCTAAGGCTGATTCCGGGTTAAAGGGATTTTTTTTTGTTGTGCGTGTAAAACTGGCCGCTATATTTTATTAGCATTCCAGGCTAAATTTGTGTAGGATACGAAGGCTATATACATCGCTCGGATCTAACTCTACCGAAGGAAAATGAGGGTGATGGATGGCATCCGGATTTCCCTGTGCTTCCAGACAGAAGGCTGTACGATATTCATAATAGATTCCGCCCTTTACCAGATTTTTACCTTGCATAAAATTTCCACTGTAAAAATGGAGTCCGGTTTGTGTAGTCCACACTTCCATCGCTATCCCACTTTGATCGCCGATAGCTCGGGCTGCTAACAGTAGCCTGCTATCGCTCCTAGTTTTAAGGATATAATTATGATCATACCCCTGCCCATAATGTAGCTGGGTATGACGATCATTTAGGCGAGCACCTATGGGCTGTGCTTCTCTAAAATCAAACGGGGTATCTGCTACTTCCATTTTTACGCCTGTGGGAACTCCCCGCGTGTCAATGGCTAAAATCTCAGAGGCTAAAATCTGGAGTAAATGACGGTCTATGACACCCATTCCACCACCATTGAGGTTATAAAAATTGTGGTGAGTCATATTGAGAATACCCTTTCGTTTTGTATGTCCATTAAAAGAGATAAGCAATTCATTTTTGTCCGTTATTTCATAACTAACGATAATTTTAAAATGACCTGGAAATCCATATTGAGAATCATCTGTATCTAGCAAAAAGTATATCTTGGAAGGGCCCTGGGGCACAGCTTCCCAATATTTTTGATGCCATCCGGCAGCTCCGCTATGAAGGCAATTTGTCCCCTCATTTTCGGATAGTGTATAGGTCTTTCCTTTCAGAAGAAAGCTGGTGCCAGCTATACGGTTTGCACAAGGTCCTATCACTGCACCAAAATAGGGTTCGGCTGATTTTATGATGGCCGGCAAGCTTTCTGGGCCACGGATAATGTCTGTAAGCTCTCCTCGGCGATCTGGAACGAAAAGACGTATCATACGGGTGCCATAGGAGGCAATATAGGCCACCATCCCTTACTCATTAGAGATCATAAAAAGTCCATCAGATTCTCCTTGTCGAAAACTGGCCGGGACCGGAACGAGGGTTGTTTTTTGCATACTTATTAATTTTGATACCTATACAAGAGCCAAAAAGAAAATGAACCTTTGAATAAAAAAAGTCAATTTGCATCCCATAATTTTGTCTCGACAGAATAGAATTGGTTTCATAAATGTAACTATTCTTACTTGTAGAGTCTAAAAATTAATTTATGAAAAAATTATTCGATTTGTGCTTGCTCCTTATTATAGGATTTTTAATGATTACTTCTCTATCTGCACAGGGATCTAATAATGTGCCTAATAATAAAACGAATGTAAATACGAATGAACCCCGGGGCAACTGGTTTCAACGGAATAGCCGCATAAGAATTGAGCCTAATCTGGGAGGTTCTTTTGGCGGGGGGTCCGGCGGAAGTGGCGGATTTTTTCAGTTTATGCCCCTTATAGGATACGAGCTAAAAGAAAATTTTATCCCTTCGGCCGGTCCTATGTATATGTTTTTCTCCTCTAATGGCAGTAGTTTACATATGTTGGGCGCCCGAGCAAAAGCCCGGTTTTACCCGTTTCAGCAGCTTTATCTTACCTCAGAATACCAGTATCTTCGCAGTCTAGGCAAGTCCGCTTTTAGCAATGAGTATAGAAATATTCATCGTTTTCCGGTGGGTGCCGGATATGTGCAACGGATGGGTCGCGGAGGTATTTTTATAGAAATTCAGTACGATCTCTTATACAAACGAGATGTTTCACCTTTTGGTACAGGACTTATCTATAATGTGGGCGTAATACTATAATAGACAGATAGTGGCTTATCCTATATGACCGTTAATAAAATCTGTCCATCAGCTTTTGGCGGTGGTACGTTGTTCTATTCTCTTTTCATAATCTATTCCCAGAAAAAGACGCTGTACAAATATGCCGGGTACGTGTATTTGATCCGGATCTAATGATCCTGTGGGTACTATTTCTTCTACCTCTGCAATGGTAATTTTTCCAGCCGTAGCCATCATCGCATTAAAATTTCGCGCTGTATATTTAAATACTAGATTGCCGGTACTATCTGCTTTCCAGGCCTTTACAATGGCAAAATCTGCCTTTAACCATTTTTCTTTTATGTATTTTTTGCCATCCACCTCCATCACCTCTTTGCCCTCAGCCACTTCAGTCCCATAGCCGGTAGCCGTATAGAATACCGGAATTCCTGCTCCGCCACAGCGTATGCGCTCCGCCAGTGTGCCCTGCGGCACCAAATCTACCTCCAGCTCTCCAGCTAATAATTGGCGCTCAAACTCCGCATTCTCGCCCACATAGGACGATATCATTTTTTTTATCTGGCGGGTTTTTAGCAGAAGACCCAGCCCGAAATCATCTACCCCGGCATTATTAGAAATGCAAGTGAGGTTTTTCACACCTTTGCGTATGAGCGCAGAAATACTGTTTTCCGGAATGCCACAAAGGCCAAATCCGCCCAGCATAATGGTAGCTCCATCAAAAATGTCTTGTATGGCCAGATCTGGACCGGTTACTATTTTATTCATAAAAAACGAAGGTCAAAATAAGTACTTTTTTCCTGCCTGGCCCCAAAGGAAACGAAGCTTGTGTAAAGATAATCATCCCCTTGCGCCAGAAATTATTTTTGGATGCCAGCTTTCTTAATATCCCTTTCATCGGTGAGCCGTTTTTTTACCTGCTCATAGAGCCGCTTCATAGCCATAGGATGCTGGGTATAATAGTCTAGTGTAGCATTAAAGTCTTCTGCAGATACAAAGTGTTTATTAAACACATCGCAGTACATTTCACGGATCCCTATGCCGGCCATTGTATCTTTACGCATCTTTTGATTTTGAAAAACAGCCTCGGCAATATGAATATCTGTCATAAGGGGTACAAATTTAGCTTCTTCTATAGCAGTGCTGCCCTTAGTCTCAGATCCCGCATCACCCGGACTACAGGAACATGCTCCCCAAAGGAAAAAGATGAAAAGGGCTTCTGCACATCGAATATTCACAGCGGTAAAAATAAACCAAAGACCTAAATAATAAAGATAGTGCGATGGTAAACGAGAAAATTTTGCACACCATACAAAAAGAATGTGCTGCATTTAGTGCTTCCCTGATAGCGGTATCTAAAAATAGGCCGCCAGCGGACATACTTGCCTTGTATGGCCAGGGTCAAAGAGATTTTGGCGAAAACCGAGTGCAGGAATTATTGCCCAAATACGGGGTGCTACCGGGCGATATAAATTGGCATCTTATAGGCCATTTGCAAAAAAACAAAGCTAAATCGGTCATGCCGATAACTGCCCTTATTCATTCTGCAGATAGCATAGCTCTCATCGAGCTATTGGATAAGTGGGCTGCACATTCCGGCCGGACTATAAAAATATTGCTGCAGATGCATATCGCTCAGGAGAAAAACAAATATGGATTCTGCGGTTCAGAGATTTTACGATGGCTCTATGAAGGGGGTCCCACTTCTTTAGAAGCAGTACAGATTTGTGGTCTTATGGGAATGGCCAGTTTTACAGATGATAAAAACCAGATACGAAAAGAATTTCGCCAGCTGAGGTCATTTTTTGACCGAGTAAAAAGAGAATTTTGGCTGAATAATAAAGATTTCGGTGTACTATCTATGGGTATGTCTGGCGATTATAAGCTGGCACTGGAAGAGGGAAGTACGATGATAAGGGTGGGTAGTGCTCTTTTTAGCTGAGATAATCTTGATTATGATCCGTTAGTCCTGAGCGACTTCAACGCTTACCCGTTCTGGTCAATTAGTTTTGGAGTAAATTAGGGAGGAAGGGAAAAGAGATTTGATGGAAGTAGGGATGAATGGGGCCGGTTAGATAATAGTACGTACATTTGAACCCTTTGATCATCTTTATTTCTGCTTGTATATAAAAATCCGGATCTGCTATAATGAGTCTCGCTAAAACCTTTGGAGGAGCCGTTTGGGGGGTAAACTGCACCCTGGTATCGGTAGAAGTAAATGTCACTTCCGGGCAGGGGTATTTTTTTTCCGGATTGCCGGACAATGCGGTGCGTGAGGGCATGCAGCGTATAGAGTCGGCAGTACTCTCTACCGGCTATAGTATGCCTCGAATAAAAATTATAGTAAATCTGGCTCCGGCAGATCTACGAAAAGAGGGTTCAGCTTATGATCTTACCCTCGCTTGTGGTATCCTGGCCGCCTCCCATCAGATAAGGGCAGAGGAGTTAGAGAAATATGTAATTATGGGCGAACTTGCCCTGGACGGGAAACTCCGTCCCATAAAAGGGGCTTTGTCTATAGCCATAGAAGCACGCAAAGCCGGATTTAAGGGATTTATTCTTCCGGAGGAAAATGCCCGTGAGGCAGCGGTAGTGGATAATCTGGAAGTGTATGGTGTAAATAATCTGGCGGATGTATTGGCGTATTTGGAAGGAAATAAAGTGTTAAAGCCTACTGCAATAAATACCAGAGAAGAATTTTATGAAAACGTAAAAAAATTTCCGGTAGATTTTTCAGAAGTAAAAGGACAGCGCAATATAAAAAGGGCATTGGAAGTAGCTGCCGCCGGAGGGCATAATGCTATACTCATAGGTCCGCCGGGAGCCGGCAAGACGATGTTAGCTAAGCGATTGCCCAGTATTCTGCCGCCTATGAATCTCTTTGAAGCCCTAGATACCACTAAAATCCATTCAGTGGCAGGCAAGCTGGGTGCGGAAACTTCCTTGCTGGCATTTAGGCCTTTTAGATCCCCTCATCACACCATTTCTGATGTAGCCTTAGTGGGTGGTGGCAATAATCCCCAGCCTGGCGAAATTTCATTGGCACATAATGGAGTGTTATTTTTAGATGAGTTACCCGAATTTAAACGCACTGTATTGGAGGTGATGCGCCAGCCTATGGAAGAACGTCGCATCACCATTTCGCGCGCTAAGGTGAGTGTAGAATATCCGGCTAGTTTTATGCTCATCGCTTCTATGAATCCCTGCCCCTGTGGGTATTTTAATCATCCAGAAAAAGAATGTGTGTGCCCTCCGGGAGCGGTACAAAAATATCTTAATAAAATATCCGGTCCCCTGCTGGATAGGATAGATCTGCATGTAGAAGTGACACCCGTATCTTTTAATGAACTTTCTACCGAAGAAAAATCTGAAAGCAGCCATGATATCCGCGAGCGGGTGATAAGAGCGCGTAATATACAAGAAAAGCGCTTTGCGGAAAATGCTCAGCTTCACTGTAATGCGCAGATGTCTGCTCGGCAAGTGAGAGAACTGTGCGAAGTAAATATGGCCGGCCAGGTCCTGCTCAAGACGGCTATGGAAAAACTAGGACTTTCCGCCAGGGCCTATGACCGTATTATTAAAGTGAGCCGCACGATCGCAGATTTAGCCGGTAGCAGTGATATTAAAATAGAACACTTAGCCGAGGCTATTCATTTTCGCAGTCTCGATCGCGAAACCTGGGGTGCATAAGGTGCAAAATACCTGCCTGGGGATTACTCTGTCCTTTTATATTCCGGTATGTATGGATTTTTGAACTAATTTTCGAACTCTTACCTTATATCAAAAACTATTTGTCTGTGTCTGAAATAAAATGTTTTTTAAATCCTCACGAAGAACGTGTAGTGGTGGATGCTATTGCGAAAGCCGAAAAAATCACCTCTGGCGAGATAAGGATCCATTTGGATGAATCCTGCGAAGTGGATGTGATGGATCAGGCCGCATATATTTTTGATTTGCTAAAAATGCAGCATACCCTACATAGAAATGCAGTGCTCATATATATAGCCATAAAAGAAAAAAAAGTTGCCATTATAGGCGACTCCGGTGTAAATGCTGTAGTACACACCCAATACTGGGATGAAATAATAAAAACGATGATCAATTCTTTTCGGATGGGTGCCTATAAGCAGGGTATTTTGCAGGCGGTGCATAGCGTAGCAGAAGTATTAGTAAAACATTTCCCGGGTCATCATGCCGATGTCAATGAACTTTCTAATGAAATTACCTACGGATGAAAATGAAAAAGTTATTTATGCTGTGGGTGGTAGTGCTATACGGATTATTAGCACTGAATGCCCAAAAAATACCCGACCAGCCTTCTCCTCCTCGTTTGGTAAATGATTTGGCCCATATACTTAGCTCCGGCGAACGTCAAAATCTGGAGCAAAAATTAGTAGCCTATAATGATAGTACCAGCACCCAGATAGCCGTAGTAACTGTACCGGATTTGCAGGGCTATGATATATCACAATATGCGATAGAATTGGGGTCTAAATGGGGCGTAGGTAATGCAACATTTGATAATGGCATAATGGTGCTGGTGGCACCTAAAGAGCGGAAGGTTTTTATAGCCACCGGTTATGGGGTAGAAGAAAAGCTCACAGACTTGCAGGCTAAGCGCATAGTGGAGAATACCATATTGCCACATTTTAGACAGGGAAATTATTTTGATGGGATAAATGCCGGTTGCGACCGCGTATTTCAAATATTGTCCGGCAGCTTTGTGGCTTCCGCAGATGATCAGGAATTTTCCTGGATACCCATTATTTTTATGCTCTGCTTTATAGCCTTGTTTGTTTATATAAGCATAAAAAGCAGAAAGCATCGAAACCTGTATGGCGAAACTATTAGTGGTCGCGGGGTACACACTGGGTCTTATGGCTATCCAAGTGGCGGTGGATGGTATGGCGATTTTAGCCGTGGAGGGGGGCCATTTTCTGGAGGTGGCGGCAGTAGTGGTGGCGGATTTGGCGGCTTTGGTGGGGGCGGCTTTGGTGGAGGGGGGGCCGGAGGTTCATGGTAGCTCCACTTTTTGTTTTCAATGATCGGTTTCGGGCTTGGCAAAGGTGGCGATTTTCGCCACAAAGGTCTATGCGCAGAACCAACCTTTGATTAACAAAAAATGTCTCTGCGAAGCTTGGAATCGCTACTTTTCTAATTCCGTGATATGCCCAATGCTTATTCTCATTCGATGTCGATTTTCTTTATTTCATTCATCATTCTATCTGTTTCAAAAAGAGCAACAATTAATTTTTGATAATATAAAATATCATCAAATTCAAGTTTTCTTTCCTTGCAGTCTTTGAGCCATTTTTGGGCTGGCTGATAACCACCTATAAAAAAATCCCATGCTACTTTAGGTACTTTTTGAAAAAAGGTACAGTTGAAAAAAGTGTGTCTTTTTTTGCAGACTGTATTATTAAATTTGAGGTCAAAAATCGCTTTGGATTTTTGAAAAACAGGTTATGTTTGACTAT
>Ga0209398_1000022_pt1 | contig 157019 bp, 136 predicted proteins | sample AshMeaBigSpring_FD_184125 | JGI IMG/M metagenome (GOLD analysis project Ga0209398, IMG submission 184125) | Groundwater microbial communities from Big Spring, Nevada to study Microbial Dark Matter (Phase II) - Ash Meadows Big Spring (SPAdes)... | ecosystem: Environmental > Aquatic > Deep...
ATTTTTACACGTAAAAAAAAAAAAAAAAAAAAAAAAATCGATTATGAATAATAAACTTACACTAACTATCGAAGAGACAATTATCGAAAAGGCAAAAAGGTATGCCAATAACAGAGGCAGAAGCTTATCTGACATTGTAGAGAACTATTTGAAAGTTATTACAAAAGAAGAAAAATCCTCTGTTCCGGAATTAACCCCTACTGTAAAATTATTAAAAGGATCGTTTAAAGCTCCGAAAAACTTCAATTATAAAGAAGAATTGAAAAACAGTTTAAATGAGAAATACATTTAATTATGCAAAATATTTTAATTGATACAGATGTTATATTGGACTTCTTTTTTGACAGAAAGCCATATTCTGATGATGCTGCAAAAATTCTATCTCTGTGCGAATCAAAGCAAATAAAGGGATTTATTACATCAGTAATAATCAGTAATATCTATTATTTATTAAGAAAAACGACATCTCATAATCGTGTAATAGAGAGTCTTAAACAATTAATTGAAATAATCGAAATAGCAACTTCAAATAAAGAAGTAATTCTAAAATCGTTATATTCAAACTTCAATGATTTTGAAGATGCAATTCAAAATTTTTCGGCTGAAATTTCGGGAGAAGTAAATATCATTATAACAAGAAACGTAAAAGACTACAAAAATAGCAATTTAGCAGTTTTCACTCCCGAAAACTACTTGAAAACTTTTAGCTTAAACCATTGAATTTAATGTTTACTATGAAAAATTTAATTGCAAACTTTCTTGGTTTACTATATCCTAATCTTTGTTTAATATGTGGTGAAAATCTTCTCAAAAATGAACAACAGATATGCCTGAAATGCATTAGTGAAATACCACGAACAAATTTTCATCTGCAAAAAGACAATCCGGTAGAAAAACGATTTTGGGGAAAAGCCGACATCATGAAAGCTACTTCTTTTTTCTTTTTTACCAAAGGATCACCATTTCAGAAATTACTGCACGAGCTAAAATACCGCGACAACAAAGAAATTGGCGAATTAATGGGCAAATATGCTGCCGCAGATTTAATTGAAGATGCTGTTTTCAGTACTATTGATTATATAGTGCCCATACCACTTCACCCTAAAAAATACGCCAAACGGGGTTATAATCAGAGTGAACTGATATGCAATGGCATGGCAAAAATTTTGAATAAACCCGTCGACACAAAAACATTAATCCGCACGCGAGAAAACACAACTCAAACCAAAAAATCAGTTTTTGAACGCTACGAAAATACCGCAGGAATTTTTGAATTAAAAAACGTGGAAACGTTTAAAAACAAACACATTTTGTTAGTCGACGATGTACTCACAACCGGCTCCACCATTGAATCAGCCATTCAGGCACTTAAAACCTGCGAAGAAATAAATGTAAGTATTTTTACGTTAGCAATGGCGTAAAAATTTTATTTTATCACCTGCATCAATCGCCCCACTTTTTCGAATGCTGCAATGCATTTATCTAATTGTTCGGTTGTGTGGGCAGCGGAAATTTGCACGCGGATACGAGCCTGACCTTTGGGAACAACCGGAAAATAAAAGCCTGTAACGTAAATTCCTTCGTCGAGTAGTTGTGCGGCCATGTCTTGCGAAAGTTTGGCATCGTAAAGCATTACAGCACAAATAGCAGATTCAGTGGGTTTTATATCAAAACCGGCAGTTTTCATTCGCTCTACAAAATACGCGGTATTGCGGTGTAATTTTTCCTGCAAAGCATTTGTTTCGTCCATCAATTCGAACATACGAATGCCGGCAGCTGCTACCATAGGCGGAATGGAATTTGAAAATAAATAAGGACGTGAACGCTGCCGCAGCATATCGATAATTTCTTTTTTTCCGGTAGTAAATCCACCAATTGCCCCACCAAATGCTTTACCAAGTGTTCCGGTAATGATTTCAATTTTGCCACGCAGGTTGTAACGCTCCGTAACTCCACGTCCGGTTTCGCCTACCACACCTGCCGAATGCGACTCGTCAACCATCACCATAGCATTGTATTTTTCGGCTAAAGCTACAATTTTATCCAACGGTACCACATTTCCATCCATCGAAAACACGCCGTCAGTTACAATCAGTCGGAAACGTTGCGCCTGAGCAGCAATAAGTTGTGCTTCCAAATCAGCCATATCCGCATTTGCGTAACGGTAACGCTGCGCTTTACAAAGCCGAACGCCATCGATAATAGAAGCATGATTCAAGGCATCTGATATAATAGCATCTTCTTCGCCCAGCAAAGGTTCGAAAACACCACCATTGGCATCAAAACAAGCTGCGTACAAAATAGCATCCTCAGTTCCAAAAAAGTTTGAAACAGCAGCTTCGAGTTTTTTATGTAAGTCTTGCGTTCCGCAAATAAATCTTACCGACGAAACGCCATATCCGTGAGTGTCTAAAGCATCCTTAGCGGCCTGTATTAACTCAGGATTATTCGAAAGTCCGAGATAATTATTGGCACAAAAATTCAACACTTCTTTGCCATCGTTTACCCTGATGATGGCACCTTGTGGCGAAGTTATAATACGCTCATTTTTAAACAGTCCTGCCTCACGAATACTGTTGAGTTCGGATTGTAAATGCGATAAAAATTGTGTTTGCATCTGCTTTCGTATTAGAAATTATCAGGTTAAAAACAAGAATTAAATTAGCGTGTCAGCATAAACTTAAAGCTTACGCCAAAGTTGGTCGACGATACCGGGAATGTGGTAGAAATCAACGGCGTAGTCATTTGACGATCGAAGAAAACCTGAATATTCACCTTGGAACTAAACACATAATCCGCCAAAATTTTGAGTGAGAACATTTTGTTTCCATTCGATGCCTGAGTCAGATTCTCGTCGATTTTTCGCAGCAGCGTTTTGATATCTTTGTACGAAAGGTCGGCGCTGAATTTGAGGTCGTTCTTTATCTTTGTCTGATCACTATTTTTTAATTTAAGAATAACATCAAAATCTTTGAGTAGGTAGCCAAAACCAATTACAAATTCATCCGAATTAGCTTCCACCATTTGTGTACTCGATAAGTTGAGTGCAAGATTGCGCTGTTTGCGGTATTCCAATTTTGCAGTCATGCTGTTTTTCATAGCCGCATTTATACCAATAAGCGGACTAAACTGCTCGGTTAGCGACACCGACGAAATATCGTAGGGTGATGAAGGAATCGGATTATTCGACTGAACATCGCGAATATAGCCCAATGCATTATCGTCGCCATCGAGTGCCACCCAGGTTGAGTACGATGTATAATTTCCAATACTGTAACGGCAGGTGTAGGCATGCGTAAGACTTATACTGCGGAAAGTCTCTTTTACCCACTTGATACGCGAAAGTCCATCGTAGCTCATGCGCCAGTTTGGTAATACAGAGGCTATTCCGGGAAATAAATCCGTACTTGCTTTTGAAACATCGCGTCCGGAATAAGCTGCTAAAAATGCAGGAATCAACACATCCGACGAATTTTCGTTCAAATTACCCTTTGATGGATCAAAAGTTTCCGGTAAACCTGTAATTTCATTAAAAAATCCGGTTGTTGGGTATGTTGTACCATTGTATTTGGCTCGTAACCGGTCAGCAATAACGCTTCTGTTAGCAAGGAATGTGCGGAACACTTCCGAATCGTAGTTTACATCGGCACCGCCTATAGGTTTAAATGCCGTAGCAATAGCCACCTGCGTAATATTGTAGCTACCGCTGAAAGTACTTGGCATGCCGGGGAACATATACTGAATGGTGGTATTGTCGGCAGTATACCGTTTGGCATTCAGGTCAATTTTCAAACCCGGAATTGGTTCTAAGCTGGCCTTCAAATCCAAGTCGGTCGTATTTGCAATTATCGCCGGATTAACAATTGAGTCGCTACCAAAGAGCCAGTTGTTATTAAAGGCATTTGTTATTGTCTGATTATCAATAGAACTATCGTCGAACATTCCGAAAGTAAAGGCATATCCGGGAGCATACACACCGTCCATTCCTTTATCCTGTCCGAGGAATCCGGGCTTAGGCAGGAATCCGGGCAGGGTCATATTCGACGTTTGACGGTATGTAACCGATGCTCTGCGCACCAACATAAGCAAACGCGTTCCCGTATCAATTACTTTACGAACCATTGGCAAATTGTTGGGGTCGAGTGTAGTAGCTGTAATTTTTACGCTATCAGCATCTGCTTTTGATGTAATTTCGACAGATGTAGCGTTGATATTTTTCACAGAAACCTGTACCGGTTTTCCATTTTTACCAATAAACATGTATTCCACTTTTTCGCTGTTCAACCGATGATTAATCGTATCCTTTTTGCCTTTTTCGAGTTTAACAATTTCATTATATGTTTTTGGTTGGAATTTCTGTTGATTACCCGGCTGCATGCTAAACCGTTGATTTACACCTTTCAGGTATTTCGATTTATTATACAAGGTTTCAAAATTCAACTGCCCATCGGCCGACCACGCTCCCATACTGGTAGCAATGTTTCCGATTTCAGTTGGTGTAGTTCCACTCATAATAGGCGCTGAGCGATTCCAACTGTAGGTAGAATTGTAAGTTGCATTTGCATTTATCCAATCCAATAACGGAATTTTATTTATGGGTACATTCCACGAAGCAGTAAATACCTGTTGGTAAGTGTACGGATTGCCTAATTTCTTAATGCTTTGCCAAACTGTATCTCGCCATTGCTCGTAGTGTTCTTTACCGATTTCGGGGGTAAAATAGCCTTCTTCGATATTAGCATTGGTAACCGTTTGGAAGCTGAAACGCAAAGCTTTTGTCATGTCGTAATTAATTGAGAAATTTCGGTTCCACATAAAATCCTTACTGAAATTCAGGTCAAAATCGGAGGCAGCCGAAAGGCCGGTTAAATCGCGTAGCTTCACCTGCGAGAACTGACGGTTCATATCGTTGGTATAACTAATCGACGATGGCAAATAATTGAAATTAAATTCCGAAATCAATTTAAAAGCAGGTTTATTCAACGCTTTTATTTTTTTGAATGGTTCTACCGGTTCCGGATTAAATGAGAAACTGTAATTTAAACCTGCGCGTTCCTGTTTTACTAAATTCCGCTCTACCTCTGCACTGTTTTGGTTTGTTTCGGTATAAGCATAGTTAAACGACAGGTTGGCAGGGTCGTAGAATTGTGGTGTTTTGCTTTTCAGATTCACTTTTGCTGCCGCAATATTAAAGCTTTTCGATTCACTCACCGTTTGCGACATCATAATCAGTGTATCACGTTGCGCATTGTCCCGCAAATTATCAAGCGCATCAGCCAATACAACATCCTGATCGAGCGGATTGTATTTTGGAGTCAGTGTTTCGTTGGTATACGAGAAATAAGCCGGTAACTGAATTTTTGCCTTTTCGGGCATAAAGCGTCCTAAGTCCAGATTAGTCGAAAAATTCATTTGATACAAATCTTCCTGACGGCGATCGAGTACATTACTTTCAATGCTTCCAAAACCGGCAGTTTCGGTTCGTCCGGAAAAATTAATACTTCCCAAATCAGACAGTCCGATGGCAATATTTCCCATAGCAGCCCAACCACCAGCTTCGTCAAATTCAGAAAGACGCATTTCATTCACCCACACTTCACCGGTTTTAATTTCCCCTTTGGTAGAATTATTCCGGATACCAATCATTATATTTTCAACTTCGGAAATGGTTGGATTTCCTACTACACGTATTTTATTTTTTCCTTTGTCGTAAAACGGAATATAATCGGAAACATAATTACCATTCTGTTTCAGCTTATTACGCTCGAGCTTAGCCTTCGTAAGCACATCGAAAGTAAAATCGAACATATTTTCCTGTGGCCAAACAACAGCTCGATCAGTTTCCGATTCGTTGGAATAAATGCCGGAATCGGTCAGTTTCAGCGGAATTTCATATTCGTAGTAGTTATTGGTCATATCCGAACCCAAACGAATATAACAACTCAGGTCGTAATCGTTCAGATTGGTAATGTCGCCTTCAAATTTTTCGGCATGCACAAACATTTGTAAACGTTTATACTGACGCATGTCGTACATAGTTTTTTTGTAAACACCACGGGCATCATTGGGAGCAAGGTTCATAACCTTCAGCACCATAGCCTGTTCGTTGAGTTTGGCAATCTGCGCCTGACCCGGATCAATAACACGCGTAACTCCCGGAGGCAACACGTAATTCACAGGTTTTTTATCCGAATTTTCTTCAATATTTACGGCCTGTACATCTAAGGCTCCATTCGTAATTGGCATTTTGCCCGGCAGATTCAATTCCTTATTATATTTGCGCCATTCGCCCCGCACCAATTCGAGGGTTGCAAAACGAAGATGCGTTTCTTTTTCAAAACCGGTCATAAACATACGTACAAAACGTATGGATTTGAAATTACGGATACTACCCACCTTTTCCTGATAATCGCGGATAGGAATTTTGAACTGATACCAGCTTACTTCTTCCGAAGTTCCATTGGCCAAATTAACCACCGAAGTATATTTATCGGTAATAAAATTCCGACCAATCTGCATCGAATCGCGCTTAATAGCTACACGGTATTGGAAATATTTTTCGTATTCGTTAAGCGTGTTATCGCCGTTTACATCTTCCACATTTGGCAACGATGTAGCTGTTGTTGTGTAATCTTCCTGTGAATTATCAGCATCCGGTGAGTTTCCCTCGGTACCATTAAATCTTTTATAGCGTTTCAGAATACTTGCCGATTCCGAATCGTAATCGGAACTTTTATAAAAGCGGTAATTATCGCCTGCGGGGTCGTTAAGAGGCGAAAACACGTCATCAGTTAATCGTTGAAGTGCTTCAGGACTTAATTTAGCTTTTAGTCCGGCCACATAATCGCGATAAGTCGGATAAATAATTTCGTCCTCGTTTGACAAGCCATCCATTCCCACATCCTGTTTTATTCTGGCTCCGGGTGTATTATCAAAAGCCGTTACCGTTGATTGTGTTTTTGGTACGCGTCCCCATATTGTCGATTCTGTTTTTGTCAAATCGCCGTCAATCGGCAAACCGTGTTCAAATCCTTTTTTACCATCTTTTAAAACGTCTTCACTTACATCTCCAAGGTTGAAATACAATTCACCACCGGCTTTTGGTTCATTTTTATCGTAAATAAACGGATCCATCATCCAAAACTCAATGTATTCCACATTCGACGTTTCGAAATCAGTAGCATCTAATTTACGCATAATTCCACCCCAACGATTTTTAGGATTCGTCAGATTACCATTACTATCAATATTATCGATATCCAGATTATATGGTCCACGTTCGTTTGGATAAAACGATAAATTCATAACCGTTAGCAAATTACGGTCGGTAATTATCACATCCTTATTGGGGAATACCTCCTTTACCTGCACATCGCGGGTATAGTGATTCGATTGCGATTCCACATTGTTTCGCAAATGCTGTGGTGTCGTTCTGGTCGGATTTCTGGAGTTCAAATTCTGATCCACATAGTACCAGGCCATTAACGCACGATTTTTACCATAATCTACAGTAGTTGAAGCCGCTTCCGGAAACAATTGAGGTGTAGATGCCAAATACCAGTTGGCAGGATAATGTATGTCGATAGAAGTTTTTGTCGATTCAAAATCGTCGATATATGCCTGTCCCTGCGCTCCTACCACTTTCGAATGTCCCGGAATAAGTTGAGCAAATTCGGCATTTAGCGCAATAGTTGAAGGCTTTGTTGCATTTACAAATGGCAATTTGTCGAGCATATTCGTCAACCATTGCGACTCAGTACGCCAAGCAGTATTCATGCCCCATATTGTATTGGAAATGGGTTCGCTTCCTGTATTAACTTTCTGTGTGAGTGGCTGTTCCGACAAATGCATAATGGTTCCACCCAAACTAAAATCTTTATTAAACTGATATTCTAAATGTGTTCCCAACAGCGATTTACGCTGCATGTTGAAGGTAGACTGATTTTCAAGTTTTACGTCGATATTTGTACCCGATTCGATAATGGACTGATTCAGAATGGTAACCGTACCCATGGTATAATCCACCGTATAATCCACATTTTCGACTAAGGTTGCACCACCGGCAGTTACAGTTACCGAACCACGAGGCACATTCATAGCATTTAGTCTTATTTCGGAACCTCCGGCCGATTTATATTCACCTACTATCCGGAATTTATTCAGTTCGCTTAATTCCTGTGCCACAACCAAAGTAGAATCGTACAACTCCTGGAATACATATTTCTGAGCAATTGCCGGGTCACCAATCATTTTCTTAAGGTGCGAACCAAAAGGCTCTAAAACGGGGAAAAATATTCGTCCAGATGTCGCAACAGCAGTTAACCCTTCCACAAAGTCGAATTTACCATCAGCTCCTACATTGTTTCGAACATCCAACCGGTCGAGATTCATTACGCGCAGCAACAATTTATTTTTTATATCTCCTTCGGTAATATACTGCATATCAGTGCCTACCGAATCGTTTCGGTACACGATATTCAGTTCGAAATTTTCTTTTTCCACTTGCATGGCACCCAACGAATACACGTTTTTCATCATCAAATCCCAAAGATTTCGTTGCGGTAACTGTGTGGTACTTTTCAGCAATTTAACAATTAAAGCCGGCGAAGTGGAAACTGTCGGATCGGAAACTGCATCGGTCGAAAACTCACCGACCTGATACACATTGCCTCGGTAGGTATATTCAAAAGCAACCCCCAATACATCATCCGGATTAAGCTGCGACTTTAACGATATAACACCCAAGGTATTATTAATGGTATATTCTGTAGGTTCGAGCTTTCGTGCACTTTCAATTTTCTCAAAATCTTCTCCTCCAATAACATTATATTGTCCGAATGCGCCTGTAATTACCGCATTTGCCTGTTGCACATCGCGTACGTTAGGTAATACTTTAACATCATCATACAAATTATTGGCTTTGTTGTGCGGATTGGTTCCTGAGGCGGCTGTCCAGTGTTTATTATCAATTTTAGAAGTTTCGCCCAAATCCATAAATGCCAGTATGTTACGAGCTTGATCGTAGTTGGCACGTTTATTCGTAATCCATACTTCCACACGATTTATGGTTACTCCCGACGAAACGTAAGGCAGATTTGCCATGGCATTTTCATAATTATCCCTGAAAAAATGGCTTAGAAAAAAATGCCGGTTTTCGTCGTATTCATCTACTTTTACTTCGAACTCCGTTTTCTGAACGCCCCCTTTCGAACTGACTGTTTTCGTTTCCGACTGTTGCTGCGTGGCAATGGCCGAAACGCTGAGTTTACCAAACTGAAGGTCGGTTTTTATACCAAAAAGTGCTGTACTTCCGCTTATGAGCGAGCTGTTGAGCGGCATGCTCACATTACCGGCCTGGATATTTTTTATAATATCATCTTCCTTGCCCTTGTAGGCTAATTTCACCATTTTCTGATCGAAATCGAAACTCGACTCCGTATTGTAATTCATGCCAAAATTCACCTTATCTCCCACCGAACCCTGAATATTCATCTGAATTTTCATATCAAAATTGGGTGTGATCACACTACGCATTTCTTCGGTAAGTGCCGGATTTTCAACCCGATTGTGCTTCACTCCGAAGATAAGTTCAGCCGATCCCTGCGTTTTAACCTGAACTCCACCGGGACCAAAAACCTTATCGGCCGGACCTATATTGAACTTCATATCGCTCACCGAGAATTTATCTTCGTTATTAACTTCGCCGCGGGTGTTTTTTTCTTTCCAGTAATCCTGTAACTCTTTTTGATAGGAATAATTGCGGTATTCTTCGCCGGTCATGGTATAAGGTGTAGCAATTTCCATATCGCCGGCTTTGGTGCGGAAGATGTAATTTCCTGTTCGGTCGTCGAACTCAATTTCGGTTTTAATATTCGAAGGAATTTTGCTATCCATCGGAAAAACAGCATTCAGGTCGTCGATGGAGTTTTGGGTGTATTTTTTTACTGGAAAAACTTTTTTTGCCGTATCAATCACTTCCTTTTCATCGTCGGGCAAAATATTATTTATATAAACAATTGGCTCATAGCTTATAAGCGCATAAGCTGAGCCCACAACTATCAGGGTTAAAATCAGGATATAGAAATATTTTCTCATTTACAAATTGGTATGTCCCGGAATATTTTTTATAAATTGTCAGGATAATATGTTTATTTTTTTTCAGAAAATGAAAAACTACATCATTTTCAGAGCTAATTTTATTAATTGCTCTACTTTCAGGTTCGGTTCATTTTTAAGAATCTGTTCTACTGCCTTTTGCGAAGCATTAGCAGTAAAACCAAGCATTACCAATGCCGAAACCGCTTCTTCTTTCACCGGATTACTAACCGAAAGATTGAGTTGACCGGTACTATTTGCGCCTGCTACTTTCAGAATTTTATCTTTCAAATCGACAATAATGCGCTGAGCTGTTTTTGTGCCAATGCCTTTTATGGCATTCAGTGCAGTTACATTTCCGGTTGCTATCATATCCTGAATTTCCTGCGTGGAATACGACGACATAATCATACGTGCCGTATTTGCTCCAATTCCCGAAACCGAAATAAGCAACAAAAATAACTGACGTTCAGCCTGATTCATAAAACCGTACAGCAGATGCGCGTCCTCACGTATAGCTTCAAAAATAAACAAGCGAGCTGATTTCACAGCAGTCAGCGAAGTGTAAGTTGGAAGCGTAATATTGATACAATACCCCACTCCATTAACATCGAGCACTACGTAAGCCGGTGTAAGTTCGGCGATTTCTCCTTTTATATAGTCGTACATTGTTGAAATTAGAAATTGAGAAAATAAGAAATTTGAAATTAGAAAATTAATATCCCCTAGCCCCTAAAGGGGATGTTAAAAAGTACCGAATGGTCTCTTTTCTTACTCCCCTTTAGGGGCTGGGGGCAGTCTGTTTTTAACCCGCAAATATACTCAAATTTTCTATACAGTTCAAACGTTAAATTAATCTTCAGACTCTCAAATTTTCAAATCTTCTGATTCGTATGCTTATTAACGGCATTTTAGTTCAAAAAGTACAATTGCATTGTTAAAAAAAGATGAAATTCAGGTAAACTTGCTTGATAAATGTTACAACACAAACTTTTTCCGAATAATCTTGTTTAAATTAAAAACAACAAAATAAAATATCAACTAATTAACTAATTAAAAATGAAACAGATACTTTTCACAATTGCATTATGGTTATTTTCGTTGCTTTATGCTTCGGCACAATTTACGCTCCCTACATTGCCTTACAAATACAGTGCGCTTGAGCCGTATATCGATAGCACAACCATGAATATTCACCTGAATAATCATCATGCTGCTTATGTCAATAATTTGAATAAAGCGTTGGCAAATTATCCTGATTTACAAAAAAAGGATATCAATCAGCTTATGGCAGGTATCGGAACATTGCCCGAAGCTATCAAAACGGCTGTAAGAAACAATGGTGGCGGACATTACAATCACTCACTATTCTGGAAGCTCATGGCTCCAGCAGGTACCGCTCCCATGTCGGCAGCACTCGAAAAAGTTATTTCGGATAATTTTGGTTCGGTAAGTGATTTTAAGACAAAATTTGAAGCTGCATCGTTGAGCCGATTTGGTTCGGGTTGGGTATGGTTGCTTAAAAATGCCGATGGCAAACTAAGCATTCAAACCACAGCTAATCAGGACAATACATTAATGGACGTGATCGAAGCCAAAGGAAAACCAATTTTGGCGCTCGACGTTTGGGAACATGCTTACTATCTGAAATACCAATCGAAACGGGCAGCTTACACTGCTGCATTTTGGAATGTGGTGAATTGGAAAGAAGTGGAAAAACTTTTGAGCGAATAGATGACGAAAAACAGTGTAATGTATTACAAATTAAAAGTTTAGAAATTTAAGAATTTTAGAAATATCAGGGGTTTTGTCAGCAATGGCAAAACCCCTGATTGGTTTTACAGCTCCACACTGCGTCTCCGCCTGCCGGTCCAAGCGAAACATTAAACAGCATTCAAAGTCCATTTAAACAGGATTTAGGTTTAGTTTAACAAGATAGTTTTTTTGAGGTTAATAATAACACCCCGCACCAAGGCATGAAAAAAATTGCTGTGTTGCGGGGTGTTCTTGTTATTTATGATTTCAAAATAAATAGTATACATTTGTGCATGTAAATCGAAAGTTATTGAAATTTCAATTTACTTCGAAAAAACCTGCTTTTAAACATAATATTTGCAATAGTACTTTTTTTATCTTTAAACGTGTATCATTTAAAATCACAACTTTATGGAGATTGACATCTTAAAATCGTATATCAAAGAATTGCGCAAAGGCTCTCATAAGGCCTTCAACGCTATTTACGATATGTATGCCGACAAACTGTACGGGTTTGTTTTTGCGCATACCAAATCGCGCGAAATGGCGAATGATTTGGTTCAGGAAACCTTTCTGAAACTATGGACTATGCGCGAAAGCCTTTCGGTGGAAGGTTCGTTGCAGGCAATGTTGTTCACCATGTCGCATAATAAGATGATTGATACTTTCAGGGCTCAGATTAACAAAGTGGAGTTTGAGGATTATGTAGAGTTTTCCGAAAATGTCGATTTAAGCGACAATAGCATTGAAAAGAAAATATATTACGATGATTTTTTGAAAGCGCTGAAACTTTGCAAAAGCCAGTTGCCACACCGACAAATGGAAATTTTTGAAATGAGTCGTGAAAACGGCAAAAGCATTGAAGAAATAGCCTCTGAGTTGAAAATTTCGGAGCAGACAGTTAAAAACCAGCTTACTTCGGCTATGAAAACCCTTAGAACGGAACTTGTAAAATACAATTTATTGTATCTGATAATTTTTGAAATATGTTATAAAGCATAAAAAACGGAATGGTACTAAAATCAATTGTTTACGTGTAACAATCAACAAAGCAGAAAATGGAAAACTATATTAAAATAATTTATAAGAAATTTTTATACGGAAACGTCCGCAAAGATGAGTTTCTGGAAATGCGCCACGAACTAAACAATGCAAGCTCAACGGAACTGAAAAATCTTCTTTCTGAAGAATGGAATGAAGATTTGAGCTTGGAAGTTATGACCGAAAAAGACAAGGAAGATATTCGTTCGAAGTTGAACTTTTATGTGGAGTGTGACAAAAAACGACTTTTCCGCAAACGCATGACTCAGGTTGCTGCAATTGTTATTCCATTTGTGTTTATACTTTCGGCAATATTATACGTATTTCAGCCCACAGCCAAAGTTGAAAAAGATTTTGTAGTAACCGTAAAACAAGGTAATCGGGCTCAGGTAACTTTGCCCGACCAATCCAAAGTTTGGATGAACTCGAATAGCAAGTTGGTGTACCGGAATGGGGTAAATAATACACGCGAAGTAAAATTGGTAGGTGAAGCATTTTTCAAAGTTGTAAAAGACAAAAACCGTCCTTTTATTGTTTCGGCTAATAACATACAGGTTGAAGTATTAGGCACATCGTTCAACGTTAATGCGCGTCAGGGGGCTGAAATTATTGAAACATCGTTAGTTGAAGGTAGTATAAAATTGACTGGTTCGGAATTGTCGCAGGATTATTTGCTCAAACCCAACGAAAAGGCTATTTATTCAACTTTAACGAAAAGCATAAAGATAGAACCTACTGATAATGAAGTGGAAACGGCATGGAAAGATAACAAGCTTCAATTCAAATCCGAACGTTTTGGAAGTGTGGTAAAACGAATGGAAGAATGGTATGGCGTAAAAATCATTTCGAAATGTCCGAATATTGAAAATGACCTGATCAGTGGCGCATTTAAAGGTGAAAGTTTGGAAACAGTGTTGGAAACCTTTGCCATTCAGTATAAAATAAAGTACAAAAATCAGGGCGATTCGGTGGTGGTGCTTTATAACTAAACGGTTTGAAGATTTGAAAATTTGAAGATTTGAGAGTTTGAAGATTTGAGGTTTGAGGTTTGAAGATTTTGATAAGTTAACTATTTTATAATACTATAATAATCAGAAGGATGAAATTACTATTTGCGAAACCCTCAGGATTGGTTGTTGGGTTGCTCGGTGTGTTTTTATTGATTGGAAGTGTGGGGTTTGCCCAGAATCCAACTCAAAAAATTTCGATAAAAGTACAAAATGTTTCGGTGAAAGAATTATTCAAAATAATTGAATCCAAAACTACTTATACGGTTGTTTACAGAGATGCGTTGATTGATGAAAAAAAGGATATTTCGATTAACGAAGAAAACAAAGCTTTAGATGAAATTTTAAAATCTACTTTATCGCCTAAAGGCTTACAGGTTGTGTTTAACAACAACACGATTGTAATAACAAAAAAAAACGTCGAACCACAAATAACGTCTAAATCCAGGATCGTTTCGGGTGTGGTTCTCGACGAAAAAGGACTTCCAGTTATTGGTGCAAATGTAATCATCCCCGGAACAAATATTGGTGTGGCAACTGACTTAAATGGTCACTTTATGTTGGAAGCACCTGCCAATGCCAAATTGCGCATAAGCTATTTGGGATACAACACAAAGGAAGAATTAATAAATGCCGAATCTGATTTAAAAATTAAATTAGAGCCTACCCCACAAGCGTTAAAAGAAGTATTTGTAACAGCTCAGGCACTGGGACAACGCGCTGCTATCAATCAACAGCTCAATTCGTACACCATTAAAAACGTGGTTTCGGCCGACAGAATTCGTCAAATTCCGGATGCAAATGCCGCCGAAGCCATTGGCCGTTTGCCAGGGGTTACAGTTACCCGCTCGGGTGGCGAGGCCAATGGGGTAGTTGTGCGTGGTATGCAGGGATATAACAACATGACAATTAACGGTTTGGACGTACCGGTAAACCTGACATCCATTTCGCAATACGCACTTCAGAATGTGGAAGTATTCAAATCGGTAAGTGCCGACATGGATGCGAGCGCTCCTGCAGGTACAGTAAACCTGAAATTAGGTGTTGCTCCCGACCGTAATTCGACCAATATATTGACTCAGGTCGGTTACAACGATTTGAATAAAACATTGAAAAATTACAAATTCAATATTAGTTCCAACTGGCGTTTTTTTGAGAAAAAATTTGGTATAAGTCTCAATTTATCGACCGAAGCTACCGACCGAAGCACCGAGCAACTTATAGCCGGTATTAATGCCGGAAACCAGACTGTTGTAGAAGGGCAACCCTTATTGTTACAAACCGGCTCAGTTACATTGCGCAGCGTAGATAGAACAGTAAAGCGTAATTCGGCTATTTTAACCACAGATTTTCGTTTTTCGCCCAAAGCATCTATCGAGTGGTCGAATATTTTTACGCATTCACCCGGTGGTTCGTTGAATGTAGATCATGTTTTTAATGGTGGTGCGGCAAATGCTTTATACCGAATAAATGATAACACAAAAAATAATAGCTTTAACTACTCTTCTATCCTTACAGCAAAACATTTGTTAGGTAAAATAAAGGTTGATTATTCCGCTTCATTGGGTTATGCAAATAATGTAAATCAATCCCGAAGTATTGATATCTTCGATTTAAGGGCTTATGCTCAGACTATTAATGTTGAACAATTACAAACCATATCGCATCAGGATTATGTAGGCTTAGCGCTTATGGAAAATAATACCGAAACATTAAACCGTTACAAATTAGCAAATGCTCCGCAAAATGAACCGGGCACAACTTCAACCAAGGCCTCTTCGAGCAATTTGAAAACTGACATACGGATAAATATGGAATTGCCGTTTAGTTTTGGTAGTTTTATTTCCGGTAGTCTGAAATGGGGTGGAAGGTATAAAAGTGAGAATTATAATGAAGAATCTTATTCGGTAACAAAAACCTCTGCATCATTTCCTAAAATACTTTTCGGTACGCATGTAATACCAAAGGAAGATGGTACTACCTGGAACAGTGCTACTCCGTTGACTGCCAGTGATTATGATGCTAATGGTTGGGTCATGGGTTCTTACCTTTTGAACCAAAATAATTACAATAATAATTTTCTGAATCAGGGTTACAATTTTGGCTGGTACCCCAATATGGACAATGTCAACCAATTATTGAACTGGTGGGACGACTTAACGAATTATGCGTTCAGCAAAGGGCAGAGTTTTTGGCAGCCTTATTTCGGTCAGATAACGCATTTACAACAGGTGAATTTTACCGAAAATGCGCAGGGCACAACAAGTTATAAACTGAATCATTATGCGGGCTATTTAATGGCCAATATTAACATTGGTAAAACCCTGAATTTTGTACCGGGTGTAAGGTATGAAAAATCACATTACGATATGAATGACTGGAACATACGAAACGAAATTGTTTCCAATTTGAGTTTTACAGGCGATGCAGTTAAGGGTACACATGACGATGACTTTTTATTACCCATGGTTCAGTTGAAATACAAACCGCTTAGTTGGTTGCAGGGTTTGTTTTCGTACACCGAAACTTTAAAAAGACCATCGGTAGCTCAGATTGCACCATCGGTTTATGAAGATAAAATTAATTTGACTTACATAGCAGGAAATCCCGGTTTAAAACCTGAACATTGGACAAGCGTCGACTTTGGTGTAGCTGTACACAATAAAAAAATCGGTCTTTTCTCCGTAAACTTGTTTTACAAAAAAGTAAAAGACAAAATAGCTGTAACCAACTGGACAAAAATGTCCACAGATAGAACCACAACAATAGGTAGTTTTCAGCCCGACCAGCGGGTGGATGTTACACAAACTCTGAATCACCCTTATGATGGTATAGCCAAAGGGATTGAAGTGGAATGGCAAACCAACTTTTGGTACCTGCCTAAACCGTTCAATTATTTTATTCTCAATCTGAACTATTCGTATATTAATAATTCGACTATTTATGTATATGCAGCTTCGCGCGATAGTTTAATTGGATCCGTAAGAGGAAGACCCATTTACGAAAAAATTAAATACGATAAGATAGTTGAAGGACCAATGACCAATCAGCCTTCGCATCTTTTCAATGGTTCATTAGGCTTTACGTATAAAAAGTTCAGTACCTATCTTTCGTATCAGTATTTCGGAGAAATTTTTCAAACGAAAGGATTGATATTGGAATTGGATGGTTTTAAAAACTCCTTTCAACGCTGGGACTTGCAGGCAAATTATAAGTTGCCGATTAAAGGGATGGAAATTTTATTGAATATGGCCAATATAGGCGATGCTGTGGAAGTAAAAAGGTTAAGAGGCGATAACCGACCAACATCCATTGAACGATATGGCTGGACTGCCGATTTGGGATTACGATTTACACTATAAGTATTTACCATTTACTATTTTTTTACAGTTTTAAATTTTCTATTTTCAAATACTTACTTTTAAATTTAATTTTTTATGAAAAAACAATTTTTACTTTTTGCATTCTCTTTATTATGGGGTTTTGCATTTGCAGAAGATACCATTCGGGTAGCTCCTGATTACATTAACAACGGTTCTTTAGAAAAAGCTATTGCTGATAACGGGCCTAATAAAGTTTACTTACTCGAGGTAAATGGATTTTATACGCTTACAAAAACACTGGTGCTTACAACTACTAATCCAACCGATTGGTATCAGATTGTTGGTGCAAAGCCTAAAAATCCGGGTGATTTTATGCCCATAATAGGTACAGGTCTGAATGCAAGTAATCTGCCATTTGCTAATATGTTTACAATTAAAAACAATACTAAATTCAAAAACGTTTTTATTGCCAATCAAACATTAAACGGACTAATCGGGAATCAGGTTTTTGCTATTACTGCAAAGGTGCGTTTTGAATTAGATAATTGCGTGGTCGACCCTTGTGGTGTCAAAAGCTTTTTAGTTGCTAATGCAGCTCCGGCTTATGGATCGAGCATTTTTATCACCAATAATTTACTGCTTCGCCAGGGCGATAAATATAGCCCCGGTGGCGGTCACCTTTTAGTTACAACATCGGCCGACACGGTATATGTCGAAAATAATACCATAGTTTCGTCCAATCATACTATTCTGAGCGATGGAGGTACCGATGCAACTCTGTTAACAAAATTTGCATGGTTCAATCATAATACGGTAGTGTACCATGGAGTGCAGCTAAGCAACAGCTATATCAATCCGGAAATGTATATTACCAACAATCTGTTTTATGATGGATTTACTTTCCCACAAATACCTGCCTGGGCGCAATATGATCCTGACAATGCTAAAACAGGCAGTTTAACTTCCATTGCTAAGTCGGATACGCTGTATGTAAATGGTCAGTACGAAACATTGCCGAGTACACGTACCAATTTTTATAACCGCAATCTGATGTTTTCATCCAAAGCACACAATGATAGCATATTAGGTATAGCTGCTACCGATCCTTCACCTGCTGCTCAGTTATTTAAATATCCTATGGTTTGGAATGAAGATGTACCTCATTATTATGTAACAGATTGGGCTGTAAGAGGTGCTAATATTTTAGCTGCCAGCCGTGAAGGTAAAATGTACAAGAGTGCTGATTTTCCAAAATTAAGGGAAGCAAACACGATATATGATGTAGATCCGGGGTTTGTGGACACACGTATCAGTAACTTTACGAAAGATGTAGCTTCATCGGGATTATTTTGGTATAGGACGAATAAATTTTTATCAGGCACAAATCCGGCTACTCAAGCAAGTTCATTTTGGGATGTAGATGGTTGGGCAGGTACTACCGCCGCTTATTATCCAACTGTTTGGCCACGTTGGGATGGCAGATACACCAACCCTACACTTCTGACTGCATCGAATGCCGGTTTACCATTGGGCGACTTAAATGCATTTCCAGATAAAAAAGCAATTTGGCAAGCCAATAAAACAGCTATTGCTAACCACATTAAATCATTGAGTACAGATAAACTAAACTTAACAGGATTGAAAACCAACAAATTGGAAACTTCAATTCGTATGTTCCCAAATCCGGTAAGTGATAATTTACGCATTGAGGCAGCTAATGTGATAAATAATGTTAGAATTTACAGCATGACAGGAAGTCTTGTAAAAGATATAAATGTTTCGGGCGATAAATTGAATATATATGTTGCCGACCTTGCTAAAGGTTCGTATTTGGTAGATGTTAGATTTGTATCCGGTGCACGGTATGCTACAAATATAGTTAAATAATACTTCGCGTTAAGCATTTATAATCACTGCTTTAAATATAAAAAGCCGGCAGAATAATTTAGTTCTGTCGGTTTTTTAAAATTACAAAAATGAGAAATAACACGGTTATTACTAAACTTTCGGGCACTGCACTAACTTCTTTCCTTTTATCAGGTACAATTAGCACTTTAGCAGCCAGGCCAGCAAATGAAAATCAAGATACGAAAAAGCCGAATGTACTTTTTATCGTTATCGATGATTTAAACGATTGGGTTGGTTGTCTTGCCGGTCATCCACAGGCACAAACACCCAATATCGACCGACTTGCTGCACAAGGAACTTTATTTAGCAATGCGCATGTGCAGGCACCGGTTTCCAATCCATCGCGCTCGAGTGTGCTTACGGGTTATCGCCCATCGAGTACCGGAATTTACGGACTCAAACCGGGTATTCGCTCGGTTGATGTTACACGAGAATGTGTTACACTACCGCAATACTTTCAAAAAAATGGTTATTTTACCGCTTCATTCGGTAAAGTGTTTCATGATGGCTCAGTTCCTGCTGAACTACAAAAAAATGAGTTTGAAAATTGGGGACCATCGCCCGGAATGCCAATGCCGGCAAAACGGCTCGTTGAATCTACAATTCCTGAAAGAGGTATGGATTGGGGTGTTTTTCCGGAAAATGATAGCGATCAACCCGACTGGAAGACAGCTGACAATGCCATTGAGCAATTAAAGTCGAGACCAAAAGACAAACCTTTTTTTATAGCAGCCGGATTCCGATTGCCACACGTACCCTGTTATGCTTCGCAAAAGTGGTTTGACATGTTTCCGCCCGAAAAGGACATTATTTTACCTCCTTATTTAAAAAATGACCGTGTCGATGTTCCATTTTTTTCGTGGTACCTGCATTGGGATTTGCCCGAACCAAGATTATCGTGGGTGAAAGAAAATAATCAGTGGCGCAATTTAGTACGCTCGTATTTAGTAACAACCACTTTTATGGACAGTCAGATTGGACGTGTGTTGGATGCGCTCGAAGCATCGGGTGAAGCTTCGAATACGGTTATTGTACTTTGGTCGGACAATGGTTGGCATCTGGGCGAAAAAGACATTACGGGAAAAAATTCATTATGGAAACATTCCACCCATGTTCCGCTAATTTTTGCAGGACCTGGTGTTGGCGTAGGAAAACGCTGCTCGCAACCGGCGGAATTGTTAGATATTTATCCTTCGTTGGTGGAATTGTGTAAATTACCACCGAAAACCGACATTGAAGGTCATAGTTTAATGCCACAATTGAAAAATGCCCAAAAAAAACGACTTTGGCCTGCCATAACTACTTCCAACCCGAATAATCATGCAGTAGTTACCGATAAATGGCGTTTCATTCAATATGCCGATGGTTCGCAGGAACTTTATAATATTCAAAAAGACCCCAACGAATGGACGAATCTGGCTTCGAAACCTGAATTCAAAAAATTGATAACTAGTTTGAAAAAATCGTTGCCAAAAACCAACCTCCCACTTGCTCCGGGCAGTGCAAAACGTGTTCTTGAGCAAAAAAACGGTATATGGTACTGGGAAGGAAATCCGATTAAAAATGAGGAGTTGATTGATTGATAATTTTTGCTACCTTATTTGAATGAAGAAGTTAATAGTATTGCTCTTGTTGATTTGCTTTGAGTTACTTAGAGCTCAAAACCCAATTTGTCCGCCCGGTTTGAACATTGCTGACCCGACAACACGTGTTTGGAAAGATGGACGGTTGTATGTGTACGGTTCGCGAGACGAAAGTTTTAAGTACTATTGTTCGTTCGATCATTGGGTGTTGTCGACCAACGATTTAATACATTGGGAATATACACCCAATGTATTTGCTTCGAAAGGAAAAAATGATCAGATTCCGCAAAACGACAGACTGCTCTTTGCTCCCGATTGCATGTATAAAAATGGCGCCTATTATTTGTATTATTGCCAGCCGGGTGGAATCGAAGGAGTTGCCACGAGTAAATCGCCAACAGGTCCGTTTACAAATGCAAAAGAAATCTATCTGAAAAATTACAATCAGATAGACCCTGCCGTTTTTGTGGACGACGATGGGCAGGCATATTATATGTGGGGGCAGTTTAATGCGAAAATTGCCAAACTGAAACCCAACATGACAGAAATAGACACCACCTCTATTGTTGATAATTTGGTAACCGAAAAAGAGCATTATTTCCACGAAGGCGGTTATATGGTGAAACGGAATGGAATTTACTATTTTGTTTATGCTGATATGAGTCGTAAAGGAATGCCAACTTGTATTGGTTACGCAACTTCAAAATCGCCTATGGGTCCGTTTAAATACGGAGGTGTAATTATCGACAATGATGGCTGCGACCCTGCCAATTGGAATAATCATGGGTCGATTGTGGAATTTAAGGGACAGTGGTATGTTTTTTACCATCGTACCACCAATGGATGCATTAATTCGCGTAAAGCATGTATTGAACCAATATTTTTCAACAAAAATGGAAGTATTTCCGAAGTGGAAATGACTTCGCAGGGAGCAGCAAAACCGCTTGATGCTTTTTCGAAAATTGAAGCCGAACGCGCTTGTTTGCTTTCAGGTCATGTTCGGGTAGAATCATATTCGTTGGACACAACCAATCCTTTAAATCCAACCAATAGCGATCAGTTAGGACAAATTCAGGACAAAGACCGGGCAGTGTATAAATACATCGATTTTGGCGAAGGAGTAGATTCGGTAACAATCAGGATAGCCACGGGAAATAACTCCGGAAAAATTAGTTTTAAGCTCGACAATTCATGGTCGGTACCTTTTGGTGAAATAAATGTGGAAGGTGGCGGAGATAGTAAAACATGGAAGACACTAAGCTGTAAGGTCAATAACGTTAAAGGAATTCATGCGCTGAATCTGACTTTTAGTGTAGCCGGAAGTGAAAGTTTTAATATTGATTGGTTTAAGTTTGAAAAAACACAATTGAATGAAAGATTTTAAACCCTTATTAATTGGTTTGACCCAATTTATTGGATTCAATGCCATTGCACAAAAACCGAACATTATTGTCATTTTTGTTGACGATATGGGATATGGCGATTTGGGCTGTAATGGCTCTAAGCTGAACCGCACACCTAATCTCGATTTCATGGCAGCCAATGGCATTCGCTTCACCGATTGTTATGCAGCTGCCAATGTGAGTTCTCCAAGTCGGGCAGCGCTAATGACCGGACAATATCCGATTCGTACCGGAATTGTGAACGTGATTCATCCTTATCAAAAAACAGGCATTCGAAACGAAAGCATCACCATGCCCGAAATGCTCAAAGAAGCTGGTTATTACACGGGTATGATAGGGAAATGGCATTTGGGACATGAAAAAGAGTTTTTACCACTTCAACATGGTTTTCAGGAGTATTTCGGAATACCTTATTCGAACGACATGAAACCCTGCATCTATCTGAGAGGCAATGATGTAGCAGACTCTATTGTAGATCAAACCCAACTGACAAAAACCTATACAAAGGAAACAATGCGTTTTTTGGATGAAAATAAAAATCGTCCGTTCTTTTTGTATTTAGCTCACAATATGCCACATGTGCCCTTGTTTGCATCGGAACAATTTAAAGGCAAATCGGCCAATGGATTGTATGGCGATGTAATTGAAGAGCTCGATTGGAGTGTAGGAGAAGTGTTGAAAAAAGTGAGGGACTTGGGTATTGAAAAAAATACGCTGATTGTTTTTTCGAGCGACAACGGCCCGTGGCTGGTACAAGGTACAAATGCAGGAAGTCCGAATCCCTTTTTTCAGGGAAAATTTACTAATTGGGAGGGTGGACATCGCGTACCAACTATAGCCTATTGGAAAGGCACCATTCAACCAAAAGTTTACACCGGATTAATCACATTGATGGATTGGTTTCCAACCTTTACCAATTTAACAAAATCAGAGTTACCAACCGACCGGATTATTGATGGCGAAGACATTACATCCGTTTTGCTAAAAAGAAAAGGCAAACGCAAAAACGAAGCATATTATTATTTTGAAGGAAGTACTGTAAAAGGTTATCGCAATGGTGATTATAAAATATTAAAGCCTGAAAAAGAAATTAAAGGAACAATCAAAAAAGTCGGAAAAAGTGTGGTTGTATTCACCATTCCTGCACACGGTAAAGTATTGTATAATGTGCGCAAAGATGTGCACGAAGACAATGATTTATCAACCAAAAGGCCAGAACTTATGGAAAAAATGTTCCTGAAAATGGCAGAATTTGAAAAAAAATGTAAAAAAATTTCATGACAAGTGAAATTAAAAACAAATAAAATACCCATGAAAAAAAATTACGATAATCATTGTTGCATTACTGCTTAATGTTGCAGCTAAGGCAACCGTTTGGGATGGCACTACAGCCGCCAGTTTTGGTACTCAGCTTGCCAATGCAGGCGAGAGCGAAGCTAACCCAATTATTATTACCACACCATCGCAGTGGATGTATGCAGCAAGTTTAGTTGTCGGTGATGCTAACCGTGCTAAAAAATTTGCATTAGGCGACAATTTAGATTTCAACAATTTAGCCGGAGCTAAGACCTTTGGTCCATTAACTTCCGGAGCCGTATTTGATGGGAAAGGATTTACCATTTCCAATATTATTCTCAATAGCACTACGGCAGTACAAGGCTTATTTACAACAGTAACCAGTGCCACCATTAAAAATCTGGGACTAACCGGAACTGGTAGTATTAACGGATTGAGTGGTACTGGTGGTATTGTTTGTACTTCAGCGTCATCAACTATCAGTAATTGTTACAATACGACTCCTGTATCTGGAGACATTGTTTCAGCACAAAGTGGCAATACCAAGGCAATGAATATTGGGGGTATTGTTGCTGTGTGTAGCGGGACTACTACTATTCAGGATTGTTACAACTCAGGCAGTATTACCGGCGTATGCAGGGTGGCTGGCATTGCTGCTTCGCTTACCGGAACACCTACTGTTACCCGTTGTAACAACAAGGGAACGGTTAATGCTGTGTACCGTACGGGAGCAACGAACTTTGGTGATACAGGTGGCATTTTAGGATATGTGTCGGCTACCGTAACTGTTGAAAGTTGTTACAACTCGGGCAATGTTAGTGTGGAGGGTGGAGGAAGCCTCAACCAACAAGTGGGTGGCATTGTCGGAAATGGTGGCGGTGCCGGAAATGTTATTGCTGTCAACAATTGTTTTAATTCGGGAACTGTATCGTTAGACAATACACGAGTCACTATTAATACTGCAGCTGTCGGTGGTATTTCGGGTTTCAATGCCAGTGGTGGCATTACCAACTGCTACAATGTAGGCATTGTACAAATTTCAGCCGGAACTCAAAATACCAATATTGGAGGAATTATTGGAACTAATGCCAATAAAAATCTTCCCGTTAATTGTTATACTTTAACAGGTACGGGTTATAATGATGCAAGTGCCACAACACCACGTGTAAAAACAACCACCGAACTACAAGCTGCCAGCTTTGTTTCAACAATCAATAATGGTCAAAACCCTGCCAAGTGGAAAGCTGATTATGCATCGCCAATGAATAACGGCTATCCAATTCTTGCATATATGACTTCTACGGTACCCGATCCGCCAACTTCCGTGGTGGCAACTGTAGGCAATACGCAAACTTCCATATCGTTTTCAGCACCTGTTGGTTATACCGTGTTGGATTATACTGCCACGGCTTATAACGATGGAGAGCTTGTAACTTCGGCAACTGGCAGTGGTAGTCCATTAGTTTTAACGGGTTTGTCCAATTCGATTAACTATGCCTATTACGTTACTGCTCGAACAAGCGCAGGTAGTAGTTCTCCCGCATTGGCTACGGTACCCGGATTAGTTGCTATTAAACTGACTACACCTACTTTGCTTGCAGCAACGAATATATCAGCTACGGGGTTTACTGCCAATTGGAATGAAATACCAAATGCTGTTGGGTATAAAATTAGTATTTATTTAAACAATAACTTAGTAACTACTAATAGCATTAATGCCAAAACAAACACGAATTATACATACAATTCAAACTCTGTAGGATATACCTATACGTATAAAGTAACTGCTTTAGGCGATGGAGCCCGATATTCAGATTCCGATGCATCTACAACTTCCAATCCAATCAAAACAATTGGCAATCAGGTTGTTCTTCCTCGAGTTCTGAATAGTAATATGGTGATTCAGCAAGATATGCAGGTAGCGCTTTGGGGCTGGGGAGCTCCCAACGATGTTATTGCCATTACTTCCGGTTGGGGAGAGTCGGCAACTGCAACTGTTGATGCCGACGGAAATTGGTCCACAAAAATTCAAACTCCAAAAGCTGTAGCTGGTCAGGCTCCTGTGTATACACTTTCGTTTGTCGGCGCAAATAATACGGTAACGCTTACCAATATTCTGATTGGCGATGTGTGGCTGTGTTCCGGTCAATCGAATATGCTATTAAGTTTAACGGCATCAACAAATGGAGCCGCCGAAGTGGCAGTCGCCAATTACCCTACTATGCGCTATATCTCAATGGGTGATGATATAAATCCAAACGTACAAAACAATTCAGTTTCGGGGGTCTGGACAACCTGCTCACCTACAACTGCAGGTAGTTTTGGGGCAGTAGCTTATTACTTTGGGAGAGAACTCATTAATGACCCAAATATTAACATACCCATCGGGTTAGTTCGGGCAGCTGTGGGTGGCTCAAAATGTGAGGCTTGGGTTCGTAACGAAACATTAGTAGCCGACCCGTTTTTGAAAACAACATTTGTCGATCCCTATATTGCTAATCCATCGTCCTATCTTACAGAGCAACAAAAACCAAGTTTGTGTTACAATGGAATGATTGCTCCTATTATTAATATGAGCTACAAAGGTGCTCTTTGGTATCAGGGCGAGGGAAATGCTGCCACCTATTCAAGCTACAAACAACTTTGGGGTACACTTATTGAGGATTGGCGTTCGCTGTGTGGTGTAGGTGATTTTCCTTTTTATTATGTGCAGCTACCCAACTATACAACATCCGAACCCTGGGCAATGATGCGTGAAACACAAACCGGCTTATTGACACTGAAAAATGTAGGAATGGCTGTAACTTTGGAAGTTGGCGACAACACAAATATTCATCCTATCAATAAATATCCGGTAGGTAAACGCCTTGCCTTGTGGCCAAAGCAAAAACCTACGGACAAAACATTGTGTATTTCGGTCCGGTTTACAAATCATCCGAAGTCGTTAACAATACGATGGTTATCAGTTTTTTACCTCAAACAATCGGAGGCGGTTTGATTTCGAGCGATGGAGCCGCACTGAAAGGTTTCCAAATTGCTGGTGCCGATAATGTTTTATACGCGGCTAATGCTACCATTAGTGGCAATACGGTAATTGTTTCGTCGCCAAATGTGGCTATGCCCGTAAAAGTGTGGTATGCATTTACAAATGCCCCCGAAGTAAATCTGACAAATGTCGAAGGATTGCCTGCTTGTCCGTTCCGTACCGATACCTGGGACTCCAATGTTGGAGGCGTAATTACAAAGCTTGACGCAATTGCCGACAAACAAGGTGTTTTTAAAGTGCTGGGAACTACAATTATTACTCCCGAAACAGGAACTATTCAGGTGTTTGATTTTCAAGGCAAAAAACTTTTGGCAGCAAAAGGAGTGAGTGTTTTAAGAACAAACTTGAAAAAAGGGATTTATATAGCTTGTTTTACGAATGAAACCGGAAATACATTCTCGGAAAAATTGATTATTCGCTAAGAAAGCAGAAAACATGTTATTAAGCATATTTTTCAAATAGTACTTTTATAGCTGTATAACGTGAATCAAAAAGTTCAAGGTTTTATAAAGCAATACTTTTCTGAAACTTTCGCTAATGGTAATTTGTATTATTACAAAATAATATCCAGGTTACTGATATTGTTCAATCTTTAAAATTAATACTTTATGAAAAAAAACTTTCTCTTTTTAGCGCTGACGATTGTAGTTAGCTTGCTGAGTTTGACTTCAACAGCGCAGGTAACTGTTAGTGGTTCTGCAACCCAGGATGGTATTTACAGCACCTTAGGTGCCGCTATTGCTACTATCGGCACAAGTCAATCCGGACAAACAATTTCCATTGCATTAAGCGCATCGACTACCGAAACTGCATCTGTTGTAATTGGTAACGGTAGCTGGACTTCACTCACTATTTTCCCATCGGCAAGTGGCGTAACCATTTCGGGAGCGGTTGCCTCAGGTAGCCTTATTGCACTTACCAGCGCAACAAAAGTTACTATTGATGGCCGTGTAAATCAGGCAGGGGCTGTGGATATGACGATTAACAATACAGATCAGGGGTCATCTACCATTACTTTTACTTCGGATGCTCAATACAATACGGTTAAGTATTGTACTATAAAGGGTGGACACACAGCCGGAGTTTTTGGAATTATCTCGTTTTCAGCTACTACATCAATCACAGGCGGAAATGGATACAATACCATCGACCACAATGTTATTACCAACAATGGAACAAATGAATTGTACGCAATTTATGCTGTAGGAAACATTACAAAACCGAATCTTGATAACCAAATTACAAATAACGAATTTAAAGATGTACTGAGTCCTGCCAATCCTTCGAGTGCTATTTATATTTTGGGAAATGCATCCGGTCCTCAAAATAACAATTTTACAATATCCGGTAATAGTTTCTATCAAACCTCAGCATTGGCTGCTACCGCAGGTAGCAACAGGTGGTTTATTCAGATTGGAACAAGTGCTGCACCTGCCGGATCACACACCATTACAGGAAATTACATTGGAGGTCGTTCGGCAAATTGTGGTGGACTGGCTCTCACAAAGACAGGTACAACCAGCAATTTATACGGAATTGTGATTTATACTTCCGGTACTGGCACTGCCAATATTCAGGGGAATACCATTCAGAATATAAGTTGGACAAATGCTATTCAAGCAGCTACTTCTTTTATTTTGGTTGGCGGAACAGGCAATGCCAATATAGGAACAACAACCGGGAACACGATAGGAGGTAATACGGGTACGGGTTCAATTGTTATGAATTACAATACAGCTAACAGTACAACCAACGGAATACAAATTACATGTACCGGAACGGTTGATTGTCAAAACAACAAGATTGGTTCTATTACAACCTGTAATCAGTCCTCTGGTTTTACCGCACCATTTCTCGCAATAACAAAAACAGCTACTGCGGGAACAGTTACCATAAGTAATAATGTAATTGGCAGTACAAGCACTGCAAATAGTATTTATGCTTATAATTCAGTAGCTGTTGTACCTTCTCAAATACTTTATGGCATCCAGTTTTTGGGTAGCGGAACGGCAACCATTAGCAACAACACAATAGCCAATATTACGAATAACACAACAACCGGTAGTCTGCATGGCATCTATGCCGGTTCTGTTACCAGTACAGTTACTATAAACAGCAATTTAATTCATTCGTTAGGAATTACCGGATTTACAGGCACCGGAGCTGTGAATGGTATTTTAGTGCTTGGAGGAGGCTCTGCAACGAATACAGCCACAATTACCAATAATATAATTAAATTAGGCGACGATAATGCCTATATTTTAAACGGAATCAACGATGCTGCCAATTCGGCAAATACAAACATTTATCACAATACAGTTTACCTGACCGGTGCACCGACTTCTGGTGCTTTTAAATCAGTAAGTCTCTGGAGTGGAGGTAGTGCTAATAACAGAAATTACAGAAACAACATTTTGGTCAATTCCCGTTCGGGTGGTACAGGTAAACATTATGCACTACAACTTCAAACCTATGTTTCGGGCACATTTGTGGAGGATTATAACGATTATGTTTCAACCGGAGCAACGGGTGGTGTTTTGGCACTTATTGGAGCCACTGAGGCGACCACATTATCCGAATTGAAAGATGCAACCACCCTGGATGTAAACAGTACGAATACCGACCCAGTATTTACCAATGCCGGAGGGACATTAGCTACCGACTACAAACCTACTATACTTATAAGTGGTTTAAGTAGTACAGGCGTAACAACGGATTATGCCGGAACTACCCGAACCGTTTTCACAAAAGGGGCTTGGGAAGTGACTGAAATATCAACCCAAAATATTAATACTGTTTCAACCAAATTAAGTATTTATTCCGCCAATGGTCAATTGTTTATTGCAGGGGTAAAAGCCAATCAGCAGATTGAAATTTTCAATGCAGTGGGTCAGAAACTTACAACCTTGATAGCTCACGAAGGGTTGAATCTGTTGCAGGTTCAAAGCAAAGGTATGCTCATTGTGAAAGCAGGTGTTGATGTAGAAAAGGTATTGGTTAAATAAAGCGTATTAATTTATTCTGGTAAAAAATTCTGTACATTGTTTTTAAAAGGCGTAACTTCAATGTTGCGCCTTTTTACTGGATACAAATCATGTTTTTAAACATGTTTTTTGAGTAGTACTTTTTTTCGAAATGATACGTGAATAATTAAATACAAAACTGTAAAATCACACCTGATACAAGTTTGCTTTTGATAATTTTCAACTTTACAATACATTATCAATTATTACTGAAATTATTCTTTTGTTATTTAGTTCAACATTCGCGAGTAAAATAACTTGCTGATTTATATTAAAAACAGGTAGTTAGATAAATATGCTACAATACAACCTGCTTTCGGTAGTAAAACGCTTCATCGATTACGAAACACTTGGTGAATTGTTTCGGGCTTCGCAAAAAGATGCGCTAAAACTCTCAATAACTGAACAGATTCAAAAACCTACCGCAAGTGGGTTAATTATAGCTTGCGAAAGGTGAATTACTTATAATAAAATAACAGATGAAAAGAACTTATTTTTTTAATGCTTTTATATGGCTATATTCTTCATTATCGATTTCGCAGATAAAGCCATTAATACAATTTGTAACGATACCTGGGGGAACATTTATAATGGGTAGCCCAACCGACGAACTTGATAGGCAAGAAGATGAGACTCAGCATTCGGTAACGTTATCAACATTTAAAATAAGTAAATACGAAATTACATTTGAGGAATATGATGATTTTTGCAATGCTACAGGAAGAAAAAAGCCATCAGATAGTGGCTTCGGTAGAGGTAAAATTCCTGTAGTTAATGTTACGTGGTATGATGCAACGGAATTTGCAAAGTGGATGGGATGCAGGTTGCCTACCGAAGCTGAATGGGAATATGTTGCGAGAGCAGGTACAAATACAGTTTTTAATACCGGAAATAATATAAGTGTTTTGCAAGCAAATTTTGATGGTAATTATCCATATAATAAGGGCGAAAAAGGCATATTCCGTCAAAAGCCTATGTCCGTTGGAAGTTTTGAGCCCAATAATTGGGGAGTTTACGATATGCATGGCAATGTATGGGAATGGTGTTCGGATTGGTATGGCGAATATTCTACTGAGCAGCAAACAGACCCAAAGGGATTTGAAACAGGAACTTGTAAAGTTTATAGGGGTGGAAGTTGGAATAATTATGCGCGTTTATTGAGATCTGCTGATCGCCGTGACTACGATCCAAATGGTTCAACTTATTCTCTGGGGATTAGGTTGGTATCTTTAAAATAAACTATTCAATAATAATAGCAAACAAATGAAAAGTATTGGTGAAATAAAGCGTATTAATCTATTCTGGTAAAAAATTCTGTACATTGTTTTTAATAAGGCGTAACTTCAATGTTGCGCCTTATTACTTGATACAAATCATGTTTTTAAACATGTTTTTTGAGTAGTACTTTTTTCGATAAGATACGTGAATGATTAAGTGCAAAACTCTATAATCACACCTGATAGAAGTTTGCATTTGTGTAATGTGCAACTTTACAACACATAATCAATGATTACTAAAATTATTCTATTGTTATTTAATTGAAAAATCTAATGAAAATGAAAAAAACTACCTTTTTAAGTTGTTTCCTACAGGGAATGCACGTTTCGTGGCTTATAAGCTGCTTGTTAATAGCACTGGCTACTCTGCAAACAGTGAGAGCTGCAACTAATACAGCTGTGGCTGCAGGTGCAATTAATGTTCTCACAACATGGAGTGCAAATAGTTCTATAGCACTACCTGTGGATGGCGATGCTAATATTTGGTCAACTGGTACTTTCAACCTTAACACAGGGGGTGCTAGTATTACATTTTATGGGGGTACTTTTGATGTAGTAATAGGTGGCAACTTAGATCCTACTGGTGCAGGTACGACCCTAACTATGAAAAACTTAAACATGAATGGTGGTATTGTTTACTCTGCCGGAGGTGGTACAGGTAATACAATTGATTTACAAAATAACATACTAACATTAAATAGTGGCGCTTTTAAAACTATATCAAACGGCGCTTTAGGTAGAAATTTATCAATTAAAAATGCAGTTTTAGCCGGAAATGGCACAATAACTATATCACAGTTAAATGCCGGAACGTATCAAAATTACGTAGAACTAAATACTGTAGGAGTAACAACAACAGGTTTTACAGGAATCTTTGTTGTTGCACCCGGATTATCAGGTACTGCTGCTGGAGGTATGCTTAAACTAAATGAGATAGCTACACCAAGTTTTGGTATAAGTATACCAGTTGCTTCGGGTAGTGTAGCTTCAAACGGTACAACCTATACGAGTTCTGTGTCAGGTAAATTATACTTTACACCTAGTACTGGAAATACAGTTAAACTGACTTCTTTAAACTTGGGAGGAACAGCAATAGCTCCCGGAACGTACACTTTAGCTCAACTGAATGATTATGGTGGAGCAGGCACAAAAACTGCATATTTAAATCAATCGAGCACAGGAACGATAACTGTTGAACTTGCTGCCCCTACTGCTGTAACTGCTACCAATGTAAATGGAGTAGCTTCGGTGGCATTTGCAGGTAGTGCTTCAAGTTTCGAAGTAACACCTTATAATGTAACAACATCCACAGCAGGAACTCCTGTAATCGGAACGGCTTCGCCTATTTTAGTTCCCGGATTAGCTGCCGGAAATAATTATACCTTCACGGTTACTGCCACCACAGCAGGTAGCACAAGTTCAGCAAGTATTGCTTCGAATGAAATTACCATATCGGCTCCGGGCACAGTTACGGCTGTAGCTGCTGGTGCCATTAATGTTCTTGCAACCTGGAGTGCTGATAATTCAATACCACTACCGGTAGCGGGCGATGCAAATACATGGTATTCAAACAGCAAAATACTTTCATTAGCTACAAATAATTATACATTCAATGGAGGTACATTATTGCTTAACGCTGCAAATTTTACCCCGACTATAAATAATTTGTTTCTGAATAATTTTACAATGACGGGTGGGGTAGTTTATCCATCTGTAATTGGCAACTGTACTTTTGATTTGCAAAACAAAACATTTACATTGAGTGGTGGCAAACTTGGAACTGTTTCGAGTGGTGCTGCAGGTAGAGCTTTGATTTTTCAAAATTGTTCATTGGCCGGAAGTGGCAATATAACTGTATATCAATTAAATTCCGGAGCGTATGAAAATTGGGTAGAGTTCAAAAGTTCTGTAAATACATCCGGTTTTACAGGAACTTTCAACGTAGTACCCGGAACCTCAGGTACAAGCATAGGTGGTGAACTCAAGCTTAATGATATTGCTACAGCTTCTTTTAGTGTAAATATTCCGGCTTCAACAGGTACCGGTACCTACACAAGTTCTGTTCCCGGAAAATTGTATTTCACAGGAACGGTTAATCTCGTTTCGCTTAAATTAGGCAATACAGATATTGCTCCCGGAACATATACACTAAGCCAACTAAATGCTTATTCAGGAGGCGATTTATCTGCTTATTTGAATCAGACAAGTACAGGTTCAGTTTTAGTAAGTGGTGCTGTGAATACGCCTACCATTGGAGCGGTAACTCCCGGCAATGCCAATGCATCCGTTGCATTTACGCATGTAAATACTGCAGGATATGCCGTTACCTATACAGTAACCCCTTACAATGTTACTACTTCAACATCAGGTACACCGGTAACCGGCATTACAGCTTCACCCGCAAAGATTACAGGGTTGACAAATGGTCATAACTACACATTCACAGTAACTGCAACAAATACGGTTGGAGTAACAAGCGCAGAAAGTGCTGCTTCAACTTCGGTTGCTCCTAATGCTACATCATATATTATTCCTGTTTCTTCGAATACTGATATTTCTGCTCTAACATTAACTCCTGTAAGCGATGTGGAAGTTGTTAAAGATGTTTTACTTAACATCAATCAATCGTCAACTATTAATAGTTTAACTATTGCTGCAGGTGGTCAGGTAACCAATGCATCTACACTTAATGCGGGAACTTTAATTTTGAATAGTAATCAGGCTGATGGTACAGCCACTTATATCGACAATGGTACTACGAATGTTACTTCTGCTATTGCCAACCAATACTTAGGAACTACACGCAACTGGTACGTATCGTCGCCGGTAGTAAGTACAGCTTCATCAACAAGCAATATTGAGAAATACTTTGAATATATCGAAGCGGGAAATAATAATCCTTCTGGTCAACCATCAGGTTCAACTGCATTTTGGAAAGGCTATAATCCTGGTGCAACTTTTATGGAAGCTGGTAAAGGCTATATAGCTTTGCCTAACAACCCTGCAGCTTCGCTTCAGTTCAGTGGTACATTAAACAAGGGCGATATTTCTATTGCTATTTCGAAAGTCGGAAATGGGTATAACCTCATTGGCAATCCATATCCATCACATTTAACATGGACTGAGGCTTATGTGAACAGTAAATCGGCTCAAATAGAACCAACTATCTGGATTCGTACCAATACAGGCTCTGTAAATAGTGGCGGTGATGCTGACTGGTCGTTCAATACCTACAATGCATTGGTTAATGAAGTTGTTCCAAGTTGGGCAGATGTATTAATTGCTCCTATGCAGGCATTTTGGGTAAAAGCAAAAGCAACTGGCTCCTTGGTTTTAAATAGTGATTTAATAAAATCTCACCATGCATCAAACCGACTAAAAGCTCCTGCGGTGAAAAATACCAATCGTCAACGGGTTCGTTTACAGGTATCGAACGGCACTGTTACCGACGAGGCATTGGTTTATTTCGATGCAGCAGCTTCGAATGCTTATGATGGGTACGATTCGCAGAAAATGTTTATCAACTCGGCTTCAAAACCTGAAATTTTCACTCAGACAGGAACTGACAAATTAGTTATAAACGGCTTAAATTCAATTCAATACGACACTGAAATTCCGCTTGGGTTCAGTACACTTTCAGCCGGCGATTTCAGTATTTCGCGCACCGAGTTTTCGAATTTCGAAAGCGGAACACGAATTGTGTTGAAAGATAAATTGCATCCGGCTACCGAATTTGAATTAGCCGAAGGTAATGCCTATAATTTTAGCGCCGATGTAACAACTGCTTCTACCGATCGCTTTAGCCTTGTATTCCGTGCGCCGGGTAGTACAACAGGAGTTGAGAATACAACCAAACTAAATACGCAAGTGTATGTAAATGCTGCCAATCAGATGGTGATTATTGCACCTGAAAAAAGCAATTATGCAATTTATAATGCAGTAGGACAATTAATTGAAAATGGAATTATGAACTCAAAACGAGAAACTTTGAACACGAAACTCACCGCAGGCGTATTTTTTGTAAAAGTGAATAATCAATCAACAAGAGTAATCATTAAATAATATAAAAACCACTGAGGACACAGAGAGAATATATATAGAGAAACACAGAGATAAAACTCTGTGTACTCTGCGCAAAACTCAGTGTCCTCTGTGGTTAAAAATTAATACGTATGGAAAAGAAAAAATACATCACTCCCAGTATCGAATGGATTCCACTCGATAATAACATATCACTTGCATTAGAATCATCGCCTCCTGTTGGGCCTGATGAGGTAAAAAATAATTTTTCAAGTCCCTTTAAAGATAGTGTTGGTTTAGTTTAACAGTTTAATACAATGTTTGTATGAAAAATAACTTGCTGATTTTTAATAAGTCAGTAAGTTATTTATACCTCAATGCTACTACTTTTATGAGAAAAATAATACTACCTTTGTTGATTCTGATTTTGCATCTTTCATTGTTTGCTCAAACAGAGATAGGTCTGAAAAACAGTAAAATTCATTTTAAAGTGGATTTAACAAGGGGCGGCGCTATTTGTTATATTTCTAAAGCAACTTCCGATAGAAACATTATTAATATTGCCGACGAAGGACGTTACGTGCAGCAATCGTACTATGCGGGCGAAAAGTTAGACCGAAAAAGCGAAGGGCAATCACCCCGCTGGTCACCCTGGACATGGAATCCCATTCAGGTGGGCGATGTATATCGCAATAGAGCTAAAATTTTAGATTATAAAAAGACTGAAAAAACTATTTATGTAAAATGCATACCCATGCTTTGGGATATGAACAATATGCCCGCGGAGGCCGAAATGGAACAATGGACGACGCTCAGCGGAAATGTGTTGAAAATTAAAAACAGACTTACCTGCCACCGAACCGATACTATTTACGGCGAAGGAAAAATGAACAGTCAGGAATTACCTGCCGTTTATCCCATTTCGGCATTGAAAAATCTATATACTTATTTTGGAAATCAGCCCTTTACAAATGCAGCACTTAGCAATCCGGAATCAATCTATTTAGACAAAGGCTTTTGGGGAAGGTATAGCAACGATATGGTAACCGAAAACTGGATGGCTTATGTGGACGATAGCAAATGGGGAATCGGAGTTTACAATCCGCAATGTTCCAACTTTCTGGCTGGCATGTATCTTGGTGAGGGTGGTGAGGCCTCAAGCGACTCCACATCCTATATAGCTCCCATAAAACAACACAAGCTGAATAAAAATGATATTTACGAATACGAATACTATCTCATTGTAGGCAATTTGAATGAAATCAGATCGGCCATTTATAAACTAAAGAAAAAACAACTACTAAAAAATCATGAGAAATCGAATTGAAAATAGATTTGTGTGGACTTTGTTAATCCTCTTTTTTGTATCAACAATTACTTTGCAGGCAGCAGCCAAACGTACTACTTTTGCACAGATTGAATCGGGGTTTATTCAAATCCCCGATAGCATTCAAACCAGTATTTATTGGTATTGGATGTCCGATAATATTTCCAAAGAAGGCGTTGTAAAAGACCTTCATGCTATGAAACGTGTGGGCATTAATCGTGCATTTATAGGAAATATAATGAATGCCGGAACGCCAACCGGGAATGTGAAAATATTTAGCAACGAATGGTGGGAAATATTACATACCGCTTTGAAAACTGCCACCGAACTGAATATCGAAATCGGTATTTTCAATAGTCCGGGTTGGAGTCAATCCGGCGGTCCGTGGGTAAAAGAGGAACAATCGATGCGCTACCTGAATTCGTCGGAACTAAAAGTAAGGGGCTCGCAAAAGCTGAACACAAAACTTGTTGCGCCAAACTCCCATTTTCAACGGGTAAGTGTTATTGCTTATAAAGCACCCGAATCATTGGAAAAATCGTATCGTTCGTTGCAGCCCAACGTTAGCTCGGAACCAAAGTTGGATGGTCTTGAAAAATTAATCGACGGCGATACGGCTACCATTACCTTGCTTAAAAACAACAAGCCGCTAACCATTACTTTCGAATCCAACAAAACAGCCACCGTGCGAAGTTTGATCATCCAGACAGCCAACAAAAAAATACGTGCAAAAGGAGAAGCACCAACACGGGATGGACTGAAAGCTAAGGGCGAACTGCTTGTAAAAGAAGGTGCGAATTTCCGTTCGATAAAGAAATTTGAAATCAATAGAAGTAATTTTGCTTTAAATGTTGGTTTTGAGCCCAATACACCCATTGTAATTGCCTTGCCCGAAACAAAATCAACTGCCTATCAATTGGTTATTTCCGATATTACGATGGTGGGTGCTATTGCCGAAATTGAGCTTTCGGAAAATCCGAAAATGGAACGTTATCCCGAAAAATCCTTAGCTAAAATGTTTCAAACACCACTGCCTTATTGGAAAGATTATTTGTGGGATGCACAGCCCGAAATTTCGAAAAAATTAGCCATTGACCCTAAAAGTGTGGTGGATATTACCAAAAATGTATCGGCAGACGGTACGCTGAATTGGAATGTACCAAAAGGCAACTGGATAATTATGCAAACCGGCATGACGACTACCGGCGTAACCAATGGACCTGCTTCGCCCGAAGCCACAGGCTTGGAAACCGACAAAATGAGCAAAAAGCATATCGAAGCGCATTTCGATGCCTTTTTGGGTGAAATAATCCGTCGCATACCGGCTGCCGACCGCAAAACATGGAAAGTGGTGGTGCAGGACAGCTACGAAACCGGTGGCCAAAACTGGACAGATGGTTTTACCGAAGAATTTACTGCAAAATATGGATACAACCCTGTGCCTTACATGCCTGTTTTAAAGGGATATGTAGTAGGAAGCCGTAACCAGTCTGACCGCTTTTTGTGGGACTTGCGCCGCCTGATTGCCGACAAAGTATCGTACGATTATGTGGGTGGTTTGCGTGATGTAAGTCATAAATACGGGCTGCGCACCTGGCTCGAAAACTACGGTCACTGGGGATTTCCGGGCGAGTTTTTGCAATACGGCGGACAGTCCGACGAGATTGGAGGCGAATTCTGGAGCGAGGGCGAATTAGGAAATATCGAAAACCGTGCAGCTTCATCCTGTGCGCATATTTATGGTAAAACGAAGGTTTCGGCTGAATCATTTACCTGTGGCGGCAGAGCTTACTCGCGCCATCCGGCAAGCATGAAACAACGTGGCGACCGCTTTTTTACCGAAGGGATTAATAATTCATTATTGCACGTGTACATTCATCAACCCGACGAGCGTGAGCCGGGTGTAAATGCATGGTTTAGCAACGAATTTAACCGCCACAATACCTGGTTCGATTATATGGATATGTTTACACAATACCTCAAACGTACCAACTTTATGCTGCAACAAGGAACGTACGTGGCGGACGTAGCTTATTTTATTGGCGAAGATGCTCCCAAAATGACTGGTATTTGCGACCCTGAATTGCCAAAGGGTTATTCGTTCGATTATATAAATGCCGAAGTGATTTTGAGCAGACTGAGTGTGAAAAACGGAAAACTCACGCTGCCCGATGGTATGAGCTACAGCATGTTGGTGTTACCGAAATTAGAAACCATGCGTCCCGAATTATTGGTAAAAATAAAAGAATTGGTCATGCAGGGTGCTGTAATTTTAGGTCCGAAACCAAGCTATTCACCAAGTTTGCAGGGTTTTCCAAAAGCGGATCTCGCATTGAAAAAAATGGCAAACGAACTTTGGGGAAAAGTGGACGGTGTAAACCTGAAATCGGCAAAAGTGGGCAAAGGGATGATACTTTCGGGCATGGAAATGCAGGAAGCATTGGATTTGATGGGCATTGTGCCCGATTGCAAATTGGCACAATCGGATTCCGCTTTGTTTATTCACCGAACCATTGCCGATGGCGAAATGTATTTTATTTCGAACCAAACCAATAAAACAATTAGCATACAACCTGAATTCAGAATTACAGGTAAAAGTCCCGAACTGTGGAGTGCGGTGGATGCTTCGGAACGTGATTTGCCCGCCTTTAAGCAAACAAAAAACACAACAATTGTTCCTTTAAAACTCGAAGCTTTCGAAAGTCAGTTTATTGTATTTAGAAAAAATGCAGGCAATGCTGCAAGTTTTGAGCTTTTGGCAAATTTCCCCGAAGGAAAAACAGTGGTTGAGTTAAACGAAAACTGGACTGTCAGTTTTGATATTTCCAAACGAGGCCAAAAAAATCCGGTTGTGTTCAAAACGCTTACCGACTGGACTTTAGCCACCAACGATAGTATTAAATATTATTCAGGAACAGCCATTTACAAAAAATCTGTTCAAATAAATAACATTCAGACCAGCAAGCAATACAAATTGAATCTTGGCAATTTAACTTCGATGGCAAAAGTAAAGGTAAACGGCAAGGATGTAGGCGGCGCGTGGACTGCTCCGTGGACGGTGGATATTACCTCGGCTTTGAAAACCGGAAGCAACGAGATTGAAATTTCGGTAGTCAACAACTGGATGAATCGACTAATTGGTGATTTGAAAATTCCTGTAAACGAACGCCCAACATGGACTCCGGTAGTTCCATATACGGTGGATACGCCATTGCAAGCTTCGGGATTATTCGGTCCGGTTTCAATTCAACAATTTCAATAAGAATTAATTTGTTATTTATCAAAATGAAAACATACGCATCAATTGCAATCCCTTTGCTTTTTGCAGGAAATATTTTACATGCAAAACCACATTCGAAGCCCAATATTATCGTTATTTACAGCGACGATCACGGTTGGGCTGACCTTGGTGCACAGGGAGTTGATACGGATATTCGCACGCCGAATTTGGATAAAATGGCTGCCGATGGTATTCGTTTTACACACGGTTACACCACTGCACCGCAGTCTGCACCTTCCAGGGCCGGCGTGATAACGGGACGCTACCAACAACGCTTCGGCTTAGAGGATAATAGTTGTGGACGGGCTTTACCACTCGAAGAGTTGACCATACCCGAACGATTAAAAGAGGCAGGTTATGTGTCGTGTCAGGTGGGAAAGTGGCATTTGGATAATCCCGAAGCTGAGAGGGATGCGCGGTTAGCTGGAAAGGTTTATATTCCACCTTATAGCTCGCAGCCTAAGGATCATGGATTTGACGAATACTACAACGGACAAGTTAATACCTACATTGGCACACACGATTTACAAGGGAATAAATTTGCAAATGGCGAACAGAAAGTGAACGACTCGCGTTTTAGATGTGTGTGGCAAGCGGATGCTGCTTCTCAGTTTGTAAAACGACATACGAAAGAGCCTTTTTTCCTGTACCTGGCATTTTTTGCGCCTCATGTGCCTTTGGAATCGCCTGAGCCATGGTTTTCGCAAACACCTGCTCATTTACCATTGCAACGCAGGCAAGCATTGGCAATGATAGCTGCCATGGACGATGGAATCGGGAAGTTGCGCGAAACCTTGAAAGCCGAGGGATTGGACAAAAATACGCTGATATTTTTTGTTGGCGACAATGGCGCGCCACTACACAAAGGAGCGTGGGATGGTTCTATCAATCTACCACTTATCGGTGAAAAAGGAATGCTGACCGATGCCGGCATGCGTACACCGTTTTTGGCAGTTTGGCCCGGAACATTGCCTGCCGGAAAAGTGGAAAACAGAGCGGTTTCGACTTTGGATGTGGCTGCAACGGCTGTTTCGATAGCCGGAATAAAAAAGCAGAAGAACTTGGATGGTGTAAATTTAATACCTTATTTACAAAAAAACACAAAGAAAACCATTCACAAAGCCTTATATTGGCGATGGCGTTCGCAGGCAGCTATTCTGAAATATCCCTACAAACTCATACTTTTAGGACCGGAAACGAAATACCTGTTCGACATTACAAAGCCCGAAGGTGAGTTGAAAAACCTGATAACGAAACAGCCAAAAATAGCCGCAAAATTAGAGCAAGAGCTTATGGATTGGAACAAAACTTTGCCGCCACCATCGCTTCCCCGCAAGCGAAATGCCGACGATGAAAAGTTTTTTAATTCACATCTGAAAAAATAATAAAATATAAAATAAATTATACTACAATGAGAAAATCGAAAATTAAATCACTGTTATTCACACTGTTTATTCTTGCTACCCATGTTTGCACACTGAATGCTCAAACATGGAACTTCGATGCAGGACTTGAAAACTGGGGAAACTGGAATTTAGCCAACTGCACGGTTGAGCAATCAAACGGAAATATGGTTGTAACGCCTACAAGCACTTCAGCTCAGGTAACTGCCGGTATCACCGGATTAAATATGGTGGCTACAAATATGAATTATTTTGTTTTTAATGTTAAAAATGCAACACCTGCCACCTATCTGAATATTGTGTTTTGGGTTTTAATTCCCGATGGAGCGGGTGGCTATTTAGCCGAAACAACCAAAACAATTGCTACTTTCCCGATAACAGCAAACAGCTCGGAATTTAAGAAATATTCCATCGATTTAGCATCTAAAATTTCAGGCTATTCCACAACATGGAAAATAAACAGAATACGCTTCGGGACTTTCGTAAATGCTCTGGGAGGCACTTTGTCTTTTGATTATGTAAAACTGACTTCGGGAATAGATATTCCTCTTACATCAATTGATATTACAGCGCCCAACTATGCCATAAATTTAGGCGAAAACCTGCAATTTACGCCGGCATTTACACCAACTAATGCAACAAATACGACTTTAGAATGGACTGTGGTAAATGGAACAGGGGCAGCAACTATTAACTCAACTGGTTTACTTACACCTACAACTGCCGGCACTGTAACCGTAAAAGCTACGGCTACCGATGGATCGGGTGCAAGTTCCGAAAAAGTGGTTACAATATCCAATGTTGTTGTAAATTCCACCTACTCCAAAGCATGGACTTTTGATTGTAGCTCACAAGGTTGGGGCGATTATTCGCATAATAATTCATTCAACATCACCCATTTATTGGCTAATGAGTATTTAAATTCAGGTCATTTGGAGTTAAAAACTCCAACCGGACTAACAGCGGGCTGGATTTTTGGTCCTACAAAGGATACGATTGATGCTGATAAATACAAATACCTGCATTTTTCCATGTCCTTAGAAAATGCAGGAAATATTCCTGCAAACGGTATTGGTGCCTTGTTTGTTTGGGACTTGTCGGGAACAATGTCGGCACTGAAAAGTAAATCATTTATGATTAAAAGTGGACAAAATGAGTATACTATTGATTTAAGTGCCGATGCCAATTGGAAAGGAAAACTGTTTATCAATCGCTTACACTTACCGCAGGGCGATCAAACAGCTAATGGCTACACACCGGCTTCAGCAGTTTACAGGCTCGATTGGGTAATGCTTACCGATAAAGCTACTTATACAAAACCCGTTCAGGATACCAGTACTGCTTGTGCACCGGTTCAGCTTGTGCTTTCGCAAACTATGGAATCGGTTGTATTTGGAAACAGAGCTTCGGTGAAGACATCGTTTACCGGCAGCCGATGTGAAGCGAAATTAAAAGTGTGGGTAAATCAGGGCGATACAATTGTGAAAACGCAAACGCTTTATAACGAAGGTAATATATACTTTAGCTGTTTCGATCTGGCACTCAATACCACTTATAATTACAGAGTTGAACTTAAAAATACGATAGGTGAAGTGAAATCAGAGACCAAACAGTTTACAACAACTGCCACCGCAGCCGAAGAAATGCCAGTAAAATATTGGATGACACCCTCACCCTTTAAGCTTATCGAAAATGCGAACGACAATTTGATAGATAAGGATAATTGGCAAGAGGCAGCAGGTTATGCACAGGTTTTTAAAATTCATGGAGCCACTTTTCGCGCAGGGGCAACAAATAATTTCTTTTCTTATGATCTACCGAAATTGTTATACATGCTCAACAAGAATAAAATGCGTTTAGCTGTCGAAATGGTGGTTGCCGGAAATTCTACGGGACAACAATACGCAAATACAATTTCCGAGAGGGTGGATTTATTTGCAAAATTGGGAGGAAAACTTGAATTTATTACCATTGATGGGATGCTTTTTAGAAGTTTCTTAGCTACTGATCCGGAAGTCGTGAAATTTCGTACCAAAGAAGAAGGAATAGAAGCCGAGGCGGAATGTACACGTATTGTACAGGAAAAATACCCATTTCTTCATATCATTCCGTTGTTTAACCTACCAAACTGGGATGTTAAAGCGGCTGATAACACCATAGTACCTCACAATGCCGGAAATTGGACATCTGCTTGTGGAGTGCAGTCGCTGAACGACTTATTGGATCTTTATTTTACAAAATTACAGCAAAAAAACACTTCGGTGAAGTATATCGAAATCGATCACCCTTATTCCTATTATCAAAGTGGAAGAACAACTTCGGCAAAACGCATTAAGGCAATAAATGATTATTGTGTGGCGCACAATGTAACGCTAAGCATCATTGTTAACAACTCAAAGGAAGATGCAAGCATCTCATTTAAAAAGGGTTGTATCGATTTTTACGATGCGTTGAAAGCGGATGGCAATAAACCCGAGATGGTGGATGTTGAAAGTTGGTACGAATTTCCGCAATACCTGACGCCCGAAACCAAAGAAAACAGCTTTACCAATACCATACGCGATCTAGGTCGGAAAATATTTTTAGAAGGCGAAATTGAAGTCAACACACAGGGCGATGTTACCAAAATAACGGGATTTGGCGTTAATTTACAGATGTTTGCCAAATGGAAAAGCTCCGGCTTTGCAGCGAACGTTGATTGGAAGGTAGATAATACAGAATTGGCAACCATCGACAATACAGGTTTATTGACCACCAAAACGTGGGGTAAAGTTATCGTTACAGCCACCGCCAAAGATGGCACGGGCAAGTTTGGAACTTTTGAACTCACAATTGTTGACCCCGAGCAACCCGCCACAATTAACATTCGCACCGCAACTGGTGAAAATGTGCTGAACGGGATTGGCAATACATTGCAACTGTATGCCGAAAATCCGGCAAACGGAAAAGCTGCGCTTGTCGATTGGTCGGTTGATAATTTCAGAGCGGCTTCGGTGGATGCCAATGGCTTGATTACTTCCATTCGAACCGGTGTAATTAACGTAAAGGCAACATCAAAGCAAGATCCTTTAGTGTTTAATTCAATTCAGCTAACCATAGTCAACAATACAGGACTTACTGATTATCAGGCAAACAACTTAATTCGCATATATCCAAATCCTGTCAATGAATATATAGTTGTGGAACAATACGGAAATCTGAACGAATCGACCATTACAATAACCGATTTGATTGGTAAAACCCTCAAAGTTATACCTGTAAACGAAAATATTACGAAAGTACATGTAGGCGATTTAGCAAAAGGCTGTTTCATTATGTATCTGAAATCGGGAAATAATACAGTTACTAAAAAGTTTATAAAAAATTAGAAATGAATAAATTACTGTTTTCAGGATGTTTGCTTTCGGGTGCATTAGTAGCCCAGCAAAAACCCAATGTAATTATTATTTTAGCTGATGATTTAGGCTATACCGATGTGAATTATTTTGCAACAAAAATAACCAAAACACCGGCTAATAAACAGTATTACGAAACGCCGAATATCGACCGATTGGCAAAACAGGGTGTTGCTTTTCAGCAGGCCTACGCTTGCCCGCTTAGTTCGCCTACACGCTCCAGTATTCTCACAGGAAAGTACGCTGCGCGTCAGGGATTTATGACTGCTACGGCCGGAAACGCTAACACCTACTATGTTCAAGGTGTAGAACCACCGGCAGGTTTTCACGAACAGGATTGTTATTGGGAGGATAAAGCTGCAGGTCAATCGGCTTTGATAAATGGAACAACGCTCATTGCACTTCCTTCGGGACAACCACAGGATAAAGGTCGCGACGAAATTACTTTTGCAGAAGCAATGCGCAGTTATCATTCGGCTTTTATTGGTAAATGGCATTTGGGTGGTCATGGTTCCGAAGGGTATCAGCCTCACAATCAAGGCTTCGATGAACTTGCCTATTTCGATTCGGGTGGTTCTGTCTATTTCAATTGGCAAAAAATGTGGGACAGAAAAGAAAAGCATTTCCCAAAAATGCGACAAAATGAGCTGATTCAGGGGAAAGCGGGTGTCGACAAAGGTATTCCGTATTTGACCGACGACCTAACGCAGCGCGCTTTGGATTTTATCGACGACCGCACTGCCCAAAAGGGAGCGAAACCATTTTTGTTGTACTACTGTCAGTTTGCCGTACACAGCCCCAATCAGGCGCCCGAAGAGACAATTAAGTATTTTGAAAACAAACCTACAAAAGGGTGGAAAGGTCAGAAAAATGCCACCTATGCCGCCATGATTAAACATTTGGATATTTCGGTCGGTAAAATTTTGGATAAATTAAAAGAGAAAGGCATTGACAAAAATACAATTGTCATTTTTATGTCCGACAACGGTGGCATTACTGTTGGAAAAGGTGGGGACGAAACACCTGTAACAACAAATTCGCCGCTCAAAGGACAAAAAGCGAACGTGTACGAAGGTGGCATTCGTGTACCGCTGATAATCAGCTATCAAGGTCATGTAAATGCTGGTAAATGGTCGAACATTCCGGTTGATTGCAATGATATTTTTCCAACATTATTGGAGTTGACAGGCGAGCCCAAAGCTACACATCCTATTGATGGACAAAGCATTGCCGGACTTTTGACTGACACTAAAAATAAAAAGAAAAGCTATACCCGCGATACCTTTTTCTGGCATTATCCACTTACTGTTATTTATAAAAATCATGAAGATGGTTTCCCGTTTACGCCTCACTCGGCAGTTCGTAAAGGCGATTACAAGTTAATTTTCGATTGGTATGGAAGGTTACGATTATTCAATATTCGCAAAGACATTTCGGAAACAACCAACTTATATAAAAAAATGCCCGCTAAGACTAACGAGCTTTTTGTGGAATTAATAAATTTCTTAGAAAAAAATGTGGAGAAAAAATACTGGCCTACGCCCAATCCGAATTACGATCCATCGAAAGAAATCCGAAAAGTACCTTTTATCAATTTATTCAAAGCCTACAAAGAAGGAAAAAACGTTGCTGAATTAGCAAACTAATAAAAATGAACTATAAAAAATCATCGAAAATATTTAAAGTTGCATTAATAACAGGCTGCTTTATTTTTGCGATTTCCTTGCAATCAAATCGTGCACAAACAACCATTAATGCCATATTTGGCGGAAATGCACCTGTTACCAACATATACGATGCAGAAGCATGGCCTGCCGGAACTGTTTTGCCTACGTCGGTCGACAACAATATTTGGTCGACGGGATTTAAACTTGGCGTGTCGAAAACCCCTTATACATTTTATGGCGGCGAATTGAATATCGCTCTCGGTGGTACTTTGTATATGGCTGTCGGAAGTACAAATTTATACCTTCAAAAATTAACGCTTAATGGCGGAATACTTCAAAATCAAGCAGGTTTAAATGCTATTGTCGATTTACAAGGAAACACTTTTACGCTTAATAGTGGTTCGCTTAAAACGTATGGAGGAGTGAATCCAAATCCTATAACAAAAAATCTTTTAATTCAAAACTGTAATTTGGTAGGTAGTGGTACAATTTCCATAGCGCAAATTCAGCCCGGAGCGTACGAATGTAATGTCGAGTTTTTAAATACGGTAAATACTACCGGGTTTACAGGATTGTTCGAAATTGTTCCCGGACTTTCGGGAACAGCGCCCGGAGGCACGCTCAAGCTCAATGAAAATGCTCAGGGCACGTTTGGAGTAAGCGTTTTAGATGCGGATGATGTGGATGGTGTAACTTCAAATAGCCTTCCCGGTTACTACAAAAGTTCAGTTCGTGGCAAATTGTATTTTACTTCGGGCGAGGAAAGTTCCGTTAAAGTAAAATCGCTAAAATTAGGCGCAACAGATATTGCACCCGGCACTTACAGTTATGCCGATTTTGCCAATTATTCGGGCAAAAACTTACAACCGTATTTGAATAGTGCAAGTACAGGTACAATTACAATCACTGGAGCGGTTTATGCTCCTACTAATGTTGTTGGTGGTACATTGGTCTCATTCACCGATGTCCTTAATAATTCAGGGAATATTCAATACTATACCGTTACAGCTTACGATGTTACAAATTCTACAACATTAACTTTAGTAAACGGAGCTACTTCTCCCATTTTAGTTTCCGGATTAGTAAAAAACCACACCTATACATTTACAGTAACCGCCACAAATACCGTTGGTGTTACAAGTGCTGCAAGTGCAGCATCTGCTCCGGTTGTAATAACAGAACCGAATGCTCCGATTATCGGGAAGGCCTATACCTCCGGACTAAATGGAACGGCATATGTTGCATTCTCAGCACCTATGTTCGATGGGAATACACCTATTACAAGCTACAACGTTACCTCAAATCCGACAGGTGGTACAGGAACTTATACCGACAATTCAAAAAACGGAATAATAACCATTACCGGATTGCAAAACAACACAGCTTATACATTTAAGGTAACTGCCACAAACGACTACGGAACAAGTGTTGAAAGTGCGGCTTCGAATGTTATTACAATCGACCCGACCAATTTCCCCGAACAGCCAAAAATTATTGCTGTTTCAGATCCGACTACTGTGTCGCATCAATTAACTTCAGGAAACTTTACAGTGGGTATCAACAATTTAGGCGGTGGAGCTATCAGTCAGATTTTGCTGCCCGGAGTAGGCGATATTATGGGTGTTGAATCCAAAAGCTATGGTCGTATGGGTCAAGCAGCCATTCGCGATCGTTCGCACGGCGGAAAATATAACCCAACGCAAGCGGGTTTTTACGAAACACTTGGTACACCATGTAAAGTAGAACAAATTCCCGGTAAACTGGTGGTTCCGGCACGTCCCGTAGCATTGTGGCATGGCGATAGTGGCTACGATTTCACCCGTTGGGAAAATATCGGCGCCGACCCTTACAGCGAACCAGGTTTCTTTGGTGGTGCATTAAATGCTTCGGATCAGGATGGAGTTGACGAGGAAAATCTTGCCGTAGATATCAATGGTAGTATTTATACAAAACAAGAAGCCGAAGTGTATAGCGAATGGGATTATTACGGCACTTATGAAGATTATATGGGTAAAAATGGTATTACAACTCCGGCAATTCGGCATTATTTCGAATTCCGGTTTGTACGCGCTCCCGGACATTGCATCAATCAATTCAGGGCAGGAACACCGGTGTGGACTCCAAGTGCTGTACGAGCAAGTCTTTCGCATGTAAATCCGGCCGGAGTTTTTGCTGGTACCGATAAGGACATGAATGCAATGGTGGTAGAATGGTCGCTTCGGCACGATAGAAGCAAATGGACACCGCAATTCTCTTATTTCCGTACAACTGATAAAAATTGGGTGATAACAGCCGCCGACAACGAAAATCTCGACCCAACTAACGATGGAACAGCGTTTATTATTGCCGATTCGGATAATCCTGCTGTTGGGAATGCGTTGGGATTGTACCGACCAAAAACAGATATTAATCAATATCAGGTAATTGGCGTCAATGAATCAACGGGGGCCATTGTTTATAAAGATGACCGTCAGGTGCTTTTAGCAGATACTTTTCGTATTTATAAAGATATGCTCCGAATTCCAACCATGAGTAAATATGGATATGTGGGAACACTTTCAGGAATGATAAACCGAAGTCGCTTAGAACCGAATGTGTATGAAAGTTTTCGCAATGAATACCTCATTTTTTATGGAACTCCAAACCAAATAAAAGCTGCCATTGCTGCTTATGATGCAGGAAGTCAAACGGCGGTTTCAACTCAAATTTCAGGCAATGCAACTAATTTCATTATCAGTGTCGATAAATCTACAAAATCGATTAATATCAAACTGAACGAATCAAAAGAAGCAACCATCAAAATTTACAATCTCTTAGGTAATTTGCTTTATTCAGATACAAAAAATACAGATAGATTCATCATTCGTGAAAGCGAAATTCGTACTTCGGGTGTATTGTTAGTCGGAATAAATGGTGTAACCCAAAAAGTAATTTTTTAATTATGAAAATAATAGCTAATGTACTGGTGCTTAGTGGCTTTACAATTGCCTTGCAGGCTCAGAGAAGTAAAGCTCCGAATGTGGTTTATGTTTTTGCCGACGAAATGCGTGCACATGCTACGGGCTATAATGGCGACCCGAATGTAATAACTCCTAATCTGGATAAATTGGCTTCGAAAGCACACAATTTCACAAATGCCATTTCATGTTGTCCGGTTTCGAGTCCTTACAGGGCAAGTTTGCTCACCGGACAATATCCGCTTACTACCGGTGTGTTTATCAACGATGTGGAGTTAAATCCCGAAACTCCTTCGATGGGTAAAATGTTTAAGGCTGCGGGCTACGAAACAGCTTACATCGGCAAGTGGCATTTGAATGGGTATGGACGTGCTGGCTTTATTCCCGTTGAACGTCGTCAGGGATTCGATTATTGGAAAGTGTTGGAATGCGAGCACAACTACAACAATTCATTTTACTGGGGAAATGATGACAAAAAAGCCAAATGGAAAGGGTATGATGCTTATGCTCAAACGGCTGATGCTGTGCAATATATCAAAGAGAGAAAGCAAAGCGAGAAGCCATTTTTAATGGTTTTATCGTTTGGACCACCTCACACCCCATTTCAGACTGCTCCCGAAGCAATGAAAAATAAGTATCGTACAATGAACCTGAAATTAAGACCAAATGTTCCCGACAGCCTGAAAGCAAAAGCTCGGGAAGATTTGATTGGTTATTACGGACATATTTCGGCTTTGGATAGCTGCATTGGCGAATTACAAAATGCATTGAAAGAATCCGGTATGTACGACAATACACTTTTTGTATTTACTGCTGATCATGGAGCAATGGTTCGTTCGCATGGCTATGAACATAAACAAGTACCTTTCGATGAATCGATAAACGTACCAATGCTGATTAATTATCCGAATGTATTGGGCAAAAAAGGAAAAAAAAGCGATATGCTTATCAATACGCCCGATATTTTACCAACCATCTTGGGATTGTGTCAATTGCCCATTCCGGCAACTGTGGAGGGTCAGGATAAATCGGGCATTATTACAGAAAAAGCAAAAGACACTACCGATGCTGTTCTTATTTCGTGCTACATTGCATTTGGTCAATGGACTATCCCAAAAGGAGGTAAAGAGTACCGCGGTGTGCGCACAAAACGATATACCTACGTGAAAGACTTAAAAGGAGCATGGCTGCTTTTCGATAACAAAAATGATCCCTTTCAGATGAATAATCTCGTAAATAATACTTCGTATAAAAAAATCAAAGCCGAATTGGACATACAATTGACCTCTTTACTTGCCAAAACAAAAGATGATTTTCTACCGGCATTGGATTATGTTAAAAAATGGGGATACGTATTGGATAAAACCGGTAAAGTTCCGCACGTAAAAATTAATTTTAAAGGATTGCCAATAGTTGAATAAAGAAAAAAGATTTTTTTGAGGATGTACTTAATAATCTGTGTTGCGGGGAGTTTTGTTATATACAATTACTTAATTTTCAACCCCTCATACTTCTTCAACAAATTCTGCAGTTTTGCAGCAATATTAGCAACGCCGTTCGCAACTTCCGACTCAATATTGAGCGGCATTACAGGGTCGTGTAGCGACATGCGCAGCAAAAACCAACCCATTTCGTCGGTGCCCGTGCAGCGTACCCGTATTCCTTCATAATTTGGTGAAACAATTTCCCAACCTTCTACACCAGCTACTTTCGTGGCTAATTCTGCTAACACTTTTTTTCCATAATTGCCGAAATCCACATCGTTGATTGAATAGCGAAATTCTTCACTTTCAAGCGGTTGCTTTAATTTTTCAATTAAATTAGTCAGCGTTTTTCCTGCTGTATTTAGTTTTGCCGCTTCCACAAGTAGTTTTGCCACTAAATAAGCACCATCGTCCAAAAAGTAATTTTCTTTCAGCGCTGCATGTCCCGAGGTTTCAATTGCCAGCCAGCTTTCCTCACCTTCATTGTTTAATCGGATAGATTCATTTATCACGTTTTTATAACCACGCTGAAACCGATGATGTTTGCCTTTTAATTCAGTTTCAATAAATGTAGTCAGTCCATCCGAAGTAATGGAATCGGTAACGATAGTACTTCCGGGATGTTCGCTGAGCACAACAGCCGCTATCATAGCAATAAGCGCATTACGGTTTATTGGATTTCCGTTGGCATCCACAATAGCCGAACGGTCGACATCGGTATCAAAAATTACACCTAAATCAGCCTTTTCGCGCACTACAGCATCGCAAATCGACTGCATGGCGTCTTTGTCTTCGGGGTTGGGAACATGATTCGGAAAACGGCCGTCCGGCTCCAAAAACTGACTTCCGACGGTGTTGGCACCAAGCGGTTGTAGCACTTTCGAAGCGAAAAATCCACCTGCGCCATTTCCGGCATCCACAATTATCTTCAATCCTTGCAGGGGCTTCTCATAATTCAATTCAATATTGGCATTTCGGCGAATATAGTCAACCAGAAACAGTGAATAATCGTCGATAAACGGCCACGTTTCAATCGAATTTATTTCTGAGTTAGTTGCAAATTCTTTGTTTTCAGCCAATTGTAAAATTTCAGAAATATCCTTTTTATCAAGTCCGCCGTTCGCTGTAAAAAACTTAAATCCATTGCGGTTGAATGGTAAATGACTTGCAGTTATCATTACGCCCGCAGTGGTTGCTTTATCGCCCGTTATGGTTGTCATAAACATGGCCGGTGTGGAGGCCAATCCACAGTCGAATACACTGGCATCTGCTTTATTTAAGCCATCGATAAATGCGTTTTTCAGAACTGTACCCGATAGGCGCGAGTCGGTGCCAACTGCTACTGAAACAGAGGTTTGCGATGTTTTGTTTCGCAGCCATTGCACAAACGCTTTTCCTAAAATGGTGGCCACTTCGGGAGTTAAATTCACTTCTTCGTCCTGCACTCCTTCCAGAGCAACCCCCCGAATATCGGAGCCGTTTTGTAATTTTTTCCAGTTCATTGTATATTGATTTTATTTAAACCACAAAAATAAGAAAAAGCACACTGCTTTACTTGTGATTATTGATATTTTTACTTTTAATTCTGAAGTAAAATAACAAGTAATAAACTAATTACAGCAACTAGTTGTTTGAATTTTATAAAAATTAAAAAATATGCTCCGCGAAATACGAAAACAATACGAAATAGCTTCGCTCAACGAAAGTGAGGCTGAAAAATCACCTTTCATGCAATTTCGCAAATGGCTCGGTGATGCGCTGAAAAGTGCTGAGTCAGAACCAACAGCCATGATCGTTTCCACAGTCGACGAAAACCTGCAACCACATGCTCGCGTAGTTTTGCTGAAAGAATTTGACGAAAAAGGGTTGGTGTTTTTTACAAACTATGAAAGCAATAAAGCCCAACAGATAAGCGTAAATAATCAGGTTGCCGTACTTTTTTTCTGGCAATCACTCGAAAGGCAGGTGCGCATTACCGGAAAAGTAGAGAAAGTACCCGAACAGGTTTCGGTGGACTATTTCAACTCCCGCCCGTTAGATAGTCGTATAGGGGCTTATGCTTCGCCACAAAGCAGAATTATTGAAAGTAAAAATTTTTTAGAAAAACGTTTCGAAGAAGTAAAATTGCAGTTTGGTGAAAACGTACCAAAACCCGCTCAATGGGGCGGTTATTTAATTCAGCCGGAAACTTATGAGTTTTGGCAAGGACGCCCCAACCGACTTCACGATCGGCTTTTTTATAAAAAATCCGCTACCGGAGAATGGGAATTTGTAAGATTGGCACCGTAAATAAAAAACTCCCGAATCAAATTCGATTCGGGAGTTTCATTTTATATAGATCAATACAACTATTACTGCACTTTATATACATCAACGTGTTCTACGTCAAACCCTTTGATAAAGGCTGCGTGACGACGAACTTCCACTTCGGCAAAGTTTAGATACACTTCTGCTGAACGTCGGAATTGATCTTCGGTATCGCGACTGGCATCGATAAGCAACAGGTAACTCATAATAATATGTCCACCCATTTCCACCAAACGACGGCTCTGGAAATCTAAATACTCCTGGTTTTTGGCTTCATTTACGCGGGCAACGGCATTAGCAAACAGGTTTGTCATAATCTGCAGGCGTTTGCGGAACGAAGTAAATTCAGGTTTGATAAACTGTGCATCATATTCCTTAATCATTTTCAGATAGTTGCCTGTGGTTACGTGGCGGATAGCTGCCACAACCTGAAGCTGCGAAGTTCCTTCGTAAATGGTCATAATACGCGCATCGCGGAAATGACGCTCGCAGGCATAATCTTTCATAAAGCCTGAACCACCGTGAATCTGAATCGAATCATAAGCATTCTGGTTGGCGTATTCGCTCGAGAACATTTTCAGCATTGGAGTCAATGCATCGGCCAATTTCAGATATTCTTTGTATTCGGCTTTTTCTTCGGGAGTCAGTTTGCGTTCCGCTTCAATAGCTTCGTAAGCTTTGTAAACATCCACAAAACGGGTTGTTTCGTACAATAAAGCACGCGAAGCATCCAATTTTGCTTTCATAATCGAAAGCATTTCGAACACGGCAGGGAATTCAATAATAGCTTTGCCAAACTGACGACGATCACGGGCATAGTTTAATGCTTCGGTATACGCAGCAGCCGAAAGTCCGACTGACTGAGCACCAATACCCAGACGTGCACCGTTCATCAATGACATTACATATTTAATAAGTCCCATACGACGAGTTCCTACCAACTGAGCAGGTGTGTTGTTGAAAACCAACTCGCAGGTTGGTGAACCTTTGATACCCAGTTTATTTTCGATACGACGAACTAAAACAGTGTGGTCGTGTTTGTTGTCGGCAACAAAGTATGAAAGACCGCGACCATCAGTAGTTCCGTCTTCCGAACGAGCCAACACCAATTTAATTTGCGCATCGCCATTGGTAATAAAGCGTTTTACACCATTCAGATACCACATGCCATCGGCTTCGTTGAAAGTAGCTTTCAGTTGTACTGCCTGAAGGTCAGAACCGGCATCGGGCTCGGTTAAGTCCATCGAGCAGGTAGCTCCTTCGCAAACACGCGGAAGGAATTCGGCTTTGATTTCGTCCGAAGCAAATTCCGAAATTGTTTCGGCACAGTCCTGCAAGCCCCAAATGTTGGCAAAACCGGCATCAGCACGCGAAACCATTTCGCCCGACATAACATAAGCTACCATTGGGAAATTCAAACCACCGTACTGGCGTGGAAGTGTGATTCCATATACACCGGCCTGAGTCAGTGCATCGTGGTTTTCCTGCGTGCCACGAGCATATTTTACGCGGCTGTTGATTACCTGTGGGCCGTCGTGGTCAACACTTTCGGCGTTAGGCGCAATAATGTCGGCACAAATTCCACCAATGATTTCGAGTACTTTTTCGTAACTGTCAATAGCATCTTCGTGGTCGCGAACGGCATAATCATAGTTGTCTTTTTCAGCAAAGTTACGCTCCTTGAGGGCAACAATTTTTGGCATCAGGGGATGCGATAGCTGAAATTTTATAGCGGGATTATCGTTGAAAAAATTCATCTTATTTACTGTTTTTCTTGTAATACTTAATCATTTTTGGTAGTACTTCTTCGATGCTTCCGGTAATAACGTAGTCGGCAATAGCATTGATAGGAGCTTTCGGGTCATTGTTTATGGCAATAATCATAGCACTTTCCTGCATACCGGCAATGTGCTGAATCTGACCTGAAATACCACAGGCAATGTATAATTTAGGGCGAACAGTAATACCTGTCTGACCAATCTGACGTTCGTGTTCGGCAAATCCGGCATCCACAGCGGCACGTGATGCACCAACTTCAGCCCCCAATGTTTCGGCTAAATCGTACAGCAGTTTGAAGTTTTCGGCACTACCCACACCATAGCCACCCGATACAATAATCGGAGCGCCCTTGATGTTCAGTTTCGATTTTTCCATGTGGCGTTCGATCACTTCAACCACAAAATCAGTATCAGCTACATATTTAGCAACGTCTAATTTCACCGTTTTACCTACGTGTTTGGCGTTGCGGATTTCTTTTTTCATTACGCCTTCGCGTACAGTTGCCATTTGCGGACGACAATCAGGATTTACGATAGTAGCCACAATGTTTCCACCAAATGCCGGACGAATCTGATACAATAGATTTTCATAGGTTTTACCCTGTTTTTTGTCTTCGTAAGTACCAATTTCGAGCGATGTACAGTCGGCAGTTAAACCGCTGAATAAAGCTGAAGAAACGCGCGGACCTAAATCGCGACCAATGGATGTAGCTCCCATAAAGGCAATCTGAGGTTTTTCTTCTTTAAAAAGATTTACCAGCAACGAAGTATGTGGCAATGTGGTATAAGGAGCCAGACGTTTGTCGTCGGCTAAGTAAAGCGTATCAACGCCATACGGAAATACCTGCTCGCCGATTTTGTCGAGTTTGTAGCCGGCTGCTACCGCTTCGAGTTTACATTTTAGCTGATCGGCCAGGGTACGTCCCTTGGTGAGCAGCTCCAGACTAACATCGCCTACAATGCCGTCTTCTATTTCGAGATATACAAAAAGGTTATTCATTTATTTAATGTGTTAATGTGATGATGTGCTAATGTGCCAATGTGAATAATGTGATTAATTTGCCAATGTGAATAATGTGATTAATTTGCCAATGTGAATAATGTGATTAATGTGCCAATGTGAATAATGTGATTAATGTGCCAATGTGAATAATGTGATTAATGTGCCAATGTGATTAATGTGCCAATTAAATTATTGGCTTATTGGCATATTGATGAATTGGCATATTGATGAATTGGCATATTGATGAATTGGCTTATTGATGAATTGGCTTATTGGCACATTATCCAATAGTGTGATTAGCAATTAGTTCTTTCATTAAATCTTCTATCTCGTCATCAGCAGCTGTAAGTTTTTTACTTTCTTTCGCTGTGAAGACAACACTTTCGATTTGTTTAACTTTGGTAGGCGAACCGGTAAGTCCGAGCCATTGTATATCGTGTTCGATATCACTAACACCCCATTCCGGGATATTCAGGTAAGGATTTACGGTGTATAAGTCGGTATAATCAGCACCGGCATCCTGTTTTTCGGTAAGTGTGGCGGCACGTTTATATTTCAGTGTGAGTTTTGCGTGACGCGGACGGCATTCGGGAGCCGAGCCATTCACAGTTACAACCATTGGTAGCGGACCATTTACTACTTCCACACCACGTTCGAGACGGCGTTTTACAGTTATTTTAGTAGCTGAGCAGTCAATAATTTCTTCAGCATACGTAATTTGCGGTAATCCCAGTTTTTCGGCAACCTGCGGACCAACCTGAGCGGTATCACCATCGATAGCCTGACGACCGCAAACAATGACATCAATCTTACCCATTTTGCGAATGGCACAAGCCAGTGCGTATGAAGTAGCGAGGGTGTCGGAGCCGGCAAACTCACGTCCACTTAATAAAATACCACCATCGGCGCCACGATACATACTTTCGCGGATAATTTCGGCAGCACGGGCAGGACCCATTGTCAGTACATGTACAGTTGCACCTTCAATTTTTGATTTCAAACGAAGGGCCTGTTCTAACGCGTTTAAATCTTCGGGGTTGTAAATGGCAGGAAGCGCGGCACGGTTAACCGTTCCATCGGCTTTCATGGCATCCTTTCCCACATTGCGCGTATCGGGCACTTGTTTGGCAAGAACTACAATTTTAAAACTCATTTCTATATTATTTTTTGGTTAATAATTTTCTTTTTTTCAAACGTCGACAGACAACGGACAATGGACGACAGACAACATTACTATAAATAGCGCAAAGCGAATAAGAGCGAAGCCCATCTCTCTTTTTTTTCGCCTCGCAAATTTAGCAGTTTTTGCTGAACCTGCAATCGGTTATTGCACAAAATAGCTTAAACGTGCAATAATTTATGAATAAAATCAGACATACAAAAAAGTGCGAAACTTTTCACAAAGTCTCGCACTCGAATAGGTATTAGTTTTTTAAGGTATAAAAAAGATTGTGTTGTTTAGTTAACAGTGGCAAAGAAACGGCCTTTTTTCGGAGCTCACAATTGCAAAAACATGTTTTACAACCTATTTTTGAACCATTTTTAAACATAGCCAAAAACATAAAAATCTCAATCAATTGATTTTCATTAACTTACCACTTATTGCATCAGAAACAAAAAATAATGTTAAATTCAAAACACTTTAACTTTTGCTCTCAACATATACCTTGTAAAAAAAGTATTTTGATTAAAATGACACAACATCATCGTTTGTTTATCTGTTTTTTTTTATTTTTGCAACTCCAAATGTAATACATATTTCGTTTTTATGAAGTAGTTATTTCGTTTTTATGAATTTTCAAAGTCAACTTGATAATAAAAATTAAAAGCAAATATCCAATGAACAGTTTTTTAAGTGTCTTCACCCCAAAAGAACCAAAGTTTTTCCCAATTTTAAAGGAAATGTCCACAGTTATGATTTCGGCATCTGAAATTATGATTGAATTTTTGAAAAACTACGATCACGAAACAGCAAATGATTATTATTTGCGCATAAAGGAGCAGGAAAAAAAAGGTGATACTTTATCTACAAAAGTTTTTGATGAGCTGAATTCTACATTTATAACTCCTTTCGACCGTGAAGATATTCATGAGTTGGCAAATAAGTTGGATGATGTTACGGATATTATTAATAGTTGTGCAAAAAAAATAGTATTGTACAATCCGAAACAGATGCCCGGTAGCGCTGTCGAATTAGCACTTGTACTTAATCGCTGTGCCAAAACTATTAGTCAGGCAGTTGACGAATTGAACATACTTAAAAAGACATCAAAGGATATAAAAGTTTTTTGCAAAAAATTGCATGACCTGGAGCATGAAGCTGATGATGTATACGAAAAATTCTTAATCGAACTTTTTGAGAATGAGAAAAATGCCATTGAAGTTATAAAATTGAAAGAAATAATGTCGGAGCTCGAAAAATCGACTGATGTTGCCGAGCATGTCGGTAAAATTATACAAACTATTATTGTTAAGTACGCATAATCAATTAGATAACTAAAAAAATGACACTATTAATAACAGTTATCGTTTTAGCATTGATTTTCGACTTTATCAATGGGTTTCACGACGCAGCTAATTCAATTGCAACAATAGTTTCGACTAAAGTATTATCACCTTTTAAGGCGGTATTATGGGCGGCAGCTTTCAATTTTGTTGCTTTTTTTATTGCTAAATATATTATTGGTGAATTTGGAATTGCCAACACAGTTTCGAAGGCTGTGTTGGAACAATATGTTACGCTTCCGGTGATTTTTTCAGGGATTACAGCTGCTATAATGTGGAACTTACTAACCTGGTGGTTGGGTATTCCATCGTCATCATCACACACTTTGATTGGTGGATTTGCTGGTGCGGCGATTATGAGTACTATGGTTGCTAATGGATATACAACCTCGGGTTTTGAATCTATTAAAGGTGATGTGATTTTAAAAATTGCTTCCTTTATATTTTTGGCACCGCTTATCGGTATGATTGTTTCGTCGATATTGACCGTAATCATAATGCATATTTTTAAAAAATCAAATCCTCATAAGGCGAATATCTTATTCAAAAAATTACAATTGGTTTCGTCGGGTTTATTTAGTATTGGTCATGGTCTGAACGACTCGCAAAAAGTAATGGGCATTATTGCAGCTGCCTTATTAGCTGCTTATAATCAAAATGGTATTGATATGGGCGTTTATGCGCTTGGCGATATGCCAGACTGGGTTGCTTTCTCGTGTTTTGCCGTTATTTCGCTTGGAACTATGTCAGGAGGTTGGAAAATTGTAAAGACAATGGGTTCGCGCATAACCAAAGTTACGCCACTCGAGGGAGTAGCTGCCGAAACAGCCGGAGCTTTAACCCTTTATCTGACCGAAATGCTCAAAATACCTGTGAGCACTACGCATACCATTACAGGCTCCATTATTGGAGTTGGGGCTGTGAAACGGTTATCAGCTGTTCGCTGGGGCGTTACAAAAAGCTTGCTTGTGGCGTGGATTCTTACAATTCCGGTTAGTGCGGTGCTTGCAGCGCTTATTTTTCTTCTGGTAGGTTCACATTTGATGTAGGAAGTTGCTATAAAACAAAAAGCCTTGTAACCAAATGATTACAAGGCTTTTTTATTGGAATGAATTCAAAAACTATTTAACTGCTTCCAGCGCTTTTGCAATTGCTTTTTGAATACCATCAGCGTATTTACCTCCCGCCGAAGCAAAGAAAGGCTGTCCGCCACCACCACCCTGAATTTCTTTGGCAGCTTCGCGTGCAATATTCACTGCATTTAATCCACCAACAACTAAATCATCGCTTAATAATACGGTGATTGAAGGTTTACCATCGGCTACACAACCGGCTACAAAAAACAATTTTTCGGAATGGATATTACGAATCTGGAATGCTAATGTTTTTACCTGTTCAGTCGGCAGATTTCCTTCGAACCTTATTACTTTCACACCATTTATTTCTTTAGCCTCTGCATTCAATTTATCGCGCAATGCCAAAATTTGAACCTGTTGAAATGCTTCCATTTTTTTCTTCAAATCAGCATTTTCTTCCGTCATTTTTTTTAACGCATTCAAAATATCCGGTGCATTATTCATCAATTCTTTTGCTTCAGCAATTACATCCTGTTGTTTGTCAAGCAAATCTTCCACCGCTTTTCCGGTAATAGCTTCTATACGACGAATACCGGCTGCAATAGAACTTTCGGCCACTACACGCACCAAGCCGATATTTCCGGTTGCACTTACGTGTGTTCCTCCACACAGCTCCACTGAACTTCCGAACTGAATGACACGAACTGTCTCGCCATATTTTTCGCCAAACAAGGCCATAGCACCCATAGCTTGCGCTTCGGCAATTGGTGTTTCGCGTTTTTCCTGAAGAGGATAATTTTCGCGGATTTTACGGTTGGCAATAGCTTCTACAGCACGAATTTCTTCTTTGGTAAGTTTCTGGAAATGCGAGAAGTCGAAACGCAATGCTTCAGGACTTACAAACGAACCTTTTTGTTCTACGTGTGTTCCCAATACTTCGCGCAATGCTTCGTGAAGCAAGTGCGTAGCAGAGTGATTACATTCAGTAGCTTTACGTTTCTCAATATTAATGGATGCTGCAAATACTTCAGTCACATCAGCAGGTAAATTTTTAGCGATATGTACGGCTAAGTTATTTTCTTTCTTTGTGTCAATGATTTCAATCGTCTCGTTTTCCGATTTCAATACTCCGCTGTCGCCAACCTGACCACCCATTTCGGCATAGAAAGGCGTTTTTGAAAGTACTATTTGATAGAATTCCTGATTTTTTTGTTTTACTTTGCGGTAACGAAGAATTTCGGTATCCGCTTGCGTAAAATCATAACCCACAAATTCGCTGTCACCTTCGCGAACCGTAACCCAATCGCCGGTTTCGGTAGCAGCAGCATTGCGTGCACGCTCTTTTTGTTTTTGCATTTCAGCATTAAACTCTTCGATATCAACAGTCATATTGTTTTCACGAAGAATTAATTCCGTCAAATCAAGTGGAAAACCATAGGTATCATAAAGTGTAAACGCTATTTTTCCACTCAAAACATTAGAAACTTGTAAAAAAGCAGAACCTTGAGAAGCGCTCGTTCCCCTCTCCTCTGGGAGAGGGGTTAGGGGTGAGGTGATATGTTTATCAAGCAATTTGATACCTGTTTCCAATGTACGCAGGAACGATTCTTCTTCCTCTTTAATTACCTTTTCTATCAGTGTTTTTTGAGCAATTAATTCGGGATAGGCTTTACCCATAACATCGCCCAATACATTGATTAACTTATACATAAATGCCGAACGCTGACCTAAGAAGGTATAACCGTAACGCACGGCGCGACGCAAAATACGGCGGATGACGTAACCTGCTTTCGCATTCGAAGGCAATTGTCCATCGGTAATCGAAAATGCTATAGTACGAATATGGTCAGCGATAACGCGCATGGCGATATCGGTTTTTTCATTTTTGCCGTATTCAGCACCACAAACTTTACCAATTTCGGCAATAATCGGTGTAAATACATCGGTATCGTAGTTCGAGAGTTTTCCTTGCACAGCCATACAGAGTCGTTCAAAGCCCATGCCGGTATCAATTACTTTGGCAGGAAGTCCTTCGAGCGAGCCATCGGCTTTGCGGTTATACTGCATAAATACATTGTTCCATATTTCGATTACCTGCGGGTGACTTTCGTTTACAAGTGTCAATCCATCTACTTTAGCACGTTCGCTATCAGGACGAATATCGATATGAATTTCGGAGCAAGGGCCACATGGTCCCGTATCGCCCATTTCCCAGAAGTTGTCTTTTTTATTTCCGTTGATAATGCGGTCGGCTGGTAGGAATTGCGCCCAAATAGTAGCAGCTTCATCATCGCGCCCAAGACCTTCGGCAGGCGAACCTTCGAACACGGTAGCGTACAAACGGTTTTTGTCTAATTTCAACACTTCAGTCAGGTATTCCCATGCCCATTCGATAGCTTCTTTTTTGAAATAATCGCCAAACGACCAGTTGCCCAACATTTCGAACATAGTATGATGATACGTATCGTGTCCTACCTCTTCCAAATCGTTGTGTTTTCCGCTTACGCGCAAACATTTTTGCGAGTCGGCAACACGTGCATATTTAATGGGGTCGTTGCCCAGAATAATGTTTTTAAACTGATTCATTCCCGCATTGGTAAACATCAAAGTAGGATCATCTTTGATAACCATGGGAGCTGATGGTACAATTTTGTGGTCTTTCGATGCAAAAAAATCGAGAAAAGATTGACGAATTTCCTGTGAAGTCATATTAATATAATTGATATTTGCCCTACGGGCGATATTTACACTTCGTGTGATATTTGATTATATTTATTGATATTTGCCTTGCGGACAATATTTTGTTGACATTTTTCTTGATTTCTTTCGTGCGAAGCACAAAAATCTCAATATCGGCGAAGCCAACTATCGTGCGCAGCACAAATATCTCAATTATTTCAAGTTAAAAGACTGCAAAAGTACTTCAAATTTATTACTTTTGCATCAAAACTGACATTAAAAGTTTAGTTTTGTACCATAAATAAAACTAAAAACGGTAACAACTATTTGCTTTAAGAATAAATATACCGATTTTTGCATAAAATGCGATAGCAATTTTTTTCATGGCAAAAAAAATAAAGTTTCATTTCAACCCCGAAACGTTAAATTACGAACCAATCATTCAATCAGTTGCCGCGAAGGTAAAGCAGATTGTCATTCATTTATTTTCGGGCATTTCGCTTGGAGCACTTTTCTTTTTTGTATTTGTATCCACTTTTGATTCACCTGAAGAGAAACAACTTGGTCTGGAAAAGGGAAGAATGCAGGCACAATATAAAATTCTTCAACGTCAGTTAGATGAGGCACAAGAAGTAATGTCGGACCTGCAACAGCGCGATGACAATCTGTATAGGGTGATATTTCAGGCTGAGCCAATTCCTTACGAGGTACGAAGAGCAACTATTGCCAACACCGAATATTACGAGCAATTACTCGATATGACCAATTCGGAAATTGTTGCTACTACCACAAAAAAAATGGATGAAATCCGAAAACAAATCTATATACAATCCCGTTCATACGACGACATAGTAAAATTAGCCAAAAGCAAAGAGGAAATGCTCGAATGTATTCCTGCTATTCAACCGGTTATGAATAAGGATTTGAAAAAAATGGCTTCCGGTTATGGTTGGCGTATCGACCCTGTTTATCGAACTCGCAGGTTTCATGCAGGTATGGACTTTGCAGCGGCAGTCGGAACTGATATTTTTGCTACCGGAAACGGAACAGTTGTAGCAGCCGGCTGGCAACAGGGATACGGAAACTGTGTGCAAATTAACCATGGTTTTGGATACCTGACGCTTTACGGACACATGAGCCGCATTAAGGTTCGAAAAGGACAGAAAGTAAAACGTGGTGAAGTTATTGGCGACGTTGGTAATACAGGTAAATCTACCGGACCTCATTTGCATTACGAAGTGCATCTGCGCGGCCAGGTAATGAATCCGCATCATTTCTATTTTATGGACCTTTCGCCTGCTGAATACGACCGCATGATACAAATGAGCGATAATTCAGGACAGATGATGGATTAATACAGACAACAGAACAAAGAGCAAAGAAAAAAGACTTTAGAAAAGCTGCTGATAATATGAAATACAAAATAGATTCTGTTGAAAATCAAGGTTTTATCGGGATATTCGATTCGGGGTATGGCGGGCTTACAATTTTAAATGAAATTAAAAAGCAATTGCCTGAATATGATTATATTTACCTCGGCGATAACGCCCGTACACCTTATGGCACACGTTCGTATGAAGTGGTTTATAAATACACGCTCGAATGTGTGAAAAAATTATTCGACATGGGTTGTCGTTTGGTAATTCTGGCATGCAATACAGCTTCGGCAAAGGCACTACGAACAATTCAGCAGAATGATTTGCCCCAAATAGATTCTGAACGTCGTGTTCTTGGAGTAATCCGCCCTACAGTAGAAGTTATTGGATCTATCACAAAAACTGGTCATGTAGGCCTGCTGGCAACAGTTGGAACTGTTCAGTCGGAATCGTATCCGCTCGAAATACACAAAATTAATCCGGCAATAAAAGTTACATCCGAAGCATGTCCTATGTGGGTGCCACTTATTGAAAATAACGAACACATGGGTGATGGCGCTGATTATTTTGTAAAAAAGCATTTACAAAACATTCTCGCTTCCGACCCCGCAATTGACACACTTATACTTGGTTGTACGCATTACCCACTGCTAATCGATAAAATAAAGCAGTTTATTCCCCCTCAAATTCAAATTGTATCGCAAGGCGAATTGGTAGCTGTCAGTTTAGCAGATTATCTGAAACGTCATACTGAAATTGCTTCCAAATGTTCAAAAAATGGTACAATTCAGTATTTTACCACCGAATCTGTTGAAAAATTCAGCACCTCTGCTTCCATTTTCAGAAATGGAAAAATTGAAGCTCAACATTTGGAATTAGAATAGAGTTTATATAAGTTATTGTTTTATTGACCCCCAACCCCCAAATGGGGGCTAAAGATTGCGACTAATTAACTATTTTACGTTTATAAAAAATTTACAAACTACGTCTTAAAGCCCCCATTTGGGGGTTTGGGGGTCGAAAGTGAAATTGCTTTAAAAAGAGAAAAATGAATAATTTCTAACATATATAATCACTATTAATAACAAATAAGATGATTTCAAAAAGTCAGATAAAAAATATTACAGCTTTGTCGCACAAGAAAATGCGTGACGAGCAAGGTTTGTTTGTAGCTGAAGGTGAAAAGCTTATTTTAGATTTAATGTCTGCCTTTGAATTGAAAGAATGTTTTGCAACAAATGAATATTTGAACGAAAACAGAAACAGCAAAATTAAAAACTTACAGGAAATCAGTTTCGACGAATTAAAAAAAATATCGAATCAGAAATCCCCTCAGGGAATTTTAGCTGTTTTTAAAAAACCAACTCACACGCTATCAAATAATATAAACAGCGAGTTGAGCTTAGCACTCGATGACATTCAGGATCCGGGAAATCTGGGAACTATTATCCGCATTGCCGATTGGTTTGGCATACGCGATATTATTTGTTCCACACTTACTGCCGATGCTTTCGGGCCCAAAACAGTACAAGCGACAATGGGCGCTTTAGCACGGGTAAAAGTTCACTACACGGATTTAGAACAATATATTCGCCGGCTTCCTGCCGATTATCCGGTTTATGGTACTTTTATGGAGGGTAAAAATATTTTCACCGAAAAACTCACAGAAAATGGTATAATAGTTATGGGCAATGAAGGAAACGGCATTTCCAAGTGTATTTCGGCATTAATTAACCGTAGGATTACTATCCCGAATTATCCACAAAACGAAGCCACATCCGAATCATTGAATGTAGCTGTGGCTACGTCCGTAGTATGTGCCGAATTTCGCAGGCGACTACTGTAAGTTTTTATTTAAAGTTTATTTTTTTCACTTTGTAACCCATCGAAAGCAGTATATCTGCAATTTTCACTCTGAAATCTCCCTGAACCAATATTTCACCGTCACGTGAAGATCCACCCGCTCCGCACTTCACTTTCAGCAATTTTGCCAATTCCCGTAACTCGACATCTGTGCCCTGAAACTCCGTTACCAACGTAGCCGGTTTTCCGTTGCGCTTATCCAACTCTACCCGTAATGGCTCCTTTTGCTTCTTATTCGATTCAGGAACTTCTATTTCCTGTATGTCTTCACCTTCGGGTAAATCTGCTTTTAACCCGCTCAATTTATCTCTCCAATCCATTTATTTCAGTTTATAAAGTTCGTAAAGTTTGTAATGTTAATCTATTCATGAACACATCAACACATCAACATATCAACACATCAAAACATCATTTTTCTGAAAAATTCCCAAATAATAACGCCACCTGTAACACTTACATTGAGTGAATGCTTGGTTCCATATTGAGGAATTTCAACACAACCATCGCACATATCCACCACCGACTGTTGTACACCCTTTACTTCATTTCCCAGAATAACAGCGTATTTTTCGTTTCTGTTGAGTTCCAAATCAGTTAAAAGTGTGCTACCTGCAACCTGCTCAATGGCTAATACCGTATAGCCCTCATTTTTCAACTGGATTACAGCTTCGTGTGTATCTTCAAAATAAGTCCAGTTCACTGTATTTTCGGCTCCAAGTGCTGTTTTATGAATTTCGGCATGTGGAGGAGTGCTCGTAATACCACAAAGATAAACTGCTTCAATTAAAAATGCATCGCCGGTTCGAAAAACCGACCCTACATTGTGGAGGCTACGCACATTGTCGAGCACTACAACTAAAGGTAATTTAGGAGATTCTTTAAACTCATCAGGCGTTAGCCGATTCATTTCTGTAATTTTCAGTTTTTTCATTTAGAATATGTATTTCACATTTTGAAAAATTCAGAACAAAAAAAAATCATTTAAACAAGTTAGCTATCAATGTAATAGCTGTTTCAATAATTGTATCACGCCCATTTTGGGTATCAGCAGGATTTAAATCCACTTTTACATCCGGCTCAATTCCCCATTCTGTATGCTGCATGGCTGCATCGTACATCGGACTTGAAGAAAAACGCACCATCCATCCATTGGGTAGCTCACTCGAAATGGGCAAACCACCTCCCCCACCCGAGTTGTCGCCAACAATTACAGCATTGGGCGCTAATTTCATACGTACAATAAACGAATTGGTGGCACTGTATGACATACGGTTCGATAGAACAACCACAGGGCGTTGCCATTTAATGCTTTCGTGGGCAGGTGTTTTAATCGCTACCGGTTTTGAGAAATCGGAATGCCCGTTACCCGTTTTATGTTGCATATATCCTGTAACAGTTTCATCTGTAAAAAAATAAGATGCAAATTGTTCCGATAAATCTAAATATCCCCCTCCATTGTTTCGCACATCAATAATTAATCCTTTACAATCTTTGAAATAGGTAAAAATATGACTTATATTGGCATCAGTAAACCGTTCTGAAAAATCGCCATAATATATATAGCCAATTTCATTATTCTGTATTTTTGCATAACGAAGTCCGTTTACTGCAAAATACTCTGTCCCAAGATACCTGTTATTATAAATCAATGATGAACTAAAATTGGCAGGATAATCGGTAAACCACTTCCAGTATCTGCTTGTATTAAAATCAGAATATAAATTTACATGCCCATCTTTCAATTCGCTCAGCAGCTGACCAAACAAAGTAAACAATTCATAATCAGTCATGTTTGTATCTACACGTTCTTTATACACATTATGTATGGAGTCCCAGTTTATCTGTTTATAATCGAGATAACAATAACGCGTATCCATAATATTCCATAACGCTTCAAAATTTCCAACATGATTATTTTCCTTTGTAACAGGTTCGTCAACACAGCTATAAAATGTGGACAGGAAAATAAAAGCAATAAGTAGAATTTTATTCATCAGGTAAATGTTTTAGCTGTATTGAAACAAAAAAACGAAACTTCCCTATAAGAAATTTCGCTTTTTTGCATGATATATTGATGCTAAATAAATTACTCAGCAGCTTTCGCTTCTTCAGCAGCAGGAGCCTCAGCAACAGGTGCAGCAACCGGCTCAGCAGCAACAGTTTCAGCTTTTTTAGCCGCGCTCGAACGACGTGTACGTGCAGCTTTCTTAGTTGCTTTCTCCTTCAACATATTTTCGTTGTAATCAACTAACTCGATTATACACATTTCGGCATTATCACCGAGACGGAAACCGGTACGTAAAATACGTGTGTAACCACCCGGACGAGTAGCAATTTTTTGCGAAATATTCTGAAACAGTTCAGTAACTGCCTCTTTGTTTTGCAAATATGAAAATACAGTACGACGAGAATGTGTAGTATCGTCTTTACCTTTCGTAAGCAGAGGCTCTACATAAACCTGAAGTGCTTTCGCTTTTGCAAGCGTAGTAGCAATGCGTTTATGTTGAATCAGAGAGATTGCCATATTCGACAACATTGCCTTTCTGTGAGCCGTTTTACGGCCTAAATGGTTGAATTTTTTATTGTGTCTCATTTCTTTACTCTTTATCTAATTTATACTTTGAAAGGTCCATTCCGAAAGACAAATTCAGGCTTTCTAATTTCTCATCCAACTCTGTAAGCGATTTTTTACCGAAGTTGCGGAATTTCAGCAAATCGTGTTTATGGAAACCGGCCAATTCGCCTAAAGTTTCAACATCAGCTGCCTTAAGGCAATTTAATGCACGAACTGAAAGTTCCAAATCAGTTAATTTTGTCTTCAAAAGCTGACGCATGTGCAAAATCTCTTCATCAAATTCGTCAGTTTCTTCACCTTCTACCACTTCGAGCGAAATTTTTTCGTCGCTGAAAAGCATAAAGTGATGAATCAAAATTTTTGCTGCTTCTTTCAAAGCATCTTTAGGATGAATTGAACCATCAGAACTGATTTCAATCACTAATTTTTCGTAATCAGTAATCTGCTCAACGCGGTAATTTTCGATTGTATATTTTACATTACGAATAGGTGTAAAAATAGCATCGATAGGAATAATTCCCACTTCGCTGTTTGTTACCTTATTATCTTCGGCGGGCGAATAACCACGTCCTTTGCTAACAGCGATATCAATCTGGAAATTGGCTGAAGAATCGAGCTCACAAATCACCAAATTAGGATTTAAAACCTCGAATCCGGTAAAATATTTACCTATATCACCCGCTTTAAATTCAGTTACACCCGATACATTAATCGTAACCTTTTCGCTGTCGATATCCTCAACAATTTGTTTGAAACGAACTTGCTTCAGGTTTAGAATAATGTTGGTAACATCATCTATCACACCAGGAATAGTAGAATACTCGTGATCGACACCGGCTATTTTAATCGATGTAATTGCAAAACCTTCTAATGAAGACAATAGAATGCGGCGTAAAGCATTACCAATAGTAATACCGTAACCCGGTTCAAGAGGACGAAATTCAAACTTACCGTGAAATGCGTCAGCCTCCAACATAATAACCTTTTCAGGTTTTTGAAATGCTAATATAGCCATGGTTTTACTTATTATTTAGAGTACAACTCAACGATTAATTGTTCTTTGATATTTTCAGGAATATCTTCACGTTCCGGAATGTGTAGATAAACACCTGATAATGAAGCAGCATTAAATTCAATCCATGGATATTTTGTATGGTTGAATCCGTTTAATGAAGCTGCAATTACTTCCATCGATTTGTCTTTTTCGCGAACAGCTACAACCTGACCAGGACGTACCTGATAAGAAGCGATATTCACCACTTTACCATCAACAGTAATGTGCTTGTGGCTAACCAACTGACGGGCACCATCGCGTGTTGGTGCAAAACCCAAACGATAAACGATATTATCCAAGCGTGATTCCAATAATTGTAATAATACCTCACCGGTTACACCTTTGGTACGTTGTGCTTTTTCATACAGATTACGGAATTGTTTTTCCAACACACCGTAAGTATATTTTGCTTTTTGTTTTTCGCGCAACTGAATACCGTACTCCGATGTTTTTTTACGACGGTTTTGTCCGTGTTGTCCCGGAGGGTAATTCTTTTTCGCTAAAACCTTATCCGGTCCGTAGATAGCTTCGCCTAACTTACGGGCAATTCTTGATTTTGGTCCAATATATCTTGCCATTGTTCTTTATGATTTTTAGTGTAAAAATGAAAAAATTAAACGCGTCTGCGTTTCGGAGGACGACATCCATTGTGTGGAAGTGGTGTAACATCTATAATCTCAACAACCTCGATACCTGCACCATGTACAGTACGAATAGCAGATTCACGACCATTACCCGGACCTTTAACATACGCTTTCACTTTGCGCAATCCTAAATCAAAAGCCACTTTCGAGCAGTCCTGAGCTGCCATTTGAGCAGCATAAGGAGTGTTTTTCTTTGAGCCACGGAAACCCATTTTACCTGCCGACGACCATGAAATTACCTGTCCGGCACCGTTTGTAAGGGTTACAATAATATTGTTAAATGATGAATGAACATGCAATTGTCCCACTCCATCCACTTTTACAATTCTTTTCTTGGCTGCAACTGTTTTCTTTGCCATATTTTTAAATAATTTTTTTAGCTTTTCTAAAATTCGCTAACAGTTAAACCTTATTTAGTTGCTTTTTTCTTGTTTGCAACTGTTTTCTTTTTACCTTTACGAGTACGAGCATTGTTTTTCGTACTTTGTCCTCTCAATGGGAGGCCGATACGGTGACGAACTCCACGGTAACAACCAATATCCATCAAGCGTTTGATGTTTAGTTGTACTTCCGAACGAAGATCACCCTCTACTTTGTATCCGGCGCCAATGATTTCGCGGATTTTAGCTGCCTGGTCGTCAGTCCAATCTTTTACTTTGATGTTGATATCAACACCAGCTTCTTCTAAAATCTTTTTTGCATTACTGCGACCTATTCCGTAGATATAAGTCAATCCAACTTCCCCACGTTTGTTTTGGGGTAAATCTACTCCTACAATTCTTATAGCCATAAACTTAATTTATTTTGCTTATAAAATTTTTATTATCCCTGACGTTGTTTGTACTTGGGATTTTTTTTGTTAATAACGTACAAGCGACCTTTACGACGTACAATTTTACAATCGTCGGTACGCTTTTTTACTGATGCTCTTACTTTCATATTCTGAAGATATTTAATTTGTTTTTCTTCTTATTTGTAACGGAACGATATTCTACCTTTCGATAAATCGTAAGGCGACATCTCAACTTTCACTTTATCGCCGGGTAAAATTTTAATATAATGCATACGCATTTTACCCGAAATGTGAGCTGTTATAACGTGACCGTTTTCCAGTTCGACACGAAACATAGCATTTGATAATGCTTCAATAATAGTTCCGTCCTGTTCAATTGCTGCTTGTTTGGCCATAAATTACACTGCTTTGTTGCCTAATACTTGTTCTATATATTCGAATGTTGATAAAATATCTGCTTTACCACGACGTATTGCTATGGAATGCTCAAAGTGAGCGGACACTTTACGGTCGACTGAGCGTGTTGTCCAACCATCATTATCAAACGTCAATTGCCTCTTTCCCATATTAATCATAGGTTCAATGGCTATTGTCATTCCCGATTTAAGCATTACACCATTTCCACGTCGTCCGTAGTTTGGAACTTCTGGAGCTTCGTGTAAATTGCGTCCAACTCCATGTCCAATCATCTCACGTACCACAGAGTAACCTCTGTTTTCGCAATACTCCTGAATAGCATAACCCACATCGCCTAATCGTTTGCCTTCCTGCGCCTGTTCGATACCCTTGTAAAGCGACTCTTTGGTTGTACGAAGTAAATCAATAACTTCAGGTTTTACTTCTCCAACACAAAATGTGTAGGCAGAATCGCCATGAAATCCGTTTTTATATACTCCGCAATCAACCGAAACAACATCGCCTTCTTTTAATACAACTTTATCTGAAGGAATTCCATGCACAACTTCATCGTTGACCGATGTACAAATTGATTTTGGATAATTCAGATAACCCAGAAATCCGGGAACGCCACCATTGTCGCGTATGAATGTATCAGCAAGTTTATTTAAATCTTCAGTTGTTACACCGGGGGCAACAATTTTAGCAATTTCGGCTAACGTTTTAGCAACTATCTGATTACTGATTCGAAGTAATTCAATTTCTTCGTCAGACTTCAAATATATCGTATTTTTACCCATTAGTAAGCCGAAACTCCGCCTGTGCGACCTTTAATACGTCCCGATTTCATTAATCCATCGTAATGACGCATCAACAAGTGACTTTCAATCTGTTGTAATGTATCCAGCACAACACCTACAAGGATTAACAATGAGGTTCCACCAAAGAACTGTGCAAACTCCTGATTGATACCTAGTAAAGAGGCAAATGAAGGCATGATAGCTACAATTGCAAGGAAAATAGATCCCGGCAATGTGATACGCGACATAACATCATCTAAGTATTCAGCGGTACGTTTACCCGGCTTAATTCCAGGAATAAAGCCATTGTTACGCTTCATCTCTTCAGCCATCTGAGTAGGGTTAATGGTAATTGCAGTATAGAAATACGTAAAAGCAATAATCATTACACCAAATACAAAGTTGTACCAAAATCCGGTGTTATTCATAAATGCACCAACGAAGCTACTTACAGTTTCGGAATGTGCAAAACCAGCCAAAGTTACCGGAATAAACATAATTGCCTGCGCAAAAATGATAGGCATTACACCTGCAGCATTCACTTTAAGCGGAATATACTGACGTACGCCACCATATTGTTTGTTACCAACTACACGTTTAGCATATTGTACCGGAATTTTGCGTGTTCCCTGAACCAACATAATAGAAGCAGCGATAACGAGCAACAAGAAAATAATCTCGAGCAGGAACATTACCAAACCACCACCATTATCGGTAAGGCGCGACGCAAATTCTTTGATAACAGCACCCGGGAAACGCGAAATAATACCAACAAGAATGATAAATGAAATACCATTACCAATACCTTTGTCGGTAATACGCTCTCCGAGCCACATTACAAACATACTACCACCGGCAAGAATCAATGTAGACGAGATAGTAAACCAAATACTGCTAACCATAGGCGAACCGGCCTGAGCCATTTGTACACTAAGATTAATCAGATAAGACGGACCCTGAAGCAATAAAATTGCAACTGTAAGGTAACGTGTGTATTGGTTCATCTTCCGACGACCACTTTCGCCTTCGCGCTGTAACTTTTGAAAATAAGGTACAGCGATAGACAAAAGCTGAATCACAATCGATGCCGATATATAGGGCATAATACCTAATGCAAATACCGAAGCATTTGCAAAGGCACCACCAGAGAACATATCCAACAATGCTAATAAACCACCACTGGTTTGAGCTTTCAACGCCGATAACGCGGTTGGGTCAATACCCGGAAGTACAATGAATGAACCAAAACGGTAAACCAATACAAACAACGCGGTTGTTAGCAGGCGACTACGAAGGTCTTCAATTTTCCAGATATTTTTTAGTGTCTCGATGAATTTCATGTGCTTATAATTTTACTACGGTTCCACCTGCGGCTACGATAGCTTCTTCGGCCGATTTCGAAAATGCGTTTGCTTCAACTTCAATTTTTTGAGTAAGCGTACCTTTACCAAGTACTTTTACCAAAGCTGTTTTTGAAATAAAACCGGCAGTACGTAATTCGTTCAAACCAATTTTAGTCAATTTTTGAGCAATAGCAAGTGCTTCCAATGTCTCGATGTTAATAGCTTTGTATTCAACGCGATTAACGTTTTTGAAGCCAAATTTAGGCAAACGACGTTGAATTGGCATCTGACCACCTTCGAAACCAATTTTCTTGGAATAACCCGAACGTGACTTTTGACCTTTGTGCCCCTGAGTAGAAGTTCCACCTAAACCTGAACCGGTACCACGACCGATACGTTTGCGTGTTTTAACAGAACCAACTGCGGGGGTTAAATTACTTAAGTTCATATCTTTTTATTTAAAGAGTCTTTGAGAATACTAATTATTTAATCACTTCTACCAGATGTTTCACTTTAGCAACCATTCCTAAAATAGAAGGAGTGGCTTCGTGTTCAACTACGGCATTCATTTTTTTCAAACCCAATGCTTCCAAAGTCAACTTCTGATCTTTAGGCGATTTGATTTTACTGCGAACCTGTTTAATTTTTATTGTTGCCATGTTTCTTTATAAATTAACCGTTAAACACTTTACTTAAAGAAACTCCGCGGTTTTGAGCTACAGTCTGAGCATCGCGCAATTCACCCAAAGCCACGATAGTAGCTTTTACAAGGTTATGCGGATTCGATGAACCTTTTGACTTCGCCAATACGTCGGTAATTCCCACACTTTCCAATACTGCACGCATCGCACCACCCGCTTTTACTCCGGTACCGTGTGAAGCAGGTTGAATATACACCTGTGCACCACCGAATTTTGAGAGTTGCTCGTGAGGTATAGTTCCGTTTAATACAGGAACTCTGATCAGGTTCTTTTTGGCAGCTTCAGTACCTTTTGCAATAGCAGCAGTTACTTCGCCGGCTTTACCAAGACCCCAGCCTACAATACCATCTTCGTTACCTACCACAACAATAGCCGAAAAGCTGAACGTACGTCCCCCTTTGGTTACTTTTGTAACACGGTTTACAGCTACTAATCTGTCCTTTAATTCCAGATCGTTGGTTGATTTTACTTTATTCATATTATTTGTTGCCTTACCTGATTAAAATTTGAGACCTGCTTCGCGAGCTGCGTCGGCCAATTGTTTAACTCTACCATGATACAAATAACCGTTACGGTCAAATACCACTTCCGAAATACCTGCTTCCTGAGCAGCTTTAGCTACTAATGCACCTACTTTGGCAGCTTGCTCAATTTTAGCAACTTTTTCTTTTAATCCCAACGACGAAGCTGAAGCTAATGTTATACCTTTAACATCGTCGATAACCTGAGCGTAAATCTGAGCATTACTGCGGAATACGGTCAAACGTGGTTTTTCAGCTGTACCCGAAATTTTGTGACGGATATGCGCTTTAATTCTTATTCTTCTATCTGATTTTCCTGACATAATTTCACCTATTTACGTTAATTATTTTTTACCGGCCGATTTTCCTGCTTTACGACGTACAACTTCACCCTGGAAGCGAACACCTTTACCTTTGTAAGGTTCAGGTTGACGGAATGAGCGGATTTTAGCACACACCTGACCGATTAATTGTTTGTCGGCACTTTCCATGATAATCAAAGGATTCTGATTACGTTCGGTTTTTGTTTCAACTTTAATTTCGGCTGGTAAACCTAAAAATATATTATGTGTATAACCAAGTGCAAGTTCCAAAACCTGACCCTGATTAGAAACACGATAACCTACACCAATCAATTCGAGTACTTTTTTGTAACCTTCAGAAACACCTGTTACCATATTCTGAATCAATGCACGATACAAACCGTGATTTGCACGATTTTGCTTTTCATCGTCGGGACGAATAACAGTCAATATGTTACCTTCAATTTCGATGCTGATGTTAGGATTAATTTCCTGTGATAATGTGCCTTTTGGGCCTTTTACGGTTACAACACTATCTTGTACCGTTACTGTTACTCCGGCAGGAATACTAATGGGCAATTTTCCAATTCTTGACATTTTTCTTTCCTCCCTTTATTAATAAACGTAACATATAACCTCACCACCAACTTTCAGGTCGGCAGCTTCTTTGTTGGTCATTACACCTTTCGAAGTAGAAAGGATTGCAATACCCAAACCATTTAATACACGTGGCATTTCTTTATAGCCAACATATTGACGTAAACCCGGAGTAGAAACACGAATAAGTTTCTTGATGGAGTTTACTTTGTTTACCGGATCGTATTTCAGAGCTATTTTAATAGTGCCCTGAGGTCCGTCTTCTACAAATTTGTAGTTTAGGATATACCCCTTTTCGTGCAGAATGCGGGTAACTTCCTTTTTTAAGTTCGATGCAGGAACTTCCACCACACGGTGGTTAGCTTTAATAGCATTCCGCAATCGGGTTAAATAATCTGCGATTGGATCTGTCATAAAAATTGTTTTTAAATTGATCCCGGCTATCGGGACAATATTTAATTATTTACTATTTGATAATTTACCATTTACAATTTAAAACCACCAACCAAATGGTAAATTGTAAATAGATAAATGGTAAATGTATTTTTTACCAGCTTGCTTTTTTCACTCCGGGGATTAAGCCTTTCGAAGCCATTTCGCGGAACTGAATACGTGAAATTCCGAACTGACGCATATATCCTTTCGGACGACCAGTAATACTGCAACGATTGTGCAGACGGATAGGCGACGAGTTACGTGGAAGTTCCTGTAGAGCATCGTAGTTGCCTTCGGCCAGGATTTGTTCACGTTTTGCAGCATATTTAGCAATCAGCTTGGCTCTTTTCACCTCGCGGGCTTTCATTGATTCTTTTGCCATTGTATTTTCTAATTAGTTTTTCTTAAATGGTAATCCGAATTCTTTCAATAAAGCGAAACCTTCTTCGTCGGTACTTGCTGTGGTTACAAATGTAATATTCATACCCAACAAACGACTAATGTTATCGATATTGATTTCAGGGAAAATAATTTGCTCAGTGATACCAAGCGTATAGTTTCCACGTCCGTCTAATTTGTTTTCGATACCTTTAAAGTCGCGAACACGAGGTAAAGCTACACGTACAAGTCTTTCGAGAAACTCATACATTTTGTCGCCACGCAAAGTTACACGAACACCAATTGGCATTTTTTTACGTAACTTAAAGTTCGAAACGTCCTTTTTTGACATTGTAGCAACCGCTTTCTGTCCCGAAATAGTTGTCATTTCGTTGATAGCCACTTCGATAATTTTCTTATCAGCCACTGCTATACCAAGTCCCTGGTTCAATACGATTTTCTCTAATTTAGGAGCTTGCATTACTGAGCTATAGCCAAATTCTTTCATTAACGCAGGAACGATACGTTCTCTGTAGTCGTTTTTTAAACTTGCTGTATTCATCTTAAATTTCCTCTCCTGATTTTTTAGAAATACGTACTAATTTTCCTTCAGCATTTAATTTGCGTCCAACACGAACAGGCTTTCCTTTTTCAACCGGATTAAGGTTCGAAATATGAATAGCAGCTTCCTGTTTAACAATACCACCCTGAGGACTTTTTGCATTTGGTTTGGTGCTCTTCGACACCAAGTTCACACCTTCTACGATAGCACGTTGTTTCTCAACAAGTACTTCCAACACGCGTCCGGTTTTGCCTTTGCTCGAACCGGCGTTTACGTAAACGGTATCTCCTTTTTTAATATGTAATTTACTCATCTTAAATTATTTTTTTTCGAAGATTAAAGCACTTCAGGTGCAAGTGATATGATTTTCATGTTAGTTGCACGCAATTCGCGGGCTACCGGGCCGAAAATACGGCTTCCACGGATTTCACCAGAATTGTTTAAAAGCACACATGCATTATCGTCGAAACGAATATAAGAACCGTCGGGACGACGAACTTCTTTTTTCGTACGAACAACAACTGCTTTCGAAACGATACCCTTTTTGATATCAGAAGAAGGTATTACACTCTTTACTGTTACCACAATAATATCGCCTAATGTAGCGTAACGTTTGCTGGTTCCTCCTAATACACGGATACAAAGTGCTTCTTTAGCACCCGAGTTATCCGCTACTGTGAGTCTTGATTCTTGTTGTATCATAATTACTTAACTCTTTCGATAATTTCAGTTAATCTCCATCTTTTTAGTTTACTCAGCGGGCGAGTTTCCATTATACGAACTGTATCACCAATGTTACATTCGTTTTTCTCGTCATGAGCATGATATTTTTTTGTCTTATTTACGAATTTACCGTAAATAGGGTGTTTTTCTTTCCATTTTACAGCTACTGTTATGGTTTTTTCCATTTTGTTACTGAAAACGACACCCGTTCTTTCTTTTCTTAAATTTCTTGTTTCCATCAGAGTCTGATTTTATTGATTTATTTCGCGCTGACGCAATTCCGTTGCAAGGCGTGCGATTGTACGACGTACCACTTTAATCTGCGATGGATTGTCAAGCGGAGAAATGGCATGATTCAATTTCAAACGTACTAATTGTTCATTTTCAACATCCATACGTTCCTGAATCTCCTTTGTGTTTAATTCTTTTATTTCTCTTGTTTTCATATTCATTACACATTTACAGAGGTGAAATCATAATCGCGTCTTACCACGAATTTAGTTGTCACGGGTAGTTTTTGAGCAGCTAAGCGTAAAGCTTCTTTTGCAATTTCGAACGGAACACCTTCCACTTCGAACAACATACGTCCCGGAGTTACAGGAGCCACAAATCCTTCGGGTGCACCTTTACCTTTACCCATACGTACCTCAGCAGGCTTTTTGGTAATAGGTTTATCGGGGAACACGCGTATCCAGATTTGACCCTGACGTTGCATATAACGGGTAACAGCAATACGAGCAGCTTCAATTTGGCGACCGGTAAGCCATTTGGATTCTAAAGATTTAATTCCGAAAGAACCGAACGCCAATTGATTACCTCTTTGGGCATTTCCTTTCATGCGCCCTTTTTGCTGTCTCCTGAATCTTGTTTTTTTAGGTTGTAACATAATTATTTACTTCTATCAAATTCATTAATAACAGTTAGTTTTTTCTCTTTTTAAAACCACCTTTACCACCACGGTCGTTACGATCTTTGCGATCGCTGCGCTCGTTGTTATTGAAGCGGTCGCCTCCACGAGAGGCCTCTTTAGTAGCAGCAAAGTTTGGTGATAAATCCTTTTTGCCATAAACTTCGCCACGGCAAATCCATACTTTGATACCAATGATACCTACTTTGGTCAATGCTTCAGCATGAGCATAGTCAATATCGGCTCTGAATGTATGAAGTGGTGTACGACCTTCTTTATACATTTCCGAACGTGCCATCTCAGCACCATTCAAACGACCCGACACCATGATTTTAATACCTTCGGCACCCAGACGCATGGTAGAAGCGATTGCCATTTTAGTAGCACGACGGTAAGCAATTTTACCTTCAACCTGGCGAGCCACGTTGTTTGCTACAATAACAGCATCCAATTCAGGACGTTTGATTTCGAAAATATTAATTTGAATATCCTTGTCGGTTACTTTCTTTAATTCTTCTTTCAATTTGTCAACTTCCTGTCCGCCTTTACCGATAATAATACCGGGACGAGCAGTCATAACAGTGATAGTTACAAATTTAAGCGTACGTTCAATAACGATACGAGAAATGCTTGCTTTAGCCAGACGGGCATTCAGGTATGTTCTGATTTTGTGGTCTTCCAATATGGTATCACCATAATTATTTCCACCGTACCAGTTTGAATCCCATCCACGGATAATTCCTAAGCGGTTACTTATCGGATTAATTTTTTGTCCCATCGAGCAATTAATTTTCGTTATCGTTAGTAATTTTAGTATCTACAAATATGGTAACGTGGTTCGAACGTTTGCGAACACGATAACCACGACCCTGCGGAGCTGTGCGTAAACGTTTCAACATTGTTGCTGAATCCACATATACTTTACTTACATATAATTCTACGTTGTCAGCTTTTTGTTCGGTTTTGGCTTCCCAGTTCGAAACTGCTGATTTCAGTAATTTTTCTAATCTGCCAGAAGCTTCTTTCGACGAGAATTTCAGTACGCTTAACGCTTTGTTAACTTCCATTCCACGAATTAAATCGGCCATAAGGCGCATTTTGCGTGGAGAAGTTGGCACGTCGTTTAGCTTAGCAAAATAAAGCGATTTGTTTGCTTCTTTTCTGGCATCGGCTGATATTTTTTTTCTTGCACCCATTTTCTTATGAAATGTTTATTTTTTCTTGTTTAAAATTTCAATGGATTATTTTTTCTTACCACCGTGACCGCGGAAGTTACGAGTAGGCGAAAATTCACCTAACTTGTGACCAACCATATTTTCGGTTACGTAAACAGGTATGAATTTGTTTCCATTGTGAACTGCGATAGTGTGACCTACAAAATCAGGTGAAATCATTGTAGCGCGAGACCATGTTTTAACAACGGTTTTTTTACCGCTTTCATTCATGGCTAAGACTTTCTTCTCGAGCTTCAGATTTATAAAAGGTCCTTTTTTTAATGAACGGCTCATATTATTTACTTACTTTTTCTGATTATTTTTTCTTTCTTTCAATAATATACTGGCTCGACTGTTTCTTAGGAGCACGTGTTTTGTACCCTTTAGCTAACAAGCCTTTGCGAGAACGTGGGTGTCCACCGGATGAACGACCTTCACCACCACCCATGGGGTGATCAACGGGGTTCATAGCTACACCACGTACACGTGGACGACGTCCTAACCAGCGTGAGCGACCTGCTTTACCTGATCTCTCAAGTGCATGATCCGAGTTACCAACCGTTCCGATTGTTGCTTTACATGTAGCAAGAATCTTACGAACCTCACCCGAAGGCAATTTGATAATAGCATATTTATCTTCGCGCGACGTTAACTGAGCAAACGTACCGGCCGAACGAACCATAGCGGCTCCCTGACCCGGACGTAATTCAATGTTATGAATTATTGTACCCAGTGGAATGTTTTGCAAAGGCAATGTATTGCCAACCTCAGGAGCAGCTTTTTCTCCCGAAAGAACTACCTGACCTACCTGCAATCCGTTTGGTGCAAGAATGTATGTTTTTTCGCCATCAGCATAATAAAGCAAAGCGATACGTGCCGAACGATTCGGATCGTACTCGATGCTTTTTACTGTAGCCGGAACACCATCTTTGTTGCGTTTAAAGTCAATTACTCTATATTTCTTCTTGTGACCGCCACCAATGTAGCGCATGGTCATTTTACCATCATGGTTACGACCTCCGGATTTTCCTCCGCCTGTCACAAGAGATTTTTCTGGTGCACTCGCAGTAATTGTGTCGAATGTACCAATAATCTTGTGTCTTTGCCCCGGTGTTGTGGGGTTTAATTTACGTACAGCCATTTATATTTATTTTACAATTTATCTATTTACAATTTACCATTTCCAATTCTCAAAAAAATCAAATTGTAAATGGTAAATTAATTAATAGTAAATGATTTTAGATGTTGCTATAAAAATCAATTTGTTCTCCGTCCTTCACTGTTACAATGGCTTTTTTATAGGCTGATGTTTTTCCGTTGATAACACCGCTTTTAGTAAAACGGTTCTTTTTCTTTGGAGCTACAATCAGTGTATTCACCTCAGTAACAGTTACATTATACATTGCTTCTACAGCCTGTTTAATTTCAATCTTGTTAGCGTCTTTCTGAACTTTAAAGCCAAAACGGTTTAGTTTCTCGCCCAGCTGAGTCATCTTTTCTGTAACGATTGGTTTTATTATAATTCCCATTTCTTAACCTCCTTATGCTTTAAAAATTTGTTCAATTGCTGATACCGATTCCACAGTTAACACTAAAGTCTTCGCATTGAGCACAGAGTAAGTGTTTAATTCTGAGGCGGTTACAACGTTAATACCCGTTAAATTACGAGCCGACAAATATACGTTTTTATTTGCAATTGGTAAAACAATTAACGGTTTTTTATCAACTACCTGCAAGTTTTTTGCAATTGTTACAAATTCTTTAGTTTTTGGTGTTGCAAAATCCAACACATCAACTACTGTAATTAAACCATTTGCAGCTTTGTATGACAGCGCTGATTTACGTGCCAATTGTTTTACTTTTTTGTTCAGCTTAAAGCTGTAATCGCGTGGCGTGGGTCCAAACATACGGCCTCCACCTACACGAACACCCGATTTAATATCACCGGGACGAGCACCGCCTCCACCTTTCTGACGACCAAGCTTGCGAGTACTTCCTGCTAATTGACTACGGCCTTTTGACGAGTGAGTTCCCTGACGTTGGTTTGCCAAATATTGTTTCACATCTAAATAAATAGCATGGTCGTTTGGCTCAATACCGAAAACTGCATCGCTTAACGATACTACCTTACCGGTGTCTTCTCCTTTAATATTTACTACTTTCAGTTCCATGATTATTTATTAATGATTACGATTGAACCTTTAGCTCCCGGCACAGAACCTTTAATTAACACAAGGTTGTGTTCGGGTATTACTTTTAAAACCTGTAGGTTTTGCACAGTGATTTGATCGCCACCAGTGCGGCCACCCATGCGCATACCTTTAAATACTCGTGAAGGATACGAAGAAGCACCCAACGAACCCGGCGCACGTAAACGGTTGTGCTGTCCGTGTGTAGACTGTCCTACCCCACCAAATCCGTGACGTTTTACAACGCCCTGGAAACCTTTACCTTTCGAAGTTCCAACTACATCCACAAATGTGTTTTCTTCGAACAATTCGCAGGTGATTGTATCACCCAATTTGAATTCTGATTCAAATCCTTTGAACTCAACCAAGTGTCTTTGTGCGTCTACTCCGGCTGCTTTAAAATGACCAGCCTCCGCTTTGTTGGTATGTTTTTCATTTTTTGGTTGAAAACCTACCTGTACAGCTTCGTAACCGTCATTATCAACAGTTTTGATTTGAGTAACAACACAAGGACCTGCTTCGATAACAGTGCATGGTACATTTTTACCATCGGCACTGAAAACGGATGTCATTCCGATTTTTTTTCCTAATAATCCTGGCATTTCAATTGTTGTTTAAATGACCCCTAACCCCTAAAGGGGGAACGGCCTTGTTTATTGATATATTTGCTATAAGTTACGTGTTACGAGTCACAAGAACTCAAAAACGCAACAAATTATTTACATTCCGAATTACTTGTAACTAAATACTCGTAACTCGCAACTAAATCAGACTTTAATTTCAACTTCTACTCCACTTGGCAATTCCAATTTCATCAATGCATCAACAGTTTTAGCTGAAGAATTGTAAATGTCGATAAGACGTTTATAAGATGAAAGTTCGAACTGCTCACGTGATTTTTTGTTTACGAAAGTCGAACGGTTTACAGTAAAAATACGTTTGTGAGTTGGCAATGGAATTGGACCACTAACTACAGCACCGGTAGCTTTTACTGTTTTTACGATTTTTTCGGCTGATTTGTCAACCAAATTGTGATCGTAAGATTTTAGTTTAATACGAATTTTTTGACTCATTGTCTTTAATATTTATTTTGATTTATAAATTGTTTGAATCTCCCAATAAGAGTCATTCACTATTGGGTGATTCAACAATTTTCGTTTTTTCTTTTACTGTTGACTATTTACTGTCAACTATAAACTTCTTAAAGAAGTTCCACTTTTCCCTTAGCCTCAGCAACTACTTTTTGCAATCGAAGTAGAAACTTCTGCATAATGATCGAATTCCATCGAAGAAGTAGCACGACCCGAAGTAATTGTACGTAAAGCAGTTACATAACCAAAGGTTTCAGCCAATGGCACTTTTGCTTTCACGATACGTGCACCTGTACGGCTCGATTCCATTCCTTCTACCTGTCCGCGACGTTTGTTCAGGTCACCAATAACATCACCCATGCTTTCTTCAGGGGTTACCACTTCCATTTTCATGATTGGCTCCAACAGAATTGGTTTTGCTTTTGCACAAGCCTCTTTAAATGCCATCTGAGCACAAATCTCAAATGATAATTGATCCGAGTCAACTGCGTGGTACGAACCATCGATAACAGTTACTTTCAGTTTATCCATTGGGAATCCGGCCAACACACCATTTTTCATAGCTGCCTGGAAACCTTTCTGAATTGATGGGATATATTCTTTAGGAATGTTACCACCCTTAACAACATCAACAAATTGTAAGCTTCCATCAAATTCTTTATCGGCAGGTTCAACGCGAACAATCATATCGGCAAACTTACCACGTCCACCTGATTGTTTTTTGTAAACCTCACGAATTTCAACTGATTTTGAAATAGCTTCTTTGTATGATACCTGAGGACGTCCCTGATTACATTCCACTTTAAACTCACGTTTCAGACGGTCGATAATGATTTCGAGGTGAAGCTCACCCATACCACTAATAATAGTCTGACCTGATTGTTCCTGTGTGTGTACAGTAAATGTTGGATCTTCTTCGGCCAGTTTAGCCAATCCCATACCCAATTTATCAAGGTCTTTCTGAGTTTTAGGCTCAATAGAAATACCAATTACAGGCGCAGGGAAGTCCATCGATTCTAATGTAATCGGATGTGCTTCGTCGCACAAAGTATCACCGGTACGAATATCTTTAAAACCAACCCCGGCACCAATATCACCGGCCGAAATCAGTTCAACAGGATTCTGTTTGTTTGAGTGCATTTGGAAAATACGTGAAATACGCTCTTTCTTTTCAGAACGGGTATTGTAAACGTACGAACCTGCAGGTAGCTGACCTGAATAAACACGGAAGAAACACAAACGGCCTACATAAGGGTCGGTTGCAATCTTAAATGCCAACGCACACAAAGGTTCTTTGGCATCCGGATGACGCACAACCTCCTTTTCAGGGTCACGTGGGTCATGTCCAACAGTTTCGGGTGTATCGAGCGGACTTGGCAAATAAGCACAAACCGCATCAAGCATTGTTTGCACACCTTTGTTTTTGAAAGCCGAACCACAAATCATCGGATTGATTTCCATCGAAAGGGTAGCTTTGCGTATAGCTACTTTAATTTCCTCTTCAGTAATAGTAGAAGGATCATCAAAGTATTTTTCCATCAATACATCGTCGTATTCAGCTATCACTTCAAGCATTTTATCTCTCCACTCTTCAGCTTCGCCCAACAAATCGGCAGGAATTTCTTCAACAGAATATTCTGCTCCCATTGTTTCATCATGCCAAAGAATAGCTTTCATTCGCACTAAATCAATAACGCCTTTGAATTTTTCTTCTGCACCGATTGGAATTTGAATAGGACATGGTTTTGCTCCGAGCACATCTTTAATCTGACGAATAACTTCGTAGAAATCAGCACCCGAACGGTCCATTTTGTTTACAAAGCCGATACGTGGTACGTTGTATTTGTCAGCCTGACGCCATACGGTTTCAGATTGTGGCTCAACACCACCTACAGCACAGAAAGTAGCCACGGCACCATCCAAAATACGTAATGAACGCTCTACCTCAACGGTGAAGTCAACGTGCCCCGGAGTGTCAATCAGGTTGATTTTGTATTTGTCGCCCTGATAATTCCACGAAGTGGTTGTAGCAGCCGAAGTAATGGTAATACCACGCTCCTGCTCCTGTTCCATCCAGTCCATAGTAGCAGCACCATCATGTACCTCACCAATTTTGTGAGTCAATCCGGTATAAAACAAGATACGTTCAGACGTAGTTGTTTTGCCGGCATCGATGTGCGCCATGATACCGATATTTCTGTTATAACTTAAATCTCCTTTAGCCATTTGTAACTATTGATTTTTCTTTTAAAATTTTGTTTATCAATTAAAATCTGAAGTGTGCAAACGCGCGGTTAGCGTCAGCCATACGGTGAATATCTTCCTTACGTTTGAATGCACCACCCTGATTGTTAAATGCGTCAACGATTTCGGCAGCCAATTTATCAGCCATCGAGCGTCCACCACGTTTACGGGCGTATAAAATAAGATTTTTCATTGAGATTGACTCCTTGCGATCAGCACGGATTTCAGTAGGAACCTGGAATGTGGCACCACCTACACGGCGCGATTTAACCTCAACAAGGGGAGTAATGTTTTCGAGGGCTTTTTTCCAGATATCAAGAGAGGATTTTTCTTCATTCGGCAGTTTTGTTTTAACTACTTCGAGTGCAGAATAGAAAATGTCGAAGGCAGTTGATTTTTTACCATCGTACATTAAGTGGTTTACAAATTTTGTAACCACCGAATCGTTGAAAACAGGATCCGGAAGGATAACCCGTTTTTTTGGTTTCGATTTTCTCATCTTTAATAATAATTTCGTTTTTGTTTTTGGTTGCTGTAGTTTTGCTTCAACGATTCCTCCGAATCATTTACTCAACCTTCATCTGCTACCTTTAAAACTCAAACAAGTTGTTAAACCTGAATTGTTTGTTTTTGTTTTTTTTAGAAAAGTGAAATCAGAACTTACTTTATAAACTTTATAACCTTATAACTTTATGAACTTTATAACATTACAAACTTTATAACTTAGTTTTTATTTCTTTTTACCTTTAACCGGTGCTCCTTTAGCAGCTGGTTGTCCTGGTTTCGGACGTTTTGCTCCGTATTTCGAACGACGTTGAGTACGACCGTTTACACCGGCAGTATCTAATGTTCCGCGAACCACGTGATAACGCACACCCGGAAGGTCTTTTACACGACCACCACGTACCATTACGATAGAGTGTTCCTGCAAGTTGTGTCCTTCGCCCGGAATGTATGCATTCACTTCTTTTTGGTTAGTTAAACGTACACGAGCTACTTTACGCATTGCCGAGTTCGGTTTTTTAGGAGTGGTAGTGTACACACGAACACACACACCGCGACGCTGTGGACATGAATCCAATGCAGGCGATTTGCTCTTGTCAATGAGTTCTGCTCTTCCTTTTCTAACTAATTGTTGAATTGTAGGCATCTTTCTTTTTGTTTTTTTACTTTAACTACTTAATTTTCTGTCCACTTTGGGATATTCCAAAACGGGCTGCAAAGATAGTTCAAATTTTTCATTCAACAATCGCTATATTGGAAATATTTTTTGCAACATTGAAAAAATTCGTTTTGCACCTTGAAACGAAGCTTTTTAAGCATGAAAAATGCACAAAAAAAAACCGTTACATACCATAGTACATAACGGTTGGAGTGTTTAAATTAACATTTTTACTTTGGCTGCCAATAACACATTTTTGGTGACACAATGGCTTCTTCGGATTTTAACTGCTTCATGGCCTTATCAACCTCTTTTCTGTCCAATCCGGTAAGTTCTACTAATTTTCCGGCATTTACCGGAGCGCCTGCCTGCTTCATGGCTTCCAATACTTTTTCTTTTGCTTCCATATATTTGAATTTTAATAATTATTGCGAACACAAATATAAAGTAAAATCTTTACATATTTATTCAATTACAAGTTATTTTATTAATTATCTTTGTCGCAATTTATAAACATTATTGCAAATGAAACGAATAATTTTTTCAATTATCAGCCTGATTATCGCATTATTAGTGAATGCGCAGGATGCTACAGGCGACTGGAATGGTGTTTTATCCGTTCAGGGAATGAAGTTGCGGATAGTTTTTCATGTTACAAAAACCGATGCGGGTTATTCGGCTACCATGGATAGTCCCGATCAGGGTGCCAAAGGAATTGCTATGACTGCTGCATCGTTCGAAGGCAATGTATTGAAACTCGAACACAGTGCTGCTAAAATTGTATTTACAGGTACATTTGATGGAAGTAGCGAAATAAAAGGCGAATTTGTACAGGCCGGAATGAAATTTCCGATGAACCTGTGTCGTAAAGAAGTAACAGTGGAGAAACCCAAACGACCACAGGCACCACTTCCGCCATTTCCATACAATGTAGAAGGAGTTAAATTTAAGAATCTGAAGGATAGTATTACACTTGCCGGTACATTGACTTATCCGAAGGGAAAAGGTAAATTTCCTGTCGCAGTCCTTGTATCAGGTAGCGGCCCTCAAAATCGCGATGAAGAGCTGATGGGACACAAACCATTTATGGTGTTGGCTGATTTCCTAACACGAAATGGCATTGCCGTTTTACGTTACGACGATCGAGGAACATTTTTCTCAACCGGTAAATTTGAAACCGCATTGACACAGGATTTTGCAACCGATGCTTCTGCTGCTGTGGATTATTTGAAGACCCGCAAAGAAATTGATACCAAAAAAATCGGAATTATCGGTCACAGCGAAGGTGGATTGGTGGCGCCAATGGTTGCTGCCAGTCGTAACGATTTGAATTTTATTGTATTAATGGCCGGACCCTGCATACCCGGAAATGAGATTTTAATGCTTCAATCGGAATTAATTAGTCGTGCAAATGGTTTGAAGGAAGAAGATTTAGCAAAAGCGAAAGAAGTAAATTCAGCCATTTATAGTTCGATTCTGACAATTAATAATACTGACACGCTTCAGAAAACAATACATAAGATTTTGCTCGACAATATATCGGAAAATAAAGAATTGAAAGAGGGCGACGAAGCCATGATTGATGCTAAGTTGAAGCAAATTACCACGCCCTGGATGCTGAATTTTATCCGCTACAATCCCGCTCCGATGCTCGAAAAGGTAAAATGCCGCGTGTTGGCACTCAATGGTAGTCTTGATTTACAGGTTCCGGCCGATGTAAATCTGAAAGCCATCGAAGCGGCACTCAAAAAAGGTGGAAACAAGCAGTTTACAATCAAAAAATTAGAAGGCCTGAATCACCTTTTTCAGGAATGCAAAACCGGCTCGCCCAACGAATATGCCGGCATTGAGCAAACGCTGAGTCCGGTTTTTATGAATGAAGTTTTGAATTGGATGAAATCCAAATAAATTAAGTAATCTCTTGGTAAAAGCAAGAGATTACTCCTTTAAACTACTTCACATTAAATCCAACCTGTATTTTACTATTCGAATTATAGGTTGTGTTTTGGTATGTTACTGTCTTTTCTCCTGTTAGTTTTCCAGTTTCGTCGAATAATTTTGTTTTTGTTACCTGATCTATTTTATCTACTGTCGATAAGGTTTCCTGTAAGTTTTTCGTACTAAACCAAGCCTCGGTATTGAGTGACGGCGAAACGTTTATTGGGGTGAATTCTTTCACATTTTTAAGTTTCAGATATTGGTAAATGTCATTCACTTCATAGGTATACTCCGGATGAACTTTGGGTGAAAAGTCATTACTGTAAGCCCCCCATATATTGTTTTCAATGGTATTTTGTTCAATTTCCATATTTCCGGTAATAAAATCATAATCTATTATCTGACTTTTATCACTTTTGCGAATAGTCGCAGGCAATCCGCTTCCATTAGGCAATTTAAAATACTCTGAAAACGAACATTTAATTCGAACAATACTATCTTCAATCATTTCTGTAGAAGTTGTAAAATTATCCACACTAAATGTTGCTCCCGGAACATTCAATGCTGCACGCCCCTGAATAAAGAATATATTTTTGTTTCCATCACTGTAGCTATGAATAGCATCCTGTGTAACATCGGCATAATTTAACGACGTAAAGTTTGGAATTGGCGTAGCCGTGAGTTCAATATTCACTTTGTATGTATTGCTCAGCTCAGCTAACTGTGGAATTCGTGTATTGACGAATAATAAAAATCCTGTATTCAGATAATCTTGTAACGACTTTTCGGTACGTGCTTCGAGCAGGAAGGAGTACTCTATCGAATCGGTAATTTCTACAATCTCCATCTGTTTGGTTTTCTCGTTGTACTTGCCATAGTATGTTCGCTCATTTTCATCAACTTCTGTCAGTCGCTTGTAGCGAACAACTGTTGCCTTATCAGCAGTCATATTATTAAGCATATACATTTTGGAGGCCAGATAAGGCACATCGAAGGTTATTTTGTCTTTTTGCGGAGTGAAATTTTTGAAATTATAGTTAGTGTATTTTGCAAAATCAACACCATCAATCATGTTTTTAATCACATATTTCAGTGGATGCCCTTCATCTTTATTCAATACCGTAAAATATTTGTTTTCGCCTTTGAATATATACTGTATATAATCAGCATATTCATCGCCTGTAGTCGATTTAAGGTATTTTTTTATATAAGAATCCAGATAGCCTATCCACGAATCCAGGTATGAAGTTTCCTTGAGCAGTACAGCAGCATCTAATTTATCGCCATTTCGATAGTTTTGCATATAATGCAGGAAAAGAGCTGCCAAATTTGCATCGGCTGAATTTGCACGAATTTTTGTAGCTACAGGAATATTGTAATTCGACAACCAAGATTCAGACAGAACCTCAAAAATTGTTTTGTTACGTCCCATCAACAGAAGTTTTTGAATAATACTAGTTTTTTCTTTCTCTGGTAAAAGTGCATCTTTAATCAATAATTCTGATTCTGTTTCATCGAGAACGCTTTCACCCCAAACTATACGGGCTGCAATTGGAGCAGTCGCTTCTGTCCAAAAATAATTTTGCAACATTACAGTCATATAGTAGTCCTGTGTAAAATGCATATATTCGTGCGCAAGGGTACGCTTAATTTCGTTTTGATTTTCATCAACAGAAGGATCGATCGTAGAATACTGGGGATCAATATATAAATAACCCCTACCTGCTAAATAACTACCAGCATCGACCATTCCGTTGTTTCCTATTAATGCCACGTAAACATTAAATCGCAAATCAGGCACTTCTATACCAATTGATTGAAATTTATCGATTATTTGTTTAGTGTAATAGGCAATATCCTGTATTAAATATGGAGTTCCGGTTGGTGATTTTTCGGGATCACAGTCGGTATTTTGCCATTCTTTTAAACCTTGATTTTCAACCCTTTTATTGTATTGATATATAAAGTTCGACTCAGGATAGCCATCTAAGTATCTGTAAATTACATTTACTTTGTTATTTGTAAATATATGTGTATAGCCTGAGTGTGCTATTTCGTACCAGCCAAGTTTAGTAAGATGGTATGTGTGAAAAGTTATTGTAGAATCGATTAAATTGACATGTGCATTTTCGTAAGTTACCCATTTTTGTTGCAAATCGTCAAAATAGGCAGTTCTGTATTTATCTATCGACTTCAGGTCAAACTTCTTTTTATCAAAATTTTTAAATTTAATTTTTATCGGAAGATAAAACGAATCTGCAAAGCTAACCGTAACATCGTACACTCCACCCATTTTCGATATAGTATCAGGCATTGATGGTGGGTTGTCGAGCTTTACAATCGTTAGTCTGAAATCGTCGGATGTTATACCCTGCGGTATTGTAACTTCAATGCTATCGTTCTGAATAGTAACGGTTTTGTTTTTAACGCTCAAAGTTGTATCGCAAATCACTTTTCCGTAAGGGTTAATTTTCAGTGTATCGCTGTAACGGGGCGTGCAATTTTCTTCGTGCAAAGTACATCGGTAAAAAGCAGGAGTTTTCGGACTGATTTTCAGCTCTTCCGGTTTTACAGTTACTAAATTGGTCTTTAAATCATTTTGAGTCATGGTTGGACTTAATTCGTGCCAGCTTTTGCCGTCGGCAGAAGCTTCCCACACTTTTTGTCCACGCATTTTGAATGGCGAAATAAGAGTAACCAATTTGTCGCTCACTTCTTTTTTGAGAAGATTTTGTGAGTTTACGACTGCATTTTCAGGATATTTCTGCGCCACAAACTCTTCGTTGGTCAAAAATCCGATGGTTACTGTATCGGTATATAATGCAGGCAGACATTCTAATTTGTAGTACACTCCGGGATAATCATACATTGCACTACTATCGTTCGTAACCTGACAATAAAACTTACGGGTCAGATTTCGTTCATTTGCCACTATATGCAAAACAGGGCCTTTCTCAACTTCAACCAATGTTTGATATTGCTTTTTTATTTTGGGATGTTCGCACCAAATAAATTTATCGTTTTTATTCAACCTATCGCAAATCTGACGAATATCAATAGCAATGGTATCACCCGGATTTGCTTTAAATACGTTTTTCGAAAGCTGAAGTGGCTTTTGCAATCCTATTTTATTTACGAAATCTGTACCGCGTGGCAAATCATTGTAGGTAAAACGATTATTTTCAAAACTATAATACGATATTTCGGTACGCAACAACTCAGCAGGAATCGGACCAGACAACTCATTATTCTGAATTTGAAGCTGAATAGCCTGAAGATCAGCACTCATAAGTGGCAACCTTTTTATTTTGTTATTATTAAGAAATATAGTTGTGAGATTAGGATAGAAACACAATTCTTCGGGAAATTCGGCAATCTCGTTATACGACAAATCAAGCGATATAAGTTTACTAAACTTATTCATATTGGCCGGCAACTTGCTGATTTTATTCGAATTAGCCGAAAGTTGTTCTAAATTAATCAGTTCATTGAGCGAATCGGGCAATGCAGTCAAAGCATTATTATTCAAATTTAATTTTGTTAATTTCGTCAGTTTTCCAATACTCTCGGGCAAAGTAGTAAAGCCATTATTACTCAATTCCAACGCATTAATATTACTCATGTTTGAAAAAATGGAAGGAAATCCACCTTCAAACTTATTATCATTGAGTACTAAACGAGTAAGAGCATCACAGTTTATTAATTCTGTTGGTATAATACCTGAAAAATTATTTTTTGACAATTCAAGGGTTGTTAGTTTTTTTAACTCACCAATTCCGGCAGGCAAAGAACCCGTTAATTGATTGTTTGATAAATTCAGATAAATAAGTTCTTTTAAATTTCCAATACCCATAGGTAAAGATCCGGGTAATTTACATTCTGAAATTATCAAAGATTGTACTGATGAAAGATTTGAAATTTCAGATGGAAGTGGTTTGTCAATACTGCATGATGTAAAACTTAATGTTTTCAAATTCTTTAGATTTCCTATACTTGCAGGAATCCCACCTTTTATACAATTATTAAAAGACAAAAAGCTCAGATTGGAAAGATTGCCAATATCAACAGGTATACTGTCGTTCAGCGTACCTTCATTATTTGTAACAGATAGTGAATATAATTTTGTTAATTTGGTGATTGATTTAGGAATGCTTCCATGAAGCTTTCCAAAAATACTTAGGATGCGTAATTCAGATAGGTTTTCAATATCTTGGGGGATTCCACCCTCATTTCCAATATTATTAGCTAAATCTAAATACAATCCAACAACTCTTCCATTTAAAATTGTTATACCATGACACTTATTGGGATTCGATAAATCCCAATTTAAAGTTGCATTTTTTTTATTTAAATTATCTAATACGATTGAATCTTCTTTATTTAAAGTAATATTTCCTGGTTGTATTAATACTGCACGAACTACATTTGTTCCAAAACGGTATCCAACTTCTACAGTTGAATTACTATTGAGTAAATAGAATCCATTTGCCACACCACCCCAACCAAAGTTTATATGCAAAAAACCATTAACATCATATCCATCCAATACCACAGCATGTCCGGGATCACCAGGCAATGCACAATAAATTGGCTTTTGTTGCTGAATAATCTCCATTAACAATTTCGAATCAGATGACAATTCTCCTAATAATTCACACGAATAACCAAAATACTTATTTAGCGCAAATTGATAGTCTCCATCGAGTGGAACACTTCCGAAAGGACTTGAGCAATAACCCATTTTCATAGCAATTCCAACATGTTGCGAAAGTTTATAGAAATCTTCTTCAGTAGGATTTACCCAATTGTACGTAGTATTTTGAAAATCAGCGCAAAGTTCCCCATAAGCCGGTAGTGTATAACAACGTGAACCAATTCCTTTTTGCGGATATTTATAATAACACATTATTTGAGCCATAGCAGTAGCAACACAGCCTGTTGGACAGTTTCCAGCAATTTCGTGTTTAAACTGATTTAAATTTACACCTGCTTTATCTAAAAGTGGTTCTACTACAGTGGTCGACACTTTATCAAAACTTATACCTTCTACTGACTGATATTGATTTTTTTCGTAATTCAAAAACAAAGCCCTTACATTAGAAGGAATATTTTGAGCATCAAAGGTTGGTTTGTCCGAATATCCTACTACTTTAAATTCATTGTCCTGCTGTAATAGCACAACAAACCCCCGCTGATTATTCTGAAAAACGTACAAAGGAGAAACAGCATCTGAGGCAGACTCGTATGTGAGTTGAACTGATTCGGGACTTAATGGTGCTCTTTGGATACCCGAAACATTTCCCGCTGATTTGCTAAAAAACCGGATGGCAATTCGTTGTGCTTCGCTTACCGAATGCGTTGATGCATACAAAAAGTTAGTCTGAATTATTAAACCAACAATAGCCAACAGGCATACCATTGTAAATCTATTCTGTTTTTTTGAAGTAAAATAGGCTCGTTTCATAGTTCTGACGCTTAATTATTTACAATAACTCTTTCAACAAAATACCTGTCCGCAGCTTCAATCACCACAAAATAATTTCCAGCCGGTAGCTGCGGATAAATCGTGGCATTCCCGATTAACTCCTGATTTAACATCAAATTTCCTTTGAAATCGAAAATTTTAATACGGCTTTGCGGGGGTAAAAACTCAGAAACTTCAACATTAATCTCTGTCGAAACTAATGTAGGATAAATTTTTGCTTTCAGCGTATTTTGTTCCTGTTTACGAACCTTTTTAAGTGCCGACACATTTAGAGCATGACTTACAACACAGTTACTCTTATCTGTTACCCGTAACGAATAGCTACTACCCTCAACCGGTGTTACAACTATTGTCTGTCCGCTTCCTATTTCCAAATTATCTTTTAGCCATGTGTACATGTAAGGTTCAACACCTCCTTCGATGCTATATCCGATAATGCCCAACACAACCGGATAACCCGCCTGGATACCTTCCGAAAAAAGTGCTGCCACACGAAGTGGTTCAGCCGACTGAATCGGCATTTTCATATTTACAACCAACTGTGCATATACAGGCAGACTACTAACTGCAATCAGAAATAAAAATATACACTTTCGCATACGCTTACTTTTTTACAGGTAAAACAAAACGAAACCCTATCGATTCACAACGGTACACTATACGTTGGTCGCTTGTGCCTGGCCATACGACTTCGTAACAATAGGGTAGTTCGGATCTTCTCTGAATCACATCGCATTCACTCATACCAAAAGATACAGTTGAATAAAAAGCTCCACCTCTGACGACTCTCATTGTTCCCATTTCGGGTCCCATTGGATTGTAAACTGTAATGTAGTTAGAAGGTGAAGAACCATACCATTCACCATAATACTGTTTATACCAATCGCTACACCATTCACTTACATTTCCACTCATATCATAAAGCCCCAGTTCATTAGGCATCAGCTGTTTAACAGAATGTTTTTTAGCTCCGGATATGTCGGCGTACCAAGCCACTTCATCAATATTATTGCTTCCTGCATATTTCTTACCGGTACCAAACTGCGCTCCACCTGCCGCATATTCCCACTCGGCCTCGGTTGGCAACCGGAAATTGAGATTGGTTTTTTGCTTCAGTTTTGTCAGAAAACTTTTGGTCACATCTTCCCAGCTCACATACGTTACCGGTTCAAGTGCCGACTTACTAACTTCTGTACCCTGAATATATTTTACAGTATCGTAAGGTAAAACACCCGCAACAGCTTGCCACAAAGCATTTGTAACTTCCGTTTCGCAAACGTAAAAACTATCCACTTTTACTTCACGGAGCGGACTATTATCGTTACTGCCTGTAGCGCCCATCATATATTTTCCTGCAGTAGCTAATTTCATTTTAAAATTCACCCCACTTACTTCAAAGTTTAATTCATCAGCTCCAGCCTGATTAACTGAAATAATTACTTGTTTTGTTAATGTTTTAACCAAAATGGAGGCACTACGAGGTTGATTATGATTTGGAGCAGCTCCAATTAAAATTGCCGTTTTGCCTTTCCCTGTAGTGGCTGTAAAACTTAGCCACGATTCGGTTGCTGTAACCTCCCAATCATCTTTTGTGTTAATTACCAGCAGTTTAGCATCTTTTTCCGATTCAAACTCAATTAGGGTTGAGTCGCAAAGTGCATGGATAGTAGTATCATCCGAATCAATTTCGGTTTGCTTACAACTGACAAAAGTAACTACGATGAGTATGAAAATGACATAGATATACTGCTTCATAACAGGCTGTGTTTGCTTTAAAACTAAATTAACCAGAATTGAAATAATCAATACCGAAATGAATCAAATCTCTATGCAAATATAATTACATTTATTATGAAAATCAAGCAAATATGTTAAATAACATACCCAATCAAGCAAATTAACATAATTTTATAGACTTAAAAACGATAACTTGCAAACACTGTCAGATTTCGCCCCGGCTCGGGAATAGGTACACGCCCAAAACCGTCAATATTATTGAATGCAAATGTGAGATGGTTTACGTAGTATCTATTGAACACATTTAAACCCGCCACGCCAATTTTAAAATTTTTAAAAGGTTCAATTCCACATTCCACATCAACCAATTCGTATGCCGGCGTTGCTATTTCATTGTAAACTGTTGATATCCTGTTTTGTGCACCCGAAAGCGTGAGGCGGACATTTGCCCAAAATAGTTTTCGTTCGTATTCCAACTTCACATGCGAAAGCAGTGGTGGCGTCAACGGCAAACTTTCTTTCAATTGTGTATTTTCGGTAAATACATAACTTACATCGGCTGCAAGGTTGAAACTTTTGGCAAATTGCAACTTTGTATTGGCTTCGAATCCTGCTTTGAAAGCCCTGTCGATATTTTGGAAAACTTTTGGATTAACCGGCTGAACAGTAGGACTGTACTTACGAGTGAGCGAGTTATCAACTACTCCCATAATGTAATCCTGCAAAAATGCATCGTATACCGATATTCCATAATCAATTTTATTGAAAAATCCGCTCAAAGCATTTGTTCCTCTGAGGTTTATTTCAATCTGATTGTTGACTTCGGGTTTTAAATACGGATTTCCAATGTATTCGTACGCATCACGACCGATATTGAAAAATGCAATATATCGCTCTTCAATACTTGCCGAACGAACGCCACGCCCAAAGGCAGCCTCCACCAGAACATTATCATTGAATTTATGCTGTATAGCAATTGTACCACTAATATTTACATCATTTTGCTCAACGGGTTGAGTAGTATATAAGGCTGCAAACTGAGCATCTAAATCCGTAGCAGTGGCAGTTACATAATCAACTCTGATTCCATAATTTACAATATCATTTTTCGAAACAAAATACTTTCCTTCAACAAAAGCACCTGCCTGATTCAGCGACGAATTTTGCCAAACTTTATCGGTATATGTCATAGGATTTGGCAGCACCACTCCGGCCATGTTTTTCTTAACTATACGGGTTCGGTTACCCATACGCGATAAACCCGAATAATCGACACCTGCAAATAATTTAATTTTGCTCCCAACATCCCAACCCGATTCAATTTTTGCTCCGGTAGTAGTTGCATTTACAAGCGCTTCGGCCGAGGTTGCAGCAAAAGTACTACGCGTAAAATTATTCATCACATGGTCGACAAACGAGTAGTATGCCTTAGCAGTGATTGATTTAAGGCTTTTACTTTTCAATAATAAATTATAGTCTATGTCGGCTATTGTGCTGTTATCCAACTTGGTATCCATTGGCAGCCCTGCGTGTAAAATGTCGCGACCATAACTTTGCCTGAATCCGGCCTGAATGCGTTGATTTTCGGTCAGATTAACACCAGCTTTCAAGCTATATGCATCATTTTTAAACGACGAAGGAATTTCAGCACCATTTCCATCAGTATAGTTTCCATATACTTTGTGGCTGTAGTTTGCAGCTAAATCAACTATTTTCAGGTTGCTTTTCAAACTCACATTGTTTACCATCGAATTTCCATTACGCTCGTAGCCGCTCGAAACTGAACCGGCAATTGGTTTCGTATTTGTCGATTTATCGTTTGTAACCATATTTACAACGGCACCAAAAACCGGTCCGTATCGAACCGAAAAAGGTCCTTTAATGATTTCAATTCTCGTAACCTCTTCGGGATTTACCAAGGTGGTAATCGGGTCCATACGGTTGGGGCAAGCGTGCAAGGCTTTTGTTCCACCATCAAACTGAATGTTTAATTGCTCGTATTGTGAAGCCCTAAACGTTGGGTCAACTGCATAGTTTCCGCGTTTAATCAGCGAAAAACCATTAATATCCGAAAACAATTCGCCTGAGTTTTTGGGTTGAGTTGCTTTCGAAGTAAAATCGGATTTTACAATAGTCAAAGTTGGGTCATTTCGAGCATCACCTTTTACTATAACTTCTTGTAAATCTACTACTTTAAGCGAATCGGTTAAAATATTGGCCTGTAAATTAAGCGCAACAAAAAACAGCATTGTGAAAATGCTTTTCAGTATTTTATCCATAAAATTTGAGTTAATTTTTATTAAACATAAAGCCGTACTTCAAACAGAATATCAGCTTGATGTAAAAATCGCAAATAAAAAAATTAAATATGCTTTGACAGAATGTCTTTTATGAAATAGGAACGCGGATGGAGCGGATGGAGCGGATTAAAAACGGATTTTAATCTCGCCTTTGGCGATATGATATATAGAGATTAGATATATCCTATCTCGCTTTAGCGAGAAAAGAATCCGAAATAAATCAGTTTTTTAATAATATCAGCCCCTATCAGCTAAATCCGTTTAATCCGCGTTCCTATTACCTTTTTATCTGTAAAAGTAAAATTAAATAATCGCAGGATTTTGGTGGGTGAAAAATTCCTTTGCCGAATGAAGCAAGAACAAACAAAGTGGCAGGTGGAAATACAGTTTTCAGAATGATATTTATATCAAAATTATTGAAAATAAAGGGTGAAAAAATAGAATTGAAAATGATTTCAAGCGTTGATTTAGGAAGGACAGGAAAGCTCGAAGGTTGTTCTGTTTTGGCTAATTCTTTTTTTAGATGACACTTTCCATGGCAGCAATTGTTATTTACCTCCCTTTTTTCGCACAGATTTTTTTCAATAAATTGCTGATTTACAAAGAACGACACAATTACATACATTTTGCTTGCAGGTTGCAAAATGAATATAACAATAACTAGTATGGCAAGTATCTGCTTCAAGGTGTTTTATTGTAAAAACACAAATATAGCGGTTTTAAATTTAATATAAAAATGGAATGATACGTTTTGTTTTGGTCATGTAGTTTTTATAGTCGGAATAATGCGCTATCAAGATTTTTTCTTCTATATTCATTTTAAAAACTAAATCAATAAAAACAATGATAAACACAACTAAACGAATTACAGTATAATCATTTAGTAATAAAGCGAATAAAAGCAATAATACCGCAGTGTACATTGGATGACGCAATATTCGGTAAGGGCCTGAAGTGCACAACTGTCCGCCCTGTTTCACCGAAGGTAAAACCGACAAAGTATGTAATTTCATGGCAATTATTGCCCAAAAACCTAGTACAAATGAAATCACTTCGAAAATCAATACGAAAGTGTTTTCAGGAACTACTTTTCCGGTGAGCGCAAAATAAAAAATTCCGGCAAATTGTACGAATACTAAAAGATATTGGAGTGATTTCATCTGTTTATAATTTGATTAACCTGCCCCCTAACCCCCTAAAGGGGGAATAGGTCGGGTTGAATTTAGTTTTTTGGGTTTATAATCATGCCCTTGTGCGTCAAAGTTTGTTTATCGTGTTCGTTTCATTTATATATACGTCCCTGATTTTTTTTGGATTTACACTTATGCAACTATTGATGGCATACAAATTTTCATTTACAAATTAGATTGCAAAAATACATTAAAATATTTACACTTTACATGTTTGGACGGAATGGATTAAATGGATAATATGGATGTAATGTTTTTAAAATCAACACACTATTTTTGTAAGCGAAATAGAACAAAAGCGGAACCGAAAAGCTTTACGAGTAGGACAAAAATAAAATCAAAAGAAGTATGAAAAAAGCATTTAGTATGGCAATTGTTTCAACTTTAATTCAGTTTAAATAATTTCACACCTATTGTTAATAAAAGCGAATTGATTTGTTACTTTTAAGTATATATTCTATTTTTGCATCGTTAAATCAAAAACAACCTTAACAAAAGGTGATTTTTGAAGCGACAAAAGTACATCAAGAGTTCGGGTAAACCCACCCGATGCCAACCGAGCAACATGCGAGCCACGGTGGACTGCGAAAGCAGATGTGGTTTAAATTTTTAGTAATAAACATTTAAATATAAAAACGACATGAAAACAAACACTTCCCAACAACGCAATCATTGCCTCCCGGCAATCGTGTCAAAACCAAAAATTTTCGGACAAATTGAAACTTTAGCGCGCTAAAGGCTCTTCGGCTTTGTCTTTTTCCACACAACATTCACTTCTGGTAATGTTCTGTTGGCACCTTTTATGTCTCAAAATTTTCGAGTATTAAAATTATTAACAAATTAAATTTAAAATATCATGAGCAAAAATGCAACAAAAAAAGTAGGTTTCAATGTTTTAAATGCGATAGCTGAGGCTATTAAAAACCTCGAAGAAATAGGTTTTAAAATAATGATGGAAGACGCACACAATTTTCCGGAAATTGTCCGTATGGCTTCGTATCTTGGTGTAAATGAGCGTCAAGCAGTTATGTTTATTACCATTTACAATACCCAAAATAAATATTTTGGATCTACAAACGTGAAGCAAGTTGCAACGCAAGTTGAGGTGACTTTTGTGGAAATAATGCAATATAAGGCAGATATAAAACTGCTCTTCGATGAAAAATTGATACAGCTCGATACAGAGTTTACACGCCGTCGTCGTACACCTGCCATATTTCAACAAGATATTACCGTAAACGAGGATGTGCTTGCCTGTATTATCGAAAATAAGCCAATTCTCCTGGCCAATGCCGAATTGGACGCCTATCAGTTTGTGTACGAAGTATCCGACCTGATTGATAAACGTACCAATAATATGATTTCTACCAATCAATTGTTTCGTTCTGTGGAAAAACTGGAAGAAGCTAATTTGGAATTGCCAATATTGCAAGAGTTAATCAAAATAAAGGTGGAGGTAGATGACCGCACATTTTTCTACCAGATATGTAACGAAATGGTTATAAACAACCAACCTGCGCATCTCGAAAAAACCCACATGGATATGTACGATAATACGCGTATACGGTTTATGAAAAGCCGATTGGCATTGGATAAAGCTTTGAGTTTATTTCGTCATAATTACATTCAACTTATGCAAGGTACGTTTTACAGCGATATGCGGGTTGGGCTTACCGACAGTGGTTGCGAGCTGTTTTTTGGCGAAGATGCTGAGCTGTTTATAAAAAAGAAAAAGAAAAAAAATCGTATTTCGCCGGACAATATTCAGGCAAAAGAGTTGTTTTTCGAGTCAGCCTTTGCTTCGCAAGTCGATTTTATCAAAGCATCGTTGGCTAACGAAAAATTTGTATCGTTGCAGGAACGACTTAAAGAAAAAGCTTTCCCTACGGGTGTAAGTTGCTTATTCTATGGTGACCCGGGCACCGGCAAAACCGAAACAGCCATGCAAATAGCACGCGCCACTGGTCGCGAAGTGTTTCATGTGGATATTAGCGAAAGTAAATCGGCTTGGTTTGGCGAAAGCGAAAAACGCATCAAGGAGATTTTCGAAAACTATCGGCGTGCGAGCGAAAAGAGCGAAGTAAAACCCATTTTACTTTTCAACGAGGCGGATGCCATTTTTAGCAAGCGTAAAGATGTTGGCGCCGGTAATTGTGCGCAGACCGAAAATGCCATGCAGAATATTATTCTCGAAGAAATGGAAAAGTTGGACGGCATATTAATAGCCACCACCAACCTGACGAATAATTTCGATTCGGCATTCGACCGTCGCTTCTTGTTTAAGCTTCGGTTCACCAAACCTACGCCCACCGAACGCCAGAAAATCTGGTTGGAAAAAATGCCATGGATTGAAGAAAAAGTGGCAGCGGAATTAGCGGAAAAGTTCGACTTTTCGGGTGGCGAAATTGATAATATCGTTCGCAAATCCATTACCGAGGAAGTACTTAGTGGCGAAAAACCATCGTTCGAAAAACTCATATCTTTTTGCGAGAGTGAACGGGTTTCGAACAAAAGACAAGTTTGTAAATTAGGATTCTAAATTCATTTACCATTTATTCATTTACTATTTACCATTTAAAAAATAAAATTATGGAAACAAATAATCGTACAAAATGCTTTTACACCGACGAAGAAATTGCTGATTTAGAGCAAGAACTTGCAAAACATCGTCCATTTTATGAAATTATCAGATTGCGAATGAATGAGCGCTGGATTGGCGAGAACGAGGCTATTCGTACACTTAGTAATAATAAGTACTATGCAGCTAAGCTGTTTGATAATTTTCGTACGAATGTAAAAGTACCAACTTTAGAGCATAAAGATTTTTTAAATTTACTTGAAATTTCGGATCAGGAGTTAGCCGAGTTTACTGCCGACGATGCTGCCTGGAAGTTGGCAAAAGAAGCACTCGATTATGCAAAAAGCTATAAACCCGGAGTCAGTCCGGTTTGTGAGGTAGAAAAGGCTGTAAGCTTTTTTGCATTTTTTAAAAAAACGCAACTCCAAATCCATCTTCCCGAACAATTCGATTTGAGTGAGAATGAAAGTTTTGAGTATTTACGCCAATTAATAACCAATCATTACACCGAAAACAACGGCGAAATAGAATTTTGGGGTAAAATTCTATATTACGAACTCCATCGCCCCTTCGACGCCAAAGACACTTGTTTGCGATTTGATTTTAACGGAAAACAAATGGAAATTTAAAAAATAATGGAAATGAATGAATTAACAAAAAATATACTTATTGTAAACAACCAAACAAATGAGTTTGATGCGCTCTTTTTTAACCATTTACCGCTGTTAATGGATAAACGGGAACAAATCTTTGCTAATCCCATCTATTTCATGATTCCTATACGAGCTATTCTATTTTATAGTAGAGCTTGCTTGGTTGCCGGAACTATAAGCTGTTTGCCATTAGGTGCTTTATTGCGTATCTGGTCGAATGAGCCAAGTGCTATAAAGCCATGCAAATGTGGAGGAACAGCGGTTGTCGTTAAATCCGTTTTGGCATCGTTAAGCAGTTATACTTTTACAACAGTTTGTTTGCAGTGCCATAAAACATCTAAAGAAATGAAAACTGGAAGTAACACTCATATAACAGCTCCATTTTTTGCTGCTCAAAGAACGTATAAAGAGCTTGCTCTATCATCTTCGGATGAAATGCTTCATCTTATTAAAGAGCTAAATTTGCTTGCTAATACCATTAATCATTAACCATTAATCATTAATCATTAAAAAAAATGGAAACACCACTATCAATGTTTATCAAACAACGTATGGCCGAAGTGCCACTTACACGCAAAGAAATTGTAATGGCTATGAACTACAAAAACCCGAGTAATGGGTATTGTAACTTCGATAAATGGATAAGGGGAGAAGATATTCCTCTCCATCAAGAAGATAAGCTCGCAAGTGCTATTCAGGTATCGCGTAAGGAGCTCGATGCGGCTATTGACGAAACATATATTGCCTTTGCAAAAAATAAACTTATTGCTCGAATCGATGCCCGCAGTAAAGGGCGCGAAGCATTCAAACCCTACATTATTGCTATGTGTCAACGAAGAGTTCCATCGCCCTTATTTGCGGGTTCATTTACTCATTCATTGCGATTTATACAACTTGAAAAATCGGATATGGAGTTACCTTATTTCGAGTTTAAAGCACTTATTAAGGATAAGATACAAGCACATTTTGAGAAAAATCTAGGCGGTGTTGCCGGCTTTGGATATTTTACACATTATGTGTTACGCCCCGATTACGATTCGCCTGTATCAGAGCTTATGGTGTTCGATTTGGATGGTAATAGGGTGATTAATTACGATAAGAATATTGAACTTATTCACGGCCAACCAACTGGTTTGTATATTAAATAACTAAAGTCAAATTATTAAAAAATTAAACGTATGAACAAAATTGAAGAAACAAGAGATTCATTGTACCGTAGAGCAAACATCAATGGTATAGAATTGCCCGATTTATCACCCGTAATGAATGGCACACTGAAAACACGGTTGTTGCAGGTGTTGCGCGACAATATTGAACAACTATGGAAAATTGGTATCGTCGACGTTCCATTTTTAAGAAGAAACTTCGAGCCGCACGAATTGATGCAGGAAGGATTTTTTACTGAAGGCATACACACTACCGACTGTAGAACCATTTTGGCATGTGGTACAGCTGAAGTTACAGCACAAAAAACGGCGCAATCGTTTTGCTTTAATCAGGCAAAGCTAATTGCAACGGGTGGCGCACACCGAGTTTTCGACCAAGCTGAAATAAATTGCAGCAATGAAGCGGCTGTTTGGGCTTTTGATGAATCGGTGGTGGTAAGAGCGCCACAGTCGGTGGTGTTTTTGCACGAAAATGCTCGGGTGATTGATAAGGAAGAAGCACAAGTGCAAAAAAATATGCCAACGCCCAACCGCTATAAATCCGATGCCGAAGGCAAAGCACATTACAGTCGGTTGGCGTATCAAAGCACAAATTTTGCAGAGTCTGAACAAGAAGCTGAACTTTTGAAAAATCAACAAAAACAACAGTAATAATTCTTTGAAATCCAACAAAATCACAAATTCTTGTAAAACTACATATCCTATGACACTTTTCGACAATCCCGAACCCGCTCAGACCGAACTATCGTATTACGATTCGGCTAAAAACCTGCAATTGCCTCGCCCTGCCGGGTATTATTACAACTGGCAGAGCTTAGAATTTAGCGAAACAACGCTCAATACCAAGCTAATCGAATTGGGTTTTCTGGTATCGAAAGGTTTTGATTTACGCCGTAGTATTGCCGACTTCAAAAACAAAAGCGGCAAGTACAATGCCGTCACTTTGTCGCAAACATTGGTTTACTTTATTATGTATATTCGTTACAAGCATTACTACAAGTCGATAAGCAAAATTCTATTGTCAGCATCCGAATTTCAGCTTACAAAAACACTTAGTGATGAGCTGCTGGTGGCTTACAATGCTACATTGCATGATTTACATTGCTTCTTTTGGACTGATACGCAGGTTTTGGAATTTGCCGCGAAAATTGAAAACAACCAAAGTGATGCCGAAAAATTTGTAACAGTCGTGTGTTCCAGTGATATGGCGCTACAAAGTAGCAATCAATAGTTTGAAGCAGCACACAGCAGATACGAAGAGTTGTATGTGTTTACATACGTATCGACGAAATAAACCTCTCGAAAAGCAAGGATAAACCCGACGAAACCTCCGACGCAAATGCTGGTGGTGATACCGCAGCTTAAAGCTGACTGAGATTTTTAATTTCAACATTAGCCCACAGATTTATTCTGTGGGCTTTTTTTGTGAAAACCGGACACATACAGTAAACTTTTTTCTTCCAATATTTTCTAAACGGAGGCATACGGAAAACTTTTTTCCTCGAATATTTTTTAACCGTAGGCATACATTAATCTTTTTTCCTCCAATATTATTTAACCGGAGGCATACGGAAAACTTTTATTCGCCAATAATTACCGATGCAACTTGTTATATCCCAGATTTCTCCCGTTAGGCGAAATGACAGGTGCATTCGGGTGGACACATTTCCCTCAAAGCATTTTACCCTGTATTATCCAAGAAAATCGAAATTCAATAGCACTCTGTAAAACAAACAATTACAAGCAGCCAAAACTTGCAACACCCATTATTACATTTCTTCGTTTTTCATGTTAATTCTACTTTGACACATTAATTATATGTCGTCCCTACGGGACTTTAAGAGTTGTTTACACTTCGTGCTTTTACCATATTTTCGTGACTACGTCACTTTTTTTTAACCTCGTAGAGGTGTGATTATGGTAAAAACATGAACAAATCTTACATTCAAAGTCCCATAGGGACGAAATTAATTTTAAAATTTCTAATCTGTCAAAGTAGAATTAATAAACACAGAAAATAATAGAAAAAATGCTTGTCGGTGCAAGAATGAAATTGTAATTTTACGGGCGGAAAAATAAATGCAGATTGTGCCTATTTTATTGTTAAAATTACAAACAGACACAAGTTGTCAACACCTATTTCTATATTTTCAAACCCTTAAAATTTAACTGATTATGTCTGATTTAAGCAGCTACACCAAACGCGTTGCGTTTAATGAACACTTTATAACTAAATTGAAATAGATTATGAATGAAATAATTTGCCCCCATTGCCACAAAGTTTTTCAGGTTGACGAAGCTGGATTTGCTAACATTTTGAAACAAGTGCGCGACCGTCAGTTCGATGAAGAGGTGCGCAGTCGTCTATCTATTGCCGAAAAAGAGAAGGAAAACGCTGTAAAACTTGCTGAAGCCCAACTCCGAAATTCAATTCAGGATAAGCTTGCCCGAAAAGAACAGGAAATAGCCGAACTGAAAGCCAAAAGCGAGCTGGCACTTACTCAACAGTTAAGCCAAAAAGACAACCTGATTGCCGAAATGAAAGCAAAAATCGAAAAGGCGGAAATGGAGAAAACACTTTCGGTAACGCAAGCGGTTCAGAAAATTGAAAAGGAACGCGACGAGTTAGCCGGCAGCATTCGAAATAAAGAAATTGAGAAACAACTTCTTGAAAAATCGTTGAGCGAGAAATATAGTGCTGAGCTCCGAACCAAAGACGACATTATCCGCCTGAAAGACGAAGAGATTGCCCTGCGTAAAGATATGAAGCTACGGTTATCCACCAAAATGATTGGCGAAACGCTGGAGCAACATTGCGAAACAGAATTCAACAAACTGCGCTCCACTGCTTTCCAAAAAGCCTATTTTGAAAAAGACAACGATGCCCGCACAGGCAGCAAAGGCGATTTTATTTACCGCGAAACTGATGATGCCGGAAATGAAATAATCTCCATTATGTTCGAAATGAAAAACGAAGGCGACGAAACTGCCACCAAAAAACGCAACGAAGATTTTCTGAAAGAATTAGACAAAGACCGCAACGAGAAAAAATGCGAATATGCTGTACTGGTTACCCTGCTGGAATCGGAAAGCGAACTCTATAATACAGGCATTGTGGATGTATCACACAAATACCCTAAAATGTATGTTGTTCGACCACAGTTTTTTATTCCTATCATTACGCTGCTACGAAATGCGGCTATGAACTCTATGCAATATAAAGCAGAACTTGCGTTGGTTCGTAATCAAAATATTGATATTACAAATTTTGAGGAAAAAATGAATGCGTTTAAAGATGGATTTGCCTATAACTATAGATTGGCAAGCGAAAAATTTAAAACAGCAATTGATGAAATTGACAAAACAATTCTTCATCTTCAAAAAACCAAAGATGCTTTATTATCGTCGGAAAACAATCTGCGCCTTGCCAATAACAAAACAGAAGATCTGACAATTAAAAAACTAACGCACGGTAATCCAACTATGAAAGCGAAGTTTGATAAAATATCATAAATCAAAATAATATAAATGATACTTGACAACGAAAATTCAAATCTGAAAGTCCACGAATGGATTGCCAAATACACTCAGGCAGGAAGCCAAAAGGCTGTGGAAGCTCTGAAAACTACCGAAAACCCTTCGGAAAAGTACAAACCCGAGAATTTTGATTTAATTACTTGGTTTGTAGTGAATAAGAATAATTAATTCAGTGGGTATGGATATTGAATATAAAAACTGGATTTTAGAAATAAAGCAACGGATTCGTTCGGCGCAGCTCAAAGCAAGCATTGCAGTAAACGAAGAAATGATTCGTTTGTATTGGGATATTGGCAAAAGCATAGCCGAAAAACAAAAAGCATTCGGGTGGGGAGCTAAGGTGGTAGAAATGGCTGCTACCGATTTGAAACGCGAACTGCCCGATACCAACGGATTTTCGCGCACGAACCTGTTTGAAATGCGTAAATTCTACTTGTTTTACAGCAAAAACCAAATAGTCCACCAAGCTGCTGGACAATTACAAATTGAACTTAGAAATACCGAAAATGAAACAGCCAACAAAACTGTTGAACAATTTGAAAATGAACAGCATAGAATAGAACATGAAATTGTCCATCAAGCTGATGGACAATTGGATAAAGAGTCAATTTTAACGAAAATTCCGTGGCAACATCATGTTGTAATTTTGAATAAATGTAAGAAAATAAACGAAGCGGAATTTTACTTAAAACAAACGATACTAAATAACTGGAGCAGAAATATTTTAGAACTTCAAATTGCTTCCAAATTAATTGACCGAATAGGTAAGGCGCAAAATAATTTTGAACTTACACTACCCAAACTCCAGAGTGATTTGGCAATTGAAACATTGAAAGACCCCTTTAAATTCGATTTTCTGACGCTCGAAAACAATGTACAAGAACTTGAAATAGAACGAAGGCTCACCGAAAATATTACACAATTTTTGCTCGAACTTGGCAAAGGCTTTGCTTTTGTAGGGCGACAATATCTACTAAAAATTGGCAATAAAGAACGAAAGATTGACCTGCTGTTTTACCATCTCAGAATGCATTGCTATGTGGTGATAGACTTAAAAATGGGCGAATTTGAACCCGAACATGCGGGCAAAATGAATTATTACCTCTCGGCTGTGGACGATTTGCTTAAATCTGAGATTGATAACCCAAGTATTGGACTTATACTTTGCCGAACCAAAGAAACAATAGATGTGGAATACGCCTTAAGAGATATCAACAAACCATTAGGTATCAGCACCTTTACATCCAGCGAATTGCCAGAAAATCTTAAGAGTAACATGCCTACTGTACAGGAAATAGAAAACGAAATAAAAGATTTACACTTATGACCATCATACAACTTTTGCGAACCGAATCATTTATCAATGTACAGAAAGTAGTTTACACTGATTTATCAAGAAAAACCAAAATTCAATAGCACCCTGTAAAACAATGCATTACAAGTTCCCAAAACTTGTAGCAATTGCTATTACTTTTGCCGGAAAAACCTGCTGATAAACATAGAAAATAGTAGAAAAAGGTATTGTAGGGCAGAGAATTAATTAATACTTTTACAATCTGAAATTCTAATACAAAACATTGATATTTTTATTTCAATTTTGCACTGATACAAGTTATCAGAATTTACATTTACCTCTTTAATCAATTAAAAATTTGAACTATTATGAGTCTGAAAATTTACAAAGTTTCTGAATTTGAAACAACCCACGAGAGAGAACAATTTGAAAAATTATCAGAAATTCTGAAAACAAAGTTTGATAACCATGACGATAAACATCTACTCATTGCAAAGTATCCCTTCCGCTACCCCCATCTTTCGTGATTAAATTGACACCATTATCTTTGTCTTAAAAAATAAAGATGGTTAACAGGTCAAAAATGAAGTACCAGGCAGAGTACAGCCAGATAGTCGAAGATTGGCGCAGTAGCGGTTTGAATCGTGCAGATTATTGCGTTGCGCATGGTTATCATCCCAACACTTTTGATGGTTGGATAAAGAAAATGAGTCGCCCTTCAGGGCAATCTAAGTCTGTAAAAAGCAAGTTTAAGGGTTTGAAAAAACAGATTCAGACCAAAGAATCGACTTTAGTTCCGTTGAAAATTGAAAATATGCCACAGAGGGGCATTTCTACTCCTTTTGAGTTGCATTATCCCAACGGCGTAATTTTATCCATGAATTCGCTGCCGGTAACCGAAGATTTATCGCGCATTGTTCACCTTTATCGTGCGGAGTTATGTTTGCGCTGAGTGATTCGTTAAACTATTACTATTTCCGTGAGTGTGTTGATATGCGCAAAGGCTTCGACGCCCTGTGCGGAGTGGTTCGGGGGCAAATGCATCGCAATCCACTCAGTGGCGAAGTGTTTATCTTTATGAACCGGCCGTGCACCACGGTTAAGATACTGCGTTGGGAATCTGGCGGCTTGGTTATTTACCACAAGCGATTGGAACAAGGCAGGTTTGAAGAGCCGGTTTATAACAACAGTGACAAAAGTTACCACCTCCAGTGGGCTGAATTGGTAATGATCATACAGGGAATTTCAATGCAAAACCGAGTGCAAAGAAAGCGATATAAAATGGACTGAAAAGTATAGAAATAGCATCTATGCAAGTATAAAAATGGCTACAAAAAAGTGTTGAGAAAAACGACAAAAAAGTGATAAATAAATTGCATTTTTGCTTGCGTATGTCGATTCTTTTTTGTACTTTTACACTGTGAATCAAGCATTAAACACACCCAATTTGTCGCCCGAAGTGTCTCTTTTGTTACAGCAAAAAGAGACATTCCACAATGCCATTTTGGACATAAACAGCCTTGTTTTATCTAAAAATGACTTGCTTTGCCAAAAGGAAGATATTATTGCTGAAAACACAAAAATCATAGCCCAAAAGGACGATATTATCACCAAGAAAGACGAGCAGATTTACGATTTGCAGTTTCAGTTAGCACAATTGCGCCGTGCTATTTTTGGCAGTAAATCGGAACGTCATGTGCCCGAAAATCCTGATCAATTGCGTTTAGATTTCGATTTGGGCGAAGAAATGGCAACGAGCCCCGAAAAAGAGGATATTGCTTACACGCGCCTTAAATCAACCAAAAAGCCTGCTCAGCCCAACCCTCGTTTGCCAATACCGGCACATTTGGAACGTGTGGTAGAAACCATTGAGCCAGAAAACTTACCCGATGGTTCGAAAAAGATTGGTGAAGAGATTACAGAGGTATTGGAAATTACCCCTGCTAGGGTATATGTGCGTCAGATTGTGCGTCCAAAATACGCTTTGCCGCAAGAAGCTGGTATTGCAATTGCCAATTTACCTTCGTTGCCACTTTACAGAAGCAATGCAGGCGCCAGCTTGTTGGCATGGTTAATTGTAAACAAATATGTAAACCACCTACCATTTTATCGCCAAGTGCAAATGCTCAAACGCGATGGCGTGGTACTGGCCGAGTCCACAGTTAATAGATGGTTTTCAGATACCATAGATTTGTTAAAACCACTCTACAACGAGATTTGGAATCAAATAAAAACGCTCGACCACCTGTTTATCGACGAAAGCACCATTCCCGTGCAAAGCATTGATAAGCCTGGAGGCACGGTTAAGGGGTATCATTGGATATTCAAATCCATATCTCCACACTTAGTTTTCTTTTATTACAACAAAGGTTCCCGAGCCCAACGCATTCTGCAAGAGGTATTGCCCGGCTTTCAAGGTGCGGCGCAATGCGATGGCTATCAGGCATACGAACAATTGGACAACATCAAAGGTGTAATAACCATTGGGTGCTGGGCGCACGCACGCCGCAAATTTGAGCAAGCCTTGGATAACGACCCTGTGCGCGCAAATTACGCACTTGCCCAAATTAAAAAATTATACGACATTGAGCGATTTGCCACCGAAGCTAATTACAACTCTGACCAAATAAAAGCGCTTCGTACCGAAAAATCATTTCCTATTCTCAAAGACTTCGAAGAGTGGATGCTAGAGCAGGCAGCACAAGTATTACCCAAAAGCCCAATAGGCAAAGCCATTTTGTACACCTATGGCATGTATCGCCGATTGGTGCGCTATACGCTCGATGGACGGTACCGCATCGACAACAATTTGGCCGAAAATGCAGTTCGTCCATTAGCATTGGGGCGTAAAAACTACCTTTTTTGTGGAAATCACGAAGCTGCACAGCGAACAGCCATTATCTATTCACTCATGGGTACTTGTATGACCAACAATGTAAATCCACAAGAATGGCTCACCGATGTTCTGAACCGAATCCAAGATCACAACATCCAAAAAATCCACGAGCTGCTACCGCACAACTGGAAATCCAACAAAGCCTAATACAATCGATAACCAAAATGAAAAACCCATAAATCGGAACTCAAATCTGATTTATGGGTTTTTTATGCGCTAAATGTGTAGATGGCGGAAGGGATACGTTGCAATCAATAAAAATTTTTGTTATGACTGTTACTGCTCACATTAATATTGTTTCTCTTTCCGGTCGCAGGTTTGTTTTTGCTCAATTAATGTCTTTATTACAGCAATTTTTATTTATTACGATTTAAAAATGCAATAATATTTGTATCTTTGTCAATTATAATAGACATAATCGTTTAAATACATAAGAGTTTAAATTATGATTGATGAAATTTTACAGGTACGCCCCTATATTTCTCGTCCTGTGTACACCGACCGAATAAAACCGTTTATTGACAAAGAAATTATTAAGGTTATTTCCGGACAACGGCGTGTTGGGAAAAGTTATATTCTTTTTCAGTTGATAGATTTCATAAGGCTGTCAAATCCTTCGGCCAATATTATTTACATCAATAAAGAGTTGAAGCCACACGAACACATAGTGGATGATGACATACTTTATCACTATGTAAAGTCAAAATTAAAAAACGACACTAAAAACTATCTTTTTGTTGATGAAATACAAGAAATTGCTGGCTTCGAAAAGGCGCTCAGAAGTTTGCTTGCCGAGAATTGTTGCGATATATTTTGCAGTGGTAGCAATGCTAATTTGCTTTCGGGTGAATTAGCTACTTTTTTGGCAGGTAGATATATTGAATTTACGGTACACTCGCTGGGATATGATGAATTCTTAAATTTCTTTCAACTCGAAAATACCACTGATAGCCTCAACAAATATCTGACAGTAGGGGGAATGCCTTATTTGAAAGTGATAGGTTTAGATGAGTTTTCTGTCTTCGAGTATTTGCGAAATGTATATGCCTCTATCTTGTTGAAAGATGTTGTAGCTCGCGAAGGGATACGAAATGTTCAATTTTTAGAAAATCTTATTGGCTTTTTAGCCGATAATGTGGGGAGTTTGTTTTCGGCCAACAATATAGCAAAGTATCTGAAATCGCAACGAACCAATATTACAGCACAATCGGTACTAAATTATTTAAAACCATTAACGAATGCCTTTTTTATTTATAAAGTAATGCGATTTGATATTTCAGGATTGAAACTTTTTGAAGTTGGCGAGAAGTATTATTTCGAAGATATTGGCCTAAGAAATAGCATTAGGGGTTTTGATCGACGTAAAGAAATAAATAAAGTGATGGAAAATGCTGTTTTCCTGCATCTCATCCGAATGGGATATACTGTGTATGTTGGACAATTGGGTACAGCAGAGATTGATTTTGTGGCTCAAAAAGATGGAAAAACGATTTATGTTCAGGTTGCTTACATGCTTACCGATGAAAATACCGTACTACGTGAATTCGGAAATTTACTGAAAATTGACGACAATTATCGAAAGTATGTTGTAACTATGGATGAATATAATGCAGGCAGTAATTACAATGGGATAGATCAATTGCATCTAAAAGACTTCTTGTTAAGTGATTTGTAAATACATATCAATAAAAAAATGTTATGTCTGTTACCGCTCACACTAATATTGATACTCCTGCTGGTCGCAGGTTTATACGCGAAATGGCAAAGGAGGAAAATAGAGTTTTAGCCTTAAAAGAAGCTATCCGGTTAGGAGAAGAAAGTGGAATTGCATCCGATTTTGAACCAACAACGCACTTAGTAAAAATTAAAAATCAACGGAAATTGAATGTTAAGATATAAATTTGTGTATTTTATCGCATTGTAGATGATGAAGAAATTGAAATTGTAAGGATTATACATCAGCAAATGGATATAAAGAATAAAATTTGAGAAAAATGCCAGCGATAAACGCTCAATTTGTCGTGTTGCGGGGTAATAATTATCTTAAAATGCGGGTGTTTTGCATGTAATTTTCTGAAAATGTATTATCTTTGTAATTATTATAAATATAATTATTATAAAAGCAATAAATCATGTCGATAAAAAACCCATTTGTCATTAGTGGTTATGTTTCGCCCTATTATTTTTGTGATAGAGAAGAAGAGGCAAGAACTCTTGTTCGTTACCTCACCAATAACCGGAATACGGCACTTATCTCTACCCGCCGTATGGGGAAAACCGGCTTAATACAGCATTGTTTTCAGATGCCCGAAATCCGTGATTCTTTTCATTGCTTTTTTATCGATATATATGCCAGTTCAAATCTCCGCGAATTAGCTTTCGTATTGGGTAAAGCCGTATTTGAATCGCTGAGGCCCAAAGAACGGCGTTTTTTAGATCAATTCATTGCTGTAATAGCCTCGTTGCGTGCAGCATTTAAAATTGACACTATAAGTGGAGAACCGAGTTTCGAAATAGGTCTGGGTGAAATAACCGAGCCCTTAAAAACGCTTGAGGAAATTTTTAGCTATTTAGAACAAGCTGATAAGCCCTGTATTGTAGCTATCGACGAATTTCAGCAAATTGCGCACTTCGATGAAAAAAATACAGAAGCTGTTTTGCGTACCATCATTCAGCGCTGTACGAATACTTTTTTTATTTTTGCAGGAAGTCAGCAGCATCTCATGTCGAATATTTTTCAGAGTGCTTCGCGCCCCTTTTATCAGAGTGTAAGCATTTTACAATTAAATCAAATTCCTTTAGAGCAATACAAAGGATTTATTACATTTCATTTCGAACAGAATAACCGCACAGTTTCCCAAGAGCTTATCGATAAAATATATACCGATTTTGAAGGTCATACCTGGTATATTCAAATTTTATTTAACGAGTTATTTTCATTGACTTTCGTTGGTGAGAGTTGCGATATAAGTATGTACAACATAGCATTATCGAATCTGATTTCGTCGCAAGCATTTACTTTTCAGGAGATTTTAGCCCGTTTGCCCGAAAAGCAAAAGGAAGTACTCATAGCCCTAGCCAAAGAGGGTAAAGCTGTTTCGGTAAACTCAGCCGATTTTATTCGTAGGCATCAACTTCGTTCGGCGAGCTCTATACAAGCAGCCATAAAATACCTGATGGAAAAAGATTTATTGACAGTTGAAAATCAGGTATATTCGGTTTGCGATCGTTTCTTTGGTTTGTGGCTGAAACAAATTTTTTAAAAATATTGATAATGAACCTATTAATCACCGGCATTCACGGCTTTGTAGGCACTAATTTAGTGCAGGCTTTAAAAGCACACCATACTATTTATGGATTGGATATTGTAGCTCCTGAAAAGGAGGGAGTAGTGCAAACATTTGCGTGGAACGAATTGGATGCTTTGCCTGAGATTGATGTTGTTATACATTTGGCCGGCAAGGCGCACGATACAAAAAATCAGACCGTTGCTCAAACTTATTTTGATATAAACACGGGGCTGACTCAGAAAATTTACGATTGGTTTCGGGCTTCGTCGGCTACGAAGTTTATCTTTTTTAGCTCGGTAAAAGCAGCAGCCGATAAGGTCGAAGGAGTGCTTACAGAAGAGGTAGTGCCAACACCGCTTGGGCCGTATGGCGAGAGTAAGATTGCGGCGGAGAAATACTTAATAAGACAACAGACGACAGAAAAGCCGACAACAGACAGCGGACAACAGACAACTGAAAATGTGGAGCCTGAAAAAACAGCTGATGTATCAACAACGGAACCCGAAACGCGAAACACGAAACCCGAAACGCAAAACTTCTTCATTCTCCGTCCGTGTATGATTCATGGGCCGGGCAATAAAGGAAATCTGAATTTGTTGTACAATGTGGTAAAGCGCGGAATACCTTATCCGCTGGGAGCTTTTGAGAATCGTCGGTCGTTTTGCTCCATCGACAATCTGAGCTTTGTGATAAATGGCTTAATTACAAGCGATGTAGCGAGTGGCATTTACAATGTGTGCGACGACGAAACTGTTTCGACCAACGAATTAATTGAACTCATTTCGGTATCGATGGGGCGAAAGAGCCGTATATGGCATTTTAATAAAAAGGCAATTGAGTTTGCTGCCAAAGCAGGTTCGGTTCTGCATTTGCCACTCAACACCGAGCGCCTCCAAAAACTCACGGAAAACTACGTGGTGAGCAATGCTAAAATAAAAAATGCACTGGGTGTAAAGGCTATGCCGGTTACGGCAGCTTTAGGCTTATCAAAAACGCTAAAGAGTTTTAGAGGGTGATTGTTTTTTTTACAACTATAGTGCTACGCTTTAGCTTGTATTAGTGGTAGGTGTCTCTGAAATAATAAAACGGGACATTGATTAATCGAAACGTTTTTCCATTTTTGGTTTTCACTTCATCTACCGAAAGTGGCTGCTTTTCAACATCATCAATGTAGGCATTCAGTAACGATTCATATACAGTATCTACGGCCAAAACATCTTTGTTAACTGCATATTTATTTATGACAGCAGGCATACCACCAACTATGGTAAAATTATGAAAATGCCTGTGTGTTGGATAAATTTTTGGAAATGAGAAAAAAAACAGATAAAACAAATGAACATATTAATCACCGGCATTCACGGATTTGTAGGCACTAATTTAGTACAGGCTATAAAAGCCAATCACAGCATATATGGGTTGGTTTTGAATTCGGTTATAAATTAAGTTGAAGTTTTATGTTTGGTTTTATTTTATTTCAAAATTAGTTGATATATAAAGAGCCGTTTATAACTTTTAATTTAAAGTATAGACGGCTCTATTATTAAAACGATTAAAATTATTCAAAATGTAACTATTATTTCGCAAAACTAAGTTTACTCAACAATGTAATATTGTTTACGTCGGAATAATTGTATTGATATAATCCATCATTGGCAATCATCATCAGCGTATTGTTATACGGAATCAGGTCAAAACCTTCCATGCCTTTCACGTGCTTTATCAGGTTGGTATCCAGAACGCGGGGATTGTCGGTGATTTGAAAAATCTTTAATCCATCGTCGCAGAGGAATAATTTATTGGCATCAATTCCAAGACCTTTGGGATTAACCATATCGTACGAAACAATAAATTTAGGTGTTTTTACATCGGATACGTTAACTACAATAAGTTCATTCGTGTTTTGTCCGCAGGTATTGCCTGAGCGTACTGTAATATATGCTAAGTCGTTATCAACCACTACCGGGTCGCAGCCAAAGGCATGTGTTGACCACGACTGAAATACGGGTTTAAGCGGATCATTTACAGAGTAAATAATCATGCCCGTAGGCGTACCCATAAACAAATTATCTTCATAACTGAAAATAGTTTCCACATTCCAACCAATGTATTCACTATCAACGGCTTTTACGGGTTTTTCGCCGCTCAAATCAAAAATCGACATGTAATTATTCAATACCACATACAATTTATTATCATAAAGCGTGAAACGCGACATGGAACCGTTAATTCCGGTACTTTTACCCGAGGTGCTTGTAGCCATGTCAAAGGTCTCCATTGGGCCAAAAACAACATCGATGCCACCACCTCGTCCCCACCACGAGCCACGATAGTCTTTAATATCTTCAGTTCGTTCCACCACGTTCCAGCCCACTACAATTCCTTCGTTTTTATCTTCGTAGGTCATTCCGTAGTCGTAGCCGTATTCATTCAGCATAACGGGTAGGGCAGTGGGGAAAATATCCTCGAGGCGACCTTTAAGAACAGGCGCGGCGGGATTGCTAACATCGAACCACACCAAATCTACAAACGAATCGGCATAAAGTAAATTGTCGCGAATTGCCAAATCGGCATTGCCAAGTACTTCTATAAACCCAATGTTTTGCGGGCTCGAAGGGTTGCGATTGTCGATAATGTGAATCCCTTTTTGAGGCTCCGAAATGTACAAATAACCTTCGTAAAAGCAAATTTTGCCCATGGTTACTATTTCTTCTGCATTCGACTTTACCTTAACCGACGACCGAAATTCAGATTTGCTCATAAAAACCGGCTCGTTAATTTTGTAGGTTATTTTTTCAGTTACACCGCTTTCGCAGGCTGTAAAAATTATTGCAGCTAAGGCAATAAAAATTCCATTCATGTATTTCATAATCTTTAATATTATATTGTTTTTTAAAATTAAAATTTATAACGCAGTCCACCTTCAAATCCAATTACAATGTTAGTTGCCGTTCGGATACTTACCGGTTGGTTGGTGTCGAAATAGTAGGATATTTTGGGTTCAAAATAAAGAGCTGTGTTTTTGTAAATCGTATATGCTCCACCTGCTGAAGCATTTAACGAGTATTGCCATCCATTGATTTTGTCGCTTACGGTAGTTGTGATGGTGCTGTTCGGATTGTTCTGATTCTGAATGTAAACCGACCAGATTCCCTTCTCAATCATTCCGCCTGCAGCTGTATAAAACGACCATTTATTGTTGTTTATAAAACTATAAACCACGCGTACTGGCAAACCCAGATAATGTAGATTTAATTCAGAACTCACCGAATAATTTTTAAAAGTAGTGAGCAAATAGCTGTAAGTAATACCGGTTTCGAGGCTCCATTTCGGATTAAATGCACGTGCAACTGCAATTCCGGCCGAAACAGGTGCCATATAGGTTTTATCGCTAAAATCTTCGGGAGCAAAAATATATGTCGATGCTCTTTCGGCTGATACAATGCCCATACGCGGGCTAAAATCGAAAACAGGGGTAGCCTGCGTTGTGGAGCTTGATTTTCCGGAACTTCCCACCATTGCCACTAATTCCCATCCGTTCTTTTGTTTTTCCTTCAATGGGTCGGTCCAGTCATCGCTTTTCAATTGAAGTTTTTCGCCCGCTTTGGTTGGCGAAGTAGTGATTGCCGAATCGGTTATTGTTTCTTTTGTGGGTTTTATTTCTGCTTTAGCTAATATATTAGTTGAATCAATTTTAACTATAGTAATTTCAGTCGCTTTTTCGGTAAGTTCTACATTGCTCTGAGCAATATTCACTTGTAATTGATGATTTTCGGACACTGTCGTAGGTGTTTCTTCTTTATATGTTGATTTTTCGACGGATAAAATTTGATTTTGAGTACGCGTATTTTTGTCAGAAGTTGCTGCAAAAATTTCATTCTGCGTTACTTTTTGTTCAACTGTTTTCGTAATTTCTTTACTTTCAGGAGCTGATGCAATGCCTGATTCACTCTGATTTACAGGTAAGTTTATAAATAACAGTAAAGCAACAGCGGCAGCCAGTCCGGTAGTAATCCACCACACAAATGGAAAGCGCCTTTTCTGCTTTTCTGCTACTACGCCTGCTTCAATAGCTTCCCAAATGGCCGGATCAACTGCCGACTGATGGTTTTCGAGCTTTTGTCGAATGGCTTCGCTGAATGGGTCTTTATTTTCTATATTTTTCTGCATATTCTTTTCCTAAAAGTTTTTCCACATTTTTTTGGAGTATATTTCGGGCACGCATAAACTGCGACCGCGAGGTGTTTTCACTTATTTGCAACATTTCGGCTATTTCGGCATGCGAGTAACCTTCGATGGCATACAGGTTAAAAACCGTCCGATAGCCTTCGGATAAGCCGGCCACACATTTGAGCAATTCCTCTGCTGTAATTTTTTCAACTATTGTAGGCTGAATATCTTCAAATTCGTTGTGAAAATCATCCAGCTCTATAGTGTTTTTCAACGCATTATTTTGCCTTAAAAATTCCAATGCTGTAGTTACAAAAACCCGTCTGATCCAACCTGCAAAAGCACCTGTACCCGAATAACTATCAATTTTCGTAAAAACTTTGATAAATGCCTCCTGCAAAATATCGCGCGCCGTTTCGGAGTCGCCCACATAGCGTATGCACACACTCATCATGGTCGAAGCGTATTGCTCGTACACAAGCCTTTGTGCCCACGATTCGCCTTTACGGCAACCCTCAATCAGATTTTTTTCGTCGGTATTACGATTTCGTTCCATGTAAAAACAAGATGATAGTATGTTTTAAAACGTTGCATGCAATTATTTATTTAAAGGATAAATAATTGTATCTTTGTAGCACAAAATTAAGAAAATTGTTTTAAAATGATTCAGAATATGAAGCCAACACTTGTTGAGTTAATTTGTCAGGGTAAAACCCTGGTGTCGGATGGAGCCTGGGGCACGTTTTTGCAGGCAAAGGGATTAATGCCGGGCGAATGCCCCGAATTGTGGAATGCAGAGCATGCCGACGAGGTTTTTGATATAGCCCGAAGTTATATTGAAGCCGGAGCCGACACCATTGAAACCAATAGTTTTGGTGGAAATTATTTTAAACTAAAAAATTTCGGACTCGAAAATCGGGTTTATGAATTAAACAAAAAAGCGGCTGAAATTTCGCACCGTGCTGCAGGAGCTGACAAGTACGTGCTGGGCTCCATTGGGCCAACCGGCAAAATATTAATGATGGGCGATGTTACGGAAGAGGAACTTTACGACGCTTTTAAAGAACAGGCAATTGCTTTGTACGATGGTGGCGCTGATGCATTAGTTATCGAAACCATGACTGCTATCGACGAGGCTGAAATTGCAGTGCGTGCTGCCCGTGAAAATACACCCTGCGAAGTTATTTGCACCATGACATTTGACTACCTCGCTACGGGCGAATACCGTACCATGATGGGTGTGTCGCCTGCCGAAATGGTAGAGGCTTTGACGGCAGCCGGAGCTCACATTGTTGGCGCTAACTGTAGCAATGGTATGGAAGGAATGATACGGATAACGGAAGAAATTCGCCGTGTAAATCAGGATATTCCGGTGCTGATACATGCCAATGCCGGTATGCCGGAGCTGCACGAAAATTGTACTGTTTTTCCGGAATCGCCCGAAATGATGGCTGAAATAGCTCCGGGATTAGCCTTAGCGGGAGCCAATATCATTGGTGGTTGCTGCGGTACTACGCCGGCTCATATTCATAAATTGGTGGAAGTGCTGAAAAAGTAAGAAATGTCTGTTTAAGAGATAGACATTTTGACAGTTATAGGTTGTAATGAAAACACTTAAACAAAGTTTTGTTATTCTAACCAAAAGAAGTTTTGTATATTTGCAACGAAATATTATAGGTAAACGTTATGAAACGTACTGAAATTGTATCAAACATCAAAGAAATTATTCACAAAGAATCTCCGGGAGCTAAAGTTATACTTTATGGCTCGGAGGCGCGTGGTGATTCCAATGAAAAAAGTGATATTGATATTTTAGTATTAACGGATAACGACAATGTAACTTTGGAAGAAGAAGAAAAAATAACTTTTCCGATTTATCTTTTGGAATTAAAAACCGGAGTAATTATCAGTACTTTAATTTTACCCAAAAAGAAATGGGAAAGCAGACCATTTAAAACTCCATTTTATGTAAATGTTATGAATGAAGGAATAGAGTTATGAAGCAAATATTGGACGAGGAAAGCAAAGAAGGATTAGTTAAATATAGAATTCAACGTTCGCACGAAACTTTGTTGGAGGCGAAGTTAATGGTTGATCAGGGTTATCTGAATGGTGCTATAAACCGACTTTATTATGCTTGTTATTATATGGTTACTGCGCTTTTATTAAAAAATAATATTTTTACACAATCCCATGCCGGAGCTAAGCAAATGCTTGGATTGCATTTTGTAGTAACAGGAAAATTGTCACCAAAAGTCAGTAGTATATTTGCAACATTATTTGAAAAAAGACACAGTAGTGATTATGATGATTTTGCTTATTACGACGTTGAAACTGTAGAAAAACTTTATCCACAAGCAATTGAATTTATTGAAACAATTGAAAAACTAATCAGCTAAATCATTTTTTATTCCTTAAGTTGAAAATCAACAAACACCGGTAGATGGTCGGCAAATCCCGCCTGATACTTCATGCCGTTATAGGTGCGAAATGGTTGTTCTCCTAAGAATTTTTCATCATCAACAAGCAAAAAGTCGGCTTCAAAAACCTGTGCTTCGCGGCATTTAAACCGTTCGTTTGTAAGCAAATTTCCCGAAACAATGAGTTGGTCCAATGCACCCCATTCGCCATTGTGTTTGTGCGAACCTTTTCCGGAAAGATGAATCGGATACATAAGATTGTACAATTTGTTTTTTGCAAAAGGCTTTTCAGGCATTTCAGCACCAAGTACTTCTTTCATGCTTTTGTTAGTTGGATAATCGTTAAAATCACCCATTATCACTATGTTCGAATTTGCATTGGCAGCAAGCAAACTGTCCGTTTTTTGACGTAAAACGGAAGCCACAAAGTTGCGCTTTTCTTCCGATTCCAACTCACCGCCCAGGCGCGATGGAAAATGACACACAAACACATGCAGTGTGTCGCCCGTTGGAATTGTGCCACTTACAAAAAGTAAATCGCGTGTTCGGCTATTGCTTTGTGGAAACCGGATATTAATTGCCTGTTTATGTAAAGGTTTAAACAATGACGGTTGGTATAATAGCGCCACGTCGACACCCCGTGCATCCGGCGATTCGAAATGCACAAAGCGGTATTTCATGTTTTTCATGCCCGAATAGCGCGTCAAATCCCACAGACATTTTTCCGATTCTACTTCGCACAAACCCACTAAAGCAGGCGGTTCCCAACCACCAATGGCGGCTATTACTTTGGCAATATTGGCTTGTTTCTGTGTGTATTTTTCGTAATTCCAGCCGCGCATACCTCCCGGAAGGTATTCTTCATCATTGGTCAGACTGTCGTCCACACAATCGAAATAATTTTCGACATTGTACGAAACGATTTTAAAAAGCTGCTTTTCGGCATTCTGCGAACTGAGTTTTGAAACTAAAAATACAAAACAAATAAGCGATAAAAATCGTAAATGCATACTATGTGTTTGAGGGAATGATAATTATAAAATTTAATGCTGAGAGATAAAATGCGCTTAAAGATAAGACGTTTTTTTTAAAATTAGAATTGCTTCGTAAGTATTTATGCATTTATTTAAAAAAAAATGAATATATTTGCAAATAAAATTATTGTTTCAGTTACTACACCTGAAAGTTTTTATGCAAAAATCTATCTTTATTATTGACATTTAGTATATGGGCAATGTCCGTTTGGGCCGACGATTCGCTGCAATCGTTGATACACACTGTAAATAAATATGCTAAAGCAAAAGACACGGCACAGCTTGTTGACGCTTACAAATATTTAGGCGATTATTTGAGTGAAACCAACGATTTTGAGAAAAGTAATATTTATCTCAAAAAAGGACTCGATTTAGCTCAAAAAGCAGATATTAAGCGCGAGATTGGCATTATATGTAATCTTTTGGCTACCAATGCCAGTTACGATGGCAATCGAAAGCTCGCCATGAGTTACTATCACCGTGCTCTCAAAGCTTTTGCCGACACCCGCGACCTCGACAAAGTGGCTATGATATTGATGAATATGGGTTCGGAGTACGAATACATGGGAAACTACCGTTATGCCATTGCTTACACACTCAAAGCTATCGAAAACAAAGAGCGTTCGGGCGTGAAGAAGAATCTGGCGTACTATTACCAGCATTTAGGACAGCTATTTAAAGAAACAGATAAAGAAAAATGGGATTATTATGTAAATAAAGCCTACTATATTGCTAAAAATTCAACCGAAGAACGTGTGTCGACCCGAGCGGCCATTTTTAACGATTTGGGTGGATTGGCGCTTCACATTAAATTTTATCCATTAGCCTACGTCTGGTACGATTCTCTCATTACACTTTCCAAAGCCAACGACTATCAAAATGGCTTGGCAACAGCCTATTCCAACCGCAGCCATGTGTACAAAACCGAAAAAAAGTACGACAAAGCCTTAGCTGATATGCTCGCAGCTATGGAAATTGGGTACAAATTGGAACGAAATTACCTGAAAATTACCGAACATACCAATGCTGCCAATATATTAATTGAAATGAACAGACCTGCCGAAGCTAAAATGCACGCAAGCAAAGCTTTAGCGTTGGCAAGTTCGCTGAAAACCTACCCTGAGGAAGAAGCTGCTGCACACTTAGCATTGGCATTGATTGGCGAAAAAACTCGAAATTGGGAATTAGCTTACAAACATTACAATGCTTATAAAGAAGGCATCGATTCTATTCGTGCGGCTGATGTGCAAAAAAACATGCAGCAATTGGAGGTAAAATACCAAACTTCGGAAAAGGAAAAAGAAATTGCCCGCTTAGACAGCGAAAACAAATTGAACAGTTTGAAACTGCAACGCAGTCAGCTGCTTACCGTTGCTATTGTGGTAGTAGTACTTTTACTTGGAATATTGGCTTTTGTGCTATACCGACGAAAACAACTGAAATACGAGAAACAACAAGCCGAATACGAGAAACAACAAGCCGAATTTGAGAAACAGCAAGCCGAACTGAAGCAGAAATTGCTCCGATCGCAAATGAATCCGCATTTTATGTTTAATACCCTGAATGCTATCAATCAATACATTCAGACCAATAAGAGATTGGAAGCATCTGATTATTTAGCAAAATACGCTAAGCTAATGCGACAGATTTTAGAAAATTCAGATGAGGATTTTGTACTACTTCAGGATGAAATTGATTTTTTAAATAATTATCTGGCAATGCAGCAATTACGTTTCGAAAAATCGTTTACATACTCTATCGAAGTAGATAATTCCATAGATACCGAATTATTCGAAATTCCACCTATGATAGCGCAACCATTTATCGAAAATGCCATTGAACATGGTGTGAGAGGTATGGCCGATGGCGAAATCAGAATTCGTTTCAGTTTTGAGAATAATATGCTTACACTTACCGTGGCCGACAATGGTAAAGGTTTTCAAACAACTAAACAAAACGTGAATCACAAATCGTTTGCGCTCGATATTACCCGCGAACGACTAAATATTGCAGGCAATAATACCGAAAAACTCAGCATCGCCAGTCCCGATCCACAAACCGGAAAAGGAACTTTGGTAACAATTGATATTCCATTTGAAAATTATGAATAAATAGCCACATCATCACATCATCACATCATCACATCAGTAGTATGAAAATCTTAATCGTTGACGACGAGCTGTCGCCCCGAGAACAGAGCAAGCGATTGCTGGCAGAGTTCTTTCCCGAAATAACTGTTTGCGCCGAAGCCGAAAATGTAAATTTGGCTTACGAAGCCATATTAATACATCAACCCGATGTGGTTTTGCTCGATGTGGATATGCCCGATGGCACAGCTTTCGACTTACTCAAACGCTTATCACAAATCAGTTTCAACATTATTTTCATCACAGCACACGAAAAATATGCGCTGCAAGCCATCAAATTCAGTGCGCTCGATTATTTATTAAAGCCCTATACATCAGGCGATTTTATAGAAGCCATACGTAAAGCACAACGCAAAGAAGAAGCAGAAGATTCAAGCCTGAAATTCAATGCATTGCTCCAAAACTTTCAGCACCAGCAACCTTCAAAAATCGTTTTACGCACGTCGGATTCTATACACGTGGTACAACTCAACGAGATTATTCGCCTGCAAGCCGATGGTGCATACACCACTTTTTACGTGTTGAATCGCAAACCTATTGTTGTTTCTAAAAATTTAAAAGAGTACGATAACCTACTCGAAAACAGTGGTTTTATTCGTACACATCAGTCGCATTTAGTCAATTCGCGCTATATAGTTTGTTTTCACAAAACCGATGGAGGTTCGCTTGGGTTAACCGACAAAACGCAAGTGCCCGTAGCATCGCGCTACAAAGAGAAAGTGCTGCAAGCCATCGAGCGAATTTAAACAGAACAGTATCGTTTGTAAATTTTAAGCCAACGATTATAGATTCTGAAAAATATATTTCTTAGTTGTAAATATCTTTGTTTTGTAAAAAAGCATCTTTATTCTACTTTGACACATTAATTATATGTCGTCCCTACGGGACTTTAAGAGTTGTTTACATTCGTGCTTTACCATATTTTCGCGACTACGTCATTTTTTTTTAACCTCGTAGAGGTGTGATTATGGTAAAAACATTATCATATTTTCGCGACTACGTCATTTTTTTTTAAACCTCGTAGAGGTGTGATTATGGTAAAAATAGATACAAGTCTTACATTCAAAGTCCCATAGGGACGAAATTAATTTAAAAATTTCTAATCTTTCAAAGTGAAAATTTTTAAGAACATAAATTCAATATCGAAGTTAAACAAGTAAATTATATATATATATGACACAAAAATTCAACTTAATTGCCTTTTGTTTTTTGCTGATAGCAACTACATCTTACAGTCAGATTGACTTTAACAAAGTAATGAAAAATGTAAAGAAAAATGCTGAGAAACAAATTGAAAAACGCATTGAGCAAAAAGCCGACAAAACGGTGGATAAAGCCCTGGATAAAGTAGAAGATGGAGCTGATAATGCTGTGAAAGGTATTGGAAAGAAAAAAGAGAACAGCAAAGAAACTGAAAACTCTGAAGAATCAACAACGCAGGAACAAAAAGCCACATACTCAGAACAAGTTACAGCAGCAAAACCTACACTCACCTGGGCAAAATACGATTTTGTGCCCGGAACCGAAATTATTTTCGAAGACAATCAGGAAGGTGAGCAAAATGGTGAATTTCCGAGTAAATGGGATTTGGTGTCGGGAAGTATTGAAAATGCTCAGTTTGACAATCAAAATGTAATTTATTTTATAAAATGCAATGCAAATGGCGGTGGAAACATCGTTCCTATGATAAAAAATCCCCAATTGGATTATCTGCCGGAACAATTTACGGTTGAATTTGATGCTTATTTTGGTGAGAAATCCAGTAATTATTATGTATATTTTGCCGATACAAAAAATCAGCAAAAAACAGATAATACGATGCGTCCTGATAATAAATGGATTCGATTTGGTAAAAATGGAGGCGAATATGAAAAAGACATTGAACGTAAATTCTATCTGGGTTTTTCGAGCGCAAAGCCGGATAACACTGCCAAATGGAGACATATTGCTATTTCGTTTAATACCAGGGCATTAAAAGCTTATATGGACGATGCACGCATTTTAAATATTCCTAATCTGGGCTACAACCCAACCGGAATTTCGCTTGCTTATCACAATACAGGAGGCACAGTAGTGGGTTATGTAAAAAACGTTCGCATTGCCAAAGGTGCAGTTCCTTTGTACGACAAATTTTTGACCAATGGTAAATTTGTAACCACCGGCATTAAATTCGATATAAACAAAGCCTCTATCAAGCCCGAAAGTATGGGAACAATTAATTATGTGGTAAAAATGATGACCGACCATCCTGAATTAAAATTCAGCGTAGAAGGACATACCGACAGCGATGGCGATGTCGCTGCCAACCAGAAACTTGCTGAAGCACGTGCACAAGCAGTAGTAGAAGCCATGACAAAAGCAGGCATCAGCGCCAATCGCTTAACGAGCAAAGGACACGGCGAAAGCAAACCAATGACCGCTAACGATACGCCGGAAGGAAAAGCGCAGAATAGACGGGTAGAGTTTGTGAAAATTTAAATAACAACATACAACCATGAAAACAAAAATCTTCCTCATCCTCACCGTATTTTTCACGGTCAGCCTGTTTGCACAGCAGCAAGGCAAATACTTTTTTGTAAAATCAGGCCATATTGAATATACGCTTGGAGGCAATACCACAGGCACAAAATCGGTTTGGTTCGACAATTATGGCATGTCGATGTACACACTTACCGAAAGTACAACGACCGTAAAAATTTTGGGATTTAAAAACATAACTACCAAAAAAGAGTTGGAAATTCGTAAAGGAAATCAGATTTGGAAAGCCGATTTATTAACCAAAACAGGCACCAAAATGGGCATTGAAGCACAAACCGAAGTTGGGGAGAAGCTTACCAAAGGAAAAACCGATGCACAACTTCACGAAATGGAACGTAAAACAATTACGGATATGGGCGGAAAGATGGAAGGTTACGAAACCTTTTTGGGTAAAAATTGCCTGAAATTTTCATGGGGAACTACCAAATTTCTACAGCACAAAGGAATTCCGTTAAAATCGGATGTAACAGAAATGGGAATTACCTACACCGAAACCGCCACAGTTTTCGAAACAAATATAGTAGTGCCTGCTTCGAAGTTTGAACTGCCTAAGAATATCCAATTTCAGGATATGGGCGAAATGATGGATGCAATGCAAAACGGAACAAATTAATAACATTCTAAATAAATTATCAAAATGAAAAAGATTTTTACACTCATTCTTTTTGCTGCAATTGTTACAATTACATTTGCACAGACAGTGCTAAAACCGGGAGATATTGCCATTGTGCAAGTGAACTTCAGTCAAAATTCGTTCGATTTTGTTCCATTGGTGGATATTGCTGCCGGCACTAAAATTAGTTTTACCGATTATGCCTGGAAAAACAGCCTTGGCGACTTTGACAAAACGACACAGTACGATGCTATAATTACTTATACTGCGCCTTCGAACATTGCCAAAGGAACAGTTATTCAATCAAAAAACAATACGGCTTTCGACTATTCTTCCATTAGTTTTAACAGTAAAACCGCTTCGAATTATTATTTGAAAGGCGAAAACATCATTGCTTTCCAGAAAAATGTGAACGACACTACTTTTTTGACTGCTTTTGGGTGGATGCGTAAAAATAATTTTGCAGTAAATCCATACAATTCGTTGGCTAAAGTGTGCGATATTCCGCCGGGGTTGTCGAAAGAGTATTTTACGGTTATTCAAATGGATTCTGTTGTATGGGGACAAAATTCAACTTTGCAACGCGATTTTCGCTACAATAAATACGATGGCTACACAGGCAATCCATCTCAAATCCGTCACTGGACATCTATTACATCCAATTACGATACCTTTAGTGGTAGTTTCAATAACAATGCTGTCCCTGATTTTACCGTTCTTGCACCGGACATTACATCGCCTGAGCTGCTTTATTCGTATCCTAAAGATAATAAAACCAATGTACTTAAATACAGAGATGGTGTTTTTGAGTTTGATGAAGAAGTAATTGTTCGTAAACCAATAATTCTTGCTGAAAATGGCGTAGGTAATATCAAAACATTTACTCCGGCCGATTTTACTATTCAGAACGATACAGTTTTGTTCTATAACTTATTCGACTATCTCGAAAAAAACAAAACCTATACTTTATCAATACCAGCCGGCTTTGTAACCGATTATGCCGGTAATGAATGGCCGCAAAGTCCGTTGGTTTACAATTTTGCTGTTTCGAATAAAAATACGGTAAACTTGTCGTTTGGCTCTCCGTTTGGTTCAGGTATAAGCTTAATAACCGAAGTTTGCCCCGATTGTGCTCAAACAAGTGATATTACTTACACCACAACCAAGCGTGAGCAGGTTTTTGAAGAAAATTATTGGTCGGGTAGTATCGATTGGAAAATGGATGGCATACCTGTACATTTTTATATGCCTGATATGGTTACTGTTGCAAATAGTAATGATTTACCTGAATTCCCAAGCAATGCCATACCGCTTGTTGGGCAGTACAAACGATTTGTAATTGATATGTCGCAGAAAAATCAAACCATTACTGCTTTATGGAGTGAGGTGGAGGACAATAACAGTAAAATTGAGCAATTGGTTTATAGCGGTAATCAGCTAATCAGCAAAAAATCGTTTAGTGGAATTGGTGGTCGTTTGGAAGGAAAGCTTATTTTTGAAAATGAAACCAATCTAAAGGTCGATTCAATAGTTTATTGGGGTTACGAAAGTTATTTAAAATGGGTAAGCCTCGAGGTGGTTGATCAGGCTATTCCTGTGGTTGAACTTGGTAATACCAAAACAATTTGCGAAGGCGATTCTGTTGTACTTGATGCAGGAATTACATTAGGCGCACTTTACAACTGGAGTAATGGGGATAAGAAACACAGTACAACTGTGAAAACCAGCGGAAATTATTCGGTAACAGTGAGCAATTCATTAGGTTCAGCAACCGACAATGTACAGGTAATTGTTAAGCCGGTAATCACCCTTTCGATGCCCGATACTATTTACGCTTGCGTGGGCGATACTGTTACGTTAGTTGCCGGAACGAATACTGAAAATTCGTATTTCTGGAGTCCGGGCGGACAAACCACACCAACGATAAAAGTTACCAAAAGTGGTATTTATCATGTTTTGGTGAATAATGGTTTTGGTGGATGTTTCAGCACCGATTCCACACGTGTTATTTTCAAAGGAGCCAAAGCGCGGATTTACAACTATCAGGGAGGTAGTTATGGTTCGGGCGATGTAAAAGGACAATTGTATCGAAAAAATGCAACTGATAAGTTCGAACTTTATCGCGAAATGGATATGCTCGATTTTGTTCAATTTGACTCGTTGGCTGCCGGCAATTATATTTTTAAAATGCATTTTGTAAACTATAGTTTTGTGGGCGAAAATCCATGGATGGACACTTACCACGATGGAAAAACCGAATGGAAAAAAGTAACTCCATTTAAATTATCATGCGAAACTGATACTATGATTGGATTCCTGATTGCCAATAAACCTTCGTTCGTATTCAATGGTACAGGCGTTATTTCCGGGAAAGTTAACATTACCGGTCAACCGGTGGGTTCGCCTATGTACAGAGCAAAAGCAGGAGCAATAGTGGATTGCAATACCCGCGTAGTACTTTATAATGCAACCGGCGATATTATTGCCACCACTTGCCCCGATGCCAATGGTAATTATAGCTTTACGAATCTGCCGGCAGGAAACTACACAGTGGGTATTGAGCGTACAGGTTTTGAGATGCAAAGTGTGTTTACTACTACTGTTGCCGAAGGTACAACTATTTCGAATGCCGATTTCACCATCAATCAGTCAGAACAAACTGTAATACAGGGAATTACTACCGGTGTATCAAATGCTGTAATTGGTAATTTGTTGAATTTGAAATTATTACCAAATCCTGCGGTGAATACTACTATGCTCGAATTTGATTTAGCCGCCGATAGTAATGTCACAATTTCGGTTAGCGACCTTACAGGCAGAGTGATTCAAAAAGATATTCGTATGCTCGCTACAGGTAAAAATCGTATTCCACTTGCAGTTGATAATCTTTCGGGTATCTATTTTGTAAAAGTTTCAACTCTGGCTGGTTATTCTGTTGCACGACTTATTGTTCAATAAATTTGAAGCATTTTTTTAAAAGATAAATTTATACCCCTTGCTTTTTCGGGCAAGGGGTATATTGTTTTTTTTTGATTAATTTTGTAATCTCAATTATTCCGAATGATAAAATTATTTTTTAAGAGAATAAAGGTTTTCTTATTCGTACTGGTACTCTCAAGTCATCTTGGTGCGCAGGATTCCCGTTCGCAGTTACCTCCGATTCTTCAGAAATCATTTTTTGAATTAAATTATGGCCTTATTCAATATCCTTTCGGACAGGAACAATTGGAGGCAGGTTATATCATGGAATCGCCGGCAGTTATTCCTCCGGCAGCATTTCGGCTTACGCTTTGGGGTTATGAGTTTAATAAGTACCTGTCGGGACAACTGACCTATACACAGCCTGTTGTGTGGCTGAATTATGGTCAAATCAGCAATGACGGGTCGCTTATCGAAACAGCGCCCGCAAGCCGGAGAGTAACCTTGAATATGGGTGGAATTATTCTGAAACCAACATTGCCATTGACATCAAAGTTTTTACTTTTTGGAGAAGTCGGATTGAATTTTGTAACACGTATCGGATTTAAAGATATTAACGGTAATCCAATTCTGAAAAGTGCAAATTACGCTACTTACATGCTCGGAGGTGGTGTAAAATACAGTTTGAATAAGAGTTGGGGAGTGAATCTGGTTGCCAATTATACTCCCGAAAATACATCTCGTAAACAACCAACTACTACATTTTTCGGAGCCGGACTTTCGTATCATTTGCAAAGAATCAGTGATGAGCAGGTTCGTAGAACGGATGAAAAAGAATACATTCGTCCAAAACAGTGGTTGCAGGTGGGTTATACCTCAAACCTGATGGGCTATGGCGTAAATAATTTTATTGCCGGTAAAATGAAAATATTCTGGGGCGGTTGGGCTGAAGTTCAAAGTGGCATTCACCTAAGCTATCAGCGCAATATATTCAACGGACCAACGTTTTTTTCGCTCGACTGGGGAATAAATGCGTCGGGCTGGAAAACGAAATTGAACAATGAGCAATTTTTCACGTTGTCGGTTTTTCCTGTTTTCAGGTTTAATTGTCTGCGAACCAAAAATATAGATGCTTATTTCTTTTATTCGGTGGCTGGTCCGTCATATATATCAAAAACCGAACTCGAAAATCATAAATTAGGCGGTCATTTTTTGTTTCAGGATAATATAGGGGTCGGATTTTTTGCGGGTAAAAGTAAAAAACTAAATACTGAAATACGTATCGGCCATTATTCCAACGGAAATATGCATATTTACAACGATGGAGTAAAAATTCCGCTATCACTCAATTTTGGCTATGTGTTTTAAAAACTTCGGGTTAATTTTTGTAACTTTGACCCCGAAATTTTCAAACTTTCAAATCTTCAAACAATATTATTAATATGTCTCAATCAAAAAAAAACATAGCCATTGTTGCAGGTGGCGATTCGTCGGAAGTAGTAGTTTCGCTCAAAAGTGCTGCGGGACTTTATTCGTTTATGGATAAAGATCGGTATAATATCTTTATAGTAACTATTGTAGGTAAAGTGTGGCAGGTGGAGTGGTCTGAAAATGAGAAAATTGCTATTGATAAAAACGATTTTAGTTTCGTGCGCGAAGGTCAGAAAACGACATTCGATTTTGCGTATATTACCATTCACGGTACACCGGGCGAGAATGGAATTTTACAGGGTTATTTTGAATTAATCGGATTGCCTTATTCCTGTTGCGGCGTGTTGGCTGCTGCTATAACATTTAATAAATTTACCTGTAATCAATATCTGAAAGGCTTTGGAGTGAAAGTTTCAGAATCGTTGGTGCTTCGCAAAGGACAATCGGTAAGTGATGAGGAAGTAGCTGAAAAAATCGGATTCCCCTGTTTTGTAAAGCCAAACGTAGGTGGAAGTAGCTTTGGCGTTACCAAAGTGAAATCGATTGAACAGGTGCAACCGGCTATCGCATTGGCATTTGCCGAAGGCGACGAAGTGATGATCGAAGCATTTATGGCCGGAACGGAAATTACCTGCGGCATTTACAAAACTAAAACAAAATCGCAGGTGCTGCCTGTAACCGAGGTGGTTAGCGAAAACGAATTTTTCGATTATGATGCTAAATACAAAGGGCAGGTACAGGAAATAACGCCAGCTCGTATCAGTGCAGAACTAACCAATCGCGTACAACAACTCACTTCGGCCATTTACGATATTTTGGATTGCAAAGGCATTGTTCGCATCGATTATATTATTTCCGAAGGTGATGTTATTAATCTGCTCGAAGTAAACACCACTCCCGGAATGACGGCTACCAGTTTTATCCCACAGCAAGTTGCTGCTGCCGGACTTGATATTAAAGATGTTATGACGGAAATTATTGAAAATGAAATCATTTAACGAAATAACCGGAATTGTATCCGACGAAATAGCAAAACTTGATTGGACAATGCAGCCGACGGGTTTGTACGAGCCAATTGGATATACCTTGTCGATGGGTGGAAAACGGTTGCGCCCTGCACTCACACTTATGGCTTGTAACCTGTATTCCGACGATATTGAGTCCGCTATTGCACCTGCTCTGGGAATTGAAGTTTTTCACAATTTCACGCTGCTACACGACGATATTATGGACCGTGCCGACATTCGTCGTGGCCGGCCAACTGTTCATAAGCGCTGGGACGATAACACGGCCATCCTTTCGGGTGATGTAATGCAAATTGCTGCTTATCAGCTTATTGCTCAAACACCTGTTGCATATTTAAAACCTGTTCTCGATTTGTTTTCGACTACAGCACGCGAAATTTGCGAAGGGCAACAATATGATGTTGATTTTGAAAGTCGCGATGAAGTTGCTGCTGAAGAATATCTTGAAATGATTCGACTCAAAACAGCCGTTTTGCTGGCTTGTTCGCTTAAAACAGGTGCAATCATTGGAGGTGCAAATGCCGCTGATGCTGACGAATTGTATGATTTTGGGATAAACATAGGCCTTGCTTTTCAACTCAAAGACGACCTGCTCGATGTGTATGGCGACGAAGCTACATTTGGTAAAAAAATAGGGGGCGATATCCTTTGTAATAAAAAAACTTACCTGCTGATTCATGCTTTAAAGCTGGCAAAAGGGGCTGATTTCGAAGAATTAAGTGCTTGCCTGAAAAAAAGTTATCAACAACCCGATGAAAAGATTCGTCAGGTTACCGAAATGTATAACAAGCTGAAAGTTAAAAATATATGCGAAGATAAGATGAAATTTTATTTCGATAAGGCAGTCGCAAACCTGGATAATCTGAAGGTTGAAACAGCTAAAAAGCAAGAATTGAGAAATTTAGCCGAAAAATTATTGTCGCGAAACGATTAATTTTCTTATCTTTGTGGGCATAATAAAATTTTTCAATTGAATTACAATTTCTATTATCTGTTTTTTAAAATTATAAATTGTAAATTGAATAATTTGTAAAATGAAATAATTATGCCCTATCGCCGACTACCCAATACCGACCAGGCCCGTTTGCGTGCTTTGCGAACAGCTGTACAGCTAAGCGACAAACAAAATTATGCTTCACAAGTTATAAATTACAAAACGGCGTTGGAAGCCCGTAATTTTTTAAGTGTATTCGAAAAGCAACTCATTCAATATCAGCATGCATTGGATAATCAGGTGTCGGCCAATAAGCGGTATCAGCAAATTGTTTATAATGCACGAATTTATATTTCCCATTTTATACAAGTGCTAAACCTTGCTGTTATTCGTGGCGATATAAAAAAAGATCACAAGCTTTTCTACCAACTCGACCCCAATAATCACACCGTACCCGATTTAACGACCGAAGCTGCGCTTTTGCAGTGGGGAAAAGCCATTATTGATGGTGAAAATGAGCGTGTTCGCAACGGAGGATTACCCATTTACAATCCGGCAATTGCTAAAGTACAAGTGCATTTTGAGGTTTTTAAAGAATATAAATCGACTCAGAAGCAACATCAAACAGCTACGAACCGAAACTGGGAAGAACTTGTAAAGCTACGTGAAAAAGGAGATACTATTATTCTGGATATATGGAATCAGGTAGAAGCAAAATTCAAAGATGAAAAACCTTATTCCCGTTTGATGAAATGCCAGGAGTTTGGATTGATATTCTACTATCGAAAAGGTGAAAAAACACTTACCCCCGACGATGACGCAGAGGTAAGTGAAAGTGCTTAGTATCTGTAATGTTCCGGTTTGTACGGGCCATTTTCGTTTACACCAATGTAAGCAGCCTGTTCGGGAGTAAGTACCGTAAGTTTTACACCTAACTGCTCCAAATGAAGTCGTGCTACTTCCTCATCCAAATGTTTTGGTAAACGATATACATTCACATCGTATTTTTTGGTGTAAAGTTCAATCTGTGCCAATGTTTGGTTAGTGAACGAATTGCTCATTACAAACGATGGGTGACCGGTAGCGCAACCCAGATTTACCAAACGACCATCAGCTAAAAGTAAAATACTGTGTCCGTCAGGGAAAATGTATTTGTCAACCTGAGGTTTGATGTTTACACATTCAACTCCCGGATATTTTTTTAGTTTATCTACCTGAATTTCATTGTCGAAATGTCCGATATTACAAACAATTGCTCCATCTTTCATTTTTGAGATGTGGTCGATAGTAATAATATCTTTGTTGCCGGTGGTGGTAACATACACATTTCCTTCGGCTAATGCATCTTCAACAGTAGTTACTTTGAAACCTTCCATCGAAGCCTGTAATGCACATATCGGGTCAATTTCGGTAACAATTACACGTGCACCGTATGCTAACATCGATTTGGCACAACCTTTACCCACATCACCATAACCGCATACAACTACAACTTTGCCGGCAAGCATAATGTCGGTAGCACGTTTAATTCCGTCGGCCAATGATTCGCGGCAACCGTAAAGGTTATCAAATTTCGATTTGGTAACCGAGTCGTTTACGTTGAATGCAGGGAAGAGCAACGAACCTTCTTCGAGCATTTGATACAAACGGTGAACACCGGTAGTTGTTTCTTCGGAAACACCACGAATTTCGGGCGTCATGCGGCTCCAGATGCCGTTATCTTCTTTCAATACGTTTTTCAGAATGGCGTAAAGCAGTTTTTCGTCTTCACCTTCCACTACTTTGTCGAGCACAGTTGCATTTTTCTCGGCAGCCACACCCACGTGAATCATCATGGTAGCATCGCCTCCATCGTCTACAATTACGGTCGGACCCTTGTGCCCGTCGAAAGTCAGCGCTTGAAGTGTACACCACCAGTATTCTTCCAACGTTTCGCCCTTCCATGCAAAAACAGGTACACCCGCTGCCGCAATTGCAGCCGCAGCATGATCTTGTGTGGAATAAATATTACAGCTACACCAGCGTACTTCAGCACCCAGTTCAACAAGGGTTTCAATCAGTACGGCAGTTTGGATAGTCATGTGCAACGAACCCATAATGCGGGCACCTGCAAGTGGCTTCGATTTTCCGTATTTGGCACGCAATGCCATTAAGCCCGGCATTTCTTTTTCGGCTAATTCTATTTCTTTACGGCCAAAATCGGCCAACGACATATCAGCTACTTTGTAAGGTAAGGTGCTGAATAATTCAGTCATACTCATGTTTAATATTTGATTTTTAATTAGTTATATCCCCTCTTTTTTAATTCGATTTTTATTTAAAACGATTTAAGAAGACGGGTTGCAAAGTTACGGAATAATATTGTTGTAATGCATTTAATGGTAGTTAAAAATGCAATGCACAGATTTCTATATCTCTAAAAATTTTGGATTATGTTTCATGATTTCATGCAAAACGGGACAGTTGGCATCGTGAGCACCTGGTAAATAGCCGATACTCATCAGAAACTCATTTACAATTTCACCGCCTGTAAACCGGAAATGTTTTTTAAAAAGTTTTACCCATTCGGTTTTGGAAAGCGGATGATGGTGTTCGAGCCATTTTTCGAACGAACCATATTCTTTTTGAATACTTACAATAACTTGTGCATTTTCGATGGCTGCATTTACTTTTAAGCGGTTACGAATAATTCCCGCATCTGCAAGCAAACGTTCCCTGTCGGTATCGGTATATGCGGCTATTGTAGCAATGTCGAAATTGCTGTAGGCTGCTCTGAATGAAGCTTCTTTTTTAAGAATCGTCTCCCAGCTCAATCCGGCTTGATTTATTTCGAGAATTAACCTGCCAAATAATTCATTATCGTTATGAATGGGGAATCCGTAATGTAAGTCATGATAGTTTTTGTGCAAATTGCGACGCTCGCTATCAGGAGTATTTTGTATAAATGTGCAGTATGACATTGAATTGTTTTATAGTGTTATTCTTTAAACAATTAATTTGAAACTTAGTTTTTTCTTTAACTTTAGAATAAAAATATGAATCAATATAGTTAAATAAAGTTAATGATAAATATTTTTTATTTGATTTAAATATCTGATATTTAGGGCTATATAATACTTTGTATGGCACATTTATATTTATTGCATTGTACTATGTATTGCATAGTAGTATATGATGCTATATATTTGCAGCGTAATTCAATCAGATGTGATGATGTGTTGATATGATAATGTGGTGATATGCTGATGAAAGAAATGCGAACTTTATGAACTTTAAAAACTTTATGAACATTACAAACTAAAAAATGATAGACTTAACCAACATCAACAAAACCTACTACACCGAAGCCACTTCGCTTCACGTACTGAAAGGAATTGACCTGCATATCGGTGCGGGCGAATACGTTTCGATTATGGGTGCTTCGGGTTCGGGCAAATCCACTTTGCTGAATATTCTGGGAATTTTGGATAATTACGATACGGGCGAATACTTGCTGAATAATACGCTGATTAAAAACCTGAGCGAAAAACAGGCTGCAGCTTATCGCAACGAAATGATTGGTTTCGTCTTTCAGTCGTTCAACCTGATTAATTTCAAAAACGCATTGGAAAACGTGGCTTTGCCGCTGTATTATAAAAACGTGAGTCGCAAACGCCGTAACATAGTTGCCATGGAATACCTTGATATGATGGGTTTAAAGGATTGGGCTACTCACATGCCAAGCGAAATGTCGGGCGGACAAAAACAACGTGTTGCCATTGCACGCGCCATTATTTCTCAGCCTAAAATTTTGCTTGCCGACGAACCAACGGGTGCCCTCGACAGTCATACAACGGTAGAAGTAATGAAAGTGCTCCGCGAACTGAACAACAACGGACTAACTACCATTATCGTAACTCACGAACGCTCGGTAGCCGACGAAACACGCAAAATCATTCATATAAAGGATGGAATGATTGAGAATATTGAACAAAGAGTTTGATATTTCGCGTTTCAGGTTTCGCGTTTCAGGTTAAAATGACACGAAGCGCAAAACACGAAACACGAAACGAGGAACACGAAACACGAAACAAAAATGAATACACTACAAGAAATACTCGCCGGATTAAAACACAATAAAATGCGCACCATACTGACTGGTTTGTCGGTGTCGTGGGGGATTTTTATCCTTATTGTGTTGCTTGGTGCCGGTAACGGACTGAAAAACGGGGTAACTTCCAATTTTAGTCAGCGGGCAACCAATACCGTTCAGATGTGGGCAGGTGAATCGTCGTTGCCATTTCAGGGTTTGAAAAAAGGCCGTTCGCTCGATTTTTCGGAAAAAGAAATTGGCACTGTTGATGAAAATCTGCAGGAAGCTACAACTGAAACGGGAATTATTGAAAAACAGGCAACTATTAGTTTTGGTGCCGAATATGGTTCGTATCAGGTAGTTGGTTGCAATCCGGAATATGAACATATCTTTAACCTGAAATTTGAATCGGGTAACGGACGGTTTTTAAACCCGCTTGACTTAAATGCCAACAAAAAAGTGGTGGTAATCGATAAAAAAATTCAGGAAGTGCTTTTCAAGGATAAAAATCCACTGGGACAACACATTAAGGTTGGTTCTATTATGTTTCAGGTGATTGGTGTAAATACAAAAAAAGACCGTTGGGGCGACGGAAAAGCATATATCCCATTTACAACCGCTCAGTTGATTTACAATCCTGACCGTAAATTTCGCAGCATTGCTATGTCAGTAAGTGGACTCGAAACCACAGAGGCAAACGAGGCATTCAACGATAAACTGAAAAAAAACATGGCGCAATCGCTGCGTTTCGACCCGAAAGATACGCAGGCACTTTGGGTGTGGAACTCACAACGCGATTATATCGAAACTATGAAAATTTTTGGTGGAATTACCATCTTCGTTTCGATAATCGGCATTTTTACACTGATAGCGGGCATAGTTGGTGTAAGTAACATTATGTTGGTTTCGGTAAAAGAACGCACGCGTGAATTTGGAATACGCAAAGCCATTGGCGCTCCTCCTTCACATATTTTGCGCTCAATTATTATTGAATCAATTTTAATCACTGCCGTTTTCGGATACATAGGCATGATGTTGGGAATAGGACTTACCGAGTTTATCAATTACATTCTTGTACAATCGGCTGCCGGAAATCCCGACGGTATGACCGTGTTCAAAGACCCAACTGTTTCATTTAGTTATGTGCTTATTTCGACAACTATATTGATAATTGCAGGCGTAATTGCAGGTTATATGCCAGCACGCCGCGCAGTACGGATTAAGCCGATTGAAGCAATGAGGGAAGAATGATGTGTTAATGTGGTGATTAGTTGATGTGATAATTAGAAAATAAGAAATTAAGAAAATGAGAAATTTTTTAAATAAAATGAAATCTGCACAAGATGCTAAACTCCCTCTCCCAAAGGAGAGGGTTGGGGTGAGGTTATTCGATCTCGACCGCTGGCAGGAGATTTGGATTACAATTACGCACAACAAATCGCGTAGTGTGCTCACAGCTTTTGGGGTTTTTTGGGGCATGTTTATGCTGGTAGCCATGGTGGGAGCGGGTGTGGCGCTGGAGCGTGGCATGAATTCGCAAATCGAAGGTTTTGCAACCAACTCGTGCTTTGTGTGGACTGAGCAAACATCCGAACCTTACAAAGGATTCAAAAAAGGTCGTCAGTGGAATATACAGAACGAAGATATTCCTGTCATTCTGAATAATGTGCCTGAAATTCAATACCTGGCTCCGGTTTTATTTGGAGGTGGCGGAACAAACAATGTAACGCGTAATGACAAATCGGGAAGTTTTGGTGTAAAAGGAAATTATCCTTCCTACAATCAGATTGATGAAAGCAAATTAGTTTACGGACGCTATATAAACGATATAGACATTGCCGAAAAACGTAAAGTATGTGTGATAGGTGAGCGTGTTTACGAAGTGCTTTTCCCAACCAAAGAAAATCCGATTGGGAAAGAAATTCAGGTAAACGGAATCTACTTTCAGGTGGTGGGCGTGAGTCGCCATTTATCGTCGGTAAATATTGGTGGCAATGCCGAGGAAACGGTTGTACTCCCGTTCAGTACCATGCAGCAGACTTTTAACCAGGGAAACAACGTACACTTTTTGGCAGTAACGGCAAAACCGGGTATAAAGGTAAGTGTGATTGAAGAAAAAATACGCAAGGTACTAAAAGCCCGAAACAGTATTTCTCCAACTGATAAAACGGCCGTTGGGGGTATGAATATCGAAGATCAGTTCACGATGTTTTTGTATCTCGGAATCGGAATAGGTGTGTTGATTTGGTTTGTAGGAGCAGGAACGCTGATTGCTGGTGGCATTGGAATAAGCAATATTATGCTCGTTACCGTTCGCGAACGTACCAAAGAAATTGGCATTCGACGGGCTTTGGGAGCAACGCCCCGCAACATTATTTCGCAAATTATGAGCGAAAGTATTATTTTGACACTGATGGCCGGATTGGCGGGATTGATGGTAGGAGTGGGGTTGCTTTATTTGGTTGGAGTTGCACTCAGTCAGGGCGATCAGTTTTTCAAAGATCCGCAAATCAGTTTTTCAGTAGCTATGTCGTCGTTCTTTATACTATTGGTCATTGGCACATTAGCCGGATTTTTACCCGCCAAACGCGCCATGAATATTAAACCGATTGAGGCGATAAGGGAGGAATAGAACTATTTACAATTTAATCATTTACAATTTACCATTTATAAAAACATAAAAATCAAACAATATGAAGAAGTTTTTTAGAATTTTCTGGATCTCGTTATTGGCGATAGCCGTAATCGGAACAATGTATTTTCTTTGGAAAAAATCGCGTCCTGTAGTAAAAACCTATGTAATTGAAGAAGTTATGCGTGGAAATATCGAAAAGCGCACCGTGGCAACCGGTAAAGTGGAGCCCCGCAACGAAATCCTAATCAAACCGCAAATGTCGGGTATTATTGCCGAAGTTTATAAAGAAGCTGGCGATAAAGTGCAGATTGGTGATATTATTGCCAAAATCAAAGTAATACCGGATATGGTAAGTCTGAATGCTGCCGAGAGCCGTGTGCAACTGGCTCAGCTTTCGTTCGATCAGGCAAAACGCAACTACGACCGCGACAAAAAACTGTACAACGAAAAAGTAATTTCGCGTGAGGAGTTTGAAAAGGTTGAGTTGCAGTACAACAACAGCAAAGAGGAACTGAAAGCTGCCAAAGACAACCTGAGTCTGACTCGCGATGGAATTTCGAACGATAAATCGCAGTTGAGCAATACGCTGGTGCGTTCTACTATTAACGGAACCATTCTGAACGTTCCCGTAAAAGTGGGGAACTCGGTTATTCAATCCAATAATTTCAACGACGGAACAACCATTGCCACTGTGGCCAATATGAACGATATGCTCTTTGTGGGTAAACTCGACGAAACCGAAGTAGGCCGTATCAAAACCGGAATGCCAATGGATATAACCATAGGAGCCATCGAGGGTACAAAACTCAATGCCGAACTCGAATACGTTTCGCCCAAAGGGGTGGAAGAAAACGGTGCTATCCTTTTCGAAATGAAAGCAGCGGTAAAAGTTCCGAAAGATGTTTACGTACGTGCAGGCTACAGTGCCAACGCCGAAATTGTGCTTTCGAAACTCGAAAACGTGCTCACAGTGCCCGAAAGTTGTATCGAATTCAGTGGCGACACGGCTTATGTATATGTGCTGAAAACCAAAGCACCTCAAACATTTACCAAAAAACAGGTAAAAACAGGACTTTCAGACGGCATAAAAATAGAGGTGAAAAGCGGCGTAAAACTCAAAGACAAAATTCGCGGAGCGGAGATTGTGGAAGAGAAGAAAAAAGCTGTTCCTGAGAAATAAGTCAATGTGCTAATATGCCAATGTGCCAATAACACGAAGTAAATAACGCCCGTAGGGCAAATAACTGCAAAGCACAAATAACGCCCGCAGGGCAAATAACAAAAATATTTATGCGTAAAATAATCCTATTCATAGCCGCTTTTCTGACAGCACTTTTAGCAAGTGCTCAGAAACCCTGGACACTGCAACAATGCGTGGACACAGCACTGGCAAACAACCGCAACATTAAACAACGCGAGTTGATGCGCCAAAACAACGAAATTGCCTGGCAACAGGCGCGTAATAACCTGCTTCCGAATCTGAATGCAGCTGCAAGTCAGGGTTGGAGTTTCGGACGCTCGCAAATGGTGGACGGAACCTACCGGAATATCAATTCGAACAGTTCAAATTTCAGTTTGCAGAGCGGGATTACTTTGTTCGACGGACTGAAAATGAAATACGAGATTGATGCTAAAATGGCACAACTGAAACTTTCGGAAGCCAATTTGCAAAAAATCCGTCAGGATATTGTATTGAGTGTATCTTCGGCATTTTTGCAGGTGCTTCTGAACAAAGAATTGCTTCAGATTGCCAACGAACAGCTAAAACTGACCGAAAATCGCCTTGAACAACAAAAATCGTTGGTAGAAGCAGGCAAATTGGCCGAAGGTGAATTGTTCGAATTGCTTTCGCAACAAGCTAAAGAGGAACTTAATCGCACACAGGCCGAAAATACGCTGAAACTTTCGTTGCTCGACCTGGCTCAGATTCTGGAACTATCGGATTTCGAAAAATTAGATATTTCCGTTCCGGCCGATTTAATGGAAAACGAGTTGCAGTTGCTTAGTGCCGATGCCGTTTATGCCAGTGCGGTTAAAAACCGTCCGGAAATTAAAAGCGCCGAACTGCAATTGCAAAGCAGCGAAAAAAACATACAAATTGCCAAATCGTATTATTTCCCCACGCTCAGCTTTGGCGCCAATGTGGGTGGAGGATATTACAATTCGGTAAGTACACCGCTGAGCACAAGTCTTGGTTTTAACCTGTCGGTACCTATTTTTAATAAATTTCAGGTGAAAAATCAGGTTCGCTCGGCACAAATCGACGTGAAAAGCAACCAGCTGAATGTGGAGAACGCAAAACTCGAGTTGCGCAAAACCGTACAGCAGGCTTACTTCAACGCCGTAGCAGCCAAAGCAAAATGGGATGCTTCTGTGAAGTCGGTAACTTCTGGCACCGAAGCCTATCGCTTTGCCAATCAGAAATACGAAGGCGGACGCGCCAACGTGTATGAACTGTATCAGGCTAAAAACAACTTAGCCCGCGCGCAATCCGAAGTCGCCCAATCGAAATACGAATACGTGTTTCGGTTAAAGATTCTGGAATTGCTGAAATGATATTAATGTGATAATGTGGTAATGTGATAATGTGGCGATGTGCAAATAACGCGAAGCCAATAACGTGCGCAGCACCAATAACACGAAGTAAATAACGCCTATTGGGCAACTAACGGCAAAGCCCAACTAACGTCCGAAGGACCAATAACGGCGAAGCCCAACTAACAATTAAAAAAAATGAACGCAGACAACATCAAATCTCAAATGCGGAAAGGTTATTTGGAATATTGCATTTTGCTTATTCTGAAGAAAAAGCCTGCTTATGCTTCGGATATTATCTCGGAGCTGAAAGACGCGAAACTGATTGTGGTGGAAGGTACGCTATATCCGCTTCTTACCCGACTGAAAAACACCGAATTACTCGACTATCGTTGGGAAGAATCAACTCAGGGACCTCCCCGCAAGTATTACGAAATGACACCCAAAGGAATTGCATTCCTTGCAGAACTCGAAAATGCCTGGGACGAAATTAATCAGGTAGTACAAAAGATTAAAGAATAATTCTGATTTACCATTTACTCATTTACTATTTACAATTTTAAAACAGTATAAGACAGATTTATATACAAATACAAAGTAAATTGATTCTAAAGTCTTTGTTCTTGAATCTTTGTTCTTTGTTCTAAATTAAAAAGCAATGAAAAAAACATTAACAATCAACTTAAATAACATCGTTTTCAATATCGACGACGATGCTTACGAAATGCTTCAAACCTATTTGAAAGACGTAGAAAAACATCTTTCGGAAGAAGAACGCAGAGAAGTAATGGCTGATATTGAGGCACGTATAGCCGAAATTTTCAGCGAAAGCCTGAAACGCAACAAAACGGTGATTAACATCGAAGATGTAGAAGAAATTATTGCCGTTCTCGGAAATCCAAGTCAGTATGCCGACGAGGACGAAGCTGCCGACGAAAAGTCAGCCCAACAACCAAATGCAGGTGGCAAAAAGCGTGCGCGCCGTTTTTATCGCGATCCTGAAAATAAGGTTATCGGCGGTGTAGCTGCCGGTATTGCAGCCTATTTTAACATCGATGTAACCTGGATACGTATTGCAATGGTTATTTTGGTACTCGTAGGTTGGGGAACAGCTATCCCGATTTATATTGTGGTATGGTTTATTGCCCCCGAGGCTTTAACTGCCGCTCAGCGCCTCGAAATGCAGGGCGAAGATGTAACGGTTGAAAATATTAAGTCCGAAATTAATAATGTAAAAAACTATGTCGAAAGCGATAAGTTTAAACAATCGGCAAACGGATTTGGCGAAAAATTTTTGGACGTAATCCGTGTATTGGTTAAAGTTTTTGTTGGCTTTATTGGTGCGATATTAGGGTTTGTAGGTATAGTTGTGGCTGTTACACTCGTATTTGTACTTGGCTCGTTACTTTTTGTACCCGAAATTCTAAGCGGATTTTCGCCCGAATTGGCAGCTGAATGGAGCACCATGACAGGCGATAATACGGCCCTTTTGGTAATTTCGTTACTCTTAGTTATTGGAGCCCCCATTTTTATGATAATTTACTGGGCTATAAATCTGCTCAACCGGAAGCATTACGAACATTCAAAAACCACATCATTGGTAACTCTTTTAGTTTGGTTGGCAGGTCTGTTTATGCTTTACAGTGTTGGTGCTAAGTCCATTATCCGTTGGTCGAACCTGAACGGAGAGCATTTTGCAATTAACTGGGACGAAAACAACAACGAGCCAACAGTAGATGAAGCCCGCACTTACCAGGCATTTACTTCAATCGATGTTTCGGATAATATTGAGGTGGAATTAACCCGCGACTCGCTAAAGCAAATGGTGGTTACAGCGCCCGAAAAGGTACTTTCGCAAGTTAAAACCGAAGTGAGTAATGGTCGTTTACGTATTTATACCGATAAATTTTTACTCAATTATCCGATTAAAGTTAGTCTGAGTGTAGATACACTTTACGAAATTGAAGGAAGCGGAGCCGCAAATATTACTACTACGAACGAACTGACAACTCCTTCGTTAAAAATAGATTTAAGCGGAGCTTCACGCGCAAAGCTCGATGTGCTGGTATCTGGTAAAACAGATGTGAATATTTCCGGTGCTTCTGTTGCCGAACTTATTGGTACAGGCGCTGATTTGCAGATAGATGCCAATGGAGCATCAAAACTTAAATCGGAAACATTCCGCACCCGAAATGCCATTGTCGAATCGTCGGGAGCTGCACATGTCGAAATTTATGCCACCGAAAGTGTGGATGCCAATGCCTCCGGTGCAGGCGAAATTGACATTGCCGGTAAACCCAAAAATGCTAAAACCAACGAAAATATGGGCGCAAGTGTAAGGGTGAAGTAAAAATGAAATATGAATAACCATTCTCCAATAAAAATTGCTTGTTGGAGAATGTTTTTTTTATAAGTTTTAAAAATCAAAAGTAATTAAATTTTAATTTCAATTTTTTGTTTGCTTTTTTCAGGATAATTCACCAATTATAAACTTTAGCTTTGTATCTTTGTGAAAATTTTTCTGAGAAAATGCTTATGTCAACATCTGTAAAAGCCATTGCTGAATATTATAAGTTGCTTTTGTCGTCGCACGAAAATTTATTAACGTTTACCGAACGTCGCAATCTTCGTGAACTTCTTAAAAAATGTTTCGCATCCGAAACATTTTCACCTGTGCAAATTTCTCATTATATTATTGAAAAAGCAGCAATTATTGATGCACTTCTTAATGAGGTTGGGCTGGGGAAACCTGCTGTATTAAGTGTTCTTTTTCAGGATTTTATTCAGAAAAAGAGCATATCTGTTGTTGATATTGAAAAAACTTTTTCAACCAATATCAGCACTATTACTCAGGGGTTGATTCGGGTGAGTAACCTGTATGAACGTAATACCTCGCTCGAAACTGAAAATTTCCGAAAACTGCTGCTTACTTTCGCCGAAGATGTACGTGTAATTCTGATAATTATTGCATCACAACTCATTCGAATGCGTACGCTTGATAACGAACCGGAAGAGTTACGTACACAAGTTGCACGCGAAACATCGTTTTTGTATGCTCCATTGGCGCATCGTATGGGTTTGTATAAAATCAAAACCGAACTCGAAGATCTTTCGTTAAAACATACAAACAGAGATATTTACAAGGAAATTGCTCAAAAAATTAACGAGACAAAACGTTCGCGCGACAAATATATTTATGAATTTATTACTCCGCTTAAAGAAAAATTGCAGGAACTTGGATGTGAATTCGAAATTAAAGGACGCACCAAGTCTATTCATTCTATTTACAACAAAATAAAGAAACAGAATACGCCTTTCGAAAATATATACGACCTTTTTGCTATACGTATTATTTTTGATGTGCCTCTGGAAAAGGAAAAAGCGGTTTGCTGGCAGGCTTATTCCATTGTTGCCGATATGTATCAGCCTAATCCAAAGCGGTTGCGCGACTGGCTTTCGATACCAAAATCGAACGGTTACGAAAGTTTGCACACCACCGTTCTTGGTCCGCAAAACAAATGGGTGGAGGTGCAAATTCGCACAGTTCGTATGGACGAGGTAGCCGAAAAGGGATTGGCTGCACACTGGAAATACAAAGGTATTAAGGGCGAAAGCGGCATGGACGAATGGCTGAAAAACATTCGCGAGATATTAGAAAATCCGGAGCTGAATGCGGTGGATTTTATGGACGAATTTAAACTCAACCTATACGATAAGGAGGTTTTTGTATTTACGCCCAACGGAGATTTACACAAATTGCCAAAGGGAGCTACCGCCCTCGATTTTGCGTTTTCCATACATTCCGGACTGGGTTGTAAGTGTGTGGGTGCCAAAGTGAATGGCAAAAACATGCCCATAAAATATGTCCTGAACAATGGCGATCAGGTGGAAGTGCTTACTTCGCCAACACAGAAACCTAATCTTTCATGGCTACAGGTCGTTACCACTTCGAAAGCTAAAAACAAAATCCGTCAGGCGTTGAAAGAGGTAGAGTTTAAAGATGCCGAGATTGGTCGCGAAACCCTGATTCGTCGTTTCAAAAACTGGAAAATTGATCTTGATGACGGAAAACTATCACGCCTGGCCAAAAAGAAGGGCTATAAAACTGTTAGTGACTTTTATCAGGAAATTGCACGCGAAAAATTAGATGTACTGACTGTTCGCGATGCTTATTTAGATTTGGATAAAAAGGAACAAAACCCCGAAATTGCCGAAATGCGCAGTGCCGAGGGTTTTTCGAAGGAAAAACACGGAAAGGAAACCGAAAGCAAGGAAGATGTGCTGGTGATTGGCTCCGATCTGAAAAATGTGGATTTCAAACTTTCGAAATGCTGCAATCCGATTTATGGCGACGAAGTATTTGGTTTTGTGGCGGTTAGTGGCGGTATCAAAATTCATCGAACCGACTGCCCCAATGCGCCCCAAATGATTGAGCGTTTTGCTTATCGAATCGTTAAAGCAAAATGGTCGGGCAAGTCGATAGGTTCGCAATACCCTATTACACTTCGTATTGTGGGGCACGACGATATTGGTATTGTTGCGAATATTACATCCTTGATTTCGAAGGAAAAGGCAATTAGTCTGCGCTCCATTTCGGTAGATACCAATGCCGGATTATTTCAGGGAAACCTCACGATAATGGTAAGCGACAATAAAGATTTAGAGCTGATTATCAAGAAAATAAAATTGGTAAAAGGCGTAAAAAATGTATCGAGGTCGTTGATTATCTAAGATGTATTTAAATATTGCCCCTTTCTCATATTTTCACTACTTTTGCAGTTGAAATAAAAATAATCTAAAAACTGCTACAAGTAGTTTATAAAAGTCTTGAATCCTGGTTCTTGACTCTTGATTCTAAAAATTAAAAAAATGAAAATTCTTCTTCTCGGTTCGGGTGGTCGCGAACATGCATTGGCATGGAAAATAGCTCAAAGTCCAAAATTGACACAACTTTTTATTGCTCCCGGCAATCCCGGTACGGCTCAGGTAGGTACAAATCTTCCCATTGCTGCCGATAATTTTCCGGCATTGAAACAAGCCGTGCTCGAAAACAGCATCGATTTGGTACTGGTTGGGCCCGAAGATCCGTTGGTGAAAGGTGTGGTTGATTTTTTTGCTGCCGATGCCGAAACAAAACATATCCCAGTTGTTGGTCCCGATAAAGTGGGTGCACAACTCGAAGGAAGCAAGGATTTTTCGAAGCAATTTATGTTTCGTCACAACATACCTACAGCCGGTTACCTGAGTGTAACTGCCGAAAATTTGGAAGAAGGAATTGCGTTTCTGAAATCGCTCCCTGCACCTTATGTGCTCAAAGCCGATGGCTTAGCTGCCGGAAAAGGCGTACTCATTTTGAACGATTTGGACGAAACTATCACCGAACTCCGCGCTATGCTCGATGGCAAATTTGGTGCTGCGAGCAAAACGGTGGTTATCGAAGAATTTCTGTCGGGCATCGAATGTTCGGTGTTTGTAATTAGCGATGGTAAAAACTACAAAATTTTACCCGAAGCCAAAGATTACAAACGTATTGGCGAAGGCGATAAAGGGCTAAATACCGGCGGTATGGGTGCAGTTTCGCCTGTTCCGTTTGCTACGTCCGAGTTTATGCAAAAGGTGGAAGATCGCATTATCCGCCCAACTGTGGAAGGTCTTTACAGCGAGGGTATTAATTATACCGGCTTTATTTTCTTCGGACTTATTAAAGTGAATGGCGAACCTTACACTATCGAGTACAATGCCCGCATGGGTGACCCCGAAACCGAAGTGGTGATGCTTCGCCTGAAATCGGATTTGGTGGACTTGCTCGAAGGTGTAGCGCAGAAAAATCTGAACACACGAACCGTTGAGTTCGACGAACGAGCTGCCGTTACCGTTATGCTCGTTTCGGGTGGTTACCCCGAAGCGTTTGAAAAAGGCAAAGAAATAAGCGGTTTAGACAAAGTTGAAAACAGCATTGTTTTTCATGCCGGCACAGCATCGAAAGAGGGTAAAATAGTGACCAACGGTGGCCGCGTAATTGCCGTAAGTTCGTATGGTGCCAACAAAGACGAAGCGTTGGCGCAATCGTTCAAAAACGCTCGAATAATCACCTACGACCAAAAATACTTCCGCAGCGATATCGGGTTCGATTTGTAACTCAACCACACAAAAATGGATTTATCGCTCTCGATGTGGCTTTTAGCCATACTTTCGGCCCTTATGATAGGTATGTCAAAAGTTGGAGTTAATGGTTTGGGAACTTTGGTTGTGCCCATTATGGCCTTTGTCTTTGGTGGAATGCCTTCGTCGGGATTGGTATTGCCCATGCTTATTATGGCCGATGTGTTTGGTGTGGTTTATTACCACCGCAGCACGCATTGGAAAACGGTACTGGGTATATTACCCTGGGCTTTTGCAGGAATTATGATTGGATTACTGGTAGGCAAAAACATATCCTCGCTTCAGTTCAAACAACTCATTGGAGTCCTCGTAATTCTGAGTTTGACAGTAATGCTTTGGATGGAGTTTCGCAAGAAGAAAACCACCGAAATTGTACCTCACAAAACTTCCGTTGTCATTCCGTTTGGCATTATGGGTGGATTTTCCACCATGATTGGTAATGCTGCCGGACCCATAATGAGTGTGTATTTACTCTCCAAAAATCTTCCCAAAAAAGAATACATCGGCACAGCGGCTTGGTTTTTCTTTATTATCAACCTCTCCAAATTGCCTTTGCAAATATGGGGTTGGCACAATATAACCCTTCAAACGCTCACTTTTAACCTGATGCTATTGCCCGCCATTGCGCTGGGAGCCTATCTGGGTATAAAAATCGTGAAGCTTTTCCCCGAAAATGCTTATCGTTGGTTTGTGTTGGCTGCTACTTTTGTGTCGGCTTTGGCGCTATTGATACAATAATTTCGCTTATAGCTGCTGGAAATTTGTAAATAACTTACCAAATCTATCAAAAATAACATACATTTGGCGAATAATATTGTTATATTCTGCCAAATCTACATATAAATACATATATTTGGCGAATAATAATTTAAAAATTAAGGGCAAAACTATTTCCCCGATTTCCGGCGATTATCCTCCTTGCAAAGCATTTGGCAATTTTCAGCACTTGTTTTGCCACCTTCGTGCCATGGGGTTGCATGGTCGGCTTCCATTTCGTGTAGTTTCTCAGGTTTCTGGAGTGCGAGAACAATAGCAGAATGCTATTTAATTAATATGTTTTGGAAAATTTGTTTCGTCATAATGCAATGGAGCATGTCCCATTGTCGGTAAATTGTTTTTATTCGATAATTATTTGTTTTATTTGTAGAGACGTGGCATGCCGCGTCTCTACGGTGTATTGAATTGCAAATATACATAAAAATCCTGATTCAGTGCAAACCATTTAAATGCACGATTTTAAACATCCATAACCCTAATTGAGAATGATATTTTTACCTTGGTTTGTTTTATGGGTATTCGCCCTGCAGTTAATGTCCGTTCAGTTTTGGTTTTATACTCTTTATAGGATAATACATAGATAATACATAGATAATACATAGATAAAACATAAATAAAGCATATATAAAGCATACTTATTTAAGTATGTATTGTATATGCTTTATACATGCATTATTTAAATATTACTAATATTTATACCTAAAATGAAAGTAAAATGAAACGTAAAGAAGACATGAACAGACGATAAACTAAACATAGTGAAATGTAAAAGGCGACAGCTCCTGTATGGAAACTGCCGCCTTGGGGTGTAAACAAACTTATTTATGAAAACAAACAATTATTTTTTGATCTTTTCTTCCATTTTCCTCTCCAATAATTCCAGCGATTCTATGGCATCGAAGTTATTGTTATCCGCTGCTTTTGTAAGCCATTTAATGGCTTCGGGTAGGTTATAGTTGGTGCCTTCGCCCTGAAAATACATGATAGATACCAAAGTATGCAAATAAAAAGACTTCAAGTTATTTTTTCTTAGGATGCTTATTTGCATATTCAATTTTTTTATTTACAATTTTTTGTTTTTTCTCAACTTCTAAAATATGTTTTCCATTTTGGAAATAGACTTGATATTTATCAAAATACGATTTTGCCGAAAACCAAAACTTTTGATCAAACATTGCTGTAGCCAATTGATAATACTTATCTTCAAGTATTGTGTTTACTTGTGATACATATTTACCTTTAGGATAGCGATAAATATAATCTTCGTAATCCTCTAATTTGTTACTAATTTTGGCTTTATCAAAAAATGTGTTTTCATATTGCATTTCTGCATCAGAAATTTTCGAAACAATACGTATACTATCTTTACCGGCATTTGTTAAAGCATTTCTGTATAAGATTAAAGCTACGCTATAATCTTTCGTAGAGTAAAACTTATCACCATATTTAACTTGCGTTTGATATATCTTGGATTTCGTTTCCGCACTTGGCTCTAACTTATTTAACGAAATATAATTGTCTATTGCAGTTTTATAATCCATTTTGATCAAAGCGCTTTCCGCACTTTCTTTTAGTTTTATTATTTTGTTAAATTGTTCTGTTTTTTCACAAGCTGATTTATTATAGATAGAGTATGAAATTTTAGCAACATTTTCATAACAAAGTTTTGCCATGTTTAAATTCTTCTTACAACCTAAGCCACTTTCGTAGAAATACCCTAACATATACATTGCTGCATCTGAATATGCAGCTTCATATTTAGTTATACTCTTATTCCTTTCTATTGCCTTTCTGAAATAGTTATTGGCAATGACTGTATCTTTAGGAATATATAAACCAAAATAATAAAACAATCCTAAATAACAAATTGCCTCCCAATCATCCTTTTCAGCAGCAATCTTAAAAAAATCAAATGATTTTTTTAAATCTCCATCTAATATTTTATTATTTATATCATAACCTGAATAATAAAACACACCCAATTTTGAGCAAGCTTGAGGATGTTTTTGTTCCGCACTGATATTGTAATATTTAAAAGCTGAACTATAATCATTTTTACTGTATAGATAATAACCAAATTCAAAACAAGCATTTGCATCCTGCTTCTGAACCTGACTAAAAAGCTCAAAATTCACACCTAATTTATTGTAATTTTTTGAGATGCTTAAAATTTCATTGTATTTTTCAATATTTGGAGAGTCTTCAAAACTCTTAAGATAAGTTACTATATTATCGTGTAATTCTACTAGTTGATTTATGACAGCTGATTGACTTATATTGGCAAGAGGATTTGCTGGTAGTCGTTTGTCCAAAATTCTAATACGTAAATACAAAGTTGTTTCATTTGCTCCACCTAAAATCAGATCCACTTCATTTATCAATGCTAAAGCTAAAGAATAGTTTTCATTATTAAATGCTTCTTCTGCTTCAATATATTTTAATCGAGCAGTATATTTATCCTGAGCAATCAAATTTATTTGCAGCGTAAGTGCTAGTAGAATAAGTACTTGTAGTTTTTTCATTTGAATAATGTATTTAATGTTATTTTTTTACCGGTGCACCCCAAAAGTCAGCTTCTTGTTTAGCTTCCTGTTTGGGTTTGTCTGCAGAATTACTAGAACTCGATTTGGCGGTTGATTCACCCCAAAAATCTGAAGTTGAATTATTTGAGATTGATTTCTTACCCTTATAGGTAAATGATTTAATATTTGCACCTGTTTTTGCCATATAATTTACAAAATTTTCTTGCATATTGATAGCCTCTTCTAAGCTATAATAGTAACCATGAAATATAATTTGCGATAAATTAATGGGGGATAATTCTTTTAAAATATCATTTTTAAATGGCCAAGTGCCATCGTTTCGTCTATCAACTTCAAATGGTTTTGTCACATTAACAGTCAAATCTTGCTCTGCTATTTTATTTCTATCATAAGAATATGCAAAATAAAAGAGTTTGTTGCTATTTATAGATGTATTCGATAAAGGTACATAGGCTTCCGTGTAGGTGTTAAAAATATAATTTCGGTTTTTAATTCGATTATTGCGTTCCATTTCCAACTTTTCCCGCTCATATCTGGCTTTTTCGTTTCGTCGATTTTGTTCTTCAATTTCTTGCTGTTCTCTTTGAAGCTTTTCTGCTTCTTCTTGAAGTCTATTTAATTTTTCCTGTTCCCGTTGATTAGCTTCTTTTTGTAATTTATTAGCATAAAGTTGAACTATTGTATTTGAAATATCATTCAAACCATTCTCAATTGTTTTATTAAGTTCTTGCCGTGATTTATTTATGCTCTCTAATTGTGCTTGTATTTGAGCATTTTTCTGACGCAATTCATAATCGGCTGCTTGCTGTTGTTGAATTTGTTGCGCATACCTCTGCTGTCTTGCTTCTTCATCTCTCTGTTGCTGTTGTTGTATTTCTCTTAATTTTTGCTGTCTTTGTTCATTAAACTGCGCTTGTCTAATACGTTCAGCTTGTAGTTGTTGCTGTTGAATTTGATTAGTAGTGTTGCTTTGAGAATAATTGTTTTGTGCATCGGAAGTTTGACCTTTATTTTCATTTGTAGAAATCTCGTTTTCTATCCTGTCAATCAAATAATTCGAATCAAATTGTATTCCTTGCTTTGCTAAAAATTCACGTGCATCTAAGTCGTAAGACTCTAATCTTCTATGCAATGCATATATATTATATTTGTCAATATGAATTATAAATTTTAGTTCGCTTTTTGATTTTCCGCATACTAATCCAATAGGTTCATCTTCAGTTTTAGTCCCAACGATTGTTTGTTGAGTCGGACCATATCCCTTCCAATATCCCGCTTCATTCTGCCAAGTTACCACTAATGCAACTTTTCTTTTTGAAATACTTTTGTTGTTTTGAGAAATAATGATTCCCAAAGAGCTAATTATCAAGAATATTGATGTAAAAATAAATAATATTGCTTTCATAATTTCCTATCTGTTAGTTATTTATTCTTGCAGTTTTTCGGCTTCCGCTTTTTTGTTTACAACAACCTGTCAGGTTCTCATTAATCTGACAGGTTGCCACAAATAAATTATTTTTTGACTAATTTCCGTTCTACCACGCCATCGGTGGTTTGTATCCGAAGAGTATAAATTCCATTCGATAGATTGCTGACTGAGATTGGTTCATTGCCAATAAACTGTTTTGATAACAAAAGTTTACCATCAATACCAAATACAGTTAAATTGGCTTTGCCTTCAATGCCAGATACTTGAATATGGGAAGTGGTGGGGTTGGGGAAAATATTTATGTCTTTTAATAACAAATCATTTATTCCACTTGATGTACCTGAGTTTATAGAAACATATATTTTCTGATTACCCTCACTGGCAGTTGTAAGCGAAATAAAACCATTTCGTGCGTGTAAAGCATCTTTTCCATAGCCTACACCAATGTTCTTTAATTCAATCTCTTGATTTTCAATTATTATTTTGGCGCTACCATTTAGTAGATTGTAAAAGTAAATTGGTAATCCTTTTTCAATATCTACGGTAGATGGAAATAAGTTACCCGTAGATGTTGACAAAGCTGCATATTCATCAATTTTTCCATACGTGTTATTTGATAAAGTGGTATGACAAAACTTTTTGTTGTCAGTATTGTACCACATATAGTGATATTTTTGCGAGTTATCAACTACAATGGTTACGTGTTTATTTGTGCCAAGTGAGCCGGAATAGCCCGGAATCTGAACTACATTCCACCCCGTAGATTTATAGACGATTCTTGGACTGTAATTTGAAATATCAATTAAACCACCATAATAAATAGTTGATGCTTTTGATGGAAAACTTATTCCATAATCTACATTATATGTACCTCCTAATGTGCTGGATTCTAATTTAATTTCTTGTGAATAAGTCCACGAGCTACCATTTTTCTTTGCAAAAATCAAATATTTATTATAAGAATTAAGTGAATTTGATTCACTAATATAGCTAACATATAAATCAGAACCAATCAACATAATAGAAGGCCTATCGTTCACATAACAATTATAAAGACTGTTTACCGAAGTTGAAGGATCCTTGGGATTAGCAGAAACCTGTAAAATGTCGAATGTGCCATCACCATTACCGTCGCCAACATATATTACAGCGTAATTTCCATTTGAAATTCCTTTGTTGGGATCTCTCTTCATAATGTAAACAATATGAGGATTGTTATTTGAATCTGTGATAATTTTTGGAGCTATCTTAACTTCTGTAGTACCTGCTTCTAATTGTGTAGTTATAAATTGTTTGGTTACCGGACTAAATTTACTATACATTAAATAGCGTAAAGTCCCATCATTTTTTATCCATGCGATGTGGGTAACCTTGTTGTTGTCTAAACAAGAACTAATTTCGGCATTTACAATTTGACTATCATAAATCTGAGCAGTAAAGCTAAAAGTCTCAAAGTTTGTATTAACCTGACTTCTGATTGTGACGCTTATAAAAATTGACAGTACTAAAAATGTAATTTTTTGTTTCATAATCGTTCAGTTTTTAATTTTTATTTGTTGATTTCCAGTGATAAACGTTTTTTTGTTTCTTATTTTAATTTTTTCATTACAACCTGCCAGATTTTTCATTCCTGGCAGGTTGTTTAAAAAACTATTTCTTTAACAATCTTTTTTCTACAATTCCTTCAGGCGTAGAAATACGCAATAAATAAACCCCTGAAGTTAAGTTGCTTACATTTATTGTTTCGTTTGGTAGATAATTCTTTATCAAAACCATTTTACCGTTGATATCAAGTATTTGAACTAAAGCATTATTTTCAATACCACGTATTCTGATATTGTTGCTCGTAGGATTTGGATAGATTTCAAAACCCATCGAGTTTAAGTTTTCAATACCTGCTTTTGGGTCAATAGTAAATTTATTTACAACAGTATGACTCCAAACACCTAAGCTGTTTTGTGCCCGTACATATAGTTTGTTTTCTCCGTTTTGCAAACCGATTGGCTTAATTGGCAAAGAAATTGAGATCGAATCTGAACTTGTGTAACTATTGTATAGAATGCCTTTATTAACACCGGGATCTGTATTGAAGAAATATTCAGTTCTTACAATTGGTGAGATTTGCTCTTTTTCAACAACAGGTTGAATATAAAACATACGTGAATCATATAGCCCATTTACATTAGTACTATCCTGAGCACGGAAATACAAAGTATGAAAACCAGGTGTCAGATTTGTAGTTGGCACTTGAGCTACTAGGCTAATGCTGTCACTTTTTGTAACTTTTATTCCCGACAAGCCGGTACTGCTCACAGGTAATTGGTCAATAAAATACTCAACCTTTGTAACAGGACTTAAAAGGTAAACCGACTTTTCAGATTGAACATACGCCATGCGTGATTCGGGCATACTCCATACTCCGGCATTGTCTTTTGTACGGACATATAGATTGTGAAAACCTTTTGAAATTCCAATAGCACTTATCGCTTTACTCAAACTTATTGAATCTGCCTGGTTAATAGCACCCAATGAAACTCCATTCCCTTTTCCGGGGTCAGTGTCAAAAAAGTACTCAGCACCAATTATTTGATGCAAGGATTCCTGAGTAACACTTGGTATAACATAAACAATACGAGGCTCTTGCATGCTCCATTGACCATTATTGTATTTAAATCGTACAAATAAATTGTGGAAACCTGTCGTAAGTCCGGCAGTTGATATTGTTTTCGAAGCAATTACACTATCGGTTCCTGCTATTCCGGGAATTGCTATCCCTTTTCCAACTCCGGGATCTGTATCGTAAAAATACTCTGCATTTGAAATTGTTATTGGAACGACAGCCGGTGATGCATATTTGTACTTTGAAAAAAAGACTTCCATCTTGTTGGAATTCAAAACATTACTGCCAAACTGTAATGTACCCAAGTACTCACCCGCACAGAATATTTCATCGTTTGCATTTACACTCAATGCGCAAGGTCTGTTTCCTAATATAAGTTCAGAAGAAGTTTCAGCAAACTTTGACCATTTGTAATTTAAATCTAAATCGAATTGTGTCAGATAAACACTTTTTTTTGTGTTTACTGCATTGTCGTTCATAAACAAATCACACTTATTGCCTCCAAGTACAATTAATTTATCTTTTGCAGCATTTGTTGTAATTCTCAGAAATGAAGCGCCGGTTCCATCTACATTGACATCGTTGTTTAGAACCTGAAGTTTGAATTTTGAACTATTCGCGGTGTTGATTCTGGCGATAAAGCTAACCAAAGCACTTGTATTCCAATGATTAAGCTGTCCACGAAAATTTCCGGCAACATAAAAAATTGAATCGTTCAGTGCAATTATATCTCTAATATATTCGTTTGATGGGATATTAGAATTCAGATTCATTGCACTAAAATCATATTTCCCTGTACTATTGCCTTTGTCAATTTTCTCTGCAACGCCTTGGGCTACTCCCGCAGGTGTAATGGCCAATTTTGAATATACAGTTGTTAAATCAGGGGTAACTCCCAACGATTCGCCAGCTGCACTGATAGTCATCTTATATCCGGCTCTTTTATCATAATGAGTAGTAGTAGCCGTACCAGTTATTACCCCACATTTTGTACCCAGATTAGTTTGATATTGTGATGATGTTACTGATGATCCACATCGAACTGACATAAACTGACCGGTAAAACTGCCCACTAAAGTTAGTTCGCCCGCATTATTCGCAACCAAATCATTCACAGTAATTTTATTATAAAATCTTGTGGTTTGCTGAGTCTCTGTACAATTTGTTGTATTAGTATAAACTGTAGGTCCAATATCAACTCCATTCATAAGATATTGCTTAGCATAAACAACATTTCCGGTAGCATCGTACTTTGCAGCAAAAATATGTTCGGTGAAATAGCTTTTATTTTCTTCACCGGCTAATGTTACTGTCCCAAATACTGCATTTGTAAAAAACTTACCAGCTACATATACATTACCGCTATTATCAATCGTCATTGCCTGAGGGTTTGCCCGGTCCGCATTCTTTAACCAGAGTAATGTGCCGTCAGAACTATATTTA